>WNGM01001911.1_pt1 | contig 16790 bp, 15 predicted proteins | sample 5400571 | NCBI WGS metagenome assembly WNGM01 (sample SAMN13153378, study PRJNA577476) | soil metagenome | isolation source: 100 cm soil or saprolite under Garry oak tree replicate 2 | place: USA:California | collected 2016-06-15 | reverse complement strand
CGTTCTCGTGAGCGTGCTTCGGGACCACGCATCCCTGCTTCAGGTACACGTGGGCGAGCATCACGCGGTCGCCCGTGATCAGGCGGCGCGCCAGCTTCGCGTTGACCGCCTCTTTCGGGAGATCGTCCCACCGGTACCAAGTCGCCTGCCGCGGCTGTGCCACCACCGTCTCCAGAGCGAGAGTCCGAGAACGCTACACCGCGGCGGTTTGCCCGTCAAAACCGGATAGCGACGGCGCGCCGGCCGGTGCACCTTGCGGTCCACGGAGGCCATCATGTTCGCGACCATCGAAGCCGCTGCGGCGGCATCCATCATCGGTTACACGATCGTAGACTCGCCGCTCGGCCGGCTGCTGGTCGGCGCGACGACGCGCGGCATCTGCACGGTGCGACTGGGCGAGTCGGACGCGGAGCTCGAAGCCGGGCTGCGGCGGGAACACCCCGACGCGGCGCTACGGCGCGACGCCGAGCCCCTCGCCCTGTGGGTGAACGCCCTCCTCCGCCACCTGGCGGGCGACGAGCCGCGGCTCGCGCTGCCGCTCGACGTGCGGGCGACCGCGTTCCAGCGGCGCGTGTGGGACGCGCTGCGCGCGATCCCGTACGGTGCGACGCGCAGCTACAGCGACATCGCGCGGGCCGTGGGCCGGCCCGGCGCCCTCCGCGCCGTGGCGCGCGCCTGCGCCACCAACCCCGCAGCGCTCGTGATCCCGTGTCACCGGGTGATTCGCCACGACGGCGACGCGGGCGGCTACCGCTGGGGCGCGCACCGCAAGCGCATGCTGCTCGAGCGAGAGCGGACCGCGGTGGCGCTGGCCGAGCGGGCCGTCCTGCGGGCGTTCGTGGACGAGATCGGGGCCCCGCCGGCCGACGGGGCGCGCCCCGCCGGCGCCGGCCTGGCCGCCGGCGCCGTGGTGGGCGGGCGCTACGACATTCTCCGCGCGCTCGGCGGGGGCGGCATGGGCGTCGTGTACGCGGCGCGCGACCGTGAGCTCGACGAGGTGATCGCGCTCAAGGTGCTGCGCGCGTCGTCGGGCGGCGGGGGCAGCGAAGACCCGGCGGCCCTCGCCCGCTTCCGGAGCGAGCTGCGCATCACGCGGCGCATCTCGCACCCCCACGTCGTGCGCACGCACGACATCGGCGAAGCGGACGGCTGCCGCTTCATCACGATGGAGTACGTCGACGGCTGGTCGCTGGCGCAGCTGCTCGAGCGCCGCGGCCCGCTGCCCGTCCACGTCGCCCTGGTGCTGGGCCAGCAGCTGTGCCGCGCGCTGCACGTGGTGCACGCACAGGGGGTGATCCACCGCGACATCAAGCCGCAGAACGTGCTCGTCACCCGCGACGGCGACCTCAAGCTCACGGACTTCGGGATCGCCGAGCTCGAGCGCCACACGGTGGCGGCGCGCGGCGACGGCGCCCAGAGCGGCACCGTGCCCTACATGGCGCCCGAGCAGCTGCTCGGCGAGCCGCTCGACGCGCGCACGGACCTGTACGCGGCGGGAGCCGTGCTGTACGAATGCCTCACCGGGCGCCCGCCGTATTCCGGCGCGTCGCCGGCGTCGCTCGTCGCGCAGGCCCTGCTGGGCGGCCCACCGTCGCCGCGCGCGCTCCAGCCCGGCGTCCCGGTCCGGCTCGCCGAGCTGCTCCTCGCCGCGCTCGCCGCCGACCCTGCCGCGCGACCGGCCAGCGCGACCGCGCTGCACGACACGCTCGCCGAGATCGCGTGGGGCGAATGACCGAGAGCCGCGCCCGCCCCCGCCGCCGCGCACCGCGCGCCGGGAGCGGCGGCGGCCAGCGCATCACCCCGCGGCCTCGTCCGCGCCCGCCTCCCGCTGCATCGACTCGTGGGCCTGCGCGCTGACCCATACCCCCGGATGCGGGATCGTCACCACATAGCTCTCCGTGCCCCGCAGGGGCCGCGCCGTGTAGGCGGCGATCGCCTCTCGCGATTCCGGCGGCAGCTGGGCCGCCGAGCGCAGCGGCAGCGCAATGGCGGACCCGATCCGGCCCACCACGGTGTTCTCGACCACGTCAGTGAGCGCCCGCCCCATGGGGTCGCGCAGCTTCGCGAGCGCGACGTGCCGCGCGGCCGGGTCGCCCGCCGTGATGATCGCCGTGGAGTAATAGAGGAGGTTCGACTGGATGTGCTCGAGTAGCCGGTGGCCGGGCGCCCCCGGACCCGCCGTGTCGTCGCCCAGCAGCCGGTCCAGGTCGGGGAGCAGGGCGCGGTCGAGCAGCGTGCGCCGGACGATGTAGCCGAAGCGCCGCACCACCTCCGGCGTCCCGACGTTGGGCAGCCGGAACGGCACGAACAGCACCGGGCGCACGCGCGGGCTCCGCACGCTCACCTTGAAGCGCTCGAGCGGCTCGAAGAAGTGGAACGTGACGAGCCGGTCGCGCGTGGTGTTGCGCACGGTGCGGATCGCGCCGCCGGGCGGCGTGTCCGCGTGCGCGTCGACGACGCCGAGCGGCCGGCGGCGGAGCGCCTGGCTCATGCGCTCGGTGCGGTCGCGGATGAGCTGCACGGTGTCGGACGCCGCGGCCTCGACGCCCGGCTCGGAGAGCGTGAGCGGATCGAGCTGCAGCTCGGGCCGGAGCGCGGTCGTGAGATCGCCGAGCATCGAGGTGCCGACCATGCGGGCGAGGATCTGGAGCGGGCGCTCGCGACCTTCCGCCTCCCGCCGCCAGCGGCCGTCGAGCACCGCGAGCTTCGCTTCGTCTCCCGGCGTGAGCGACACGCTGTAGAGCAGCTCGCCCCACAGCACGCCGAGCGATTGCCAGTACTGCTCCACCTCGATCAGCACCCCGTAGCGCATCGCTGGGGGACCATCGGGGGGAACCGAGAAGAAGTCGGCGGCGGCGCCGCGCGCCGCAGCGAGCGGAGCGGGCGCGGCGCCGGACGCGCGCTCCCCGAACAGCGCGAGCCGCTGGAAGTAGAGGACGTGCCCGGGGACCTCGGACTGGTCGGCGGGCCGGGCGGGCTGCGCCGGTTGCGGCTCGCGCTCCACCCGCTCGCCACGGGCGGCGGTGGTCGGCGGCAGCTGCGTCGGCGCGGCGAGCGGCGTCGGGCCGGCGCCCAGCGTCGCCGTGGCGAGCTCGATGGGATCTTCGCTCCGTAGTCCCACGCGCAGCCGGAGCGTCGGCGTGTCGCGCCGGGGCATCGTGACGGTCCCGTCCGCGTCGCTCACCCAGTAGCCCGCCGGGTTGCCCGACGTGTCGAGCACGGTCACGGGCACGCCCTGAGCGGGCTTGCCCGTGTCCTGGTGCACGATCTGGAAGACCCAGACGTCCTTCGCGCCGCTGGCCATAAGGGGGCACCAATATGTGGCGTGGCGGCGGGGACGTACAACTACACGCTGAGGCGTTACACGGTAAGGCGTTGCCCGGTGGAGCGTTACCGGAGATCGAACATGAAGTGGTGCATGTACTCGATCGTCGCCTGCTGCTCGCTCACCTGGAAGGCCAGCACGTCGCCGATGGTGATCACCCCGGAGAGGCGCTGCTGGTCCACCACGGGCAGGTGACGGATCCGCTTCGCGGTCATCATGGCGGCGCACTCGTCGATGCTCGTGTCCGGGGCGCACCCGATCACCGGGGCGGTCATCGCGTCGGCGACGCGCGTGGTGGCGGGATCGAGCCGCTGCGCGACCACGCGCCGCAGGATGTCGCGCTCGGTGAAGATGCCCACCGGCCGGCCGCCCTCGGTCACGACGAGCCCGCCAATGCCGCGCTCGCTCATGAGCAGGGCCGCGCGCAGCACCGTTTCGGTGGGCGCGACGGCGATCACCTCGCTGCCCTTCTTGCCGAGGATGTCGCGCACGGTCGCCACGGTTCCGCCTCCTGACGAGGGTCCCCCCGATACTACCGCGCGGCGGCTGGGAACGCCAACCCGCGATCCTCAGCGCGAGCGCAGAAACTCCCTATAGGTTGCTCGGACGATCTGCCCTTGCGTCCGAAGACGAAGGAACGCGGACAGACAGAGTACCGCAAGCCCCGCGAATATCACGCTCGTGAGGACGCCCGCGCCGCCGGAGAAATCTTCGGGCTGTGTGTACGGAAGAGCGATGTCGATGAACGAGATGACCCCAAACATCAGCACAAACCCGCTCGTCACGAGATTGAGGGACCTCCAGCCGATGTACATCACGCCCGGCAGCCAGCGTCGCGCCGTGCGGTAGGATTCCCACCTGGCACGCCACAGCTCGGCGCGCTCGCGCTTCTCCTGGTCTGAAAGGACCCGGACCACCTTGTGCTTGAGAAATCCGACGACATCGCCCTTGGAAAGTTGCCAGCCGCGCGTGGCGGCGTCTCGGCCTGAGAGTTCAGCCTCCGCTGGCTCCTGCGTCGCTCCCTGAGTGATTCCCAACTGTTGCTTGAGCGAATCGACCTCGTACCGCAACTTGCTGACTTCCATCCGGAGCTTCAGACGGTTGAGCTCCCGCAGCGCCCTTGCGACAATCACCGTCTCATAGGCCCGGTATCCAGCGTAGACGAGGACTGCCGTCAAGACCAAGCCGGCCAGAAGGAGGTCGAACCCTCGCGGCAACCGGTCCAGCGCAGGGCCGAGGTTCAGGAAACCCGGAACCACACTGACCAGCCAGGACTTCTCCCGGTTCCAGTAGGACGCGACCCGCGCGTGTTGCTCTTTGCAGTGAGCAGTATCGAGGCCAACGCGGCGGACAATCTCTCGGCCGTAGATCCGCGGCCCTGTCGCCGTTTCGAGCGTCAGATCCTGCGGAGTGATCTCGCGTATCTTTCCCATTTCGGGCGCGTACACGCCCTCCTGGTCTCGTTGCTTCACGAAGACGGTGTCACGCAGAGTGTTGCTGTTGAAGGCCGGTGTCGTTTGCCCCCTGTTCCACAGGTTCGCAGCGCGGTCGTATTCCTCCGCGCAATGAGTCGAGCTCAGGACGACTCGGAGGACCTCCTGCCGTGTGTACCGAACGTTGCCGCTGCCGGACTCAACGACCAGGTAGTCCGGCGTGATTTCCAAAACGGTCCCAGCGACTTGAAGGCTCGAGCTCGGGGCGAACCGGGACTTGACGACAAGCGTGTCGGTTGGTTGGGGTCGAGCCGTGCCGGCCGCAGGTTGGCCTGGCGTCCCCGTCCTCGCTGCCTGCCCGGCGGCGGAACACGCGTCCCCGGGCGCGAGGCCCGAGACCGACAGGGCGAGAGCAGCTGAGAAGACAGCGCGGGTCATGTGCGAGAAGTGCGGCGATCACATCCGCTGCAAAAGTGAACCGCAAGTCCGCGAAAGCCAAGGTCGGTTTTCCGCGGGTGCGGGAGTAAGCTCGACGCGCCTGCCGAACGAAGGCCGAAGGAGGCCGCTCGTCTCTCCGCTCTCGGTCGCGGTGTGCTGCGTGATCGTCACCGTGGCGGGCGATGACGCCATCGCGCGGTTGGGCAATCCCACGGGATCGTCCGTCGGCGTATTCCTTGGCACCCTGGTCTTTCCGGTGGCGGCCGTGCTCGGCCTCGTGGCGGTGCTGCGGGCGCCGCGCGCTGAGCTGCGCCGCGGGCTGCGCATCTACGCCCTCGTGGCGGGGGTCTGGAACGTCGTCGCGACGGCATACGTGGCGTGGTGGGGTGTGATCGGGTGGCGGAGCTGGGGGTGAGGCGGGCGAGTTGAGTCTGTCGGCAGGTAGGGGTATCTTCCGGCTCGCTTGGAGGTGTTTGTCCTGCCGCCTGACCGCTGACAACCACTGTGCGTCTTGCACCTGTTGGCTGTTGACGGGGTGGGATAAAGGCTAGACGCGTAGACGCACAGCGGGTTGCAGTGGTCACGTTCTAGGAGGTGTTGGTCCTACTCACTTACCGCTGACAACCACTGTGCGTCTGTGCATCTTGCGCCTGTTGGCTGTTCACGGGGTGGGGGTTTCCGGGGTGGGGTAACGGGACGTAGCGCAGTCCGGTAGCGCACCTGAATGGGGTGCGCGGGCGGCGCGGCGACAGGTATTACCAAACGTTGTATCACGCGATGTTAGGGCGTCCTCGGGTAGTACCTGGGGTTAGAAGACCCCGCCAAAATAGCACGTTGTTACTCCAAGTCTTACTCCACCGACTTCACCTCATCCGCGGGCGTTCGGCCTGACGTTGTTCGTGCGGGACGGCCGGATTTGAACCCGGACGCCCTGAACCCCATTCCGTCGTGCCCCGAAATTGAAAACCCACTGACTGCTCGGCTCTCCTTGGCAATTCACGGGATTCTCCTGTATTGCGCGCCCGCGAACCAGGAACAATTCGGGGAGTTTCCGGTCCAAACTATTGAGCATCAAGACTCAGCTCACGCGGGCGGCTTGCGCGCTCGGTAGTCCTCGATGCGCCTCGGCAGGTCGTACAGGTACTCGGTCAAGTAGTCGAGGAATTCGACCACGTCACGGGCGTCTTTCGGATCGGTGGCCGGTTCGACTGCGTTGGGGTGCGCGGCAGGCCTGCCGAGGACGCGCACCTCATGAGACCAGTCCTTCATGAGCGGCGGCAGAAGCCCCTTCGTCGCGAGATCGTTGATCTCGTCGTACAGGCTACTCCCTTTGGCGCCCCGGTCACGCAGCGCTGCTTGCAGCGCGCTGCGCGCCATCACGGCGGCCGCGCCCCAGTTTTCGTCCGCGAGCGACCGGTGCGCCTCGACCCAGGACCGTCCGACTTCTTCGGGCCAATGCTTGGGGTACTCCGTGAACCGTCTCGGCCAGGGCACCAGTTTATAGTCGTGCATGCCGTCGAAGCTGTGACGGCTCGCCGACCAAAAGACCAAGACGTAGTTCGCGCAGTTCCCACACTGGTACGTGTCGAAGTTGAGGGCCTTGCCTGTTTGTGCGTGCTGCTTCACGAAGTGGGCGACGCGCGCGAAGTTGCCCCGCTCTTCGCAGAAGGGGCACGTGATCTGATGCAGCGCGAGATCGTGCCCCCGATAGCCGCTGCCCTCGCCCAACTGCCACCAGCTGTCCATGGCGGAAAAGATAGCAAGAGAAACGGCACCGCCCGAACCCGGCCGAGGGTGTTTACCGTAACAGATTCCAGGCGTCGCGGTAGCGCTCCTGCCGGTCGAAGCTGTACCACGTGCTCTTCGGCCGCCGCACGACCTTGACGTTCCGGGCGACAACGCGGCTCGGCACAACGAAGAACTCCGCGCCGGCCCGCCGCACGCTGAGAAAGACGTACACGTGGCTCCGCGCCCGCATCTGCGGCGCTTCGCGGTTCAGAAGCCAATAGCCCGCACGGGCGCGGACGGTCGGCTTGATCGTCGCCTTCACCTGCACCGACCACGCATGAGCGCACATGTCGTCAGTCACAAGCAGGTCGGCCCCGGCGGCGCCGCGCGACGTGACCGAGACGATGAAGCCGCGCGCCACGAGTTCGGCAGCCACGAGGTAGACCCCGCGCATGCCGCTCTGCTGCTGCCTCGATGCCATGTGTTCCTCCTGAGTGAAGGCAATCTATGAGTGGACGCGCCGGGGATGGAACCCGTCAGGTCGCGCGCGGAATGTGTGGCGGGCGAATGGTAGGAGCCCGCGTGGCCAGTCGCCACACGGCTGTCAGTCCTTTGGCCACTTGCACCGCGCGGCCCTTCGCGAGCACCTTACGCGAGATCCGTTGGACAACGGTTATCGCCAGACCTGGAGCCGCGCCCTTGATCGACCTGCCCCCCCCAAGTCAGCCCCCAACCGATGCTGCGATCGACGCACTGCTTCGCGCCGGTCGGAAGACCGACGCCATCAACGTGCACCGTCAGCTGTATGGTGTCGATGCGAAGACGGCGAAAGAGGCGATCGAGGCTCGCTACCGCTTCATGCCCCTGACCCCCCGTCAGAGCTTGGGCTTTCAGGCGCTACTGTTGCTGCTGCTCGGGGGTGTGATCGGCTTGACCCACGAAGGCGGCCCGCCCTGGGGTTTGATCATCGGCGCCAGCATGATCATCCTGTCACGCGTGGGGCGGATCGTGCTCGAGCGAAAGGCTGGACTCCGCTGATTTGAACCCGCGACCCCCTGAACCCCATGCGGCTCTCTAGGGAACCGAGTTACGACACTGAGTAGCAATCACGCGAGGTCCTGGGCATCGGTGTCGTAACAGCGGACCCGAAGATCAACCGCGCGTCGTGAGAAACTCACAGCAAGACTCGCAGCGCGACGAAGCGCACTTTTGGGACAAAAAACTTCCGCCGAGGACCCTATATCAGGTGGGGGGGCCTCATCCAACTTAGGGCGCGGATTCGACTCGCGTCACCGTCTAACGCCGGAACGGCGGGCGCGCCGCAGTGCTGGTGGCAGTAAGCGGCTTTACTTGTAAGGCGCGTCGCCACGCGGCCGCGTCAGCGCGAGCTCCGCCGGCTGCGTCGGACGGTATGGTGCGCTTGATACCAGACGGTGCGGACGCTAGCGAGCGGGAAGGCGGAGCATTGCCCGAGCAGGCGGTCGGCTTGGGCGCCAGTCTGCGCGCCGGCGGCGAACGCGAGGTTTTGCCAGGTGCAGTACGGCACACAACGGGGGCATGACTTGCGCCTGGAGATGAGGCCGGGGGATTCCCTGATAACGTGGCCTTTCACGCACTGGAATTCCACACTGGTCACGAGTCCACGATACGGACTAAGCATGGTGAGCCCGGAGCCTTCGAGCTGACGGATCATCCATTCCCGGTTGCGCACTGGTCATTTTCGAGGCGGACGCGGCGGCCGAATCCCTGCTTTCGCGGCTGCGTCCAAGCCCTTCTGGACCATTTGCCAGTCCATTCGCTCGACTTCAACGCCGTCATACGGATAGAACAGTGGGAACGGCGTTTTTCCCCAAAAAGCGCTCTCTGCCCAATAGAGGTCAGGGGCGGCGATGACGGTTTTGAGCTCCCATTTCTGACCCGTCTCTTTGACGATACGGCCCGCGGGTTTCTCGAACTGACTATTGTGCTGGGCGAGCCGCTTCTCGGGCTGCCGGATCGTCACACCGATCTTGTAGAGGTCGGGGGCGGACGGATGCACCAAGACGTAGAGGTAGCCTGACTGCGGCTTCTTCATGCGTTCTTTCCCCACCGCTTCTCGATCTCCCGCCCACGTTTCTCGCGAACTTCCCGAACCTCGCGTTCCCTCTTGGCTTCGTCTTCGAGCAACTTCGCCAGAAAATCCGCGCACACCGTAAGGTTGTGAATACGGTACCGTAGGTATTTCACAAGCAGTTCCGCGAACGCCACGGGCGCGACGCGCTCCATCGCGGCATAAGACTGGAGCGTGCGGTAGTTGACCTTAAGCTCGTCGGCGACCTCGCGGAGTGTCGGTGTCGCTCGTTGGAGCGACTCTCGAATCGCGTTCGAATACTTCGGGTTCCCGACAAGGACCATGACCGAGGTGTCCTTCGGCCATAGTTGAGACCTGGGGGCAAGGGGGGATTTGGCGTCGGCCATATGAGCCTCCTGGGGTGTAGTAAGGATTACTGCGTGTGTGGTAATGTATCCTACACGCACCCCTTGGTCAAGTCTGAGGCTTCCGACGACAACCGCCCCGTTTTCTTTTGCTCGCCTACCGCTTGTCGTTTCCAACCATGATATAGCTTTTGCTATAGGGAATGTTGACTTCGCGTTAGGAGCGCTGCTATTCTTTTCTTTGGCATGCTTACCGCCAGTCAACTGGTCGCTATTCGCACCCGCCTGGGTCTGACGCAGGAGCAGATGGCTCAGCTTCTAGCGGTGTCCTTCACGAGCGTCAACAGATGGGAGGGAGGCCACTCGAGTCCCGTCGGACCCACGCGGGATCTTTACTTGGCTCTCGACGCCGCGCTTCGTGCAGGTCACAAACCTGAGGCCATCCGCCGCGCAGCTAATGACGAGCGCGGCTTGTTTCTCTATGGTCTGTTTCGCATGGCATATGGCCCTGGCAAGAGGAGGGCTTAATGGGTTGGCAGGTTGTGAATCTTCGACAGCTGTATTCCGGAGGCAATGGGGATCTTTTTGTCGGCCAACGCAGCGACACGCACGAGAATGTGGTGGTCAAATTCCTGCGTGACTTCCACCTCGAGGGCGCACGAAGGTACTTCGCTCGGGAGGTGCGCATCCTCCGGCGAGGCTTTAGTGGGGTCGTTCCGTTGCTTCACGCGGACCTCGACGGACCTCGTCCCTACTACGTGATGCCCTACCTTCCTGGGGGAGCACTGACCAGATGGGCAGGCAAGCTCAACGAAGGCCAGCTTCGCGGGGTCGCGAGAGCCGTGGCAGGAACCTTAGCCAGACTGCACGCAGCCGGAATCGCACACGGTGACGTCAAGCCTGACAATATCCTGCTATCACAGGACGGCCAACTGCAGCTAGCCGACCCGCTGGGCAATGGGTGGGGCTGTACAGTCATCTTCGCTGTAAACCGCGGCGGCACTCCCGGGTACTGGGCGCCCGAGGTTGCCGGCGGCGGATCGATCTCCAAACCTGGAGACGTCTACTCCTATGGAGCGACGCTGTATCACCTCGCAACTGGGCATCGGCCCGAAGACGGACGGCGGCTGACCCTGGATGAGCACAGCTACGTGGCACCCGCGGAGGTTCGAGAGGCGATTGCGGTTTGTTGTCAGGCCAACGCCCAAGCTCGGCCGGGGATGCCAGATGTGCTTCGGATACTACGTGGCGAGCTCTGGGCTGACATCCAAGCGATGCGTACCAAAGGTGTCCTCGGCGCGCTCATTGCTGCGGGCCTCGTCGCGGTGCTCCTGGGAAGTAGTTCCGCATCTGGACGGGGCCCGAGCTGACCCGGGGATCACCAGTGGATTCTAGGGGCGCAGGAGCGGCATGAGTCCTGACCTTGGCGATGCCGCCACGCCGTGCTCGATGGCTCCTACGCCTGGGTCTACATGACAAGCACGTTTAGCTTGGGAACTCTCCCTGCCCTAGGAACGTCAGGATCCCGGATCGGTAGTGAGTCATGAGGACGGTTCCCACCTGACCCTTCCCAAGTCGCAGTTCCAACTCTGACGAAGATCCCATGAGCTCTCCGAAAGCTGTCAGGTCCACGCTCCAGGCGGCTCCGCCCCAGCTGCCCACGTCACTTGGAGTGGCAGGGCCTCTCTTCCAAAGCGAGTACTGGACCTCGACGTCTTTTTCAGAGGGAAGGACCAGTGTGCCTCGACCTTCGTCGACCACACCCTCCCACGTGAGCCAGGGATCTGGCCAATTCTCCGTCACCTTCCGCCAGCCTTGCTCTATTTCCTTGACGAGAGACCTGACCCAGTATCTCACGTTAGGTGGGCGGTTAGGCTCGGCCAGGCTTCGCTGCAAGGCCCGTATTACACCGTCGTCTCCCACCCTTGGCAGGGCCTGGCCATAGGGCCAGGCGGCCAAGAGCTCCGCATTATCGGAGGTCTTCACATCCTGCACTCGCCTGAGGTACTCGTTTGCCCAGAGGCTGCGCTGGCGCTCGCCCCCGGCGCGGTGTGCCGCCTCGCGGACCGTTCTTTCCACGTCAATTTGCAGTCGTGCCTGTACGTCTTCAAACTCCGCCGTGTCTCTTAGGAACGCTGAAGCCTCAGCTCCCCGCTGCCTTAGTTCGACGTCGCTGGACGTCGCTGCCGCCATGCAGAAGCCGTATAGTGAGGGCGCGTTGCGTCGGGCAAGTGCCCTGTAAGCCGCACGACGCACCGCGTATTGCCCATCGCGGAGGAGAGACAGGAGAAGCCCGACTGCGCGCTCATTCTCGACGTTACTGAGGCTCTCGACTTCCTCAATAGCATCTGCAAGAGCAGAGCGGGCATCGGGCATCCAGTCGCCCCAGATTCTGGACCAGTCTTCACGCAATAGCGCACCTGGTGCGAGCCGCGCGGCAACGCTGAACAGGTGCAGCTCTGCAGAGCTGGACGTTTGGCCTTGTCTGATGCGAAGCAGTAAGGCTTCAATTACCTGAGAAGGGACACGCGCCGCCCGTGGGCCCGCGTGTGTCTTCTCAAGGAAGGCGACGGCTTGAAACAGGTGATCCCAACTGCCGCTTCTGAGAAGGCCAGCGGCGGCTTCGGCCAGTTCGCTCGGATTACGAGAATAGAGCAAACCGACTAGGTACGCCGCCCAGCGAGATAGGCTGGCGGTTGGTCGGAACTCCCATTGTCCCTCACTCACATGTAAGCCGACTCGATCGCGGAGTATCCCTGGTTGGTCGACGAGCTTGCCTATCTGCGCGAGTGCCTCGAGGGATCGCCACCCCAGCCAGTCTTCTCTGGTCTGCGCCCAGTCGACCAAGTGCTTCATGAGGGTCTTGGAGAAGCGCCTCCGCCCCGGGGCGGCTAGCCCTGCCACAGCCAGACCTCGCGTGTACACGTCCAGTTCATCATTGAGCGCAAGGCTCTCGAGAAGTCCCCTGTGATCTTTGGCAAGTCTGCCGCGGTAGGCGAGCGACGCTAGGGCATAGACCGCGGCGCTGCGATGGTGGGGCTCGGACGCGGACTCTGCGACTCGTGCGAGTCTATCTGGGATGGACTTTTCGCCAGCTGCCACGAGCGCAGTGGCCACAGTGGCGAGGGCCTCAATTGACGCGGTGAGGGGCTCTCCTTTGTAGGTCAACCCGAATTGGAGTAGAGCCTCAAATGCGGAGAGAGTAGGCGAGTTTGCTGCGACGCGGATCGCTGCCATTCGGTACGCCCACGTGCCCATCGACCCGGATTCCGTTTCATCGTATCGCTCAACGATCCAACTGAGAACGCTTTCCGGGAGGCGCTCGCACCGGAAGCACGCGAACGTTTCGATTAACTTCTGTCGTACAAATGGACTCGTCTCATGGCTCACAGCAGGTTCCAGCCACTCGAGGGCCCGATGTTCCCCGAGCCGAAGGAGGCAGTCAAATGCCAGCTCCTTCTGCTCCATTTCAGTCGTCATAACCGCCCCCGGGTACTTTGTATCCTGGAGCAGGTCTTCCTTCAAAAGAGCGACGGTGGCCTCACGAGGAGGGCCATCTATCTGCCAGCCGCTGAGCTGGCGAGGTCGAACGCATTCCTCGAGACGCTTGTACATGAGGTAGCGTCGTCGCCCCCGCGTTATGAGTGAATCCTCAGTCAGACAGCGCAGCAGGCTTGGCACAACCGCGTGAGCGTCAATGCGCGCAACGACGTGGCCACCAAGGTACAGACTGAGCGCTGCCGACGTAGAGCGGTTTGAGCGGAGTGCTTCCAGTGTGTTCCAGACGTGCTCCTGCAGCTGAGCGTCATCCCAATGGGCATCAGCGATCTCGCCTAACGTTTGCAGCGCCCAGGGCCACACAGTGTGCTCCGCACCAGCCGGCTCGGGTTGGAGCCATACCTCCCGAAGTACCTCGACGCTTGCGGGATCAGCTGCTCTGCTGAGCGCACCCCAGAGCGGCACGGACCGCCTCTCTCGGGCACGGCGATGGAGCTCACCGAGCAGTCTCTCACGACTTTCCGCACTGATGCCAAGGGCGACCAGGGTGCTGACTGCCACGTCGCCTGTCTCGTCGTTCGCACGGGCGACAAGCCTCCAGAGCGACTCTGTCAGGTCCGGACTTCGGTAGCCCAGCCTTGCGATCGCCCAGCAAGCTGACTCAGGCCGAGGTGAGGCCAAAGCAGGCGCTAGCGCATCAAGTACCTTGCTTCTTATCGCGGTCCGCTGAGCAATGGGGTACTGATCCACCCACGTCGCGAGGTACTCGTAGTAGCGAGAGAGTGCAGATCGAGCCTCACTCGAGGCATCCCACATCACATCGCTGACGAGGTCTGGTACCAGATGCTGGAGAATCAGGCGTTCCGCCGTTGCGGGGTCGTCCTGTGTGATCTCCCGGAGCGTCCTGAAAGCACTAGATCGAAGGGAAAGCACGTCGGCACGCGAGAGGTCGCCGCGCTTGAATGATGCGTCGATGACCTGAAGCTGCGCGAGCACCTCCTGTACGGTGGTCGAACTCCCGAGCTGCTGCTGGAATGTCAAGACACCTGCTTCAGTGGCCATCAGCGCCGTCCCACGTCAGGTAGTCGGCCAGCAGAGCGTGCCGCCAACGCCAATGAGCCGCATCATTCCGTAGTACCATTCCGGCCTGCAGGGCCTCGTTGAAGAGGCTGCGAGCTTCCATGTGTTTCAGGAGTCCCGTTGACGCAGCGGCGTCGGCCCACTCGTTCAGGGTGTGAGTTTCGCCGCCAGCGTCACGCGCCCGGCGTGCAACAGTCGTCAAGACGGCGATGAGCTGATCAAACGCTAGTCCGGCACCCCTCCCGCGAGCGCTAACCTTGTTGTGAAACCGCCGGATGAACTGATCAGCCAGAAGGCGAAGCGCCGCACCGTCACCGTCAAGCACAGCAGACTGCTGGGCAGGTTCGACTTGAAGCAGCGAGCGCCACATGACGGGATGCATGAGCGCTTCGACGACAGGCAAGCTTGCGGCGGGCTGAGCGCCGGCCTGAGGGTCGGCGGCCGCTATGGCGGCCGGTAATGGGACAAGTGTAGCACTGGGCCCAGACAGGGCGACCAGACTCGCAGCAATCCTGGCTGCCAAATTCGGCAGGGCAGTCTCGGCAGCTTGGAGGAGCTCGTCGGGAGAAAAGTCTCCAACTTGGACCCTAGGTGGCCCGTGGCCGGCGTATTCAAAGCCGGACGGGTTCCGCGTGAGCCAGAGCTGATCTACGTCACCGGCCTCTCTGAGAGTCACTACCAGCGTTGCTCTGGGGAGACGGAGCTCGCTTCGTGCCCGTTCGTCTTCCTGCCAGAACCATGCTACCGTGTCTCTGACAAACTGCGCGCGATCAGCAGTGCCCAGGTCCTCGTCGAGACCATCCAGGGCCAAGCACAGCAGCGGTTCCGGACTCTCTGGGTTAGCACGCCGGAGCCGCAGCAAGGCGACGTCGTTCGATTCGTGGCAACGCGGATGGTCAGGCGGCAGGTGTTGCCAACCGGACATCAGCGTTGCAGGCCACGGGTGCGGAAGCCAGCGGGCAACGGAAATCGCCGCAAAGGACCCGGGATGCGCCTGGTCGGGGTACAAGACTTCACGCGCCCACTGCGACAGGGCCACGGTCTTTCCGCACCCGCCGTCCCCGCACACGACAACGAGAGCTCTCTCCGACGCTGCTCGCCTGATGTCATCTAGCACTTGGCGCCTCAACGGCTCTCCGGGCGCATGCGCGCGGAACGCCGCGATGCTAGTGCTCATCTGCTCGATTAGCGATGACCACATCAGCGAGCCAGCTTCCCGATGTCGCGCGAACGCTTGGACGAGGTCGGTACCTGTGACGGCGGTATAGACACCCCCAACCGTGCGCTGCAAGAGATCTCCGATCAGGGCGTTGACGCCTTGCAGGATCTCATCCTGAAGCGCCCCAAACGAACGTCCGAACCGATCAAGGTCGGTCTGCCAGTCGACCAGCCGGAGGTCGGTGATCAAACGGAGAACGCTCAGGACGTCCCACCGACGCTCATCGGCATGCTCGGTCGGGACAAGGCCTTGCCGTGCCGAGTCCACTAGCTGGGCTGCCCCGGGGCCGAGCTGACGGTTCGTTACCAAAACATAACCTGTTACTACAGCACCTCGCTCCGTCGCGAGGACCTTGCTCACGAGCATTCGATCGGCGATTTCGCGGAGGTCCGCAGGTCCGAGAGCCGGTACGGGATGGCGCTGAGAATACTTGAACTGGACGAGCACGAGATGGTCAGTCTCACCAACCCCCAGGGTCGCCAAAACAACATCCTGGCCGAGCCGCTCATGGTGGAGCTCCGCAGTTCGGTCTATCTCAACCAGTGCCTCTAACTCGTCGCCGCTGGCATCCCCGTGCAAAGAGACGCGCGTAGCGATGCCCAGTGCGCCGGCGATCTGGTAGAGGTAACCCGCTAAGGCAGCTCTAGCTCCCCGTTCACCGTTCGGCATCGGTCCGCCGCTCGCTGTACAAGGGGATGTCGAAGAGGCCTTGAGCGCCGTGATGCATTTGCCTCACTATACAGCCAATTTGGTCGTCGGCGAGATCGATTCACGGGGTGCTTGGCCCATCGGCCTGCCCATGACTTCACGTTGAGCCACACAGTTGAGAGCTGTACCAGGGTGGGGCGCGCGCCCCGCCGCGGGTGCGCCCGGCATCAGAGAGACATGAAGACGGTCACGTCCGACATCCCACGCACGTCGGTCTGTTTGGCGTACGACTCGGAGTATTCTAGCGCGTTCAGTTGCTGACCGGCCCAAGCGCGAAGCGGGCCGGCCACGGTAGTCCCCAGCTGCTCCGCAGGCGACGTGGGCCCACGGGGGACTTGGAAGCTGCAAGGGAAGGGCAGCGTACCGAGATCGTGAGCGCTGGAGGCGCGCCAGACGGACGCAACGACGTCGGGCAATCTGTTTAGCTGCTTATCTTGAATACCATCCGTTGAGCCGGTTTTCCACATGGTGAGCGGGATTTCCACCCTGCACTGATTTCCGCAGCGTTTTCGGGCGTGCAAGCTAGTGCGCAGATATCGGTGCACGCGCTGGTGCGCGGCCCCGAATCTGCGCAAAGGGGCGCATTCGCACCCTGATGGGTGCTCAAGCGCGGAACCTTCCCCCACCACACCCCGTTGCCCACCCCCTCACCGCGCGGCCCGGAGCCTCGGTCGGGCACGCTCGGGGTCATCCGAGGCTATTCCCTTATAGAGGGGCCTACGATCCACCGTCGCGCGACTTCGGAGCGTCGATGCCCACCACTCGCCGCCGAACCACCACCAAGCTCCTCCGGCTCCACCCCGAGGAACTCGCCCGCATCGCGGCCCGCGCCGAGGCCTGCGGCTTAAGGCCGGCGCGCTTCATCCGCGAAACCGCGCTCGGGGCCACGCCGAGAGCCCGGCGCCACCTGGATACCGACCGGCTGCTGCGCGCGCTGGCGCAGCTC
>WNGM01003577.1_pt1 | contig 16792 bp, 16 predicted proteins | sample 5400571 | NCBI WGS metagenome assembly WNGM01 (sample SAMN13153378, study PRJNA577476) | soil metagenome | isolation source: 100 cm soil or saprolite under Garry oak tree replicate 2 | place: USA:California | collected 2016-06-15 | reverse complement strand
CCGGGTTTCCTGCTGGTCGCGAAAGAGTTGCTCGAAAAGTCGTCTAACCCTTCGCGCGATGAAATCAAAGAGGCGTTGTCCGGCAATCTGTGTCGCTGCACCGGCTACATCAAGATTTATGAGGCGGTTGAGTTGGCAGCGGCGCGCATGCGTGGGGAGGCAGTAGAACTAAACAAGGAATCAATTTATGGGTTGTGATTCAACTCTGTTGGTTTCGCACACGGAATTCCGATTCAAGGTTAGTAACCCCTTCAGGTTAGGAAGGGGGCTCGCCCCCCGCTTAGACTCTAGTAACCAGAAAGCGGGGGTAAACCCGCCTTCCTAACCTGAGAGATTGTTCAGCTGAGTTATCAATTGCGATCGTTGAATGCCTGATAACAAACAAAACAACGGAAAGCCACTCAAGGTAGTAGGCAAACCCTTCCGCAAAGTCGACGCGCGCGCGAAGTGCACGGGGCAGACGAAGTTTGCCGATGATATTTTTTTACCGCGCATGCTTTATTGCAAGATTCTGCGCAGCCATTTGCCGCATGCGCATGTAAAGAACATTGACCTCTCTAAAGCCCTCGGGCTGCCTGGAGTCATTGCGATCATCACCGGAAAAGACCTTCCGATTCCGTACGGCATTCTCCCCGTCAGCCAGGACGAGCACGCCCTTTGTATAGATAAGGTCCGCTTCATTGGCGATCCGGTAGCTGCAGTGGCGGCGATTGACGAGGACGTCGCGTTTGACGCGATGAATTTGATCGAGGTTGAGTACGAGCCGCTGCAAACAATTTCTTCGATTGAAGAAGGTGTCATGATCGATGAGCCGCGTATTCATGAATACGGAGACGGCGGCAATGTCCACAAGAAGGTTTCCCTTGAGTTTGGCGAAGTGGAAGCAGGATTCGCCGAGGCGGACCTCATTCGCGAAGACATTTTCTTTTACGAAGGCAACACACGAGCGATCCTTTCAATCACGAAGTTATCGTCAGCAAGCTCGCGATGATTACCGGCCGGCCGGTGAAATGCACACTGACGCGCGAAGAAGTTTTCTATTGTCATCGCGGCCGCCACCCGGTGCTGATGCACGTCAAGACCGGGGTAAAAAAGGACGGCGCCATCACGGCCATGCATTTCAAATCCTTTCTCGATGGCGGCGCATATGGCAGCTATGGGGTGGCCAGTACCTTCTACACCGGCGCCTTACAGACGGTTACCTACGACGTGCCGCGTTACAAATTCGACGGCTTACGAGTGTTTACGAACAAGCCACCATGTGGCCCCAAGCGCGGGCATGGCACGCCCCAGCCTCGCTATGCCCTCGAAGTCCATCTCGACAAGATTGCGGAACAGCTGAATCTCGATCCCGCAGAGATGCGTAAACGTCACCTGGTAAAGCCTTACTCGGTGACAGCAAATTATTTGCGGATTGGCAGCATGGGACTGGGCGCGTGCATCGACAAAGTTGTCGAAGGATCGGATTGGAAGAATAAATTTTCGTGGAATGGATACGCAGACGTCTCGCCTGCTATCCCAACGGGGGTTCGCTATTCTGACTTGGGCGAAAGAGCAGGCGGGACGCCTGCGTACCGCAAAGGAATCGGTATCGCGTGCAGTTCATACATTTGTGGAGCCGGGCTGCCAATCTACTGGAACAACATGCCGCAATCGGGGGTGCAGCTTCGGCTCGATCGGCAGGGCGGCGTATGCGTGATGTGCGGCTCGATCGATATCGGCCAGGGATCCGATTCGATTCTCGCTTACATCGTCGCGGAAATTCTGGGAATCGATCCGTTCGACATCCGCGTGGTCACTGCAGATACGGATCTGACGCCGGTTGACCTGGGGAGCTACTCCAGTCGCGTGACCTTGATGACCGGCAACGCCGCGATCCAGGCTGCGGAACGGGCGCGAGAATTGTTGACGATCGCGACGGCCGAAAAACGTCGAAAATCCTGAGACAGGCATTTCGTTTGCGGAAGCCGTGGTGCTGGCTGAATCAAAGTTCGGCACCATCGGAACCGTGGGCTCGTACACGCCGCCGCGCTCGCCGGGCAAATACAAAGGCGCCGGCGTCGGGCCTTCGCCGGCCTACAGTTATTCGGCTGCGGTTGCCGAAGTCGATGTCGACGAAAGCACCGGCATAGTTACCGTCGAAAGAATCTGGATCGCGCATGACGTCGGCAAGTCGATCAATCCGCTTTTGGTTATGGGCCAGGTGGAAGGCAGTGTCTACATGGGGCTGGGTGAAATCCTGATGGAAGAGATGGCCTATCGCGCGAATCGAAATGTGGTGCACAAGTTTCCTTCGATGCTGGAGTACAAGAGCCCGACGACGATGGAGATGTGCGACGTGAAGACTTATCTGATCGAAGACGCGGACCCGAATGGGCCCTTTGGCGCTAAGGAAGTTGGCCAGGGACCCTTGCTTCCGGTGCCTCCGGCAGTCGCGAACGCCGTCTATAACGCGGTGGGCGTACGCATTGACGAAGTACCGATCACGCCGGAGAAAGTTTTGAAGGCGCTGCGCGAGAAGAATCGTGGCCGCGACCCTCGTTTAGGCCCAACCTCGATTCCGTCGATCGAATGGCCCGAGCTTTTGCGCGTGCTGACGCCGGCGGAGGGCGGCGACGGGAAAGAGATGCCGCGGGTGGCGGTCCATTCGTAAATATCCTCATGATGCGTCTTCCCAAATTCGACTACCGCACGCCGCGCACGATCGCGGAGGCGGTGAAGATTGTCGCGGACGCCGGTCCCAATGGACAGTTTGTCGCCGGCGGCACCGATCTCTACCCCAACATGAAGCGGCGGCAGCAGACGCCGCGCACCGTAATCTCAATCATGCGCCTGCCGGAGCTTAATCAGATCACACGCGAAGGGAAATCGGGTATCAGAATCGGCGCGTCGATGACGCTGACCGACATTGTTGAGAACCCTATCATCCAACGCGACTATCCTGTCATTGCAAGTGCGGCGCGGACGATATCGACACCCATCCTGCGAAATATGGGCACGATTGGCGGCAATCTGTTGTTGGACACGCGCTGTAACTACTACGACCAGAATTACGAATGGCGCAAAGGAATCAATTTCTGTCTCAAAAAAGACGGCGATATCTGCTGGGTCGCGCCGGGCAGCTCGAAGTGCTGGGCGGTGCAGTCGTCTGATCTCGTTCCGGTGATGGTGGCGATAGGTGCGAAATTTCGTCTCGTCTCGACGCTCGGTGAACGACTGATTGACGCGACCGGCTTCTATAACGACGACGGGATCGATTACCTGAAGAAACGTCCGGACGAGTTGTTGGTCGACATCCATCTGCCACCGACCAATGGTTGGCGCGCGTCCTACCAAAAGCTGCGGCGGCGCGGCGCCTTTGATTTTCCGGTGTTGGGTGTCGCGGCTTACGTCAAATACGAAACACCCGGTATCGGCATCCTCCCTGGCGGTCGGGTTTCGGCCGTCGACTCAAGTGGCCAACGTATCACCGATGCCAAAATTGTCCTCGGTGGGATTGCGCCTTCACCGATTGAAGTAGGCGAAGCAGCCAAAGAGCTGATCGGTCATCAGTTGGACGGCGATCACATCCAGGCTGCCGCCGAAGCTGCTTACATCAAAGCTCGCCCTCTCGACAACACTGACTTCGTTTACCAATGGCGCAAGCAGATGGCGCGGCAATACACAATCCGAGCTCTTCAGGAATTAGCAGTTCCGGCTTGATCTCTGCCCTTTGGTCTTTGGACTTAGGTCTTTGGTCTTAGTAACCTGACTATCGTCCATATGATGACAAAGACCGAAGACCAAAAACCAAAGACCAACGGTGTCGCTGCGATCCTTCTGGCTGCCGGGCGTTCGCGTCGCATGGGCGCGTTTAAGCCCTTGCTGCCTTTCGGTGAAATGACTGTCGTAGAATCATGCGTCAATAATCTTCAAGCAAAAGGCGTCGGGGAACTCGTCGTAGTAGTTGGGCATCGTGCTGACGACGTAAGAAACGTCCTCAAAGAACGCCGGCTGCGGTTTGCGTTCAATCCCGACCCCGAAAGCGAGATGAGCGTTTCGATTGCCCGGGGCGTCGAACAAATCGATAGCGATACGAAAGCGGTGATCATCGCGCTGGTCGATCAACCAGCGGTACCTCGTGAGATTGTCGAGATTCTCATCCGCGAGTGGCGACACAATGATGTAAAGCTGGTCCAGCCTGAATATCAAACTCGCGGCGGTCATCCCATCCTAATCGATATGGCGTACCGCCGGGAACTCTTGAGTCTCGATCCCGAGCGCGGCTTGCGATCGCTGTTTGACGAACATCGGAATGAAGTGCGGCGACTGCCCGTCGAAACGCCTTATGTTGCGCGAGACATGGACACGTGGGAAGATTACCGGCGGCTGCATGAGGAAACTTTTGGCCTGGATGGGTCGAGTCGTCATCTAAGACGCGGTCGATTCTTCACCCACGGATTAGCAACTACGAAGAATGCGCGACCAGGAGAAACCTGATGGTCAACAAAACTCGCAAGACGGTAATGGGAGCGGCATTCGTTTTAATAGCAACAATGGTCATTGCCGCAACGGCGGCGCAAAACCGTCCTTCAGACTTCTCGTTCCGGTCAATTGACGGCGAGACCGTAACGTCCGACTCGCTGCGGGGCCAGGTGGTCGTGTTAGCATTCGGGGCGTCCTGGTTACCTCTGTCAAAGAACCAGCTCGAGGGAGTCAAAAAACTCGCTGACGATTACGCGGGCCGGGGGGTGGCAGTCTATTGGGTGAGCACCGATTCCGATTCGCCTAAATCGAAGAACTTCGCTTCAGAAGTTCAATTACGAACTCTCGAGCGAAAATACAAGGTAACCGTACTCCGTGATCCTGATGGCGCCGTTTCCAAAAAATTTGGCGTCAATCAATTGCCAACCGTAGTGATAATCGACAAGCAGGGCAATACGTCCGGCGGGCCGATAGGCGGGCTCGATCCTAACGCGAATCTGACAGCACAACTTTCGGAGCGGCTCAAGAAAATCCTGTAACACGCGCACAGTTGCAGATTGCAGAAAACTACGGAGAGGTCGTTCGCGAGATTTCATTTTCTTCCCGCATTCTCGTTACCAGATCGTAAAGTAGACGCACCGGAAGTCCCATCACATTAAAGTATTCTCCCTTGATCTCTTCGATGAACCGCGCGCCCAGACCCTGGATTGCGTAAGCCCCGGCTTTGTCCATTGGTTCGCCGGTGGATACGTACCAATCGATTTCAGCATCGCCCAGCTTCGCGAATTTCACGTCGGTCGCTGCGTGCGCGACGAATGCGTTGTTGTTATTTGCTATGCCAATCAAGGTGACCCCGGTTAAGACTTGATGCCAACGCCCGCCCAGGTCGCGGAGCATTCGCCGGGCCTGTGACTCGTCTTCAGGTTTTCCAAGAATTTCGTTGTCAACCACGACTACGGTGTCAGCGCCAAGAACGATTCGCGAAGGAAAATGGGGAGCTGCCGCTTCGGCCTTATCACGAGCGAGCCTTTCCACATAAGTTTGCGCGTCTTCGCCTCGATGTCGGGATTCGTCTACCTCAACGGGAAAAGTCTCAAACGGCCAACCGACGGTGCGCAGAATCTCAGCGCGCCTTGGGCTGGTGGAAGCCAGCACGATCCGCGGCAGATTTAGTGCGCTGACTGAATCCGCGTGACGCTCGCCCGCAGCCTCACGAGATGTTTTACTAATTTGGTTTCCGAGTGATTCTTCCATTACACTGCATGCTCATAACGCGGTGATAGATTCTAGATTGAAAGGCGCAATTAATAAATTGTGACGACTGCTATGCGCCGTTTCAAACTGATATGAACGATATTATTCGCTTGCTGCCCAAGCTCCTCGAGGCTGCCGGTGACAATCATGAGTTTACCGAAAGCCTCGCCAGGGTCGCGTGGACCCGCGCAGTTGGCGAGGGCTTGCGCGTTCATACCATTCCGGTCCGCCTTTCCGGAAATATTCTGGTCGTCGCGGTGGCCGATGCGCCGTGGCAAAAGCAATTGCAGTCAATGAGCGCGGAGTTGCTGGCCCGCGTTAATAGAGTTTTGGGACGCAATCTGATTCACTTTCTCGAGTTTCGAGTCGATCCCGATCAACTTCCAACCAGGAATATCGATATTAAGGAAGCTGAGCTAATCGAGCCGGCATTGGCTAGCGTTCCCGTTGAAATAGTGTCTGCCGCCGAAGACATCAGCGATGAATCCTTACGGGAACACTTCCTCCTGGCTGCTGCCGCTGCGATAAATCGAAGGCAAGGACAGTCGAAAATCTGAAGTCAAAACTCTGGAATTCATTATGCCTATAACTGAAGATGACATTGAAAAAGTTGCGCAGCTGGCGCATCTGGAAATCACGGAAGCAGAACGACATATGTTTGCGCCGCAAATCGCTGAAATCGTTGCCTATGTCGAGCAATTGAATGAAATTGATACCAGCGCAGTTGAACCTGCTCTCGGAGGATTGACGCCTGAAGGCGAACGAACCGAAAGCTCGCGCCGAGATGAAACCGAGCCTTCGTTAGGTCAGAAGATTGCCCTCGACCAGGCGCCCGATCCGGCCTCGGGTCATTTTCGGGTGCCGAAAGTCCTGGCTTAGCTGGTAAGCGCGAGCGCCCTGATCAGAAACCCGACCGTTAGGGAGGGTGCAAGGAAAGTCCACAAAATTATTCGACACCCTCTTGATGAAATCCGCGATCGAAATCCGAAACGAAATCATCCGCCGCGAAACAAGCGCGCGTGCGGTAGTTGAATCTGCTCTCCAGGCAGCCGAGAAACTTAACGGCACGCTCAACGCTTTCCTGGAAATCGATCGCCAGGCCGCCTTGAAGCGCGCTGAAGCAATCGACACAGAAGTGGCCTCGCAGCGAACGGCAGGTGAGCGTACGCTTCCCCCGCTGGCCGGCATTCCGATCGCAATCAAAGACAACATTTGTGTGCGCGGTCTGCAGACGTCTTGTGGCTCGCGCATTCTTGGTCCTTATAAGCCCCCTTACAACGCAACGGCAATCGAACGACTGATTGCCGCGGGCACCGTGATTATCGGAAAGACCAACTGTGATGAATTTGCGATGGGCTCTTCGAACGAGAACTCCGCTTTTGGGCCGGTAAAGAATCCCTGGAACACGTCACGCGTGCCGGGCGGATCATCGGGCGGGTCGGCGGCGGCGGTGGCGGCCGGCATTGTTCCCGTCGCCCTGGGCTCGGATACCGGCGGCTCAGTTCGCCAACCGGCATCGCTGTGCGGCGTGATCGGCGTGAAGCCAACTTACGGTCGCGTGTCGCGGTATGGGTTGGTTGCTTTTGGTTCATCTCTCGATCAGATCGGCGTATTCGCGCGCGAGACTTCGGACGCGGCAGTCGTATTGCAGGTCATCGCGGGCCGAGACAGACACGATGCCACCACTGCTGATGTGGCGGTCCCCGATTATTCCGCGCAACTGAAAGGCAATGCCAGTGGTTTGCGGCTGGGTGTATCGCGCGAGTTGCTGGGTGAAGGTCTGGATGATGAAGTCCGCGATGCAGTCGAAAAAGCAATCGAAGCTTATCGCGAGCTGGGCGCCGAAATCGTAGACATCGATCTGCCGCATGCAAAATACGCGATCGCTGTTTATTACATCATCGCCACCGCTGAAGCTTCATCGAACCTGGCGCGCTATGACGGGGTCCGCTATGGCTTTCGCGCCGAAGACGCGCCGGCGCTGCGTGAGATGTATCGAAAGACTCGCGATGAGGGTTTTGGTGCTGAGGTCAAACGGCGCATCATGCTCGGCACTTATGTTCTTTCTGCCGGTTACTATGACGCTTATTACCTGAAAGCTCAGCACGTGCGCGCGCTGATCAAGCAGGATTTCGCCAGGGCTTTTGAAAAATGCGACGCGATTGTCACGCCCACATCGCCGACGCCGGCTTTCGCGTTCGGAGAAAAGGTCGATGACCCGCTTGCCATGTATCTTAATGACGTATTTACCGTGACGGCGAATCTCGCGGGCGTGCCCGGCATCAGCGTTCCCTGCGGCCTTTCATCTAATGCACTTCCAATTGGCCTGCAATTGCTCGGGCCGCACTGGAGTGAAGCATTGTTATTTCGCCTCGCCCACGCCTATCAAGCGTCGCATCCCCTGAACGCCCAGCCGCAAGTGCACGCCTGATGCCTGGATCCTGGATCGAACTCAGGAGCTAGTGTTTTGGAAATTGATTTCGGAAATCGGCGGAACGCAGGCGCAAGCTCAGCCAATCTTCAAAGATCTCCGGGGTTTGCAACCAGACGCGAAGCCATTCTGCGATTTCAATTTGAGCGGTGCGATTAGTTTCGTCCAGTCTGTTATCCCGAGCCAGTAATTGAGCACGCGCTTTTTCGTTTAGCGCCAGTTCGCGTAACCCTCGTAATTCGCCGCGATTGTTCTCGCGCATGAATCGCTGGCGCTGTTCCTCGAAGCGTTGCAGGATCTTTGCAGCGGTTTTCAGTGTCAGCGGCTTTTCGAAATCGCGATCTCCAATCAAACCAGAATTCGTGTCCGCAATGTTTTTTTCGCGCCATCGAGCATCGAATTCAATCACCTCAGGATGACGCAATTCGGCGCCCTGGCCTGCCAGGACTCGGGCGATGGCTGCAGGGCTGTCGCTTGCTCCCTTGCCAAATTTATCGTCGAGCCCGCGCTGGATTTTCTCAAGCACTTGTTCGCCGACAGGCGGGCGTCCGAGCTGCGACCAGATTTCGAGGATCGCCTCGCGCTTTGTTTTAACCTTATCAGTATTCTGGTTCATCGGAATCGCCAGGACCGCCGCCGATTTCAGGGAAATGAACCGCTGTTGTAGAATCGGCTTTCCAGTCTCTCCTCATTTCGTTTTTCAGGAGACTTTCACATATGCATCAACTTCGTCCCGCTCGCAATTTGAGCATTGACTCAATTCTCGATCAACTCCGCGCCGCGGGCGCGATCGCCATGCTGCTGCTGTTCGGTTTCGCGGCCGCAACCCCGGCCCAACAACGACAGCGTTTGAGCAAAATAGATCTTGTAGGCTTAAAGCATTTATCCGTCGAGCAGGTCATCGCCACCAGCGGGCTCGAGATTGGACAATCAGTCGATCAGAAAACTCTCAATGCGGCGGCCCAAAAACTAATCGACTCCGGTTTGTTTAGAAAGCTCAGCTATAACGTTCACGGCGCACGCGACCAGGCAATTGTTACGTTTAGCGTGGAGGAAGCGGTCCGACGATTGCCGGTGCTGTTCGATAATTTTGTCTGGTTTACTGACGAAGAAATTTACGTAGCTGTGCGACGCGACATTCCATTCTTTGACGGCACCGCGCCCGAGGGTGGCGATACCGGCGATAAGATTGCCGCCGCCCTGCGACGTCTCCTCAAAGAGAAAAACATTTCCGGCGAAGTCGAATATATGCCCTACGGAAATATGCAAACCGGTAAAAAGGAACTGCTTTTTAGTGTTAAAGCCCCCCACACTTCTATCTGCGCGCTTCGCTTTCCCGGCGCCGAAGCGATCTCCGAAGAGCATCTGCTGAAAACATCGCAGCCTTTGCTGGGAAAGGAATATTCGCGCAAGGATGTCGGCCAGTTTGCGCTCTTCACCCTGACGCCGCTGTACCGCCACCTGGGCCATCTGGGAGTAAAATTCTCTGATCCGATTGTGAAAATCGAGACGACTGACCAATGCAAGGAGGGCGTATCGTTGGAAATTCCGGTTGACGAAGGGGTCGTTTATTCCTGGAACAAGGCTGAGTGGTCCGGTAACCAGGCGTTCAGCGCTGATGAATTGACCGCTGCCCTCGGGATGAAGAGCGGCGAGCTCGCTGATGGCGACAAGATCGAAAAAGCGCTGCGATCCCTCAACAAGCTTTACGGTCATAAAGGTTACCTGGGGCTGGGCGTTAAAGAATCATTCGACCTTGATGAACAGTCTAAACTTGCGACCTTCCGATTTGCGCTGCACGAAGGCGCGCAATATCACATGGGCGAGGTCACCGTTACCGGCTTGTCGGACGAAGACTCACGCCGCGTGAAGGAGCTTTGGACTCTGGCCCCGGGCTCGATTTTCGATTCCGCTTACCTGGATGAATTTTTGGCGAAGTCGGTGCGCGATTTCCTTAGCCGTCATCCGGTTTTCAGCGGCGTTCCGCTCAAGTTTGGCGCCGACATTAAGCCGGACCACAATACAAAAACCGTTAACGTAATTATTGCTTTTAAGTGAACCGTACGGACGGCGGCTGAGGGAGTGCGGTAGACTCGAAGTCAAGATTGATATGTCTGCGCTGGTCGAATTACTGGAGAAGAACGAGTCGGAGGGCCGCTGGAGCGCCGCCGGTGCCCGCGTCTTGCTCGAAAGGGTTAAGGCGGAATTCGACAAAAAGCCCTTTGTTCCGCACCGTTTATTCCGGCAAGGCGACGCGCAAACGATTGGCGCGCATTTTTGGCCGCGCCGTATTCACCGGCGCGCCCAAAGTGAAGACGAACCGCGGCTGTTTGAAGTCGAAACCGATGCGCGCGTGCTCTCCCATTGCCGCTGGCAAGCTAAGCGCGCCTCCCAGCCGACGCTGGTGGCCTGGCATGGCATGGAAGGTTCGACGTCGTCGGGATACATGCTGAGCGTTGCCGACAAGGCCTACCAGGCAGGTTTCAACGTGGTACGCGTTAACCTGCGGAATTGTGGCGCGACCGAACATTTGACAAGCACGTTGTATCACGCCGGACAGACGGGCGACTTGCGAGCGGTAATTGATGAGTTAATAAAGCGTGAGAAACTCTCTCGGTTATTCCTTGCCGGTTTTTCACTCGGCGGAAATCTGGTGTTAAAGGTGGCCGGCGAGTACGGTGATGATCCGCCGCCGGAAATAAAAGCCATCAGCGCAGTCTCGCCTTCAGCGGATCTGCGCGCCAGTTGCGATTTGACTAATCAACCTCGTAACTGGATTTATCGATACGATTTCCTGCTTTCTCTCAAGCGGCGCATTAGAACCAAACAGAAACTCTTTCCCGATCTTTACGATGCGACGGGTCTGCGCCGCATCCGCACCATCGAACAATTCGACGATCGTTTTGTGGCGCCGGCTTTCGGCTTTGCTAATGCCAGCGACTACTATGCGAAAGCCAGCTCGTTGCCATTCATTAGTCGCATACGCATACCGACTTTGATTATTCACGCCGAAGACGATCCCTTCATAGCGTTTCCACCGTTGCGTGATCCCTCGATCGCGGCGAATCCTTACGTCCTGCTGATGGCGCCGAAACGCGGCGGTCATGTGGCCTTTGTCTCCGCAAAACGACGCGACGAAGATCGCTTCTGGGCTGAAAATCGGGTGGTGGAGTTTTGCCGGATGGTTGCCGAATGCCAGACCTAAAGCTACTTCTCGATCTTCTTCAACAATCGATCAGCGTGATTGCGGGCGATGAGCGGAATGTGTTCGTCGGTGCGGAGGTCTTTCAATAACGGGACGAGCTGCTGCGGATCGGACAGCCCGTTGCGCGTGTAGAGCAGTTCGAGTTCATCCATCAACTGCGGCGCGTTCAGCGGTTGAATCTCGCGCGCCACATTCATGTTGAAGATCAAAATCGCCTGATCGGCGACCCGGCGATATTCCGTCACCAGGTTCCAGGCGTTTCGGTTGTTGCTCCAGTTGAATTCAGCAGTGCGCTTCCGCTCGCCGTTTTCCATTTTGATCCACATCGTTCCCAGGTGGGGAAACTGCTTTGCTGACTGGTAGTTTTCAGTTGAATCCAGAAAATGCAATTCACCCCAAAAGCCCAGGATGCGGCCGAGCGCGGCCGTCGATAACTCGATTGGCTCGACAATCGGTGTCTCTTCGTTCTGCCGTTCGAAAATGATCTTGCCCCGGCCCATCGCATCGTGCTCGATCAAAATTCGACGCACGATGAACTGCGGCTGCTTGAATTCGTAGGAATACTGCGTCGCATCGGGCGGCTTCTTGTTTTCTTCTCGCCGCTGCGGAGTTGAATTTGTTTCCGGGGGGCGATCGTTGCGTTTGGTTTCGGTTCCCTGGGGACCAGGTGTCGAAACGGTTGCTCGATTTGCCTGAGCACGTGCCGGAACACCGGCGCAGGCGAATACCAGGACTACTACCAAACACATCATTGATGCCGCAATAATTGGTCGCAAACTCATGACTAAACCTGGAGTCACACCTTATTTGTGGAGAGACGAACCGGACTGGCTTCTGACTTACTTTTAGAGGATGTCTGCAAAGAACGCAAGGTGGGAAGGTTCGTCACCCCGCGCACTCAATGCCGAGAAGGGACCTGCGCTTTTATTCGAATCGGACAGATACAAGTTTCGATACGCCCACTTCTTCCATCGTCACGCCATAAAGCGCGCGCGCGGTTTCCATCGTGCGCTTGTTGTGTGTGATGACGATGAACTGGGTGTTTGCGGACATAGTGACGACTTTATTAGTGAAGCGGCCGATGTTTGCTTCATCGAGCGGAGCATCGACTTCGTCGAGCAGGCAGAAAGGCGCGGGGCGATAATGGAATATTCCGAGAACGAGCGCGAGGGCGGCCATGGCTTTTTCACCGCCTGAAAGAAGTAAGACATTTTGCAGGCGCTTACCCGGCGGTTGCGCCACAATGTCGATTCCGGACTCGAGTTCATCGTCCGCATCGATCAGGCTCATTTCTCCGTGTCCGCCGCCGAAAAGCTCCTGGAAGAGTTCGCTGAAGTTCTTATTGATCTTCTCGAAGGCGTCGCGGAAGCGCTCACGCGAACGGCGTTTGATCTCGCGCAAAGCCTCTTCTGTCGAAGCGATGCCCTGTTGAATATCCGCGCGCTGGGTTGTTAAAAATTCCAGCCGCTCATCGGCCTCCGTCAATTCTTCCAGAGCCATCATGTTCACGGCGCCAAAATTCTCCAGGCGCTCGCGCAGCTCGTCGACGCGCGCGCGTCCCTGTTCGAAATCAAATGAATCATCCGGCGTGAGTTCGCGAGCAATCTCTTCCAGGCTCTGGTTCAATTCGTTCGCGCAGGACTCGCGCACGAAATTCAGCCGCGCCAGCGCTTCTGCCCGTTGTACTTCGATCGCCGCGCGCGCGTCGCGCGATGCGGCGGCGGTCCGGTTTAGTTCCGCCAACTCGGCAGAAAGCGCGTCGGCGTGGTTCCGGGCCTCAGTTAGTCGCACCGAGGCTTCAGTAACTTGCTGCTCTTCCCGAAGTTTTTCTTCCTCGACGATCGCTGCCAGGCGATCAATTTCAGCGATTGACGTGCGCAATTCCTCAAGCCGAGTAACGGCTGCGGCATTTTCGGTGTCGTGACGCGCGATGCGATCGGCCACATCCTGGCGTTCGTTGTGCAACCGGCGCAGCTCGGCGCTCATTGATCGACGTCGCTCCGCGGCGGCGGCGGCATCTGAGCGTTGCTTATTGAGCAGTTCGCTTTCCGATTCAGCTTCGCGCCGCACGCCGGCTAAAAGATTAGTTGAGGTTTCGATTCTTTCACGGGCCAGACGCCGGGCCTCCTCAGCGGCTTCCGCTTCCGCCAAAGTCCTGGAGCGGCGTTGTTCCAGCTCGCTCTGTTCCTGAGCCAGCAGTTGGACGTCGTCGGCGACGACGCGCATGTGCCGCGCAGCTCGCTCAACTTCTTGTCTCATGGTGCCGGCATTTAACTCCCGGGTCATTAACTCGCGTTCTTCGCGGGCAATTGAACCGTTCAGGAGCACGACTGCTTCTTCGAGATCCGTCAGCTTTGAGCGCGCTTCCTTTACCGACGCCTCGGCGACGAACATTTCGGCCTCGAGTTGTGATGAACTCGACTCGAGCTCGCGCAGCTCGCGTTTGAAGGTCAGCAGGCCCGCGCCTTCCTCGAGCGCGCGGCCATTGCCGGCATTAACGAACTGTCCACCAATCACCCAATCGCCTTCGGCGGTTACAAACATGTCGCCCGTGGCCAGGGACAAGGAAATCGCATCGTCAAGCTTATCGACGATTCGCGCATTCATCCGATCAGGCAGGACGCGCTCGAGCACCGTCAGCAACTCGTGCGGGGCCTGCAGGATATCGCCAACGCGCGGGCCATCGATGCCTACGGGAACGTATCTTTGACGGGCCGCGGCGGTGGCTGGCGACGACTCGAAATCTTCCTTCAGTAATTTGAAGTCTGAAATCTCCGCTTGTAAGTCCGCTTCGGAAACAACGGTTTTCGCTTCATCGCTGCCGCCGTGAAGTCCGCTTACGAGGAAGTTCGCCCGGCCGGCTTGATTAGCCTTCAACCAGGCCGCCGCGCGCGCCGCATCATCGAGCGTCGGAACAACTATCGATTGCAGGGCGGAACCGAAAGTACCTTCCACCGCGCGCTCCCACTCGGCATCGACCTTGATCGTGTCGGCCAGCGTACCGATGAAGTGAAAATCCTCCTGTTCGTTAGCCGTAAAGGCTTCCTGCACAGCCAGCGAATAATGCGCGCGCCTCTGGTCGAGATCCTTCAAACTTTCCAGTTTGTGCACAGCGCGAGAACGCTCATCGCGCACGCGCAATAGTTCAGCGTCGGTATCCGATACGCGTTCATGGCCGTCGACAACTGACTTGACCGCTGCTTCGCGTTCCGCATGCAGCTTTGCCAGCTTCTCTTTTGCTGACGCAACGGCTGCTTCCAATTTCTCGGCTTCAGATTGCTTCTCGCTGTGGGCCGCGGTGGCGCGTTCACCTTCGCGCGCGAGGCCTTCTGCCTGATGTGTTAACTTCTCGAGAGCGCCATCGAGTTGCCGCGCTAACTCCTGCAGGCGCTCTGCCGCGGCTGTGTGTATCAAAAGATCCGCGCGCGCAGCTTCTATCTCGTTCTCGATGCGAATAACCGCCGCCAGCTTCTGGGCGTGCGCTTCCTCGCTTGATTGCAGGAGCCGCGCAGTTTGTTGGCCTTCCTCGCTAAGCTTGAGATCGAGTTGCGACAGCCGTTCCAACTCACTTTCAATAGTTGCCAAACGAGTTTTCAGGGCTTCGATCTCTTGCTGAATTTCATGCCGGCGTTTCTCAAGCGTTTGAATTTGTTCTTCCTGATAGACGCGTTCGCGGATGCGCCGATCGCGCTGCAGGGCCGCGTCAGCAACCGCGGCGCGCACCTGGGCCAGCTCGTCTTCGAGAGCGCGGGCATGTTGGGTCGCTGTTTGGCTGCGCTTCTCATGTTCGGCTAATTCTTCCGCCAGTCTGTGATCGTCCTGCGTGGCGTTATCGAGTTGCGCTTGCGCTTGTTCGAGCGACGTTGCAAGGTTACGTTCTTCGGCCACATAAACGCGGCGCAGGAGCTCGCGCAATTCTTCGCGCAGCACGGCGTACCGGCGGGCCTTCGCAGCCTGACGCCGCAGGCTGTTTACCTGTCGTTCAATTTCGGAAATGATGTCGGAGACGCGGCTGAGATTGGCACGCGCGGATTCGAGGCGAGATTCCGCCGCCCGCTGCCGCACGCGAAACTTGGTAATACCTGCTGCCTCTTCGATGATCGTGCGGCGATCCATCGGCTTGGCGGAAAGAATCTGGCCGATGCGACCCTGCTCAATGATTGCGTAATGGCCGCCCGATAACCCGGTGCCGGAAAAAACATCCTGAATGTCTCGGAGGCGGCAAAGGCGATCATTCAACAGATATTCGCTTTCGCCGGAACGAAACAGCCGGCGTGTTACCGTCACCGCTTCACCCGGCGCAAACTGAAGCGCGAGATTGCGTCGCCGCCAGTGGCGGTGATGATGAGCCTTTACTTTTGGTTTCGCCTGGGAAGTATCGTCTGGGGCCTGATCAGAACTGATCAAGGCTTCGGAATTAGCTCCGTCGGGATTGCTGGTCTCTGAAAAGGTGTCTGCCGAAACCACGGCCGCTGTTTCTGGCGCTGCTTCAATTTCTGGAGCTTCAAATTCGGCGATCCGATCGTCGATCTCTTCGAGAGTCTCGTCAATCTCCTGGATGTCCGGCTCGCTCTCAACATACTCGTCACGCACGAGATGGAGCACAACTTCGGCCATGCCGTTCGGCGTGCGGTTGCGCGAGCCCTGGAAGATCACGTCTTTCATCTCCGCACCGCGCAGGTGTTTGACGCGCTGCTCGCCCAAAACCCAGGCAATCGCATCGGCTACGTTGCTTTTACCGCAGCCGTTGGGCCCGACAATCGCAGTTATGCCATCACCGGTGAAGATGAGGTCAGTATGGTCCGCAAAGGACTTGAAGCCCGTTATTTCGAGACGTCGAAGCTTGAACATCGTGATCCCGTCGATTTGATGCAAAGGGGGGCGACGGTCGATGTAGGCATCAAAGGCGACTCTACGGGTTCGGAACTATAAAGGCAGCCCAGCGCAACTGTCAACAAGAACTTTAGCTTAACGAGTTTAATTGGCGAATAAAGCTAAGGTTAGAGTCATTCAGAAGCCCCGACCGTGAGGGAGGGCTGAATAGATAGGACGACCGGCTGTTTGGGTTCTATGACACCGCTTTCTTCTCGAGCATCAGATTGATACCGCGTCGCAGTCCTTCGGGGGTAGTGTGTTCGTATCTCAGCATTTGCCCCTCAATAAAGACCGTCGGAGTCCCGGTCACTCCCCTGGATGAGGCCTTCTCAATGTCGGCATTGATTCGCTGATCGACTTCAGGGCTTTCCATATCACGCACGAATTTATCGATGTTGAGCCCTAACTCCTGCGCATACGAAATAAACGTTGGCCGGGGATCGAGGGCGTCGGCCCATGCCTTTTGATTGCGGTACAGCCGGTCGTGCATCTCCCAGAATTTATTCTGATTGCGGGCGGCCTCAGCAGCATGAGCAGCCGCCAAAGCATTCTTATGCATCTTT
>WNGM01019273.1_pt1 | contig 16797 bp, 15 predicted proteins | sample 5400571 | NCBI WGS metagenome assembly WNGM01 (sample SAMN13153378, study PRJNA577476) | soil metagenome | isolation source: 100 cm soil or saprolite under Garry oak tree replicate 2 | place: USA:California | collected 2016-06-15 | reverse complement strand
TGGAGGTGACGACCGGACTAAAGTAGATGGTACGGAAGAAGTTCCGCCCCTTCAGTTTCTGATTGACCAGTATTGCCAGGAACAATCCCAATCCCGTTTGCAGCGGAATAACCACCAGCGCAAAGAAGATATTGTTGAAAAGGGAGTGCAGAAAGATCGGATCGTGGGCCAGCACCACGTAGCGGTGATTGCCCAGGTCAACCGAAAACGATGTCGCCAGTTCAAAATATTGTGGATACTTCCGCGCATTCTGGGTAAACGTGTAGACAGGTGGACACCTGCAGCAGCCGGGAATAATTCCTCGTACCGACAAATTGGGCGGGTGTAGGTGAGATGAGCCGTTGATCGGTAAAGCTAAAGGCGATCCCCATGAAGAATGGGCCGATCAGGAAAAGCAGCAGCAGCAGAAACGCTGGTCCACCCAGTAGCAGGGCAATGCCGAGATTGCTGCGCCGGCGTTTGCGTTGTTGTGGACGGGCTACTTGTACTTTCTCCATAGCCCTGGTGATGACGGACATGACAATTCCCTCCCTTTCAGGTGTGTCGTCGAGTGCTGGAAAGTGGAAGAGAAAGCTCCTCCACTTTCCAATGCAGTCAGTCGCCCCACGTCCCACTCCCGTGTCAATGGCGTTCACCGCGTTGTTCAGGGCGGTCTGCACATCTGTGCCCTGACTGATTGCCAACCCGGCTTGCTCAAACTGGCTGGAGATCGTCAGGTACGCCGGGGTTGCCGGGCGCATAACCGTGAAGCGCTGTAACATGTCAAAGAGGATGCGATACGCGCCCCCCGTGGCATAGCGCGGCACCAGGGCAGCGGCAGCCGGGGTCGTGGGGATAAGCCCCGTCGCGTTGTCGAGCGAGGCAATATTTGCCGGTTGCATGAGGGATTTGATGAACTGCCAGGCTCCTTGCGCTTGCTGCTGCGTGCAGGAATTGCTGATCCCCCATTCCCAGGAACCTCCGCCGATTTTCGGGCCGTTGCCGAAGTTTACCGGAGGCAGAAAGAGTCCATCGCTGCCATACTTCTTTACCACAGAATCCGCCGCCCAACTCCCGGTATACCATAGGGCAATCTTCCCCTGTAAAAATCCCTGGTCCGAGGACGGTTTGGGGTTCGCGTAGCCGTTCTTGAACAGCCCCTGGAACCACTGGCCCCATTGCACCGCCGCTGGACTGTTGAGGACGCCATCCGCTGTTGTGAGGCTTGATCGATTAATCAAATCGCCGCCAAAGCTTTGGAGCATCGGCGAGTACGCGTAAGGCCACCACTCGCCGGTATATTGAGGATTCAGGTCAAAGGGATACTGAAACGCCCCGGTGGATTTCAACTTAGCCAGGATGCCGTTGAACTCACCCAGCGTCCAGGGCTGGTCCAGGGTAGGGATGCGAATGTTGTTCTTTACAAGGATCGATTTGCGCGCAAACATGGTCAAGGCGACGTCAAACTGGCCCAGCGAGTAAATCTTCCCCTGGTAGCGCCCAATAGCGGAATTTAAGAGGCCCATGGCTTGCACCTGGGCATCGGTTATCGGGAGCGGTTGGACATACCTCGACCAGGCGAAGTTGGCGACGGTCGGGTTATCCATATCCATGAGGCAAGGCAGTTTATGAGCGAGCGCAGCAGCAGAGACCGAGGTGTTGTAGGATGCCTGCGGGAACGATTGGATGACAACCTGGTACTGACTCTGCGAGGCATTGAAGGCCGGCACTTCTTTCTGGAGAGCGCCCATCTCCAGCGGGTTGCCGGCCGAATGCGTCCACAGGGTGATGATGGTTTTGCCATTGGCGGTTGTTGCGGAGCTACCTCCACACGCCGCCAGCAGCCCCATCAACACGACAAGCAAGGCACCCAGAGCATACATTTTGAGTTTCACGTTTTCCCTCCTTGAAATACCGAAGAAATACTGAAACGGTATACAGCTTGTCCAGGCCGGGTAGAGGAATTGCGAGAAGGAACTCCTGCAACTCCTGAAAAAGTGTAAGAGGGACTAAGGGTACCAAATGCTGTGGAACCCTTGAATCATCAGTGAAATACGCAGTGTGTGGTTGAAGAGCGCCGTTGTTACGTCAGGTGATGCCCTGGCTCTCTCCCGGGCAAATTATTCTATAGGACTCACCTCCTTAAGAAATACTGCTGAACAGTTAAACCGATTGTCGTTCGATATAAGGACAGTCAATGGTGTGCTGAACCGGCGGAAGAGATGCGCCGGTATGCTCAAGCAAAAACTCTACAGCCCACTTGCCCATCTCATAATGGGGCAGTTGTATCGTAGAAAGAGGGGGAGAGAGCTGGGCAGCAATCAATTCCTGGTTATCAAACCCCATCACGGCGACATCACCGGGAATGGAAAGACCCAGTGTACGCAGGGCATCATAGGCTCCCATCGCCATGAAATCTGAAAAACAGAAAATGGCGGTTGGTGGCTCACGTAATTGCAGTAATTCCAGCGCCCCCCGGTAACCACCTCTCGAGTCACTGACGTGTAAACGCACGAGATTCTCATCGAAAGGGACATCGTAGGCTTTCAATGCCTGTTGATACCCCTCTAAGCGTCCAAAGGCGGCAGGAATGGGATCAACGTTGTTGATAAAGCCAATACGACGATGTCCCTTTTGCAACAACATTTCGGTTGCCGTTCGCCCTCCTTGTATCTCATCCGGCACGACCGAAGGTAAAGAGCGATCGGCACAAAAGCAATCGAGTAGGACAGCAAATCCCTCATACATGTTCGCTGGTAATGCGACTTCCTGGTGGTACATTGCGGCGTAGATGATGCCCTCTACCTGGCGCTCAAGCATCATTTCAATCGCAGTTTCTTTTACGCTGGCATCAGAACCGGTGTTGACGATCAGCAGCAGTTTCTCATGAGCCAGGGCTACATCTTGAGCCCCTTTTATAATTTTCACCGCGTGCGGAGTAGTAGCGATTTCGTCAGTAATAAAGCCAATCGTATGGGTTCGATTGGTACGCAACCCTTTCGCGGCCAGATTCGGTCGGTAAGAAAGTCTCTTCGCGGCATTCAGGACGCGATCCTTCGTTTCGGCAGGAATGCTAGCGGAAGAGACATGATTATTCAACACAAAAGAAACGGTTGTGCGGGAAACTCCTGCCAGGCGAGCGATATCTGACATAGTAGGTGGTCGTTTACGTGGTTGACTGGTCACCCTATTTTCCTCCTACAAAAAGAGGCGAGAGGATTAACACGAGTTACTAAATCGAGTAAACCATATTTTGTTTCACTTGTCAAGAGGTTTTGGGATGAGTTTTAGAGCAATTTCAAGTTGTAGCGCTGTATGGCCGGTACTATCTGCTTTTCTGTGCGACCAGTCACGCTGCTGAGCGGTCAACTCCCGAGGGAGCGTGAGGCTGGCGGTAGAGTTCCTGCCAGAGCAGCCTGGCGAATATGAGTTCACCTGCCAGATGGGGATGATTCGCGGTAAGCTGATCGTCGAATGAAGTGGAGAGGAAAACCAGAAGTCGACGGCGTGCCGAGCTGCAGGAGCAAGAACTGCTTGAGCGCTAAGGAAAGCGATTGTCATGGAAACGTTTCCCGCATCAAAAATTTAGTCGTGGTTCCCCTGACCCACCTTAGGAATGAACACGGGAAGAATGCAGGAGTGGATCAAGGGCTGGAGGGTGTTGATAAGCGTGACGCCTCCATCTCCTGGGGAGTCTGAGCGTGTGTGGTCCAGGTATTTGAAGGAGCCGGGCCGGTTGTGCGGCGTTCTACCAATTTCGTATCGAAACGGATAAGCTCAGGCGTTTGTGCCGAATTGTCGATGAGTTCCACCAGTGCCGCAGCTGCTACCTCGCCCATTTCCTGCATCGGCTGCTGTATCGTGCTGAGTTCAAGCAGTTCCGAAACCTCAATGCCATCAAATCCCATGACGGAGAGCTGCTCGGGTACAGGAATGCCCAGATTTTTTGCCGCTTCCAGCACGGCCGGGTTAAATTTGAAATTCCCTACAATCTGCCCGTTGATGAAGCCAATATGTCTATGCCCTTTTTCGATGAGACCTCTCACTGCCTGGTAAGCACCTTCGACATTATTCACTACCAGCGAGGTAAACACCGGGCTATAGGCATCGATTAACACGACAGGCAGTCCCGAATCCTTTAATCTACAAGATACCGAATGGTCGGGTGTGAGTGACACAATGAGCAAACCATCGACTTTGCGGAGCATGGGAAGCTCAGAAAAATAGTGGTCACGCTGGGCATCCGTCTCAACATTATAGAGGACCAGTTCACGCCCCAAGCGGGCACTCACAGCTTCGACACCACGCAACACCTCTGTGAAGAAAGGTTGAGTGAAGAAAGGAACGATGACACCAAGAGAGTTCGTGCGTTTTGAAACCATGCTGCGCGCGATAGGGTCAGGCTTATAATGTAATTTATCGATAGCAGCCAGCACTCGCTCGCGGGTCGCGTGCTTGACGCGGGGGCTGTTGTTGATAACCCGTGAAACGGTTCCAATGCCAACGCCCGCTTCTAGCGCAACATCGTGAATGGTGGCTACCATAAGTGTATTTCTTTCTTGAGAGTAGAAATTTCGATAAAAACGCTTCCATCCTCAACACTGTTCTCCTGATATAGGATAGCATAGACGAAGGCTGCTGTAAAGGGAGGATATAGCGACATTCCCTGTAATTACGCGGCACATTGTTGTTTTGGTGAAGAAATGAGTGGATAAACCTCTTTACAAGGTAGAAATCTTATGGTATAGTTAGTAGCAAGTTTTGGAAACGTTTCCATATTTCATATTTCCGGTTTGTAGCAGCTTTCGTCACCTCGTTTACCGTTCGACAATTGCAAAGGAGAACTACTATGTCCAACATTTGAGGAGTCGAGCTCATGTGTGGACTCATTAAAGGCGTCGTCGAACTCTTATTTGTCTATCAACCGAAAGGAGAGGTTTCATGACGACCATCAGCCGCCGGGAGTTTTTGAAGCAAGCGATGGCTCTCGGATTGAGTGCATCAAGCGCAGCAGCCCTCCTTGAAGCCTGCGGCGGGACACAGTCTGCAGGTGGTAAGGTGACCGTCAATCTGTATCACACGATCCCAACGGCGACAGAAACGTTCTGGAAGCAGACATTGCTCCCATCTTTCGAAAAGCAGTACCCCAACATGAATCTGATCACCTATCAGCTCGGCGTAGAAAATCCGCAGGTGATACGCACAAAGATCAAAGCCGGGGGCGACACCGCGCCAGATATGGCCTGGCTTGATAGCGGGGAGACCGGAGCATACGTCCAGGCGAACCTGCTGCCCGATGTGGATGGCTGGCTCAACTCACACCCCACTATCAAGCAGGATATCTTCCCTTCGCTCATCGCGCTCTCGTCGTACCAGGGAAAGGTACGGAGTTTCCCCTGGATGACGAACAACACAGCGATGCAGATAAACCTCGACGCATTCGAGAAGGCTGGAGTTCCCATTCCGTCGCAGGACCCGATGAAGACCTGGACGTGGGATCAGTTCGCCGAAGCGTGCAAGTTGATTTCCCAGAAAACGAACATGAAGGGTTTCTTGATGAACAATGGGGGCCCTTTATGGGATACCTGGCTCTTCCATGCCTGGCTGGGGACCAACGGCGGCACCTTCCTGTCTCCCAGTGGCGACCCGCTCTTCAATAGCGCTGCAGGTGTGCAGACGATGACCTTCCTACAAAGCCTGGTCAAGGATGGCTACACCGCGTACTCGGCCCCAGGTATGGGCTACGATCCGAGCGGGTGGTACAGCGCCAAAGCCGCGATCATGGCCAACGGCCCCTGGAACTTCCCCGACCTGGTCAAGTTCAACAAGTTCAAGTTTACTGTTGTTCCCTACCCAATCAAAACGCAGCCAGCCGCGAACACGGGCGGCGATCAGTTGTTCGTCTTCAACAACAGCCCGCAGAAGGTGGCCTACGAGTACGACTACGCGCAGTATATGCTCACGGACAACTTCCAGGTGGCATTCAATATCGAGTCGGGCAACCTCCCGGTAACGACGAGCGCAACGATGAGTGCGGCGTACCAGGCCCACCTCAAACAGTATCCGTTCCTGTATGGTTGGGTCAATGGCGTTCCCTACGGTGTCGCGCTCTCGAGCCTGCCGCAAGCGGGCGGTACTCAAACCGCTTTCGGGCAGAAGGCGTGGGATCCGATTATCCTGCAAGGAGCCAACGTGCAGCAGGCCCTGGCGACTGCAGCAGCGGCGGTCACTGCGCTCAAGCAGTAGAAGGGTGCACCGTCAGTCTTTGGACTGTTGGGCGTGCGAGAGCAGGCCGCGAGGCGCTGCCGCTGCCCACAGTCCTTTCTATGTGCGTACAGATGAAGGCTTTACCAGGAGGTTCCCATGCAACAGGTACAGGCTCAAGAGCAGGTCAAAAGCAGGATCGTGAGCCAACCGCGGCAGAGCCGGAAAATGATTCTCGGGCAGGGGCAGGCATTCTCTTTCACAGTGCCCGCTCTTGTGCTGCTTGCCATCTTCCTCATCTATCCTATCGGCTACGTTGTCTACCTCGGCTTTCAGCGCTGGGATTTACTCGGTAGCCCCGTGTATATTGGCCTGCAAAACTACAACACCATTCTCTTTCAAGATTCGAGCTTCTTACAGTCTATCGGCGTTACCTTTCTCTTCGTCGTGCTGGCTGTCCCAACACAAGTTGGGCTAGGGTTGTTCCTGGCTGTCCTTCTCGACAGCGAATTCAGAGGACGCATGTTCTTCCGCACGGTGTTCTTTATCCCGATGGTCATCTCCTTTGTCGCGGCTGGGATCGTCTTCCAGTGGATGTTCTCGACCGGGGCCAACCTTGGCACTTTCCCCCAGTTGCTCGCCAATATTGGCGTCACCTTCCCCGATTGGCAGCATACGAACGGGTTCATGGCCATGGTCATGGTTGTGATCATGAACACGTGGAAGTCGGCGGGGTTCTCGATGATTCTCTACCTCGCTGGCCTGCAGTCGATCAATCCGGATTACTACGAGGCGGCGCAGATCGACGGTATCCGCAACGCCTGGCAACGCTTTCGCTTCATCTCGTGGCCGCTGCTGGTGCCGACGACGGCACTGCTGATCATCACCACCACGATTGGCTGCTTCCAGGCATTCGAACCTTTCTATGTCATGACGAATGGGGGACCGACCGGGGCTACCACTTCGATAATTTTCTATATTTACAACAACTTTGCGAGCCGAACCGGTGTCGCGACGGCAGCGGCGACGCTTTTCCTCCTGGGTGTTCTGATGATCACGGCAGTGCAACTGCTGGTCTCGCGCCGACGCGAAGTGTACTACTAAAGAATCTGGAAAGAGATTGGTTATGAACAAGCAGCGACGCCTCAGCCTCGTGCTCAAATACATTGTCCTGGGTCTGCTTACCGTGGTGTTTCTGTTCCCGTTTGCGTGGATGATCGCCACCTCGCTCAAAACGAATACGGAGGCGCTCACGAATCCGACAGCGTTGTTGCCAGCGGTGGCGCAGTGGGGCAATTACCCTGCGGTCATCGGCGCACTGAACTTCTGGCGCGAAGCCCTCAACTCGCTGATTATGACACTGGGCGTCACCTTTGGTCAGATTATCCTGGCTGCTCTCGCCGGATATGCGTTCGCACGGTTGAAATTCTTCGGGCGTGATGTCCTCTTCCTGCTGATCCTGGCGACGCTCATCATCCCCTTCCAGATACTTTTCGTGCCTCTTTATCTGATGCTCGCCGGTTGGGGAGGGTGGCTGAACACGTTCAGCGCCTTGATTATCCCCAGCCTGGCGAGTCCGTTTGCCATCTTCGTGTTCCGCCAGTTCTTCATCACGGTGCCGAAGGAACTGGATGAGGCAGCAAAGATCGATGGCGCTGGCTACTATCGCGTCTTCTGGTCGGTGATGCTGCCACTGGCAGGCCCAGCCGTAGCGACCGTCTTTATCCTGACTTTCCTGGGTGAATGGAGCAGTTTGCTCAAGCCCCTGGTCTTCAACTCGTCGCCGGATATGTACACGCTGCAGCAGGGATTGGTAGTCACCCTCAGTAGAGGAGCAAACCAAGTCCCGAACGTGGCTACGTTGATGGCTGGCGTCGTCCTGGCCAGCATCGTGCCTGTTGTGATGTTCCTGATTGGACAGAAATGGTTCGTGCGAAGCGTCGCTTCTACCGGCCTGAAGGGATAGGATCATCGCGCAGCTTGACTATCTGAGCTGGCTCGGTGTGGAGGCGGTGTGGCTCTCGCCCTTCTACCCCTCACCGATGGTTGACTTCGGCTATGATGTGAGTAACTATACCGACGTTGATGCGATCTTCGGCGACCTAGCAACGTTTGACGAACTGATACAGCAGGCACACCGGTGTAGTATCAAGGTCATCATTGACTTTGTGATCAACCATAGCTCCGACGAGCATCCCTGGTTCCTGGAATCTCGCTCCTCGAGGAACGCATCCCGACGGCACTGGTATATCTGGGCCGATGCTAAGCCAGGTGGCACACCGCCTAATAACTGGGTCAGCCACTTTGGGGGGTCAGCCTGGGAGTGGGATGCAGCCACAGGACAGTATTACCTGCACTCGTTTGACAGGAGGCAACCCGATCTCAACTGGCGCAATCCAGAGGTGCAAGCTGCGATGTTCGATGTCCTGCACTTCTGGCTGGAGCATGAAGTGGATGGCTTCCGCATCGACGCCGCCCACATGATTATGAAGGATCCTCAACTGCGTGATAACCCAGTGAATCTGAGCAAGACGAGAGCCATGCCCAAACCGATGGGCGATTACGATGCGCAGCTTCATATATATGATAAGGGGCATCCCGACGCCCATGGCATCTATCGTGAAGTGCGCCGCTTACTTGATAGCTACGGTAGTGAGCACCCACGTGTAGCGATCGGTGAAATGCATATTCCCGACCGGAAGGAATGGGCGAGCTATTACGGTGCAAACCTGGACGAGATGCACATGCCCTTCAATTTTGGTTTAGTAAGCGCGGCATGGAACGCCAAGGGCATGCGCCAGTCGGTGGATACGCTCGAGGCGCATCTCCCGCCCGGGGCCTGGCCCAACAATGTGCTTGGCAATCACGATGAGCCGCGCATCGCCAGTCGCGTTGGTCCCGCTCAGGCTCGTGTTGCTATGCTGCTGCTGCTTACACTACGTGGCGCCTCAACACTGTACTACGGTGATGAGATTGGGATGCACGATGGGGATATCCCACCAGAACGAGTCTACGATCCGATAGAGAAGAACATGCCCGGACTGGGACTCGGACGGGACCCGGAACGCACGCCGATGCAGTGGGACAGCAGCCCGAACGCTGGCTTCTGTCCACCTGGCGCCGAACCCTGGCTGCCTATTCCCGCTGATTATAAGCAGATCAACGTCGCTGCCGAACGGGAGGACCCTCACTCCCTGCTGACCCTCACGCGCCGCCTGATCGAACTGCGCCGCTCCAAGCTCGCACTCACGACTGGCAGCTATAGTGTCGTCGAAGGAGCACCTGATGACTGCTTCGTCTACCTGCGCCAGTTGAGCAATCAGCGCTACCTCATTGCACTGAACTTTTCAGGCAATGAACAGACCGTGAGGTTGCCAGAGATGGGCAATGGCCGCATTGTCCTCTCTACCTGTCTGGACCGTGAAGGGCCAATCGATGTGGCACTCCTGCGATTGCGCGGTGACGAAGGATTTGTTATTGAGTTAGCGAATCTTTGTTGTTTGTCATGTGTGGTTTGACAGATAAATTCGCCAGTAATGTGAGGATATGCGTCAGTATAACAGAATGGAGAGGATATGGTGTCAAATTTGAGTGAGAGACAGGTAGAGCTTTGTCTACGATCCGGATCGTAGACAAAGCTCTACACCAATATGATGCCTGATCTCACGAGAAGAAAGGCGCCTAACGCTCTACCGGCCACAATTGCGGCCAGTAAGGGCCGACGAAGGGCTGGCCATCATAGGCATTTGGCCCCAGAAACACCAGGTTGGGGTGAGACGGACGCCCGCTGCGATAGACGGTGTCGCCCGCCATCATATGCGCCACCACAGAGAGACGCGGCTGATCGGTGGTGTTGGGACCGGAGCCATGGAAGGTCAGACAGTGATGGAAGCTGGCCTGACCGGCCTTCAGGATACAGGGCTCATCAAGCCATTCGCTCCCCCCAGATGCGGCAAAGCGCGCCGCCTGCTGCTCCAGGTCCTGTGTATCAAACCCTGTGCTCTCAGGGATCAAGCCCCATTTGTGCGAGCCGACAATGGTCCGCATACCGCCATTGCTGAGATCGGTATCTTGTAGAGCGACCCAGGCCGTACACATATTGGTCGTGCTCGCGGACTGCCAGTAGCCGTAATCCTGGTGCCAGCCGATGTTGCCCTGCGTCGTCACTTCATGGGTGCCTGTGCCGGGTTTGTAGATGGCCTGGTCGTGCCAGAGGCGCACTGTAGCCGTGCGCATCAGCCGGGCTCCAATGGCACCAAGGACCGGGCTCGTGACGGCGGCGCGAATGCTATCATTGAGCCAGAAGGCATTACACTGCTGGCGCACCTGGGGCGACCCCGGCGTGATCTTTACCGCGCCGTACTGCGAAGGAATCTCATGGTCGTAGTCGCCTGCCCAGAGCCGCTCATGGGCCGCGCGCAGGCTGGCAATCTGCTCGTCATCAAAGAGCCTCGGGCTGATCCAGTAGCCTCGCTCCCAGTACTCCTCGATCACTGCATCCGTGACAACCGTATTGATATCGATCGGCAATGATGTCGGTGAGGTCATCATGTTTCATTCCTTTCTGCCATGAAGATCAACAACAGTGATACTCTAGAAAGAGTGTAGCAGGCAGAGCGGGCCGTGAGGAGTGACAAAATTGGGAGAACATGAATAGATTTTTGGCAAAAGCGCGTCAGAGAGATTCCGCGCTTTTTGGTTCGGCCTGGAGAGGCTGCTTATAAGTGGACGCCTCGCGCCGCAGGAGTCGATTCAGTTCCTGTACGCTTTGAAAGCCTACTTGGTAGGCGATCGCGCGCATGGTCATGTTTGTTTGCTGTGACAGCCGACGAGCTTCTGCCAGGCGCAAGGCATTGCGGTAGGCGATAGGCGAGGTCCTCAGCGCCTTACTGAAGAGTTCGCAGCAATAGGAAGGGCTGAGACCTGCCGCGCTTGCCAGATCATCAAGCGAAAGCGCCTCTGTGTAACGCTCGTGCAGGAGAGCCAGCACGGGCTGCACGGTTTGATCGAGCGGCAGAAGCGGGCCATCCTGCCCGAAGTGTGGCAAGAAAGGGGCGCGCGCCTCCTGGCGCATTTGCCCAATCCAGCCACTCTCCAGAATGCACGGGTGAAAATGCACGACAAAGAGCATCGCCTCATCATTTGTATAACCCATATGCGGCTCACAGTCATTGATGATATAGACTTGCCCGGGCACGAAAGGATATTCTCGCTCCCCCAACACGATCGAGCCGGTTCCACTCATCACAAAGCCAAACTCATACGCGTCGTGCCAGTGCAGCGGCTGCGGATCGCGCGCCGAGAGGGGCGCATCGCCTGAAACAAACACCGTATCGCCCGCAAACAAATGACTGTGACTGAGGCCCTGGATATACATCGGCGCGAAGTTGCGCCACACTGGTTGCATGGGTCGTGTCTCTCCTTAGGTACACAGACAGAAAAAAGCATGGTACGATGTTCTTTTAGGAGCTATCATACTCCAAACATCAACCAGATTGCTGCGAATGGCGACAGATAGGTGAATGTTTAGACTCGATGAGGCAATATTTTCGCACGAAAAGCCGGGCGTTAAACCTCAATATATGTCATCCATTGAAAGGGTATACTAACACATGACACGTTCGACAATGCGAAAGGAGCAACAAGATGCAACTTGCATGGAAGGTTGAGGAAGGCAGCAAAGTCAGGTTGAAGGATTACGATCCCGACTTTGTTGATAAGTATACGGACCGCGCATTGGCATCAGCAGAGAAGGAAGCTCAGAAAGCACGCAGTGCTACTTAGCTCGCTCATCCCTTTACTGTGAGCTTGCCTTTCGGCAGTGAGCCATCAACCTCTGCTCAAGCGCGCATAGCTGGGGGAACGAGAGGGACAGACGACTTGCCTCGAAATCGCAGCGCCTCTTCTTCCTCATAGGAAACCAGGCGGGCTGGACATTCAAAGGTGAGATAGCTCCAGGCCCACTGAAAGAGCGTCACATAGCGATTGCGAAACCCGATCAGGTGGAGGAGATGCACGACCGCCCAGATGAGCCAGGCCAGCCAGCCAGCGAGCCGAATGGGCCCGAGATCGGCAATGGCATAGGAGCGACCGATCGTGGCCAGCGTCCCCTTGTTCCAGTAGTGGAAGGGCTGCCTGTGCTTCTTGCCAGCCACGCGAGCAGCAATGACTGCAGCGGCATACTGACCCTGCCGGATGGCAACCGACGCGACGCCCGGGAGTGGTTTGCCGTTCTGGTTCAAGGTGGCGGTATCTCCAATCACAAAGATGTTCGGATGGCCCGGGACCGTGAGATCACTGGCGACCTTGACGTGCCCTCTCCGATCAACCTCAGCCCCAAGCCACGCTCCGGCAGGTGAGGCTTTCACCCCAGCCGTCCAGATGATCGTCCTGGACGGGATGCGTTCTCCTGCGACGACGACCCCCTCCTCGTCGATGGCGGTGACATGGTTTCCCGTTCTGATTTCGACGCCCATCTGGCTCAGTTTGTGATGGGCTGACCGGGCTAACGACGCGGGAAAGGTCGAGAGGATGCGTGGTTCGCCCTCGATGAGGACAATGCGTGCGAGCGCTGGATCAATATGGCGGAATTCAGACTTGAAGCTCTCGCGGGTCAGTACTGCTAGCGCACCTGCCAACTCAACACCCGTCGCTCCACCTCCTACCAGTACAAACGTGAGCAGGGCTGCCCGGCGCTCCGGGTTGGTCTCTCGCTCAGCTGCTTCAAAGGCGAGCAGGAGTTGACTGCGAATCGTCGTGGCCTCCACGACGGATTTCATTCCAGGCGCGTACTGTTTCCAGGACTCATGCCCAACATAGTTGTTGTCCGCCCCTGTCGCCAGAATCACATAGTCATATGGGATCGACCGATCGTGCATGAGGACCTGCTGGGCCTCGACATCGATCCCTGTTACCTCAGCCATCACGACCTCCGTCCGGGTCTGCCTGCGGAGAATATGGCGAATCGGTGAACAGATGTCGGCAGGAGACAAGATGGCGGTCGCTACCTGGTAGAGCAAGGGCTGAAACAGGTGGTGATTATTGCGGTCGATCACTGTCACCTGAACAGGCACCTTGTCCAAAGCGCGTGCCGCTTGTAAGCCGCCAAATCCTGCCCCCACAATCACGACATGCGGGAGGGGAGCCACCTGGTTCTGTTTCGGCTCAGCCTCATGCCGCGTGGTCTGCATATTCTGAATCAGGTGCATTGCTTCGTTCCTCCTTCTGTGTATGGAGAGGTACAACAATGATCGTCTCGTTCAAGTTGGCCCCACGGAAGCTCGGCCCCGAGCAGGTTCACCTCACGCACGTTATGTGGAAGGTATCAGAACTCAAAGGCACACCCGGCAGGATTACGGGCTACTACTCAGGCGACGCACCTCGTCCTCTCTGGTACTACTATAAGGAGGAAGCGTCATGAAAGCGTCATGGGGAGTGGCTGAAGCTCTGACCTGGATAGGAGCAAGAACGCGCTTGGGAAGAGTGGCTCGCGCATGTCTTGCGTCCCTGATACACAGGAGTATAATGTTCGATAGGAGAGATGTCATGCTACTGAAGTCGGATTATGCTACATGCTCCTCGTTTCCACTTTCAGTCAAAGATGGACAAAAGAGCGAGGTTATCCGTTGTGGTTTCGTAAGCGGGCCTCACAGGCTAGTAACTGAGAAGAGGAGCAACCCTTATGGTACAACTATCCTCAATGACCGCTGCACAGTTTTTTGTGCGGTGTCTAGAAAACGAGGGCGTCCGCTATGTCTTTGGCATTCCTGGTGAAGAGAACATTCACCTGGTCGACGCGTTTGATGGTTCGTCCATTCGCTTTGTTCTTGTTCGTCATGAGCAGGGCGCTTCCTTCATGGCCGATATATATGGCCGCCTGACCGGTCGGGCTGGAGTATGCCTGGCAACGCTCGGACCCGGTGCCATTAACCTTTTGCTTGGAACGACTGATGCGAATACCGACAGTGTCCCACTTGTCGCACTCAGCGCACAGGTAGGCCTCAATCGCATCTATAAAGAGTCGCACCAAAGTGTTGATCTGGTCAGCATGTTCAAGCCCGCTACGAAGTGGGCCGATCTTATTCCATCCCCCGAGGCGATCCCTGAGATGGTTCGCAGTGCCTTTAAGCTCGCTCAAACTGAGCGGCCTGGAGCTGTCTATCTCGCCATCCCCGAGGATATCGAAGCCTCACCCATGCCCGTGGGATCTCAACCACTTGCGATCAATGTAGTGCGTGATTCCTCTCCTTCTGCCGCTCAGATCGCACGGGCAGTGGAAGTACTCCGGGCGACAAAGAAACCCATCATCCTCGCTGGTCATGGTGCCGTGCGTAATCATGCGCGCGAAGCCCTCATCCGTTGCTCAGAGCGTCTCCAGATCCCCGTGGCAACCACCTTTATGGGCAAGGGCGTCTTTTCAGATCATCATCCAAATGCGCTGGGGACGATGGGCTTTATGCGGCGTGATTACGTCAATTTTGGCTTTGAGCAGGCTGATGTTATTCTCTGTGTTGGCTATGATCTGCAAGAATTTGATCCGGTGAAAATGAATCCCAACGGGGATAAGCAGATTCTGCACATCCATCGCTATCCTGCCCAGGTCGATGCTCACTACCATGTGGCTGTTGGACTCGAAGGCAATATTTCGCAGTCCCTTGACGCCCTCACGCAAGAGGTGAAAGCGATGTCAGGCTTGAACCCAACGGATGTGAAGATCCGTCGCCTCCTGCAAGAAGAGCTTGAGAAGGGGAGGAATGACAGTTCCTATCCGGTGAAGCCTGGGCGCCTAGTCGCCGATATTCGCGCCGCAATGGACGAATCAGACATTGTCCTGGTCGATACAGGCGCGCTCAAGATGTGGATGGCTCGTCTCTACCCGACGTATCAGCCCAACACGTGCCTCATTTCCAATGGGCTCTCCACAATGGCCTTTGCACTGCCGGGAGCCATTGGCGCGAAGCTTGCCGAGCCCTCGCGAAAAGTGCTGGCAGCGACGGGCGATGAGGGCTTTCTCATGAACTCGCAGGAGATCGAGACGGCGATGCGAGAACAGATTCCTTTTGTTGTGTTGATCTGGGTAGATGGTGCCTATGGCCTGATCAAGTGGAAAATGGACATTGAACTTGGGCACGACTCACACATTGCCTTTGGCAACCCAGACCTGGTGAAGTATGCCGAGAGCTTTGGTGCCACAGGGTACTTGATCCAACGGACAGAAGACCTCCTTCCTACACTACAACGTGCTCTGGCTGATGAGACGGTTTCGATCATTGCCTGTCCCGTTGACTATGCGGAGAATACCATACTGACAAACAAGCTGGGAGAACTCACTGAACCGTTCTAATGACTGAGCATGTGACCCATGCAAGAGAGGAGCAGGCAATGTTCTCGACCGTGAATCTGGAAAGTCCTATCGGATCGTAAACCACTCTTCTGGACATGAACGGTGCATGGGCTCCGCCGGATTACCGAATGCGATAGCATATCCAGGCAGGCCTGCGTGAGGTCACGCCTCACCGCGAACCGCTCTTACCACCGATAGTCTTCTCGTCGTGCCATCCCTCTCACCTGCTCCCCCACGAGGAAGTGTTTGACGTTTTCAGCCGCCTGCCGTGCCGCCTCCACCAAGGCGTGGGAAACCACGGCTGAATTATGCGGGGAACCCAGCACATTGGGCAGATCGAGAAAGGGATAGTCCATGCGAAATGTCCCATGCAGGAACGGTTCGGTCCACCAGGCATCGATGCCCACCAGAAAGGTGGGATGATTCTTCACATGCGTGTAGAGTGCCTCCTCATCGAGAATCGCGCCACGGGCGACATTCACCAGGATGGCATCTGGTTTGTATGGCTTCCCAACATCGTCAACCAAGCGACTTCCCAACATCGTAGGCAAGCGAACAAAAAGGACGGTACACTTCTCTTCAGGAAACGTTTTGATTTCGGTGAAAGGAGTGTCCCGCCATGCAAGCATTGTACTACGCTGCTCGCGGCAATTTACGGTGGCTCTTGCGCCTGCATCCAGAGTGGAGCCAGAGCCAATTGGCTCAGGCCCTGGGCATGTCGCGCAGTTGGGTCAGCAAATGGATCACCCGTCTCCAGTCGGCGCCTCCTGATGACGAGCTGGTCTTGCGTGGCCTCTCGCGGGCCCCCAAGCATCCTCCCGAGCGGCTAGATGCGCGGGTCATCGATCGCATCCTCCAGATCCGCGACCAGCCCCCCGAAGGACTGGGGCGCACGCCAGGGCAGAAGCGCGATCCTGTACTATCTGCCTCGCGATGAGCGTCTCCAGCAGGCGGGGGTGCGTTTGCCCCGTTCGACGCGTACCATCCACCAGATCTTGTGTGAGCATGGACGCATCTCCCATCAGCTGCCGATGCTGGGCGACCCGCAGGAGCGACCCGAGTCCATGCAGCATTGGCAGCTCGATTTTAAGGATGCCTCGACCGTTCCGGCCGATCCGCAAGGCAAACAGCCGCATGTGGTGGAGACGCTCAATGTCATCGACGTGGGCACTTCGGTCCTGCTGGCCGCTCACGTTGCCCCTGATTTTACGGCCGAGACCCCTCTGGGGGCGCTGGCCCAGACCTTCCAACAGCATGGCCTCCCCCACTCG
>WNGM01009890.1_pt1 | contig 16807 bp, 13 predicted proteins | sample 5400571 | NCBI WGS metagenome assembly WNGM01 (sample SAMN13153378, study PRJNA577476) | soil metagenome | isolation source: 100 cm soil or saprolite under Garry oak tree replicate 2 | place: USA:California | collected 2016-06-15 | reverse complement strand
AAAAACCAGAGTCGTATCCGCCCGCTCCGTAAGATCGGCACCGGGCGCAAATGCCACGGCAAATGCGCCCGATGTTTCCCCGTTTGGTGTTAATCGCCATTATGTGACGTCGTCACAGTCCGGAAAACCCCGCAAATGGCGGCCGGATACTTGCTATCGCGTTTGAAAAGCTGGTTGACAGGTGTCAGACTGCAATCATCAACACCGGCGATCCGCCATCCTAACCCCTCCCCGTTTATAATTCCTATGCTCAAACTGATTTCAAGAAGCTTCGATGCCTCCGGGTAGAATCCATAACCTGCCCGGTGCGCTGAAGCATTTAAAAGGAGATCTATGAAGAAACAATTTGTGCTGACCGGTTTAGGTCTTTCAGGAATTCTAGTGGGCGTTCTGATCGTCGGCTTGGCCGCTGGATTCGCGGTCCAGAATGGGCAACGCGGCCCGGCGACTCCAGCTGCGCCATGCGGTCCTAATATCCCGGGCGATTTGGGAATAAACGCCGCGAAGAATTCGCGCTGTTTTGAGCTGCGGATGTATACGGTCGATACCAGCAAGAGCCGTATCAACGATCTGCACAAACGGTTTCGCGACGGCGAAGTCGATATATTCAAGAAGAACGGCATGGAGGTTCTTGGCGCATGGCAAAGCCTCGATGATCCCAACACACTGGTCTACTTGCTTGCACATAAGGACCGCGCAGCCCGGGATGCCTCCTGGGCCGCCTTCCAAGCCGACCCTAAGTGGATTGAATTGCGGACGAAGTATCCCGTAACGCTGAATCCCAAAATCTTCATGATGAGCGCGGCCGACTATTCGCCGCTGAAGTGAAATCTCATCCTGCCGGTAGCTCAGAGTGTAAAGAGTTGTTAAACTCTCGTGCGTTGTGGCTCTTCTTCGACGGATTATCTCTATAATGCGTCCATGAGCCGATTCACAGATCGCTTAGTGCCTTCGTTGCTGCTCATTTTGTTCTTGCTGGCCACCGTGTTTGCTAAAGCCGCGGATCGACAGCGCCTTGCTCCAGACGGCACGTTCATAGCGACGACCGGCCGCATTATGATGATCGATCTGAAGAACAAAACGTTAAGAGTGCGTGCATCGGATGATCAGTTCACTCAGAATTTCATGCTGGCGAAACAAGGCGATACATCTCCGGTAATCACTTTCCCGGGCGGCGCGACGATCCGCTTCCCTCAGCGCACGGGAAGGCATCCTTCCCCGGCCGGCAGCACAACACCGAACCTGAACCAGTACATGGTCGTGATCACCGGCAAGACTGTGATTCAGGACGGGGCTGAACCGATGCGCCTCGAAGACTTCACCGTCGGCGAGACTATCTCTATACACGGCTGGTACGCCGGCAATACCCTGACTGCTTCGAGAATCGCAAAGTGGTCTTAGGCCGCGCGTTCGCTCGAAATCCGTTGACGCAGCTTCCCGCCGAACAGATCACGCTCTGATAGGAGCTACAGCCCGCGTCTTGAGGCTGCGCCCTGCTGCGCTTGCGCTTCGCGCGGGCTCGCGCTGCGGGCGGCTGCCGGGGGCCCATTTTACGAAGCAGCGATGCTTCCATTCGGGAAAGACCGGGTGTACATTGGGTTCCGGCGGATAGACCCAAATCGGGAGTGGAGATTCTGAATCTTGGTTCAACGGGCGGAATGGTTCTGCCTCGGCTCGTTGAGGAAGGGAACTTGTTATGGCGCGAATCTCGCTGAAAGTGAATGGAAGGTCGCGAGTCGTGGATACGGACCCCAGCACTCCGCTGCTGTACGTGTTGCGCGACGACCTGGGGTTGAATGGGCCAAAGTTTGGCTGCGGTCTTTCTCAATGCGGCTGTTGCACGGTGATGCTGGAGGGCAACGCGGTGCGCTCGTGCAGCATCGCGGTGAGCAATGCACAAAACCGGAACATTACCACGCTGGAAGGTTTGGGCAGCGTAGCCCGTCCTCACCGGCTCCAGAAGGCGTTCATTGAAGAGCAGGCGGCGCAGTGCGGCTACTGTATGAACGGAATGATCATGAATGCCAAAGTGCTGCTCGACAAAAACCCCCATCCAACGGAGGCGGAGATCCGGCGCGCTCTGGACGGCATCCTATGCCGTTGCGGAAGCCACCTGCGGGTCATCCGCGCTATCCAACGGGCTGCGGTCTAGGAGGTGCAACATGGAAAGACGACAGGTTTCCCGCAGAGGATTTCTTAAAAGCACGGGCGGGCTGGTTGTCAGCTTCAGTTTTTCGGCACCCATCTCCCAGCTCCTGGCTCAATCGCCAGACCTGCCCGCCGTCGAGCCAGAGGCGACACAGCTCGATTCCTGGCTCGCAGTCGCCCAGGACGGAAGTGTCACGGTCTTCACCAGCAAGGTGGAACTTGGTACCGGCATCGAGACTGCCCTGGCCCAGATTGTGGCCGACGAACTGGATGTGCCGTTTCAGAAAATCCAAATGGATTGGGGGGACACCGCCAAGTCGGTAGACCAGGGCATGACGGTGGCCAGCCGGACGCTCGAGCGAGCCGGACCACAATTGCGCCAGGCCGCGGCGGCCGCGCGCCAGCAGCTTCTGAAACTGGCCGCAGCAAGACTGGAGGCTTCTGCGGAACAGCTTACCGTGCGCGATGGTGTCGTAAGCGTCGCCGGCAACCAGGCCAAGAAAGTCTCCTACGGCGATCTCATCGGTGGCAAGCGCTTCAACCTGAAAATCATCGCCACGGGTGAAGGCTGGGATATGAAAGTGGCTCCCGAAGCGCGCGCCAAGGATCCCAAGGAGTACAAAATCGTGGGCACTTCCGTGCCGCGCATCGACCTGCCGCCGAAATTCACGGGAGAGTATACGTATATCCAGGACGTCCGGATCCCCGGCATGCTCCACGGCCGCGTGGTTCGCCCGGCCGTAGTGAATTCCAAACCATCAAGTATTGACGAAAGCTCCATCCGGCACCTTGCCGGCGTAGTCAAGGTGGTGCAGCAGGAAAACTTCGTCGGCGTGGTGGCCGAGACTGAATGGGCCGCGATCCAGGCCGCAAGAGCTTTGAAAGTGACTTGGTCGCCTCCGGCGGAGAAACTTCCCGCGAATAAAGACGAGCTGGAGGCGTACCTCAAGACTACCAAGAGCGTCATTGACATGAATCCGGTGAAGAAGGGCAACGTGGACGAGGCGCTTTCCAGCGCGAGCAGGACTTTTCAAGCCACATACCGTTGGCCCTTCCAGTTGCACGGCATGCTCGGCCCCTCCTGTGCCGTGGCGGATGTCCGGGCCGACCGCGCCACCGTCTGGACCGGGACCCAAGCTCCGTTTATGACGCGGGACAAGTTGGCGACTCTTTTGGGACTGCCCAAAAAGAACGTTCGCGTCATTCATAAGGAGGCCGCCGGCTGCTACGGACGCCTGGAACCCGACGACGTGCCGGAGGACGCGGCGCTGATGTCCCGCGCCGTGGGCAGACCCGTCCGCGTTCAATGGACGCGGGAAGATGAGCATGGGTGGTCACCCAAAGGGCCACCGCATCTCATTTCGGTCCGAGCCGGCGTGGATAGTCAGGGCAAAGTCATTGTGTGGGATTACCTGGACCGCAGCTTCCCGTGGACCGATGCCAGGGGCGTCCTGCTTGCTTCCCGGCAAGTGGGCCTCAAGCCGGCGGACCCAGGGTTTCCCAATGGAGCTACTTCGGCGGGCGAGGTGTATCAGTTCGCGAACCAGAAGATCGCCGCTCAAAACCTGCCCTGGCAGACGGCGGGACCTATCCCGCTGCGTACTTGTAACCTGCGCTCGCCGGGACAGCCGGCACGCTGCTTCGCCAGCGAAGGCTTCATGGACGAACTGGCCTCGGCATTGGGCGTGGATGCGGTTGAGTTCCGGCTGCGGTATCTGGGTGAGAACAAGCGGCTGCGGGAAGTCCTCGCGGCGGCAGCTCAAAAGGCCGGCTGGAAGGAACGTCCTTCCCCCGCGCCTTCCTCTGCCGGCCCCAAGCTTGCCGGCCGAGGCATTGCGATTACAGACCGCGCCGGCGCCATGGTTGCCGCCGTCGCCGAAGTTGAAGTGGACAAACCGACGGGTAAGATTGCAGTCAAGCGCATCACCATCGCGCACGACTGCGGCAGGATCGTCAACCCCGATGGAGTAAAAAATCAGATTGATGGGAACGTGATTCAGGGAGTGAGCCGAACGTTATTTGAGGAAGTTCAGTTCGATGCTACCAGCGTGAAGAGTCTGGACTGGAAGAGCTACCCGATTATCAGCTTCCAGAACATCCCTTCAATTGAAATCGTGCTGATCAATCGGCCGGAGATGGAGGCACTGGGCGCGGGCGAACCGTCCATCGTACCGGTGCCGGCGGCAATAGCCAATGCCGTTTTCGACGCCACGGGAGTGCGCTTCCGGGAGGTTCCTCTCACGCCGGAGCGAGTCCTGAGCGCTCTGAAAAGCGGCCCCGCTCCGAACCAGCGCGCGCGATCTTAGGACGAGATCGCGAGGCAGGCAAGAGAGTCACGCGGGGGTCCAAAACTTGTCAAATGTCGAATGTCTGGTGTGCGATGTGCAATGTAGTTGTCAAAGCGCCAGATGACCTACTGACCAAACGACCAAATTCTTAGTGGAAAAATGATTTAGTCATCAGGTCATTTCGTTAGTGGGTCGTTTTTACAAGTTCATCGGACGTCGCACAACAGACATTCGACATTTGACAAGTTGCCCCTCGCCAATTTTTTCACAGCAGACCGTCGCTACAGTTAAAACCAACCGACTACCAACGACTTGATTCCCTATTTACTGATGACCCCATTACGGCGTTCTCACTCCGTGAGATCCCTGAATTGCTACGGAGTGACGGTGACTGTCACGTTCTTGTAGGTAAACAGCGAGCCATCACTGGCGACTGCGCGCAACGTGTAAATGCCCGGCTCCTGGAACCTCACCTCTGTGATCCATTTGCCGTCCGGAGGCGGCTCGGGAATGGTGAAAGGAGGTGACCATGGTGAGTTTGCCCATGCGCGAGTGTCGGTCCATGTCTTCATCTGTTCAGGACTGAACCGAACGGCCGAGGCTTTACCTCGGTACACGATCCACGACAACCGCAAACCGGGTCCGCTGGAGGGAACAATCGACGATGGAGGCCTGTAGAGAAGATTGGCGGCATTCGTTTCGGCGGTTGTGGGTACTGCGCGTGGAGCCGATGCCTTCTCCACTTCTTGAACCGGCCGCTCTCCGGGGTGTCGCGGCTGCAGTTTGCCGTCGCGTCTGGCGGGCAGGTTGTCGGGATCGCCGGCCAGGGCCACCAACGGTACCGGCTCACCGGCCTTGACCGTTCTCCGTGCTTCTCCTTCGACGACGAGCTCCGGCGGGATGTTGTACCGAAGCTCGTCGCGCAGACTGCCGCCGTCCCCTCCAACTTCGGTCGAAATCACCTGTTTGTCGATCTGGTAATCGCTCTTGAGCGATGCGTAGGCTTTCTCGGTTCTGCCGTGGGTCGTGAGGGTCCAGATCAGCTCTTTATTGCCGAAATCCTGGGGCAAGCGGATCGTGAACAGGAATGGGTTCCGCCGCGGATAAAAGTGCGTAGGTTGTCCTTGATCCGGCCCTCCGGGTTCGATGTTGTTGTCCGGCCCCACAGGAATATCGAACTCCTCCAGCCAGTTCGTATTCATGTAGCCGAAATACAATGTGAAGGAGCCATCCTCGTTCGGCATCCAGCCTTCGTATGCCGGCGAGACGCTCTGTCCTTTCGAGTATGTGAACCTGGTCTGAGCGCCCGCAGATTGCAACAAGAGGAGGGCGGTCAGCGAGACAAGCGCGACCGGACCAACCCATCTCAACGCGAGAATTGGGCCACGAATCATCATCGGGTCTTATTGTCCGCCCGCGGGCTGCGCTGCGGGCGCCGGCAGAGGAGGCGCCCAGCACAGAGGACAACCGATATCGTAATCGTTCCGGCTCTTCATCTTCGCTCGCCGCTTCGCCATTTCCGCCTGAAACTGTTCCTCCGTGAGCGCGACGGAATACCCAAGGTCGATGAACATGTTCGCGATCGAGCGCCGGCCACCACCGGCCCAGTTTCTTGGATCGGCAGGGTTCTTATTATTAGCGGTAGTGTCGAGGAAACCCATGAGATGAACAATGGTGCCTTTCGGCAGGAGCGGCGCCGCATCGTCCTCATATACGTATTGCTTTACCCAGTTGTGGTCGTAGCCGACGCAATTCAGCGTCTGGATGTTGTGGCCCCAGATCGCTTCCAGACACATCCGCACGCCAGGCGCGTGCAAATGGGGCTCGAATGCAATGATCTTGGTGTTCTCCGTCAGCGTGGCGTAAGCATGAAGCTCTTGCTTCGCCTGATTCGGCTTCACGTCGATATCGATGCCGTTGCCCAAACGCAGGGTCGAACGGCGGAAGAGCGGTTTGTAGCCCTTGGGGAAGAACTTGAAGCCGAATTCAAGATGCGCCTTCGTTTCCCGTCCATTCGGGTGAATGTGACCGGCGGTCAGAGACAGCGACGAATTGGCGGCCAGCAGCCTGCCGGCTTCGGGCGGGAAGATATCTGCGTTGCGTCCAACCTCATGAATGGGCCATGTTGTCGCGGTTTCTTCGGCGCTCGCTGAATCGCGCTGGCCCGGCACGATGCTGGAATACGTCATGTGATGGAACGCATAGCGTCCGCCGACTGTCTTGATCGTGCCGCCTTTTGGAATGTCATTGACTTCGCGGACCTCCACAGCCGAGACGTAACGGTCCTCGGTGAGGCCCGTTGGAATGAGCCCGACGTCTCCCCACCAATCCGGCCCCGTGGCTGGAACCGTCACCTCTTTCGATTTCAGCACCAGGTCCGGTTCGCCGATCGTCCAATTGTCCGAGTCGTCGAAGTTGAGGGACGCAGGCATGTCGGCCGGATTGCCGCGTGACGCTCCGCTGTCGGCCCACTTTACGATCTTTGCAATCTCCTCGTCACTCAATGACGGGTCGTTCTTGAATTTCTGAATGCCGATGTCTTTTTCCACGAACCAGGGCGGCATGACGCCGGCCTTCGGACCCAGGCTCGTCCGCATCTTCATCTCTCGGGCCCACGGTCTGACCTGTTCGTACGTGACCAGCGGCATCGGAGCTGCAGGATCGGCGCAATATCCTTCGTGAAAGTGATGTCGCCTGGAGACGCCCCCGACTGCCCCCGAATGGCGGCTGGTGTGAAGAAACCCGCAAAAACCGGAACGAGCCACACGAGGCGAAGCGCAGAGGCGCGAAACCCCAACGGACCTCCGACGTTCATTCACATACCTCCCTGAATCATGGGTATTTCATAGGAACGTTACTCTGAAGGGGCCGAGTATTCAAGCATTCTCAGACACCCGACGAATCCTCGAAAGTCATCCCAGATATCCAAGAAACCTCTGTAAGAAATATTGTCCGTCTCTCAATATTCTAGCGGCCACTTGTCGCCGAAATGTCTTTTACAGGAGGGTCCGAATGCGCCAGTTGATCGCAATCGTTCTATGCGTCCTGCTTCCGTCTGCTGTTCTTACCCAGACTCAAACTTCAGCGGTGAAGAACAGTTTTCAGGAGGTGACATCGCACCTCGATTCCGGCGGCAATCTCTACCTTTATCTCGGTACGGAAGAATGGTTGAGTGGCCTTTCTGCTCAGCTCGCCCAGTTTCGAAATATTCTCGATGCGATACCCGATACCTCCTCAGCCGATAAGCAAAATGCAACCCTCACCTTTAGCCTCATAGCGAATCTTGTCAAACAAAGCGGCATCGAGGAGATCAGTGGTTTTGGTATGAGTTCAATTGCGGTAGAAAAGGGCCTTTATCACGGCAAGGCGATACTGCATCACTACCGCGGCAATAATACCGGTTATCTCTGGTCGGTCTTTGGCAGACAGCCTCATACGCTGGACGGCCTCGATCTGCTGCCCGCCAACACTGCCTTTGCTTGGTTCTCCGATTTGGATCTCTCTTTACTCTGGACCGTCGTCAACAAGGAAGTCGAACAATCGGGAATTCCAGATGCACATCGGGCACTGCAGGCATTCCGCGATCAGTTCGCAGCAATGACTGGCGGGAGTCTCGAAAAGACGTTGGCCTCGCTTGGAGGCGAATGTGGGATCGTGTTTACGTTGGATGAAGACGGAGCGAGCAATGCGTTCTTTCCCGGAACGACGGTGCAAATACCGCAAGCCGGTCTCATGCTGGCATGCAAGGTCAAAGATGACACGATCTTCGACTTTGTCGATGCAACGTTGATGACCAATCCGCAGGTGATTCGAACGAATCGTGGCGGTCTCAGGATGCGGACAATGCCTCCGCCAGGCCCGACGCCTATCACACTAAGGCTGTCCATTGCCCGAAGCGGCGACTATTTCTTTGTCGCCTCCAACGACGCGCTGATCGAAGCAGCGGTCGAGGTGAAGGCCGGGACGCGAATGGGACTGAAATCCACGGATGAATTCCAGAAGTTGTCGCCGCGCGTTCCGGAACAGGGGAACTCGTTTACGTTCCGAAGCCGGAGGATCGCGCAGACGATGGCGGGCCTCCAGTCACGTCTCTTGGCAAACAATCCTGCAGCGAGCAATCTGGGTCAGACACAGTTGCTCACAAATTTCTTCGGCGCGCCAGGAACAACCGGCACCTATAGTGTCGGCGCCAATACTGACGAGGGTTTTCTTTTCACCGGCAACGGCGGCCAAAATCCTGCGGCGACGCTCTTCCTGCTGCCGAGCATGGCTGTGACGCTGATTGTCGCAACGATTGCGATCCCCAATTTATTGCGCTCGCGGCAAGGGGCTAAATAAAGCTTCGGCAGTCGCGAATCTCATGACGCGTAAAATGGAGCGGATGACGCCAAATCCATTTGACGTTCGCACCGCAGTGGTCTTAGGCTGCTACCACTGATGGCGTGAAAGGAGTTTTTGCAATGAAGAGAGCATGCTTCGCGACAATCATCCTCTTGGTTTTCGCGACAACATTGTCGGCGGAAAAGAAGGACGTAACGATTACGGCGGCCGATGGCTTCGCCTTGAAAGGGACGCTGTATTCAGCCGGAAAGATCGGACCGGGGATTCTCTTGCTGCACCAATGCAATGCGGACCGTCAGATCTACGACACTCTGGGAACCATGCTAAGTGCGGCTGGTTACAACGCTCTCACGCTGGACTTTCGCGGTTTTGGAGGCAGCAAGAACGCTCAGTTCCCGGATCTTGCCTCGGCGCGGGACAAAATGCCGGGCGATGTTGACGCGGCGTTCCAGTTCCTGACAACGCAGGGTCTCGTGAACAAAACCGTGTTGGGAGTGATCGGCGGCAGTTGCGGTGTCAATCAGGCGATTCAAGCGGCGCGGCGGCATCCCGAAGTCAAAACGCTCGTGCTGCTGTCGGGCGGAACGGATGGCGACGGCGAAACGTTCATAAAGAATGCCGCCAAGATGCCGATCTTTGGCGCTGCCAGTGAGGAAGACACCAATGCAGCGGCATCGATCAAGAAGATCGTTGGCCTCTCAACAAATCGCGACAGCCAGATTACGATGTTAAAAGGAGCCGGGCACGCCGCCTCGATGTTTGAAAAGGAACCGGACCTCCAGGCCGACATTGTGATTTGGTTCAGGACGAATCTACCGGTTTCCGGCTACGCCGTATTACCGTCGTTGAAATAAGGAGCATGAAGATGGCCACAGGGAAATTCGGGGTCAGACGGGTGAATTCCCTATTTTCCTTCAACGAAACTTTGGTCGGAAAATAGGGAATTCACCCGTCTGACCCCGAATTTATGAAAGCAAGTTCGCTGAGAGACATCATTCTGACGCTTGCCGCGGGCGGGCTGGAGATCCTCGAACGCACGACGGGACGCCGCCAGGAAGACATCGTGGCCATGTGCCGGCGGCTGGTTCATCTCAAAGGAGAAGCTTCGGCGATCTCGCTCGCCGATAAGATCCTAACCACCTACAAAAGCCTTTCCACGCGCAACCGGCTTCAGTTTTTCGAACGGCTGCTCACGGAATTCATGCCGGATCGCCGGCGTCTCGACGACGCGATTGCAGCCTATCAGCGGGACCCGAATGCAAATACCTCGGCCGCGCTGCAGGGCGCAGCGGAATCCCCGCGGCAGGAGTTGTTTCGGATCTTGAATATGGGACCGGACGGGACGGCGTCGATCGTCGCGATGCGAGCCGACCTTCGCAGCTTCCTCGCTGAAAATCCGCAGCTCAAGCCCGTCGATGGAGACATGATGCACCTGCTGCAATCGTGGTTCAACCGGGGTTTTTTGCGCGTCGAGCGCATCGGTTGGAAGACACCGGCGTTCATTTTGGAAAAGCTCATCGAGTACGAGTCCGTCCACGAAATCCGGGGATGGGACGACTTGCACCGGCGTCTTGCCGATGATCGGCGCTGTTTTTCATTCTTTCATCCGGCATTGCCTGATGAACCGTTGATATTTGTCGAGGTCGCGCTAACACGAGGATTACCGGCTTCGATCCAGGACGTCCTTTCAGCCAAAAATCCGGGCGAGCACGCCGAGATCAAAGCCGACGCAGCCATCTTTTACTCCATCAACAACTGCCAGCCGGGACTCGCGGGGGTGTCGTTCGGCAATTTTCTCATTAAGCAGGTCACCGACAGCCTGGCGGAGGAAATCCCGAGTCTGAAATATTACGCAACGCTCTCGCCCGTTCCCGGATTTTGCGCATGGCTGAAGCACCAATTGACGACGCCGCAACACGTAATCGAGTTTTCCGAACCCGAGCTTTTGCTTCTTTCGCGGCTCGAGGGCTCATCATGGTGTGAAGACGATTTGAAGGCGCAGCAATTGAAGCCGCTGCTCCTGTATTTGTGCGCGTATTATCTGTTATACGCCAAACGCGGTGATGAGCCGCGCGACCCCGTGGCGCGCTTTCATTTGCGAAACGGCGCACGCCTGGAACGGATCAACTGGCTCGGCGACCGGTCGGAAAAGGGGCTGCGCGAATCGGCCGGCCTCCTGGTGAATTACGTCTACGATCGCAAAGCCGTGGCGCGAAACCACGAGGTCTACGTCAATGATAATGAAATCATTCATTCCTCTGTGATCGATCACCTGCTTAAGAAACGGCCGTCGCTCGCTGCAGTGTGACCCCACTCCCAGAGGGAGAGGGATTTCTCATTTGGCCCCCACATTTGTCTTTTAGTACAATCCGCCCGAGGCGAAAACCAATATGAAACATTTTGTTTGTGCAGCGTTCGCTCTTGCCATTGTATTCTCCCTTTCCGCGGGTTCGGTCTCCGCTCACCATTCTTTCGCCGCGACGTATTTGGAAGGTCAGACTCAAAAGATCGAAGGGAAAGTCGTTCAATTTCTCTTCCGCAATCCACACTCTTTCCTGCACGTGGAAGCTCCCGATGAAAAAGGGACGATGCAGGTATGGAATATCGAGTGGGGTGGAGGCGGACTCTTGGGCCGCCAAGGTGTAAATCGGGACACGCTCAAGCCGGGTGATCGTGTGATCGTAGTCGGCCAACCGGGCCGGGTTCCCGAAGAGCATCGATTGCGCATGATGAATCTCACGCGTCCGGCCGACGGCTGGAAGTGGGGCGGCACGTTCGACTAAGCAAATGACGATTGAACAGTGAACAATGAACCTTTAGCCCAAAAATGTTCATTGTTCACTGTTCAATCGTCATCTGTCATTTTGCAACCATAAGCGATGGTCTTGAAGAAGATACTTCTTGTGATTTTGCTGCCGGCCGTGTCTCTCTACGGCCAAGGCCGCGGAGGCGCCCAACAAACACCCACCGCGAAAGCCGGCGCGCCGATCGATCTGACGGGTTACTGGGTTTCGCTGGTGACTCAAGATTGGCGTCTACGGATGTTCACTCCTCCCAAGGGCGACTACGCCGGCATTCCATTGAACGCGGAGGCACGGAAAATCGCCGATGGCTGGGATCCGGCTAAGGACGAAGCGACGGGCGAGCAATGTCGAAGCTACGGCGCTCCCACGCTGATGCGTATTCCCGGGAGGCTACACATCACATGGCAGGATGACCAGACGCTGAAGATCGAAGCCGATTCCGGGACGCAGACCCGCATCTTTTTGTTTAGCAACGGCGAGGGTCAAGCGGGAACTTGGCAGGGGATTTCGAAAGCCTCATGGGAGTATCTACCGGCGGCGGTTTCGGATACGCTAGGCGCCGGCCGGGGCACGATAGACCGGCGGGGAGGCTCGCTCAAGGTCGTGACAACCAACATGAAACCCGGGTACTTGAGAAAAAACGGAGTACCGTATAGCGCGAATGCCGTTTTGACCGAGTATTTCGATCGCGTGACGGAGCCCGACGGGGACTCCTACCTTCTCATCACGTCGACAGTGGAAGATCCAACCTACCTGGCTCAGCCGCTCATGTTCAGCACACAATTCAAGAAGCAAGCGGACGCTTCGGGCTGGAATCCGACTCCCTGCGCGGCAAAGTGATAAGAAAGGATCAGCGCAATGAAAAACCTGCATCGATTGGTATTCGTGCTCACCGCGACGCTGATGGCCGGCGCGGCTCTTGCACAGGGCAATGAGCGGCAGATTTCCGGAATCGATATTTCCGGATCCTGGTACAACGCGGGCGGCAATGGCGGCGACGGCATGCCGATACTAGCCGAGTATGGCGGAATGCCGCTGAATGAGTCTGCACGTTTGTACGCACTGGCGTGGAGTCCGGCACGGATGACCGTGCGGCAGCAGCAGTGCGCGGCTTATGATCCGAGCCGCCAGTTGCATGGCGGCGGCAACTACCGCTTCTGGGATGAGAGAGATCCGGTGACGCAGCGGCTGATCGCCATCCGCATTTACGGACAAATTACCGAGGCGCAACGGACGATATGGATGGACGGGCGCCCGCACCCTCCCGCTTACGCGAAACATACGTGGCTGGGATTTTCCACGGGCCGGTACGAAGGCAACGTACTCACGGTTTACACAACGCATCTGAAACGCGCCTGGCTCCGTTCCAACGGTGTTCCGCAAAGTGATCAAACGACGCTGGTGGAACATTTTGTGCGGCACGGAGACCGCATTACGTACATGACGGTACTGACCGACCCGGTCAATCTCACGGAACCCTACGTCCGGAGCACGAATCAGCTTCGCAGTGTGCGCCAGCCGGAGGCGTGGCTGTACGCCTGCGACGATGGAGAACAGGATGTCGGACGGCGCGATGATGAGATACCCAGTTACCTGTTCGGGCAGAATCCGTACCTGCGTGAGTACGCCGACAAGAACCGCATTCCACTCGCGGCGTCTCTGGGCGGTGCCGAAACCTCACCAGCCGTGCTGTGGATCCAGAGCCGCATGACGGCGAGATTCATGTTTGGCCCGTGCAAGGCAACGTTTATTTGTTGATCGGCGACGGCGGCAATATCGCGGTGCAAGTGGGTGAGAACGGCGCGCTGGTGGTGGATACGGGTACAGGCAAACTCGCCGACAAGGTCGTTGCGGCCATCAAGAAGCTTGTCGGAGATAAGCCGATTCAGTACATCGTCAACACGAGTTTCCGTCCGGAGCACACCGGCGGGAATGCCACGGTTCACGAAGCCGGCTCCGATCCCAGCCTGCTCGGTTCATTCTTCTCGGCTGGAGCGCAGTCGTTCAGCGATGCCGGCGTTGGGGCAACGATCATCGCGCATAACAATGTGCTGAACCGCATGAGCGCGCCGACCGGCCAGCTAGCGCCGACGCCATCGGGCGGTTGGCCGAGCGATACGTTCCTTCAGGGCCGCAGGCGGAAGTATTACAACGACGAAGCCGTGGAAGTGTTTTGGGCCCCCAATGCCGTCACCGACGGCGACAGCTACGTGCACTTCCGCCGGTCCGATGTGATCGTGACGGGCGACCTGTTCACCACGACTCAATATCCGGTCATCGACATCAAAAATGGAGGCAGCGTTCATGGACTTATCGACGCATTGAACGCCATTCTGGATAAGACCGTGTACAAACACGAGGAAGAGGGCGGGACGCTGATCATTCCCGGCCACGGCCGAATTTGTGACGAGTACGAGGTCGGCGAATATCGCGACATGATCGCGATCATTCGCGACCGGGTGCAGGCCATGATCAACCAGGGGGCCACGGTCGAGCAGGTCAAAGGCGCAAGGTTGACGGCAGATTTCGATTCACGCTATGGCGCCGTCACCGGACCGTGGACCACCGACATGTTTGTCGAGGCTGTTTACACGAGCCTCAAACAGGGCCGGCCGAAAGCCGGGGCAACGAAGTAGAAGTAGATGTGAGTGGCGTGGAGATATTCCCCTCCTCTGCGAGCTCTGCGAGGAGGGGAATGCTTTACCCAAATCAAATAAGGAGGCGGTATGGTGAGAAGAACGTTGTTCAGTCTTTGCTTTGTTCTATTCATTATTTCGGTCCCGTCCCTCATGGCCCAAACGGCGGGTACCGGTGCCCTGAGCGGCACCGTCATGGATTCCTCGGGTGCAGTCCTTCCCGGCGTCATGGTCACTACCACAAGTGTGGACACCGGCCAAACCCGCAGCGTCATCACAGGTGAGGACGGAACATACAGGGTGACGCTGCTGCCTCCGGGCAATTACAGCGTGAAGTTTGAACTTACCGGGTTCAACACCGCAGAGGTCCAGTCCGTAAAGGTGAATGTCACCGAGACGGCCGTGTTGGACCGAACCCTGCAGGTGGGCGCACAGACCGAGGCGGTTCAGGTCGAGGCTGCGGTAGAAACGATTCAGACGACCAGCTCAGCTCTCGGCACGGTGGCGACGGCCGTCACGATAACGGAACTTCCTCTCAGTACCCGGAACTACACCAATCTCCTCGCCAACTCGACTGGAGCCAACGCTTCCGTTCAGGACGCCAGCCTCATCGGAAAAGGGACAACCCTCATTGCCGTGAATGGCGCGGGTAACGGCCAGAACACATTCCTCCAGGATGGTATCGTTATCAACAACTGGTTCAGCTTTAACACCGGAGTCGAAGGAGTGTCGGTCGGCGGCTTTGCCATTCCCAATCCCGATGCTATTTCGGAATTCAAAATTCAAACGTCGAGCTATGACGCCGGATATGGCCGGAATCCGGGTGCAAACGTGAACGTGGTTACGAAGTCGGGGACGAACAGCTTCCACGGATCTGCGTTCGAATTCTTCCGGAACAGCGTTTTGAATGCGAATACGTGGTTTCGCAATTATCAGGGCCTTCCGAAGCCGCTCTTGAATTCACATCAATATGGTGGCGCTTTTGGGGGACCGATCAAGAAAGACAAGCTGTTCTTCTTTACGACGTATCAGGAAACGGGCCAGAAGAATGGTCTAACGGGTTATGGCGCTGCGAGCGCTACGGCGCCTCCAATCCCGCTGGGAAATCGGGGTAAATGTCCCCCGGGTTGGACGTCCCTGTCGCAATGTGATGGCCCTGGGCAACAGTTCGTGCCCGCCCTCGCGTCAGCGCTCAGCCCGCAGGCGCCATGCAATCGGACAGGAAACCTTAGCAACACAACGTCCAATGGCGGTATCCAAATTGAATGCCCGACCGGTACGGTAACGAACCCATTGTTCAACCTGAATCCCGTCGCGGTCAGTCTTCTCCAGCTCCAATTTCCGGACGGCCGTTATTTGGTTCCCGGTTCCGGCGCTGATCCCAGCGGTGCTAACGGCGGATACAAGCTGCAGAACTACTCGATTCCGGCCGTTTTTAATGACCATAATTTCATGGCGAATGGCGATTATCTGATCAACAGCAACCAGTCATTGGCGATGCGGTACCAGTATGAAAAGGATCCGCTCCTGGCGCCGTTTCCCGTTCAGAATGCGCTGCAGCAGGGCAATTTCGTCCCTGGAAATCCGATCCATACGATCAAGTCGAACCACTCGGCCCTCCTGAGACTCACGTCGGTCGTGTCGGCCAACTTGGTGAATGAGGTCCATGGAGCTTACCAGCGCTACCCCGTAGCCAACGACATCCTCACTCCGTTTAAAAATTCGCAGGTCGGCATCAAGAACTTGCGGGACGGTATCGATTTACTCTCGGGCATAACGATCGGCCAAGCGTCCGGCGCCGCAATTGCCGGCGGAATGTCGTTTGGTGGGCAGTATCAGTACGGTGGAACCGTGGCCATCAACCAATATCAGTTTGGTGATCAGATTTCCTGGACTCACGCGAAACATACGATCCGGACCGGCTTTGAGGCGGCACAGATCCAACAGTCGGCATATAACTACGGCAGTCCGATCGGCAACCCAACGTTCCAGCGGTGGGCCGACCTTCTTATCGGACGGGCCGGATGTGCCGCGTTCACAGGGACGGGCGTATGCAGTCCGGCAAACCCTGCCAACACGAATGGTACAGCGGGCAGCAGTATTACAGGTGGTGTCGGCGGCACGATTAGTACGGGGACTTCGATTCCTTATGACTGGCGGATTACGGATCTCGGCGCCTTTGTTCAAGACGATTTCAAGGTCAATTCACGTTTGACGTTGAATCTGGGAGTCCGTTGGGAATACGACGGGTGGGCCAAAGAGAAGAGGGGATACTTCACCAACATCTGGCAAAGCCTCATCTACACGGCACCCAACCCCGGATCCGGATGCGTTATCAATGGAGGATCGATTGGCTTAGGAGCGGCCGGAACCGGATGCAGTCTGGCCGGATATGTTGTCCCGGCCAACTACAAGGGCACGCCCCCGGACGGCATCTATCGCAACACGATCGATAATGTCGTTAAGAACCGCGCACCGTATCAAAACTTCGCTCCGCGAGTCGGATTTGCTTGGCAACCGATGGGGAATGGCCGCTGGGTATTGCGGGGAGGCGGTGGCTTCTTCTATGAGATGATTCCCGGCAACAACA
>WNGM01001904.1_pt1 | contig 16819 bp, 17 predicted proteins | sample 5400571 | NCBI WGS metagenome assembly WNGM01 (sample SAMN13153378, study PRJNA577476) | soil metagenome | isolation source: 100 cm soil or saprolite under Garry oak tree replicate 2 | place: USA:California | collected 2016-06-15 | reverse complement strand
GCCGAGTTCGAAGAGCGTCCACTAAGGGGAGCCAAATTGGTGTACGACTGACGGTGTTCACCTACACCGAGGGCCTGGTCAACTGCCGTAGGCGCTCATAAGGAGTCTGGCCTCCAAGGGCGCCGTGCGGTCGGGCGAAGTTGTAGCGCTCCCATTCGTGGAGCTTGGTGTTGAAGAGCTTGGCGTCGTCGATGACCTCGCCGGCGAGGAGCCGGTAGAACTCTTCCTCGTCGATACGATGCGACCGTTCGACCTTTGCCATTGAGCCGCGGCGTCGATGGTCGGATGTAGAGGATTGAGCCGTCTTCGGCGACCACGCGGACGTGCTGCCGTGCCACCCGGAGTGTGACCGGAAGCCGCATGTGCTTGTAGCTGACGTAGAGGTGGCGCATATGGCCGAGGTAGCGAATGGTCACCCGACCCGGCATCCAGCGTGTCGCGACGAACTCGATTCTGGACCGGTTGAAGGGTCGGACACGGTCCCGCCTTCAGCCTGGCCCGGAACGCCTGAAACGGGGTCCGGCCTTCGACCGATCGATACGGTCGCTGCTGGTTGTAGTAAAGACGGAAAGCGTCGAGCTGAAGCTGGAGGTGAGCCTGAGTTTTCTCGAATTCAAGATTGGACGCTGGTGGGGGTTCGAAAGCGCCGGAACTCGATCTGTTCGAGACCTCTCGCCTTTGATCGCGGCGGCGTTTGCGCCTCCGCCGCGGCCACTCCCTCCCTCATCAGGTCACTGATTGGCCCAAGGGTGGCGGATAGCTTCCATCCTTCCATCAGACGCTTGCGACTCTGAAATCGAGCAGCCGACGCTTCTCCTGAGGCTCCTGCGCGGAAGGTTGGTGGACTTCGCGTGCCAGTTCGAGCAGCTGGATGCCATCTTCGATGGACGGTCGCAGGAAACCTTTGCTGGGGGGCGCATAGGACAAACGTCCCATGGAGGTATTCGGCAGTCGGGACTAGCGTGCGGGCGAGGAAGGGAACCACGCCTGTTTGGGCGTGCGAGTTGCTATCTAGCGGCAGACCACCGCTATAACCGCGCTCAAATCAGGGAGGACCGTTCCCGTGACCGGACATACCAGCCCCGTTCGAACGCACCTCCGCGTCTTGCTCGTTAGCCTCAGCGTGACGGCTTTGGTCGTCGCGTTGCTTCCCATCCCTAGCTCTGCCGCTGGGGCTGCGGCGAATCTCGACCAGTGCGTAAACGGAGGCGTGGGCGGCGCGACGGAACCCTGCCTCAACGGCACCCTCAGTGGCACCAAGTACGCCAACTGGGTGAACGGTGACGCTAATGGGTCCAAGGCGCATTGGCGCGAGGGGGATTACGTCTCCTATCGCGTTACGGTCACGGGTCTGGTTGCGGGCTCCGATCACAAACTGACGTTCCACTACGACACCGTCCACGGCTCGAAGCACGCGATCGACTTCCTTGGCTCGTGGGCCTCATCCTCTTCGGGATCGCTGTCTGGCGTTCCGGATTCGGCTACCGCTGGGCTGGTCCCGCCATAGCGGTCGGCGTGGTGATCGACATCGTGGGCGGCGCGATCGGCCTCCCTGACACCCTCATCAGCGTCGTCAGCGACGCGGTGTTCGCCACCGGTCTGGCCGCGGTCGGACTCAGGGTGCTGTTGACCTCTGACTCCGACTGGGAGGCGGGACGGTGGCAGGCGCGCTCGGAGACGGCGCCCGCGATGTCGACTGTCCGAGCGTAAGCAGATGCCTGGAGCGCCCGCACCGAGCAACTCGGCTCGGGCGGGCGCTTCCGAATGACGGACTGAGAAAGCGTGGTCGGGTCAGTCGCGATCCCCGTCTTGAAGGACGGGGAACTGATCAATCGATCGTCGCTGGCCCAGCCTACAAGCCCGGCGACAAGCGATAGCGATCAATGGAGTCGGCCAAACTAGGCGTACGCGCAAGCAGCCGAGTTCGAAGAGCGTCCACTAAGGGAGCCAGTTTGGCATTCGGCGTCGGCCCTAGATATTGGGGTGCCGGCACCAAACCGATTCCACATATTGCTCCCGCCGCGATGCGTGCCGGGCGACCACGAAGGATTCGAACTCCTAGTGCGCCCGCGCGTCCCCATGAGGGGGTGGTTCGAGTCCACGGCGGCCCACCACCAGGCTGTGGCGATCGCAGCTCAATACCCGTATGTGCGGGCGAGTTCCAAGGGTCAATGCACCACCTCGATTAAATGAAGAGCCGGATGGCTCTTCAAGTGCAGGAGGTGCAGGATGGGCAGAGGGCCCCTATTGACTGTGGCCGAGAAGGCCGAGATCTGGGCGCGGCGAGGCCGCGGTGAGCCGGTCTGGATGATTGCTCGGCATATGGGACGTAGCCGGCGAGCTGTGCGCGACCAGGTGACGTCGACCGGCGGGGTTCCGCCGCACCAGCCCCAGCGCTCGCGGCGCGAGCTAACAGTCGCGGAGCGCGAAGAGCTGTCACGTGGTCTGGCCGTCGGCGAGTCTTGTCGAGCTCTGGCCGCCAGGATGCGCAGGGCGCCGTCGTCGGTTTCGCGGGAGGTGCGTCGGAACGGGGGCCGAGAACGCTATCGATCGGCCGAGGCGGATGAGGCGGCTGTCCTGCGACGACGCCGACCCAAGCCGAGCAAGCTGGCGCTCTCGCCGCGGCTGCGGGCCGAGGTGGAGGCTGGGTTGAAGCTGCTCTGGTCGCCGAAGCAGATTTCTGCTTGGCTGAAGCGAGAGTATTCGGACAACCCGCTGATGCAGATCTCGCACGAGACCATCTACGTCTCCCTCTACGTGCAGGGCCGAGGCACGCTGCGCAAGGAGCTGACCAAGCTCCTGCGCACTCACCGACGCTACCGCCGGGCCAAGAACGAAATCCGGCCGCGAGGGCCGCGCAAGATCCCCAACCCGATCATGATCAGCCAGCGTCCAGCCGAAGCCGCCGACCGGGCGGTGCCGGGACATTGGGAGGGTGACCTATTGCTGGGGACCCCGACCACCGCCCTCGGCACCTTGGTTGAGCGCAGCACCCGCTACCTCATGCTTTTCGCTTTGGCTCGAGGCGCGATTCGCGCTGAGGCCGTGCGCGAAGGCATCGCTGCCAGCATCGTTAAGCTGCCGGCCAGCCTGCAGCGCTCATTGACGTGGGACCAGGGCTCGGAGATGGCACAGCACGAGCTCTTCACGGTCGACACTGGCGTTGCCGTCTACTTCTGTGACCCGAGCAGTCCTTGGCAGCGAGGCACCAACGAAAACACCAATGGCCTCTTGCGTCAGTACTTCCCCAAAGGTCTCAGCCTGGCTCGCGTTACCCAGGCTCAGCTTGACCTGGTCGCCGCCCAGATGAATGAGCGCCCACGTGAAACGCTTGGTTGGAGGACCCCAGCCGAAGCACTCTCTCAACTTCTGCAAGAATCACCGTCGGCCGGTGGTGCGACGACCCAATGAGACCACGCGGCACTCGCGGTTCTATCGCTCGCATCCAGGCCGGCGCTCGTCCTCGTCCGGGTTCACCTGGATGATTACGTCGCGCATGCCGCGCAGGTGGCGCATCCAGGTTCCAATCCGGCCAGCAATCGGGTGCCGGCGGTGCAGCAGCCGCAGTGAGCCGGCGGTCTCATCGTCGGGCAGGATCCGGCCCGTTCCGCACTGAGCCCGGCCGACCGGCCGCCCGCGGGAGTCCAGCGGCACCATCTCCACCGCGGCGTTCAGCCTCAGCCGCTTCAGCTTTCCCGCCGTGTGGTGGGTTCTGATCAGGAGTACGCGATCGCGTGATGCCGCTAGCACAGTGGTGTGGACACCCCGGCCATCCTTCCGGAACGTAATCAGGTCGATAAAAGGCGCCCCGGCCAAGTCATTCGCAATTATCGCCGGCATTCCCAGCCTCCTACTTTCGACAGACAACATGTAGGATTGATTATTGGACAGACACGTTGTCCTGTCAAGTAAGATCTTTCCGATGCCAAGGGCTTACCGAATGAGGGCGAGGGCAGAATCCGCTGCCGAAACGCGCCGGCGGGTGATCGAAGCGGCGCGAGCCGCCATCGTGGACGGCCCTACGCCGTCCCTGAGCATGGCGGACGTGGCGGCCCGGGCCGATGTTGCCCGGTCGACCTTGTATGACACATTCGGCTCGCGCGGCGGTCTGGTCGGAGCCGTCATGGTGGACGTCTCCCTACGAGCCGGGTTCGAGCGTGTCCTCGAGCTGTTCAACCTTGCCGACGCCGCCGAAGGGATGCGGCAGGCCCTGCCCGCGGGCGTCCGAATGATCGGGTCAGACTACGTCCTGTTCAAACGCGTCGGCCTGCTCGCTCAGCTGGACCCGGTGGTCATGGCCGCGCTCGAAGTCAGCGTGGAGCAGCGTGCCGGCGGCATGCGCTACCAGGCCGGACGTCTGGCCGAGCAAGGCCGGCTTCGCCCTGGAGTCACGATCGACGAGGCGGCGACCCTGCTCTGGCTGCTGACTGACTTCGGGACTTACGACGGCCTGCATTCCGCATTGGGCATGGATAGCGAGCAAATCGGGGCGTTTGTCGTATCGATCGGCGCGCGGGTTCTGCTGGCCAGTTAGCTGCGCGTCGCCTCGAATCTCGCCGGGGCGGCCGCTGAACGTCACGACCCACGCCTCGGGTGGCGGATTGGTATGTCGAAGCCGGTCTGATAGTTAGACCGCACCTCCGCCGAGATAACTCCGGTTGCGCCCGAGTCGAGCTCGGGCGCAGAGTAGTTCCGCGTCAATGATCATCGAACGCCCGGACTTCCAGAGGCTGGCACGAGACGTTGGTGGCGAGATCATCCTGCGAGAGGACGCCGAATACGAAGCGGCGCGGCGAGTCTGGAACGGAATGATCGACAAGCGACCCCTCGCGATCGTGCGATGTATCGATCCTGACGACGTGCTCGCGGCCATTGCTTTTGCGGTCGAAAACCGAATCGCTGTAGCAGTTAGGGGAGGGGCGCACAACATCGCGGGCAACGCCACCTGCGACAACGGCCTGGTCATCGATCTCTCGCCGATGAAGAACGTCGAGATCGACCGGTACAGTCGTCGCGGACGCGCCGGGGGCGGGGTACTCTGGGGCGAATTCGATGCGGCGACGCAGAAAGTGGGCCTCGCTACGAACGGCGGGCTCATGCCATCCACCGGCGTTGCCGGCTTCACATTAGGTGGTGGCCTGGGTCACTTGATGCGCAGCTATGGGCTGGCCTGCGACAACCTGCTATCGGCCGATGTCGTAACAGCCGATGGCCGGAGGCTCCGAGCCAGCGCTGAACAAAACGACGACCTGTTGTGGGCAATCCGTGGCGGCGGCGGCAACTTTGGGATCGTCACGTCCTTTGAGTTCCAACTCCACGATGTCGGTCCGGATCTGCTCGGTGGACGACTGATCTATCGGTTAGGTGACGCACCTGATGTCTTGCGCTTCTATCGCGAGTTCATGGCTGGCGCACCGGATAACCTGATCGTGTACGCGAGCTTGTCCACCGGTCCTGACGGCGAGCCGCGCGTCGGCTTCCGCCCCGTGTTCAATGGACCGGTGACCGAAGGACAGTCGCTACTCAAGCCGCTGCGCCACTTCGGCGCGCCGGTCCTCGACGACATCCAGCCCCGTCCCTATATCGACATTCAGAAGATCGTGGAGCCAATGTTTCCGCCAGGGCGACTCAACTATTGGAAGGCCAATTTCGTCGATGACCTGAGTGACGAGCTCGTCGACATCTTGGTCGCGACCTATCGTCGAGTGCCTTCACGATATTCCAACATTGCGCTCGAACCGATGGGTGGGGCCATCGCACGCGTGCCGGATACGGCCACAGCTTTCCATCACCGCACCCATGCATTCAGCCTCCTACTTCTGGGTGGCTGGTTGGAAGCTGAAGAGACTGAAGCCAACGTCGCCTGGGTGCGCGAGCTTTGGGATCTGACGCGTCCCCTCTCCTCGAGCGCCGTGTATGTCAACTACTTGGGGACAGAAGGCGATAGCAGGATACGAGACGCATATGGTCCGAACCACGCTCGACTCTCCGAGATAAAGAGAAAGTACGATCCTGGCAACTTCTTCCGGTTCAACCAGAACATAGAGCCGGCTCCCAGCAGCTGATCAGCAAAGCCTGAGGGGCGGTTTCGTGGGTGTCACCACCAATCCCGCCGGGGCTACCACGTGGCTCTTCAGTGTCGTATTCCGCACGCCTGACGGGTGATCTCATGCGGTGGGCGCAACACCTGCTGCTGACGATTCTTCGAGGAACTGGGCCAGCCTCATAGCCGGCGACTTCCAACCGAGGGTTTCCCGAGGTCGGTCATTGAGCTGAGCTGCAACCATATCGAGGTGTTCCTGGCTGTAGTGAGCGACCGTCTTGGCGCTCGGGAAATACTGGCGCAGCAGGCCGTTGGTGTTCTCGTTTGAACCCCGCTGCCAAGGGCTTCGGGGGTCGCAAAAGTAGACCTGGACGCCGGTATCGATGGTGAAGCGGATGTGCTCTTTCATCTCGCGACCTTGGTCCCAAGTCAGCGAGCGGCGTAGGTTTTCGGGCAGGGTGAGGATCTTCTGGGTCAGGCCGAGGCGTGCACTCTCGGCGTTGATGCCGGAGGGCAACTTGAAGAGCATCACAAATCGAGTGCTCCGCTCCACCAGGGTGCCGATGGCGGTGGTCTGGGTGCCGAGCAAGAGGTCGCCCTCCCAGTGACCAGGTACCGCCCGGTCCGCAACCTCGGCCGGGCGCTCGCTAATCAGAACCATGTCCTTGATCTTTCCCTGGTTGGTCGGCTGGTGCCTTTTGGGTTGTCGAATCTGATGCCGTCGACGCAGATGCTTAGTCAGCTCTTTCCGAAGCAGGCCGCGGCCCTGAACGTAGAGCGAGAGGTAGATCGTCTCGTGAGAAACCTGCATCGAGAGCTCCCCTGGATGTTCCTCCGTCAGGAAGCGAGAAATCTGCTGGGGAGACCAGTTCAACTCAAGACGACCTACCACTTCAGCCCACAGCTTGGAATCGACGCTCAGTTTCGCCGGCTTGGGCCGTCGACGCCGATGCAGGGCGAGCTGCTCGGCCGAGCCGGCTCGATAGCTCTGGCGGCCCTGATTTCGAGCCACCTCTCGCGAGACCGTCGATGGCGATCTGGCAATGCGAACTGCAATCGAGCGCAGCGAGTCCGCCGCAGCCAAGCCGCGCGAGATTTCCTCTCGGTCCGCCAGGCTGAGCGCAGTGCGCGATCTCTTCCGTGGCCGAGGTCGAATGCCACCGGCTTTATGGAAGTAGTCTCGGAGCGCCGTCGCGTCCAGCCCCATGTGGCGAGCGATTCGCGTGCCTGTCTCACCAGCCGCTCGTCGCACCCAAAGCTCCGCTATCTCGGCTTCCGTATACGACCCGTGTCGCGGCCTGTACTTTCCTCGCTTCAACGACACCTCCTTCCTGCAGGTCAACCTTGCCTGCTTTACATGAGGTGTTGCGTTGACCCCTTGAGCTGACCCGCCAACCGTATGCAAATGCGAAATTCCGCATTCTTGGCACCAAACGGTCGCATCTAGAGCTCGCCGCGCACCAAAGCCGCCCCTGCCGCCAGCGCCGCCAGCTTCCCGAACGCCTTCGTGCGAGGCAGGTACTTCATCCCGCAGTCGGGCGCCAGGATGAGCCGCTCCGGCGGCACGAACCGCAGTGCCTCGCGGATTCGCCCCGCGACCACCTCCGCGGACTCCACCGGAGCGTCGTCGCCAAGGTCGATCACGCCGACGATCACTGTCTTCCCAGACAGGCTCTTCAGGACCGACAGGTCGACGTTCTGTTGCGCAGACTCCATCGAGATCTGCGCGGCGGCCACGTCCGCGAGCTCTTCGAGAAACGGATAGCCGGTGGGCCGCGAATGGACGATGTGCGCGTACCCGAAGCATGTGTGCAGCGCGGCGGTGCCTGTGATCCCCGCCAACGCGCGGTTGATCGCCGGCAACGCAAACCGCCTCGCCTTCTCGGCACGCGCCTGGAGGTACGGCTCATCGAGCTGGACCACATCGGCGCCCGCGGCGAACAGGTCCCGCACCTCCTCGTTGACAGCCGATGCCAGGGCCATGGCGAGCGCCTCTTCGTCGCCGTAGTAGTCGTCCTGCGCCTGCTGCGACATCGTGAACGGGCCCGGCAGCGTCGCCTTGATCGTGCGGGTCGTCGCTGCGCGCAGGAACTCCACGTCGCGCACCTCGACCGGCCGCGTGCGCCGGATCGGCCCAACCACGCGCGGCACGGGGTTGGGATGGCCGGTTCGGTCCAGCGCAGTGCCGGGATTGTCGAGATCCATACCTTCGAGCGCGGTCGCGAACCGGTTCGAGTAGCTCTCGCGGCGGATCTCGCCGTCGGTGATGATGTCGATGCCCGCGCGCTCCATATCGCGGATGGCGAGCAGGGTCGCGTCGTCCTGGGCCTGCTCAAGAAAATCCGGAGCGACCTTCCAGATCTCCAACGCCCGGGTGCGCGGCGGCAGCCGGCTGCCGAGCATCGCCCGGTCGACGAGCCAGTCCGGCTGGGGGTAGCTGCCGACTACCGTCGTCAACAGCGCGTTCTGCATCGTGCCAACCTTAAGGGACTCCGTGAAGACCCTCCACCTGAAGACGGTCGACGCATATATCGCTTTCGATTTCGAGTGCCCGACGAGCGCGGGCGGAACACGTCTCGCGCCAGACGTCACCGAGCGGGAAACCCAGCTCCTCGCGCGCGCCATGAGCTACAAGTTCGCCGTCCTCGAGACCAACTTCGGCGGCGCCAAAGGCGCGATCCGCGCCACGCCTGCCACGCGCGCCGACGCCGTCCGCCGGTATGTCGACGAGATCCGCCCGATGGTGCTCTCGACCAAGTTCCTGACCGCCACCGACCTCGGCACCCAGCCCGAAGACCTGAAGTCTCTGCCCGGAACCGACCAGGCCGACCTCATGCACACCGAATACATGGGCATGCCCCTCGACGCTTTTCTCACCGGCCTCGGGGTGGCGACTGCAGCCGAGACGGTTCTTGGCAATCTCGAGGGTCGGACGGCCGCCATTGAGGGGTTCGGCAAAGTCGGTGGCGCGACTGCCGTGGAGATGGCCAGGCGTGGAGCGCGCCTCATAGCTTTCTCGACCATCCACGGATCTGTGCAGCGGGCGTCGGGCTTTGACGTCAATGAGCTGCTCGACCTGCGCTCGCGATTCGGGGATCGATTGATCGAGCACGTGGGGGAGCCCGTGTTGCCCGTCGCCGATCTATTCACAGTCGAGGCGGACGTCCTCGTTCCGGGCGCTCGCATCGGCGTCATCGACGAGTCACGAGCTCGAGCGCTCAAGGCACGAGTGGTGGCGCCTGGGGCGAACGTGCCGTACACGGCCGCGGCGCTCGAGGTGCTTCGGGAGCGCGGCATCCCCGCCCTGGCCGACTTTGTGTGCAATTCGGGCGCCACCATCGGCTACGTGACCTCGGGCCTGCTCCGGGCGGACGAAGCGGTGGCCGCGGTGGAAAAGCGCGTTCGCGAGCTCACCAGGGAGAGCGTCAAAGACCCGAGGGGCCCGGTTGCGGGCGCCGCCCACCTCGCCGAGGCGCACCTGCGTACCTGGCTGGACCCGTCCCAGATGCCGGATGGGCCTGCCCTGGCTTGATTTGCGAGGAACCTTAGACTCCAACCGACGCATGACCTCGCACGCACCAGGACGACTCGCGGGCGACCAATGCGACCGCGACCCTATCTGGGACCGCGAGGTCGAAACCGAGGCCGCTGAGCCCGCCTTCGCCCGCGCGGCCGCTGCCTGGGAGAGGCAGTTCCCTTACCTCATGGAACGCTCGGGCTTCTACTCACGCAGGTTCCGCGAGGCCGGCGTCACGAGCACCAGGCTGTCGCTGAAGGACATCACGCGGCTTCCATTCAGCAGCAAGGCCGAGCTCAAGACGGCGATCGACGAGGCGCCCCCATTCGGGAGCAACCTCTGCGTGCCGCCGGCGCAGGTCAAGCGCGTGTACCAGACGAGCGGCACCACCGGCGCCCCCAGCGTGCTCGCCCTCAGCCGAACCGACATCGAGACCTGGACGGTGATCGGCACCCGCACGTATTTCGCCACCGGCATCCACGACCACAGCAGCGTGCTCACGACGTTTGGCGCCGGGCCGTTCGTGGCCGGCCACACGCACTTCGTCCTCTCGCGCATCGGCTGCAGGTCGGTCCCAGTCGCGCCCGGCGACACCGACCGCGTCGTCTTCGGCCTCAATGCGGGCCTCGCCGACACCCTTCTCTCGACGCCCTCGTTTGCCCAGTACCTCGCGAACAAGGTGGAAGCGTCAGAGCCAGGACAGATGGGAGAGATGACCCACATCGTCACCGGCGGCGAGCCAGGCGGCGGCATCCCCGCCATACGCGATCACATTCAGCGGGTGCTCGGCGTCACCGTCACCGAGGTGATGGGCATCGGCGACATCGCGCCGTCCTTGTTCGGGGAGTGCCCGGAGCAGCATGGGATGCATTTCTGCGGGGGCGGCCACGTCTGGGTCGAGCTCGTCGACCCCGACTCTCGGGATCCAATAACCATCGAAGCCGGCGCGGTCGGCGAGCTCGCCTACACGCACCTCACGCGCGAAGCGATGCCGGTGGTGCGCTTTCTCGGCGGGGACATCGTCAGGATCGAGGGGGCGCCTTGTGAATGCGGTAGGGCGACGTTCCGCATGCGGGTCATCGGACGGCGCGACGACATGTTCATCGTGCGCGGCGTCAACGTGTACCCCTCCGCCATCCTCGCCGTCGTCGGGAACTTCCGGCCGCGGGTAACGGGCCGCGCCCGCGTGATACGGAAGACCGCGGACGTGAGCGTCACGCCCCCCGTGCCGATCGAGGTCGAGGTGCCGGACGGGCGCGATGGCGATGGCAGGCTGCAGGCGGAGATCGAGGATGCCATCCACAGGACCCTGATCTTCCGCGCCAAGGTCGACCTGGTTCCCGAACAGACCTTCGGCGAGAGCGGCTACAAGACAAAGCTGACGGTCGAGCGGCCGTGAGTCGCAAGCGGCTGAAGTCGGACCTCGGCTGGAGCACCCAGGACCGCATCGTGGTGCGCGGCCACGACCTGGTCGAGCTCATCGGCCGCACCTCGCTGGGTGACTTCGCCTTTCTCGAGCTGAAGGGCCGTTTGCCGACGCCGCAAGAGTCCGTCGTCTTCAACGCGATCGCGGTCACCCTGGTCGAGCACGGCATGACGCCCAGCGCCATCGCCGCGCGTCTCACTTACTTCGGCGCACCCGAGTCTCTCCAGGCGGCAGTGGCCGCCGGCCTTCTCGGCATGGGATCCCGATTTGGCGGCTCGATCGAGGAAGCCGCGCGCACGGTGCAGGAGGCGCTCGCCTCCGGCGGGCCGGACGCGGACCTGCTCGAGCTGGCCCGCGGTGTCGTTGCCACGTACCAGAAGACAAAGCGGCCCATCGCCGGGCTCGGCCATCCGATCCACAAGCCGGTCGATCCGCGCACGGTGCGCCTGTTCGCGATCGCGGAGGAGAATGGCTTCAAGGGTCGTCACGTCGAGCTCATGCAGCTCATCTCCGTAGAGGCCGGCCGCGCCTACCGCCGCGAGCTGCCTGTGAACGCGACTGGCGCGATCGGCGCCATTCTGGGCGAGCTCGAAATCCCCTGGCAGGTCGGGCGAGGGATCGCCGTGATGGCCAGGGCGATCGGCCTCGTGGCTCACATCCAGGAAGAGGCCGGCGAGCCGCTGGCGGCCGAGATCTGGAGCCGGGTGGAAGACGAAGCCTCGGAGCACAGTCGCCACAAATAGTTGCGGGAGCAGGTATTCCGGGTACGGACTAACATAGGTTTCCTTCGTCCGGCCGGCTGGTAGGAGGCGATGACTTTGCCCGCCAACGTTCCCGGAATTCACCACGTCACCTGCATCACCGGCGACGTTCAGAAGAACGTCGACTTCTACGTAGGCGTGCTCGGCCTTCGCTTCATCAAAAAAACCGTCAACTTCGACGTCCCCGACACGTACCACATCTACTTCGGCGACTATCTGGGCACGCCGGGCAGCGCAATGACCTTCTTCGGCTGGCCGCACCTGCCGTGGCGGCCGGCAGGTAGTGGGCAGGTGACCGTGGTCTCGTTCGCGGTTCCGGCCCGCTCGCTCGAGTACTGGTCTGGGCGCCTTCGCGAGCTTGGCGTGGAGTTCACGCGCGCCACCCGCTTCGGGGTCGACACAGTGGTTCTCAAGGACTTCGACGGCATCCAGGTCGAGCTCGCCGGGGAGGCGTCCGACGAGCGTTGGAAGCCGTGGCCCGACGGCCCGGTCGATCCCCACCACGCCATTCGCAGCTTCCATTCGGTCACATTGACCGAGGAATCGGACGAGGCCACCATCCACTTCCTGACCGATACGATGGGTTTTCGCAAGGTGGCGTCGGAGGGCAACCGGACGCGTTTCGAAACCGGCGCCGGCGGCCCGAGCTCGATGCTCGACTTGCTCGATGCGCCGGAGGCGCCGGCGGGGGAGGAGGCGGTCGGCACCGTCCATCACGTGGCATGGCGCGCGAGCAACGACGCCCACGAGCTGGACTGGCGCGAGGTGCTGGTCAAGGCCGGCCGGAACGTGACTCCGGTGATCGAGCGCAAGTACTTCCGTTCGATTTACTTTCGCGAGCCGGGCGGCGTGCTGTTCGAGATCGCCACCGACCAGCCAGGTTTCACCGTCGACGAGCCGGCCGACGCGCTTGGCTCGTCCCTGCAGCTGCCGCCCCAGTACGAAGGGCGGCGCGAGAACCTCAAGTTCAACCTGCCGCCGATCGTCGTACCGACCACCGCGGCGCGCGGCGCAGGACACTAGGAATTCGGGTGGTCGCCAATACAGACCTCGGGAGGGGAATCAGCTGATGAGCACAGCAGTGATCGCACCGGTCAACCCGATGTCGGCCGAAGGCAAGGAGACGGTCATGAATGTCATGCGCCGCGACCGCGCCAACTTCACGCGCCTGGTGTCCGATCCCAAGAACTGGAACGTGATGACACGCTGTACGGGGTGGGAGACGCGCGACCTGGTCGGCCACATGATCGACGTCATGGAGGGTTACTTCAAGAACTGGGACGCGGCCACGGCGGGCAAAGACGGCACCGCGCTCGGCCTGCCGGTGATGGGCGAGACCCTCAACGACCACGCCCTCGACTTCCGCAAGCTGCCGCGCGAAGAGGCGCTCGCGCGCTTCAAGAAGGACGCGGAGAAGCTCGATGGAATCCTGGAGGCGTTAACCCCCGACCAGTGGACCGGTTTCATGGTTTACCACCCGTTCGCGGGACCTGTCCCCGCCGGCTTCTACGGCACTTTCCAGATCATGGACTACGGCGTTCACCCTTACGACATCGAGTACGGCCTCGGGAACAAGCTGGCGACCATCGACGAGGCGACCGCCGGGCTGATCCTGCCCTACTCCTTCATCTTCTGGATGTATACGGTCGACCAGAAGGTGGCTGCCGGCGTGGACGCTCAGTACGGAATCGAAACGGAAGGCCCTTGGGGTGGCAAATGGAGGGCGACTATCAAGGACGGCAAGTGGTCTTCCGAAACTGAGAAGGGCACCTTCGAGGGGTGTGATGCGCTGTTCCACTTCGACAGCGCAGCTGATCATGTGTTGACCTTCTTCGGCCGATTCCCGGGTGGCTCGGCGACCGGCGACCCGGAGGTCATCCGGAAAGTGCGCCACCTCTTCTTCTCGTTCTGATCCGCAGCACTGTCTGGGCCCTCTCACTTACCGGCCCGCCGAGCGGGGAGGCGGAGTGGGGGGGCCCAATCGTTCATGAGCTGGCGCCTGGTGACGCGTCTGAAACCGCATCCGTCATGCAGATCGATCGCGACATCCTCGACGCGCGAATCGCCAGGGGATGCCGCTGCTTCGTTGCCCGGGAAGACGACGAAGTAGTCGCGTTCGGGTGGCTGACCACACGCACCGAGTGGATCGGCGAGCTAGAGCTCGAGATCAACCCAGGCGAGCGTGAGGCTTACATCTGGAACTGCGCCACTCACCCTGACCACCGTCGCCAGGGATTCTTTCGCGCCATCGTGAACGGCATCACCGCCCAGGCGCGGCGAGAGGGCCTGCGCCGATTGTGGATCGGGACGATCGACATTCCCCCTGCCAAGGCGGTCGCGGACGCCGGTTTCGTGCCCGCGCTTCGTTTCACAACGGTTTGGCTTTCGGGCATCAGGTGGCTGCGTGTCCGGAGCGCCGACCAATCGGACCCATCCGTACAGATGGCCGCCCGCGAGGTGCTGGCGATCGCAGGCCGGCCGCTCCGCATCGGCGCTGCGATGAAGCGAGCCGAGCGGCGCCGCCACTGACCTAACCTTTCCCCTTCTTCAGAGAGCGGCCAGGTAGATCTCCAGTAAGTCCTCGGCCGGGTAGCGTCCGGCGAGCTCGCCAGCGGCCCGCCGCAGCTCCGGCTCGCCGATCCCGTACTCGGCGATGTGCTGTGGAAGACCCAAAGACGCGATCAAATCTGTAACCGCTGCGACTGCGCTGTCGACATCGCCGCCTTTGCCGTTACCGAACTCCATGCCGGCCAGCAAGTCTCCCTTGCCGTTGTAGCCGAGATAACGCATCACGTGCGGCATCAGCAGGCAAGACGTGACCCCATGGGGGATGTTATGGCGTGCGCCGATTTGCTTGCCCATCATGTGGCTCAGCCCGCCGGCAGACGCGGCCGGCAGTGTGAACGAAAACCACGCGGCGAGCTGGCTCTCGGTGCGTACAGGGAGGTCGCTCGGCAGCGCCCTGGTGCGGGGCAGTGTCTCGGGCAGCGCCCGGATCGCGCGCAGCGCAAGCGTGTCCGAAAACGGATGCAGGCCGTCGGCAAGGATGCCCTCGACCGCATGGTCGAGCGCCCTGATCCCAGACGAAAGCCACAACGTCATCGGCGTCGCCAGCGTGAGCTCGGCGTCGTAGATCACCGAGTCGAGCAGAAGCCGCACGTCGCGCATGCCGGCCTTGTCGCCTGCCGCGTCTGTATAGCCGGCGCCTCCGGCAAGCTCCGCGGCGGACAGGGTGGTGGGGATGGCGATGTGGGGGAGACCTCGATACGCAAGCCCGTGACGGTCGGCGAGCCTGACCGCAATCACCTTGCCGGAGTCGATGGCGCTCCCGCCGCCGAAGCTCACGATGCCGTCCACGCCGATCTCGGTCGTGTGCTCGACAGCAACGTCGATCTCTGCCATCGGCGCATGCGCGCCGATGACTTCGGTGGTGAGCGCCTCGGCGTCGCCGAGGGCCCCCCGCACACGGACCAGCAGCTTCTCCTCCGCTACGAGCGATCGATTGGTGATCAGCGCAACTCGCCTGACCTGCAGCCGTTTCAGCTCATGCTCCAGCTGGACAAGCGAGCCCGGGCCCCAGTGAATGGCCCGGGGGTTCGCGTAGCTGAACGAGCCGATGTCAGGCGTCACGTCGGGCAATAGGTTACTTTCGGCAGCGCCAACATGCCCGGTCCGCATCAAGGTCAACCCGTCCTCGAGTCCGGAGAATCGCTCGACCGAGCGCGCGCAGCAATGATCCTCACGCACGGCCGCGGAGCAAGCGCGGCCGACATCATGACCATCGCGGCGGAGGTGATGTTTCCCGGCGTCGCGTACCTCGCGCCACAGGCAGCCGGCTCAACCTGGTACCCGAACCCTTTCACAGCGCCGCTCGAAGCCAACGAACCTTACTTGAGCTCGGCGCTGGAGGTGTTGTCGACACTGCTCGGGCGGGTCATGAAGACGATCCCGGCCGATCGTGTGGTTTTGCTCGGCTTCTCACAGGGCGCGTGCCTCACCCTGGAATTCGCCGCCCGCAACGCGCGCAAATATGGCGGCGTGGTCGGTATGAGCGGTGGCTTAATCGGACCCGACGGCACTCCGCGCGATTACCCGGGTAACTTCGAGCAGACGTCTTTGTTCATCGGCTGCAGCGACGTCGATCCGCACATCAGAAAGGATCGCGTCACCGAGGCGGCGCAGGTTTTCGAGCGCATGGGCGCAGCGGTAACCATGAAGCTGTATCCCGGGATGGGCCATACCGTCAACGAGGACGAGATCGAGCACGTCCGGCGGATCGTGAAAGGCGTCGCGACCTAGGTTTTTTTCTCGTCCTCTTCGGCCTCTTCGCCATGCTCGACGATATCGCCGGTCTTGAAGAGGACGTCCTTGAGGACGATCTGCCATTTGGGCTTCCTGCGGGACAGGAACTCCAGCGCCATCGCGAAGTGCTTGAACTCCTCCTCCTGTGCGTCCTCCATGATCGCCCGCGCCTGCGCATCTCGCTCGAGCGACATCCGCTGCTCGTACCACCCGATCGCCTCCGCCTCCTCCTGCAGCGATGCAGCCATGCGAGCAAAGGTCCTCGTCTCCTGCGTCAGCTCCCCCGGCGGTTCGTGATACTGCTCTGTTCCCATTTGTTGAATTTACTGCTGGAAAGGTGGCGCTGCGCGGGCCTCCGCGAGCTCGCATGCGTCCGCGTACACGCTGACCGCGTAGTCGAAGTCCATCCGTTTACCGCCCCAAAGCGACCACGGCGTCAGCGGACCGATATCCGGACTCGTTTCCAGCACCACCGGATCCCGCGGCGGCGGTTTGATCGGATGGCCGTCGCTCGTCTCGAAGACGAAGCCATCGGGTGTCTTCCGGATCTCAAAGGCGCCGTCGTGGTGGCGGCGGTGATGGAAGCCGCACAACAGCAAGAGGTTCGCGAGATTGGTCTGGCCGCCCTGGGCCCAATGCTCGTGGTGATGAGCCTCGGTGCGGGCAGCGGGCACGCCGCAGCCGGGAAACAGGCAGAAGCGGTCTCGCACGTGAAGCGCCAGCCGCAGCCGGTCGGTGACCAGGCGCTGCTTGCGGCCGACGTCGATCGG
>WNGM01009332.1_pt1 | contig 16821 bp, 16 predicted proteins | sample 5400571 | NCBI WGS metagenome assembly WNGM01 (sample SAMN13153378, study PRJNA577476) | soil metagenome | isolation source: 100 cm soil or saprolite under Garry oak tree replicate 2 | place: USA:California | collected 2016-06-15 | reverse complement strand
AAGAATGGCAGGGCAAACCTGCCATTCTTTTTTGTGCTTTGTACCTTAGCTCCTACTGAGCCGTGAAGGCAGCTTGCACCCACAGGTGCGAAACTCCATCGTTTGCCGGCACATTATACGTTTTCCCGCTCACCAGGTTGGAGGGTGCGGTCACCGTAGCTGAGAAGGTGCCATTGCTATCAGCATAGAACGTTCCCAGATTTGTATACTGTGGCTGCTTCCCTGAAGTGCTATCCTTCCAGAAAAGCGTCACCTGTGCGTAGGCACTGAACAGCTTCCCATTGACGGTAATCGTCGTGCCGGCAGTGCCTGCGTTAGGCGTAATCTTCAACGTTGGTTTGTATGAGAAGAGGCCCCCTGCCGACTGCCCACTCTGTGCGCCGTTAGCCTGTACAAACTGATCGCCAGAGCCAGTAGCGGCAGGCACCACAAATGAGGTATTAAATGTGCCATCAGCTTGCGTTGTAACGGTAGCGACCGTTGCTCCCTGGAACGTTACAGATACAGACTCATCTGCCCCAAAGGTCATGCCGCTCACTTGCACAGTGGTACCGGGCTTGCCAATAGCCGGACTCAGCGAGATGGATGGATACTGGATGACCGAGGAGGTTGCCGTCAGGTGACTGGTCACGCCCACCGCCGCCACGGTAACGCTACCTTGATAGGCCGTATTCGGCGGTGTGACCGTGACAAAGAATGAACCATAGGTGTCCGCCGTGACACTTGTCAACTGCGTTTGACCCGTCTGCTGATAGTTCCAGAACAGGTTGACGGTCTCATTCACAGCAAAGCCATAGCCATCAATCTGGATCGGTGAATTACCGTAGCCATACGAGCCGGCATAAAGCCCTGGTGGTATAAAGGAGAAGGGAGTTCTAGCTTTGTCAGTGCCACTGGTGCTTACCGCATAGACATAGTAAGAGGTAGCCGGATTATAGGTTGTAGGGAGCGTCAGGTTAACGGAGAATGCGCCGGTTGAGTCAACGGTAGCAGATACGACGCCGTGGGTAGCAGTTTGGAAGTAGACCTTGACGGTTTCTCCCGCCGTGAAGCCACCACCAAGAATATTGCCACCGCCTGAGTATCCTCTTGTAGCTGTACTGGAGCCACCATACGCAAACTGAATTTCAATACCAGGGCCAACATTCATTGGCGCAGTCGCCTGGATGTTACTGGTATCACCCACGGCGGTAAGAGTGTAGGGGCCTGCCGCCACCAACGACGGAGTAAACCAGACCTGAGCCGCACCCTTGCTATCGGTCTGCACTGTGGCTAGTTGCTGTCCACCACTGGCATTCCAGCTAACCGTCACATTCTCTTGTGAAAGGAAACCGCTTACGGAGGCTTTGACCAACTGCCCATCATGAATACCAGCCGGTGCTTTGATAATGGCCGGAATGATCAACAATTGCGATGTCACCGCCTTTGGTTTCTGCTTGGTCCGCAGCGCAGTGAGCAGGTAGGTACCCTGCGTCTGATTACTTGGAACATTGAACGAGAAAGACAGATCACCGGTTGAGTTGGTGACAGCAGTACCTTCAAGTGTAGTGCCCATCTCTATCTGCACCGACTCATTGGCGGCAAATGCGCCTCCAGTAACCTGCACAGGTAACCCAGGCTTTCCCGAGGCAGTGAAGAGATGAGGTACAAAAGTCAGAGGCGTCTCACCAATCACATTGCTATAAAAACCGTTGGCGACTAACAGGTGGAGTCCCTGTGTCATACCAGAAGTGGGCAATTTCACTTTACCTGAGATATTGCCGTTGGCATCATCCGTAAGCACAGTATGTCCGCTGACCGTGATGATGCCTCCCGGCTGTACAATACTTGATGAGACAGAGAGTGTAGCCGTGCCGCCACCACCTCCACCGCCGCCACCTGAGGCATGTGCCGCTGTAGATTTTCCATGATGCAGCAAGGGTAAACTTGTGACTAGCACTGCTAGTAGGAGTGCCACAGCCACCAGCCCAACGGGCCAACGCAATAGCTTTTTTCGCAACTTTCGTCCTCTCCTTTAGAGATAATAGAGCAAAACATTTTTAGATATTCAAGCATTGATCCATCAGTAGTATAGGGGAACCCTTGCTGTGAAAGCAATGAAATTTGTTGAGCTTCCTTAACCTTTAGGGTTGAGTCATCGCATGAATTGGCAAAAAATGTTATGTTTTCTCAACCTCACTGTTGATATTGCTTTTTAGCCTCTCTCTTGGCATAGACCCCGATCAGCCATGATATATGTTATGATATGTATAATAACGGAAGTTCCTTTTTTGAAGGAGGATGTTTTCTTCTTTTTCACAGAGCTAGAAAGGGCATTATTCTCATGTCGCAATTTTTTCGTTTGCATGTTGATGAAGAGGCACTAACGGATGCGCTATTTGAGTTTGTCATCGATCCGCATGCTTCACGCAATGAGCGTCCGGTGATCAGTGTGCTGCACGAGGTGGCTGCCGACATGGTGCCGGTGGTGGAGTGCATGGTGCTGGATGGCGTCGATGAACGGCACTATGTGGCTGATTATGTGCATGCGGTAGTAATGGGCTATGCCTTAGAATAGCCACTTACTCTCTCTCTTAGAGGGTCACACGATTGCCGCCAGCGGGCATGGTGAAGCGCAAGAAGCCGCCCATTGCCAGGCGTGTACACACTACATCGAGGGTAAAGAGGGCAAAAAGAGCTAAGGCGCCCTTCAACTCATACAGGCACAAATCGAGCAAGGTGAGATGGTTGGAGCCACTGGTGAAGAGACGCCAGAGGGCGGGACCTTGTTGCACGCCGCCAAGAACATTGACCGAGAGACCACAGGTCAGACTGATCAAGATGTCGATGCCCAGGCAGATGGCGGCTAGATGTGGGCCGAGTAGCCAGAAGCGTCTACTGAGCCGTTCGCGTCGAGTTGAGGCAATGCGGCGCGTGGCCCAGACCGGCCCAAGCAGGTATTGTAGGACGAGAAAAAGCAACGGGGCAGCTACATAAATCCAATCGGGAAAGACAGCAGGTGTAATTAAAGCTCCCAGGCGACCAAGCGTATAGAGGATGACGGCCTCTAATACGCCGCGCCGGTAACTGACTCTATTAAAGAGAAACCCCTGCTTAGTTGCAGCCACAACTGCCACCACCACAGCCGCAACTTCCGGTAGAGGGAGCCGCCATTTCTTCATAGCTCCCATACTCATCGCCCGAACGCGGTGAGGCAAAGACGGAGAGCAGGCGACGGACTCTTTCGCTGTGGCACTTCATACAGACAACGTCGTCAGCATGCTGATGGCTGACCAGCAGGTCAAATTTTGAGCGACAATCCGAACAATAGTATTCGTATAAGGGCATAGAAATGTTCCTCCATGATCTGGGAAATGTTGTGTAGTTGACCCTATTGTATTGTCTAGTAAGAATAACGTCAAGGGACTAGGATATTTTATCAGATTTTACAGAATTGGCAGAGCGGCGTTCACTGCAGTGAACGCCGCTCTGCCAATTCTGTAAAATCCATAATCCTCATGTGTGTGAGTACAAGCCATCTGGTACGTTGTATCTGATGGGAATAATAATCTACTCTCTCTAATCTCTTGACGATGAACCCGTGTTCTAGTATGCTTGAGAGAGAAAGCCGCGCCGGAGGAAAACTATGGGTACTGACTTTGCACACCTGCATGTTCACACTGAATACTCGTTACTGGATGGGTTCAGCCGCATTAAGAAACTGGTACAGCAGGCAAAGGCTTTGGGGATGAGTCATCTGGCGATCACCGATCATGGTGCAATGTATGGAGCTATAGAATTTTACAAGGCATGTAAGGCGGGCGGAATTAACCCGATTATTGGGATCGAGGCGTATCTGACCGAGGATATGCATGACCACTCCAAACGCTTCAGTGACGACTATCATCATCTGCTGCTGCTGGCCAAGAATAATACTGGCTACTACAATCTCATGAAGCTGACCACCATTGCCCATACCGAGGGGTGGCACCTGCGACCGCGTATTGATAAGGGGGTTCTGGAAAAATATAGCGAAGGCTTGATTGTGACCTCTTCCTGTCTCTCCGGTGAAATACCGAAAATGCTGCTCAAAGAGGATGTGGAGAAGGCATACAAGATGGCACGCTGGTACCAGGATGTCTTTGGAGAGGAAAACTTCTATATCGAAATTCAGGAACATCATGGCATCTTCGATGATGGACAGCCCTCACCCCAGGGGCAACTGAACCAGATGCTCTACCAGATGCATAAAGACCTGCACATCCCGATGGTAGCGACCAATGACCTGCACTATATTCACGCCGACGATGCCCACTCACACGATGTCCTGCTCTGTGTGCAAACGGGCAAGCAGCTCGAGACGCCCAAACGCATGAGGTTTGATAGTAACGAATACTTTCTCAAGAGCCCAGAGGAGATGGCGCATCTCTTCTCCGAACTACCAGACGCCTTGCTCAATAGCGTGCGGATCGCCGAGCAGTGCAGCGTTGATCCGCTGGCCTACAAGGCCCAATTGCCTAACTATGACATTCCTCCGGAATATAGTTCACAAAAAGACTACTTGCACGCCCTGTGTTTAGAAGGTGTCAAAGAACGCTTTGGCGAGATGAACGAGACGATTGAGAAGCAGCTTAACTACGAGATCGATCTGATCGCTCAAAAAGGCTTCGTGCCATATTTCTTGATTGAATGGGACTTTGTGAACTATGCACGTTCGCACGGTATTCGCTGTTCGGCGCGTGGTTCGGCAGCTGGTAGCATAATGGCCTACACGCTGGGCATTACCAATGTTGATCCCTTGCGCTATCAACTACCCTTTGAACGCTTCTTCAATCCAGAGCGTGCGGATATGCCTGATATTGATATGGACTTCCCTGATGATCGGCGTGAAGAAGTTATCAACTACGTGGCGCGTAAGTATGGTGAGGATAGCGTGGCACAGATGGTCACGTTTAACACCATGGCGGCTAAAGCTGCTGTGAAAGATGTGGCACGTGTGATGGGTCGACAAGACCTGGGTGATCGCATTACACGTCTCATTCCGGTAGGCCCAAAGGTGACGCTGCAAGGATCATTGGATGGAGTAAAAGAACTTAACGATCTGTACCGACAGAATGAAGAGGCCCAGGCAATCATCGATCAGGCGTTAAAGTTGGAAGGCTCAGTGCGCACAACCGGTGTGCATGCCGCAGGTGTCATTGTTGCTAACGAAGCCCTGGAACACTTTGTCCCTTTGCAAATGCGTGATCCCAAAGACCCAAGCAAAGGACGCATCACCCAGTATGAGCAGGCACACCTGGAAGAACTGGGGCTGATCAAGTTCGACTTCCTGGGTCTCTCTAACCTGACCATCCTGGATAATGCGCTTAAGTATATTCAGCAGGCACGCGGTGAAGAGGTTGTCCTGGAAAAAATTCCGCTCGATCCGGTGCCAGGCGATGAGAAACAAAATGCCAAACGTCAAAAGGCGTTTGATCTGCTAGCAAGTGGCGAAACGACAGGTATCTTCCAGCTTGAAGGCGCGAAGATGACCGAGTACATCAAACAACTCAAGCCTACCTGTGTCGAGGATGTAATGGCCATGATCGCACTCTATCGTCCCGGCCCTATGGATAGCATTCCCGACTTCATCGACGCTAAGCATGGACGTAAGAAAATCCAGTATCTCGATCCCCGCCTGGAAGAATGGCTGGCCGAATCCTATGGCATCATTGTGTACCAGGACCAGGTGCTGTTCATCGGCGTCAACTTGGCAGGTTTCTCGTGGGGTAAGGTGAATAAGTTCCGTAAAGCTTTGAGTAAGAAGAAGATGGATGAGGTTGAGGGCTATAAGGGCGATTTTATTCAAGGGTGCGTTAAAAACGGTGTGAAACAGGAGGTAGCCGAGCAGCTCTTTACCCTGATTATGCCTTTCGGTGGTTATGGGTTCAATAAGGCCCATGCCGCCAGCTACGCCGTGGTAGCCTTCTACACAGCCTACCTCAAAGCCAACTATACGGCAGAGTTCATGGCTGCGACCATGACCACTGAAGCTTCGGACGCCAAAAAGATCGCTAATGCCATCGCCGAGTGCAAACGCATGGGCGTCGAGGTGCTGGGGCCCGATGTGAACAAGAGCGACAGAGGCTTTACGGTCGAGGACGGTGGTGTGCGCTTTGGCCTGCTGGCGATCAAGGGCATTGGTGAAGGCCCGATCGGCGAAATTGTGCGGGCGCGTAACGAGGGTGGGCCTTTCAAATCACTGGCCGATTTCTGTACACGGGTTGATCCCAAATTTGTGGGTAAGGGCGCCATCGAAACGATCATTAAAGCCGGGGCGATGGATGGCTTGGGCAAGCGTCACCATCTACTGGCCTCGGTCGATCTAGCCATGAAGTGGGGCAAGACCCAGCGTACCTCTCAGGAGCGTGGCTTGATCAGTCTCTTCGGTGAGATAGAGGAGACCGAAAGTGCCTTTGAGTTCGCGCTGAAAACGAATGTCGAAGAGATCTCCCGCAAACAGCTATTGGTATGGGAAAAAGAACTGATAGGCGTTTACACCTCAAAGCACCCCCTGGCGTATCTGAGTGACGCAATGAAGGATCGGGTCACGCATAACACAGGCATGATTAATGAAGAATTTTCCAGACAAAAAGTGACCTTATGTGGCATGATCGTCGAAGCACGGCGCATTACCACCAAAAAGGGTGATATGATGTGTGTGGTCAAGCTGGAAGATATGCACGGCTCAATTAGTGTGACCGTTTTTCCCAAGGTCTATGAGCAGACGACAGATCTGTGGGTTGAGGATACGGTTGTGATTGTGCGCGGCGAGGTACAGATACGCAACGATGAGCCAACGATTCTCTGTGATACCGCCGAACTCTTCCATTCCGAAGAAGTGGAAGAGGAGATGAACCGCAAGCAGTACCATGTCTGGATTACCATTCGTGTGAGCGGTGGAGATGAGAAAGCTGTTTCCGATGATATCATGCGCGTGCAAGATACATGGAACTGTATTCGCGACCGATCCGGACGCGACACTTATGATATTCTGGTAGTCAATGGTGAGTGGCAAGTGCTTTTGACACCAAGCTATAATATGATGCACTACGAAAAGGTGCGCCCACAATTGGAAGAGATTCTGGGGAGAGATGCCATTCAGGCGCAACTGGTAGAGAGATAGAGAGATGAAAAAAGTGTGAAGCGGCTTTGCCCTTGTTTAAGGGCAAAGCCGCTTCACACTTTTTTCATCTTATGATTATGGCTCTTTCCAAATGATATCTTTTGCGGTATGCTCTGATTCGTAATCTATAATAAACCCTATAGTATAATCATACGTAAAGACACAAGAAACACATAAACCTCCTACCGAGAAAGAAAAGGCAAACATAGTGAGTGCTGAATATAGGGGGCCGCTTCCTGACCCCAATGCGAATAACCGTCGTTCTTCATCGGAGTTATGGGGACAATGGGGACCAAACGATGAGGATGATACCCAACCCTATCAAGCTATCTCTCCTTCAACGCAGGAAAAGGATACACAACAGCCACTGCAAGCGTTTGAGGAGTTTTCTCACCGGGAACATGTAACAGGTGGGCTACCTGCCTATCCGGCGGATGCGCCGCTCTTCCGACCTGCTTACATGCCCTATCCACCACAACAAGGCCAGGGGCAGCAAGGGTATATACCTGCACAACAACCGTTCCCTGGACAGGCATACTCACCACCACAACCAGTGCAACAACAGTGGCATCCACCCTATCAAGCTGCCTACCCACCCTATGCAGGCTCCCCAGCTTATCCAGGTTACAATGGGTATTATCAGCCCTATCCCTATGCATGGCAACCACCGCGACCAAAGAGAGATGGCTTCCATCTGGCTGTGTGCATCATTACTCTGGTTGGCTCTATTCTGGCTGTACTGGGTGGTCTGGCGTGCATCGTACTCCTCTTTCTAGTTTTCTTGAATACTTCACGCGTAGGAGTAGTGATTCAAAGGAGTCAGCTTTTCAGCGGCATTATGACCTTCTTAGCCTTCATTATTGCCGGAGTTGGCGGTGGTGGCTTTGGTATATACCACAGTATTCGCGGAATCATGAGAAAGCCTTCCGCCCAATTTGCCTTGCCGTGGTTCTGGGTCTTTCTCATTCCCTACTTGTTTATCCTAGGCATTGGCTATGTTTTACGCGCCAATGGGCAGGAAGTTGCCCATACCTCTCTGACCGCTTTTCTGATTCTCCTGGCCGCCATCTTTCCTGCTCTGACTATAGCGGCTATCGGTAATCGGCAGTTGCGTTTTCCGCAGTGGCCGACGACGTGGCGACGTTTTGCTACGGCCTTGATCAATGGAGCGACATTCAGTATTGGCTTGGCTCTGTTGTTAGAGCTAGGGTTTCTGGTTCTGCTGGTAAGAGGGCAGGCGACCAATTTCCAGCAGTGCATTGGTGATCCAACCCTTCCTGGCTGTGGCAGCTATGCCACCTTTAACCTCATCTTTCTCGTCGTGGCCATCATCGGGCCTGTGGTTGAAGAGACGGTCAAGCCGCTGGCAGTAGCGTTCTTTATTAGGCGTATGCATAGTGCCGCGGAAGCTTTTGTGTTGGGCATGGGAGCCGGTCTGGGGTTTGCCATGGTTGAGACAGTGGGCTATATCGGCTCTGGCTATCACTCCTGGTTGGAAGTTGCCATTGAGCGTAGCGGTGCGGGACTGCTGCACGGTTTTGGGGCGGCCATGGTTGCCCTTGGCTGGTACTATCTGACCCGTGCCGAAACGCATCGTTTCCGCAAGGCCTTTGCCTGCTGGACCTATGCCGTCTTCCAGCACTTTATCTGGAATGGCACGGCTGTGCTGGCACTTATTCCCGGCCCCGTCGGAGATACGCTGAATAACTGGAACCTCAAGCTGGGTGCAATCACCATTCCGTTCGTGGAAGTCCTCAACATTCTTGAATCGATCCTTATCCTCATCTTCTTCATCTACATGCTTAAAAGGGTAAGAAGGCAGAAGCCACCGTCTCCATCAGCAGAGGAAGGCAAGCCGGAACAAGCGGCGAACAGAACATGGCAACCACAGGGTGTGGGAATGCGTTAGTCTCCACGAGGCACGGCGGGCAGCCACAAGAGCCAATCCATTTCAAATACAAGACCATCTCGCTTTGTCATCCTGAGCGCGAGCTTTGGATCTCTGTCCGGCGAGAGATCCAAAGCTCGCGCTCAAGGTGTGGGACGCCCATACCGGCTCGCGCCTGCGCACCTACACCGGTCATGCCGCTTGGGTGAGTGCGGTGGCCTGGGCTCCCGATGCTCTCAGGACTCTGTTGGCGAATGCAAGAAAGACTGAAATGGTACAATGTAAGGAAAAAGTCAGCCAAGAGAGTAGGCGAAAGGAGAAGAGCCATGTCGATGTATCCACAAGCGTTGGGACCCATTCCAGAGGAAACGGCGCGTGTCGCACGCGCTGCGTGCCCGAAAGGGACCTTGGCCATGCGGCGGCGTGACGCGCTGGGAGAAGTGTCTCAGGATGAGCAGTTGGCGGCCCTCTACCCCGTCGAAGGGCCGCCTGCCTATGCGCCTTGGCGGCTGGCGGTGGTCACCGTGCTGCAATACACGGAGAATCTGACAGACCGACAAGCCGCCAAGGCTGTACGCGAGCGCCTGGATTGGAAATACAGCTTAGGGTTAGAACTGACGGATCCTGGCTTTGACTTCTCCCTGTTGTGTGAATTTCGCACGCGTCTGGTGGATGAAGGCGCGGAGAGCTTGGTGCTCGATCGGCTCCTGGAGGTGTGCCAGCCCCGGGGCTGGCACAAAGCCGGGGGCAAGCAGCGCAGCGATTCCACCCATGTATTGGCGCGGGTCCGCTCGCTCTCCAATCTGGAATGGGTCGGCGAGACGAGGCGCTCGGCCCTCGATGATCTGGCGACCCTGGCTCCTGATTGGCTGGTGCGGCAGATCCCCTCGGACTGGTTGGAGCGCTACAGCCACCGCGTGGAGAATTATCGCTTGCCAAAGGCAGAAAGCCAGCGGACGGCCCAGCAAATGGGAGCAGATGGAGCCCATCTGTTGCAAGCTCTCGAGCAGCCGGATGCGCCTGCTGAACTGAAGGAAGCCGCCAGTGTGCAGGTGCTCCGGCAGGTCTGGCAGCCGTCTGACGAACTGGCGGGCGGCAAGGCCAAGTGGCGAGCAGGGCCACAAGCCAGTGAAGGCGAGGGGATTGTGCGTTGCCCCTCTGACCCCCAAGCCCGCACGGGCAAAAAGCGCGAGACGACGTGGTTCGGGTTCAAAGTGCATCTGACCGAAACGTGTGCACTGCAGACAACGCAAGAGGCTCAGGCGGGAGCCATCCCTCAGCTTATCGTCGATGTGCAGACGACCGTCGCCAATGTGCAAGACGTGGAAATGACGGCGGTCATTCAAGAGGACCTCGCTCAGCATCATCTCTTGCCTGAGGAACAGATTGTGGAGACAGGCTACGTCGATGCCGAGTTGCTGGTGAGCAGCCAACAGACCTCTGGGATCAGGTTGGTCGGTCCAGTCTTATCCGACACCAGTTGGCAGTCCAAAGCGGGCAAGGGCTTCGACCTGGCTCATTTCCCCCTCGACTGGCAAGCGCAGCAAGCCACGTGTCCCCAAGGCCCAATACATCTCACTTAAAGCCAAAAGGGGGAAAAAGAAGACAAGAAAGCTCCAATCTGGCAGACTACCAGAAAGCAAAAAAACAAGGAGCTTTCGATGTACAGATTACGCGAAATGGAGATCGATGACAAGGTGTGTCAACAGGTGAGCATGACCATGCTCAGTGAAGTCTACCCCAAGGAGGGGATTGAGAAGTGTGTGCGAGAGAGTGAGCCGTGGTCCACCAAAGTACGGCGCGTGCGGCTGAGTACAGCTTTGACTCTGGTGTTGTTTGTGATGGCCATGGCGCTGTGGAGCCGTCGCAACCAATGCCAGGTGTGGCAAAGCCTGGTGGGCAAACGAGAGCGATCTGCATCCGGCTGAGCCCAAGAGCAGCATCAGCGATTCGGGGCTGAGCGGACGTCGCAAGGAACTGGGCAGCCAGTGCTTGCAGGCCCTCATGCGCGAACGCTGTCAGGTGATGGCCCAGCCCTCGCGCAGGCTGAAGTCGCCTTCTTTGGTCGCTATCGGCTCATGGCCATCGATGGCACGCTCTTCAACACCGCCGATACCTTTGCCAATGCGGCGGCCTTTGGGCGCAGTAGCAATCAGTATGGGCCCGGGGCCTATCCGCAGGTGCGCTGTGTGCTCTTGGCCGAGTGTGGGCCTCATGCGGTGGTGGGGCTGGAAATCGAGCGCTATGATGTCTCGGAAGTCCATGGAGCACACCGCTTGCTCGAGCAGATAGGCCCCAACATGCTGGTGATGGTGGACGCCGGCATCACTTCGGGAGGGTTCATCGAGCACGTACGTGAGCAAAGGGCTCATGTCTTGGGGGCCTTGGAAGCCGGGGTGTGGGAACATCTGAGTCACCAACGCCGCCTGGCCGATGGTTCGGTGCTGGCTTGCACTATCCCGTGCGTCGGGGGATGTGGGTGCGCATCATCTCCTACCGGGTGACCGATGAGCGCTTGGGAGAGCCAAGCAAGGTGTATCGCTTAGTGACAACCCTGCTCAATCCGCGCGTGGCCCCGGCCCTCGAACTGATCGCCTTGTATCATGAGCGCTGGGAAATCGAACTGGTGATCGATGAGATCAAAACGCACGAGCGGGCCCAACGCAAGGTTTTCCGCTCCAAGACTCCGGAAGGAGTGCGCCAGGAGCTCTACGGAATCTACTTGGCCCATTATGCCGTGCGTGTCTTGCTGGCGCAAGCCGCCGTGGAAGCCGAGTTAGACCCCGATCGCCTCAGTTTTACGGAAGGACTCTTTGAATTGACCGAGATGATCTCGCTGGCCCTCACGGATGGCAGCCCGAGGAGGCCACCGCGCCGCTCTTGGCACGCTTGCGGCACAAGATGGCCCAGCACGTCTTGCCCGAGCGTCGCTTGCGCATCAACCGACGTGAGGTCAAGCAGGTCTACAACAAGCATAAACCCAAGAAGCGCCAGGTGCCTCCACCTGCGCCCTTTGAGCCGGAGGATCAGTTTCTCGATTTTGTTGCCCTGCTTGATCCTCTCGCCTCTGAGCTTTCTGGGGGAGGGCCTTAAGTGAGATGTATTGTCCCCAAGGCCACACCAGTCAGAGCTTTCGTCGCTCAGGGCAACGGATAGAAGTGGTCTTTGCCCAAGAGACCTGTGCCGCTTGTCCGGTGCGCCGCGACTGCACGCGCGTCGTTGACCACCGGCCGGGTGTTACATGTGCGTCCCCAAGCCGCTCATGAAGCCTTGCAGGCTCGGCGAGACGAACAGCAGACGCCGGAGTTCCCGCAGGAGTATGCCAGGCGCGCGGGCATCGAGGGCACACTTTCCCAAGCGGTGCGAGGTATGGGGATCCGACGTGCGCGCTATGATGGGCTCCCCAAGGTGCAGTTGCAACATGTCTTGACCGCCGTGGGGATCAACCTCGTGCGCATTGATGCCGTGCTGACCCAGACCCTCGTGGCAAGACACGTCGCTCTCACTTCGCACGCTTGGCAGGGCATCCTGCTCTACCAGGCTCGGCCGCTGCATGAGCTTGAGACGATTCACAATGTCATTCGCCAACAGAGTCCTGAGAGGGCGGCTCCACTCCTCTGGTTGTAGAACAGGAGCGTGCTCACCGCCAACGCAGGTTGTCCCGCTAAGAAAAAATGCTCACCTATAGTAGTGTACCTGATAACTATGACAGATGCAACGAAAAACATGAACAATCTCAAGGTAAAAGCATACGGTGGGCTTCTGTCCGTTCTCATCGCCATGGCAGTACTCATCTTTCTTCCGGCATGGACGCTCAACTACCGGCAGGCGTGGGCCTTCCTGGTCGTGTTCGGCGCGTCAGGGTTGGTGATTATTGCGTACTTTATGAAAAAAGACCCGGAGCTTTTGGAGCGGCGGTCGTCTGGAGGGCCAGCTGCCGAGGAGAGGACAAGCCAAAAGATCATCATGTCCATCGTATCGATAGCGTTTGTCGCCCTGCTTGTTGTCCCCGCACTCGATCATCGCTTCGGGTGGTCATCGATGCCGCCGTATGCGGCCATCGCGGGAGATGTCCTTGTCGCGCTCGGCTGGATGGCCATCTTTTTTGTCTTTCAAGAAAATACGTTTACCTCTGCCACCATTGAAGTGGCGGCCGACCAAAAAGTCATATCAACTGGACCCTACGCAATCGTGCGGCATCCAATGTACACCGGATCATTTCTGTATATTCTTGGCATACCGATTGCGCTCGGCTCCTGGTGGGGACTGCTCGTGATTGTCCTGATGCTGCCCGCGATTCTATGGAGAATTTTTGATGAGGAAAAACTCTTGAAAGAAAATCTCGCTGGATATACAGAATACACCCAGAAAGTGAGATATCGGCTGATACCATTCGTTTGGTGAAATACTTTGCCGCTCCATAAAAAATACTGGAGGAATGTGCGAAAAGAATTACGAAGCAAATGGGGTAAACTTTTTCTTCAGTAAGTTTTCAAATGAAAGGAATAACGGACGTGGTATCTCATCCCATCCAAACCATTTCCACTCTTCACATTTTTGAGGGTCCATATTTTTTAATTCACCCTCAGCATAGTCACAAACCATAAAGACGGTAATGTAATGTCTCTCTTCATTCTCGAAAATGTCGTTGGTAATGGTTCCAAAGTGAACATTCTTTACTGCTAGATTTGTTTCTTCTTGTACTTCTCTTCGGACACACACTTCAAGTTCTTCTTTAAATTCTAAATGACCACCTGGAGGAGCCCATGTCCCTTCTCCATGTGACCCCTTTCTTTTGCCAAGCAGAATTTTACCGTTGTGTCTGAGTAACACTCCTACACCTACCCGTGGTCTTTGTTTCATAGTATTCACATTCTACCATAAAACCTTTATGAGTTTTTGCAACGGGTTCCATAAAATTTAGATGCGATTGCCCTGGCGGTCTGTACAGAGAAGACAACTATGCTATAATACGGGCTGATAGTTGAGAACAATGTAGGGACACACACCATAAAACCCTGCATATAGACCCTAATATAGAGAGATGAGACATAATGCCGACACGTAATGACGCTTATGAGTTGATGACAAGTCATGTGAAAAATGAGAATTTGCGCAAGCATATGCTTTCGGTTGAGGTAGCGATGCGCTTCTATGCTCGCAAGTATGGTGAGGATGAGGAACTGTGGGCCATGACGGGGCTATTGCACGATTACATACGCAGGTGCTGGCAGGATGGCTACGCGAGGGCGGCTATGATGAGCGTATTACCTATGCTATTTTGGCCCATAATGATCTGAATGTAGCAACACATCCACGCAATAACCTGATGGCACATGCACTTTATGCGTGCGATGAGATCACAGGCATGATTACAGCTACCGCCCTGGTGCGGCCTAATAAGAGTGTGATTGGACTGGAAGTCAGTTCTGTACGCAAAAAGATGAAGACCAAGGGCTTTGCGGCCGGTGTCAACCGCGATGATCTGATCAAGGGAGCTGCCGAATTAGATGTAGACCTGGATGAACATATCGGCTTTGTGATCTCGGCCATGTCGAGTATCGCCGATACGCTTGGATTGGCAGGGGTACAGGCATCGGTCGCCTGAGTTAGCCCGAAACGAGTACAGCCATGCAGCAGCACGTGTCAACACACAATCGAAAACAGCGTCTCTTCACCGCCAGCGAGGTAGCCGAGTTTGAATATTGTCCTCTGGCATGGTGGCATGAACAGTTCGAGCCTCTGGCCCAGGTGGATACCGAGGAGCTTTTCGCCCATCTAGTCGAGTTAGAGCATGAACATGGCTCTGAGGCTCCTGCGGTGCCTGAGTACCAGGTGGTTGAGCAATTGTTGGTACGCAAGGGAGCCTTTGATGAGGGGCGGGAACAACACCAGGAGCATGCCGAAGAAGTGGCGGAGGCCGAAGAGGAACGTATTATGGTAGAACGTGCGGTGAGCAATGCACGCCTGCTGGTGTGGATTGCGCTGGTGTTGCTAGTGATCGCGGTACTATTTATTGCTGTGGCCTTACTGCTGCATTAGGGTACAAACCATGATTAGTGGCTTATTACTTTCCATTGGACTGGCTTTGCTTTTCATTGCGCTGACCCTTGGGCTGCTATTGTTGAATGAACGCCGCTATCAACGACGGCGTCTCATTACAGAGCGGCAACGGGCATTAGGCCTGCCGGAGGGTGAGCTTGTCTACGAGGATGCAGATGGTCAGGGGGAAACGCTCTCATCCAGCACCTATCCCCTCATCGGCAAGCCTGATTATGTCATTAAACTGCCGGATGGTCGGCCCGTACCTGTCGAACTCAAACTGAATGTGCAGAATGCCACTGTGCCTTATTCCAATCACACGATACAGGTGGGAGCTTATTGCCTGATCCTGGAAGACTATTTTGAGCAGCCCCCTACACATGGCATCCTGCGCTACGCCGACTGTGAATTTACCGTCGAATATACCCCTGCTCTCCGCAAAAAAGTCCTCAAACTGCTCACTGAAATGGAGCGGTGCAGCGCACAACAGCCACCACCATTAGCCAAACAGCGTGCCGCCAAGTGCCGCGCCTGCGTCTTTCAGCCTATTTGTTCCGTCGGACGCAATAAGTGATCGATGCACCTGCTTACCTATTTTCTCATAGCTGCAATACTGCTTGCAATTTGCAAGTGAATATACTATACTAGTCTTAGACCAGCAAGTAAAAGCGGAAATGTTGGATATCTCGCTGATGCTGGTAGCTTGACCTTCGGTGCTGACACCATCGAAGGCGACCAGAGGAAGTCGAAGGAGCCTTTCACTATGAAGCACACACAGCACAGACGCTCAGACTGTCCCATCAATTTTGCCCTGGAGACATTCGGCGATCCGTGGTCACTTTTAATCATCCGTGATATCGTCTACTTCGGGAAGAACACCTACGGGGAGTTTTTAGAGTCAGAAGAAGGGATGGCGACCAATATTCTGGCCAGCCGTCTGGCTCGTCTGGAGCAACAAGGCATTCTCGTGAAAAAGCCCTCTCCTTCAGATAAACGAAAAGAGGAGTATGTCCTGACGGAAAAAGGTCTGGATCTTATCCCTGTCCTGGTGGAATTGGCGAACTGGAGTGCCCAGCACGATCCGCAAACCGCTGCCCCTGCTGCCTGGATAGCTCTGATGGAAGCTGAGAAAGAAAAGATGATCCAACGCATTCGTGAAACGGTGCAAAGTGGCGGCTCCGTCTTTGCAGGTGAGAAGAGTCTTCTGAGTCAATTCGTGTAGGGTCAATCACAAAAAGAGGAGATGGGCTTGGGTCTCGCGTAGGGGCGGGGGTGGTGTTGGGTGGAGTGGGGGCTCTTGTGGCCGCCCGTGGGGGAAGGGAGCGGCAAGGATGTGCAGGCAAGCATGCAGGGCCACGGCGGGCGGCCACAAGGGCCCCCACCCCGCATCCACGCCGCCCCCGCCCCTACGCGATATCTCTCTCATCCCGCTTAGGTTGATGCCTCTTGGGCGACCCTTACGGTCGCCCTTTTTGTGATTTCCGGTTTTGGGAAGGCCAGGAAGAAGAGATAGAGAGAAGATACTTGCAAATTGCAAGTCATATACGAGAGAAGGAAAGAGAACAACAAGCGTCAAGGATGGGAGAGGATATGTCGCAAGGGTGTTGTCGCTCACTTCTGCGAGATCGGAAAGGATGCAACAGATGAATACAGCGGTCCTCGAACATGAAACAGTCAATGTCCCTCTGGAGGATGTGGTGAGTGTACTACCCATCGCGGCTACCCCTGTCAAAAAATCGAGGTCAAT
>WNGM01002758.1_pt1 | contig 16830 bp, 10 predicted proteins | sample 5400571 | NCBI WGS metagenome assembly WNGM01 (sample SAMN13153378, study PRJNA577476) | soil metagenome | isolation source: 100 cm soil or saprolite under Garry oak tree replicate 2 | place: USA:California | collected 2016-06-15 | reverse complement strand
AACACGGACCGCATGCTCTCGATGATCGATTCGGCGGTTGCTGGAGCGGTGCCTTTCCTGCCAGTGCGGCTGGTTGTCTTTCCTGAGTTCGCTCATGCAGCGCCGGTTTTCGAAACCGCCAAAGAGCTGGTCGATAAACTCGCAATTGAAATTCCAAACGAGCATACCGAACGTTTGGAACTAAAAGCCCGCGAGCACGACATCTATATTCAAAGCGGCTCAATGCTGGAAACCGATCGCAGATGGCCCGGCCACGTCTTCAACACAACCTGTCTCATCGGTCCCCGAGGAATACTTTACAAGTATCGAAAAGTGAACACCTGGATCCCGTACGAAGTACAAACCAGCCCGCAGGATCTGCAAGGCTACGATGAACCGCTATTTCCTGTCGCGGACACGCCAATCGGCCGCATCGGTTGCGCTATCTGTTACGATTGGTTGTTTCCCGAAGCAATGCGCCAGTTGGCCGCCAATGGAGCGGAAGTTCTGGTGCGTGTTTCCGCGTATATGGATCCATGGGGTGCGACCGAGCCGATGGCCTGGTGGACGGTGATCAATCGCGCGCGCGCGATTGAGAACATCTCTTATGTGGTCGCTGCGAATCAGGGTGCAAGTCTGAAACACTATCCGCCATACTCGTGGCCGGGCGGCAGTCAGGTGGTGGATTATGACGGGCGGCTTTTGGCGGAAGCTTCGCCCGGTCCCGGCGAACGAATCGTGGTGGCGCCGATCGACATTTCGGCGCTGCGGCACGAACGCGCGTCGCGCCGGGGACATCACATGCTCGCGCATCTGCGCACCGAAGCTTACCCGGTTTATCGACGGCGCCGGTATCCGCCGACGGTTGGCGAGAATGCGCAGAACTCGTTTGAGCGGAACAATCAATTGATTGATGAAGCAAAGCAGCGACTGAACGAGTCCGATTTGATCAGTTGATGAAGTTGTCGATATTGAGTTCATGGTCCGGCAATGAAAAGATTCCGGGTAAAGCAGTTTCCTTCAATTCATAAATTGCTAGTCTGAGATTAGAGCGATGCGAGTTGGCGTACTTACAGGGGGCGGTGATGCACCCGGACTAAACCCGGCGATCAAGGGCTTGGTTTATCGTGGATCGCAACTGGAACTGGAGGTCTTTGGGCTGTTCGATGGCTGGAGAAGTCTTTTGAATCCTCTACCGGAGGTCCTGCCGCTAAACCGTGAGACTGTGCGACGGTGGGACCGCGATGGCGGAACCAACCTTGGCTCTTCGCGGACCAATCCGTTCAGGCAGCCAAATGGAGAGGGCGGCTTTCAAGATCGCTCCGCCGAAGTAATACAGAACATTGAAAAGCTCGGCCTTGATGCGGTCGTTGTCTGTGGAGGAGAGGACACCCTGGGCGTGGCGGCGAGGCTCGCTCTCGCCGGCGTGCGGGTAGTTGGAGTTCCGAAGACCATCGACAAGGACATTGCCGGCACCGACTATACGCTTGGTTTTGACACCGCACTGCGAAATATTTCCGAAGTAATCGAACGGTCCCGCACGCCCGCGGGCTCGCACGGGTGGGTGCAGATTGTCGAAGTGATGGGACGTCACGCCGGCCATCTGGCATTGTGGTCAGGCGTGGCCGGCCAGGCGCACGTTATCCTCATACCTGAACATCCTTTTCGATACGAGCGCGTTTTTCAACTTCTAAAAAGTCGGCTTGGCGAGCCCGGACTTAGTCGCGGCCCATCGCAGCGCCCGCGCTATGCGGTGATTGTCGTCGCCGAAGGATCCCGGGCCGAAGATGGCGAAATGGTTACTATTGATGACCATCAAGACACGTTCGGGCATGCACGCCTGGGAGGAATCGGAGACGTGCTGGCATGGGATTGATGTTTGGAGCCCGGGCAGCCGAGGCGGTTGCTGAGGACAAGTTTGGCAAGATGGTCTCAGCCAGGGGAATCGCACCAGCATGTGAATTGTCTCTGGTGGACATCACGAGGGCCCTGGGGAAACTAAATCTGGTGGATATCGATCGCGATTACGATACCGACCGCTATCATCTCAAGGCGATTGGTATGTGAAGTGGGACTTCATGACCGCGAGTCCGAACTCTCGTAAATCGAGCCAGTCGTTGTTTCAATTCCCCGGTTTGTTTTATCTCTTCCGACTGCGAAAGTATTAATCGGGTGCTATCGATTCGGGCCTGGATTTTTCAGATGTTTCGTGGTGCCCTCAGTTATGCCAAAGCTGGGGGGAACGAATTCAGCAGTGTTGGCAGATCGCAGCGCGGGAGTTACACCTGCATTCCCCAGGAGATTCTCTCGCGAGCGTTCTGCTCGTTCGGCAATCTCAGCCTGCTTCTTGCTTACGAACCAGCCGTTGATGATTAGGGCGACGCCCACCAAAAAGGGAATTATTCCGGCAACCCAAATGCGGCTCAGAATCGCCGCATCGCCTGGCCGGATCTGGCCACTCGAAATGATGCCCTGCATTAAGATGTTCAGGAAAATCATTACTCCGACGCCAACAGAGCTGGTGATGACGCCGGCCTTGATTTCGGTGTAGCGTTTCATATTCGGAGTGATGCCGCGTTCGCGCTCAATCTGTTCCTTGCGCCTCTTGCGCTCGCTTTCGGAGAGAAACATCTCCGCGACCCAGGTTCTGCTCCAATCGAACTTCTCGCCTGGTTCACGCAAAGCCACCGCCTGTCGTACCGCATCCAGATTCACGCCGCATGATTTGCAGAAATTCAATTCTTCGCTTTGAGCCTCAATCTGGCCGCGGAGGACAACTTAGCTGTCTCAAGGTCAGCAAGGGGCTTGTACCGTGCTGCTTCGATCTCCGTTGACTTGAAGCTGGCGTTTGTAATATTAATCCGTTCACGCTTCTCTTGAGTCGCGTCCTACAGGGGCTCTGAACCCGGAATATCGCCACCACCAGGATTGAGGTCAAGCCAGTGCGCCGAATTGATCTGAGAAAAGTTCAGGCCGCCAACCCGCACACCATCCGCGATATTAATCGGCAGATAGTACTGAACTACGTTCGCGAAAGGGAGCCGATCTCACGAGCTGCAATCGCCCGCGAAACAGCTCTGCAGCGATCCACGATCTCCGAGATCGTCGAGGCGTTGACCGGCGAAGGGTTGGTCGAAGAGATCGGTGAAGGTAAATCAACCGGCGGCCGAAGACCGACGTTGTTGCGATTGCGCATTGTTGGCGCGATTGCGATTGGCGTTAATATCACGCCGACCTACACAACAATCGCGAGTAGTGATCTGGCCGGAGTCGTGGTCCAGCAGGAAGCCTTTCCAACCGATCCGGCTCCCGAACGCACCTTGAACCGGATTAATGAAATCATTCGCAAGTTTTCTGATCAGAGTTCAATCGAAGGAATCGGCGTCAGTGTTCCCGGATTGGTTGATCCGGCAACCGGTAAGGTGATCTTCGTTCCGTATTTTAAGTGGCGTGATTTGCCGATTGCCGAGATGATCTCTCGATCGACCGGGCTGCCCGTTACCATAGACAATGATGCCAATGCGGTCGCCCTCGCCGAGTTGTGGTTCGGACGACCCGAAGTCAGGGACGCGCGTGACTTCATTCTTGTGCTGGTTGCGGACGGCGTAGGGACCGGGATTATTTTTGACGGTCAGGTCTATCGCGGAGTGCGCGGAGCAGCGGGTGAATTTGGTCATATGATCGTCGGCAGTAATGCACCGGTCCTCTGCTCGTGCGGAAACGACGATTGCTGGGAAGCCTTTTCATCGGAGCGCGCGGCGTCCGCGCGCTACCGGAAATTTAGCGGTGGCCGCGGCGCGCCGAACTTTGCCACGTTAATCGATCGCGCGCTGGATGGAGAGCGGGAGGCAAAAACCGCCCTCACTGAGACGGCCCGCTTTCTCGGCACCGGCATCTCAAATCTGATCGTTGGCTTTAGTCCGGAAGTTGTAATCGTGAGCGGTGCGATAACGCGGGCCTGGCCGTTGATTGAAAAAGCTCTGACGGAAAAAATTGAGCGCAGTGTTCGTCGAGGATTGCCGTCAGCGCGAATTCTTCGCTCGACTCTTAACGGGGACCCGACGTTGATGGGAGCCTTGAGTCTGGTCCTGGCGGGCAAGTTTGCCGGCGCGGTGGCGGCTTGACACAAGAGTTACGAGCAGCGTTTAGCGAATAGATCGTCTGTCTAAGGTTTCTGTTTGTCCACGCGCTTCTTTATCGCGTCGCTGATTTCCACCACGCTCTGAAGATCGCGGCGAGCCTTTCTTAGTTGTTGAGCATCGACCGTGCCCGGTGTCTCAATAATTGGATTTCGCACAAAGTTCTCGATCTGCCGGCAGAGCAGGATCAGCCCGTCCTTAATCTCCATCACTTTGGGATCGGCCGCCGGCTCCTCGTTTGGCTCAGGTTTCGGTAGTTGTAATGAAGACTGCAGCCGGGCCGAGCGCTTTCGAATCTCACCAGCCGCCTCTGAAATGAATTGAAGATTGAACGATTGTTTGGCGTCGATGGCGCGAACGATTCCGTTATGCAGAGTCAGGATTCGCTGAAAGTCCTCGCTTACCTGATCCATCATTGCTTGAGTGCGTTTAGGATCGGTGGGCCGTCCGCTGTCTTCGGCCCCTCTGTTTAGTTGCAACTCACGTCTATCCATCTCTTGCATGCGCGCCTTGGCCGGGTCCCCGGCAGACTGACCGGCGGCGGGTGCGGAAAAGACAATCGAGCAGCCGAGGGAAATTATCACCATGCTCCACGGTCGAACATTCGCTTTATCTCGATGTGGTTGCATTGCGCACTCCGGAGATTTGCATGATTTGTAGGACAGTATAGAACTACCGCGAACTCGTCACAAATCCTCTCGAGACTTACTGGGGCGCGGGCACCAAACGGATTGAGTCTGGTCGCAGTCCTAAATGCGACCTTAAAGAGAAAAGGGTTGACTGGGCGACGCGGATATACTACTTAATAGCACTTGCCGACAAAAGTCATTTCCATGACTGCGAAATAAGATCGATTTACCAACACGTAGCTTTCATAGCGGGGAGCCTGGTGCGTCGAATAGATCTCAAGAAAGCGAATGCCGCCCGCTCGAACACAATCCGGGACATAAACCGCCAGATTGTGCTTAATTATGTTCGCGAATTAGGGCCGATCTCGCGCGCGGACATCGCCCGCGAAACTGCCTTACAACGCTCAACTATCTCTCTGATCGTTGACGAGCTTCGCGTGGATGGCTTGATCGAGGAAGTGAGTGGTGAATCCACCGGTGGGCGTCCGCCGAACCTGCTGTCGTTACGGACGGCCGACGCGGTTGCAATCGGCGTCGACCTCGGCACAGTTAAGACCGTGATGGCGAGCAGTGACCTGGCCGGAAGGGTGCTGGTGCAGGAAGAATTTCCCACCGACCACGACATAAAGAGGACGCTGGCGAAGATTGTTGAATGCGCAAATCGCCTGAAGGGAAAAACAAGAAGCGCGATTGAGGGAATCGGCATCAGCCTGCCCGGAGTTGTTGACCCGCAAACCGGAAATCTGTATGTCCCTCACTTTAACTGGCGGAACGAACCCATAGCCGAAACACTGACGCGTGCCACTTCACTACCTGTCAGTATTGACAACGATGCCAACGCTGCAGCGCTGGCGGAATTATGGTTTGGCCGACCGGAAATTCGTGAAGTCCGAGACTTTATTATGGTTCTGGTAGAAGAAGGAGTGGGCACAGGCATCGTCTTCGACGGACAAGTCTATCGCGGGGAAGGCGGTACCGCCGGCGAGTTCGGTCACATGACAATTGGTTCGGGAGCGCCGGTCTCATGCGCCGTCGGCAGCAGGGAATGCTGGGAAGCATTTGCCTCGGAACGGTCAGCCCTTGCACGTTATCAAAAGCTGTCACGCACCAACGGCGGTAATAATATTAATTTCGCAGACCTGATGGATTTGGCGCTCAGGGGTGAGCGAAATGCGAGAGCAGCCTTGAAAGAGACAGCTCGTTATCTCGGCATAGGCATCGCGAATCTGATTCAGGGCCTGGCTCCCGAGGCGGTGATCGTTGGTGGTCCCATTGCTCGCGTCTGGCCGGTGATTGTCGACGATGTTAAAGCGTCTGTGGACTCCAGCATCTGCCGAGGTTTCCCTTCAATGCCAATCATGGAATCAACGCTCGGTCCTCAGCCAACGCTGATGGGAGCCTTGAGTTTGGTCCTCGCCAGTAAGTTTGCTTCAGCCGAGATTGCTTAGGAAAACGATCAATACTTAGTTCGCCTGGGCACCAAAGATCCGAGATTGGACTTTGCGGGGTCACATCCGCGTGGAATTTGCGCAAAAAGTTCTTGACAACTTTTTCCATTAGGAGTAAACCTTTTGCGCGGTAGTGCAACAAAGTCCTAACCAGTAAATTTAGCATCGATTTCTGAAGTAGTTTGAGTTTCTTGCAACGCTCCAATCAGTAACGCGAGCTGGTTGCTTTTAAGAAGCCTGGTCCAAAAAATATTTTATTGCCTCTCCAGTAAGCAGCGATGAAGGGTGTAGTTTAAGAGGCAGGCGAATTCCCGGGAATGCCTCTCGGGGTTTCGTAATGTACCAGTTGAACTCGGCGCTTTGACTTTCCGAAAAGTTCGTTCGCTCACGCGATCCGGAACAGCGGTCGTGCGAGCGCTAAACCCGCAGGAGGTTCGTATGCTGAAGAAGCTCGGCTTGCAAGTAGTATTGATTGCGATTGGTGCGCTCCTTTTCAGTGCCCACGCACAGACCACGACGGTAGGAACAATCAGCGGCACGGTTCGCGATGAGAAGGGAGCTGTTGTTCCCAAGGCCGAAGTTTCTGTCCAGGGCGAGGGCACCGGCACATCGCGCACGGTGACTTCCGACGACAATGGATTCTATTTGGTTCCTAGTGTGCCCGCGGGACGCTACACCATTACTACTTCACCCAGCGGCTTCAAAAAGACGGTTGCCTCAGGAGTCGATCTCCACGTGGCGGAAAACAAAGTCGTCAACCTCGATTTGCAGGTAGGCCAGGTGAGTGAAACAGTAACCGTCACTTCCGAAGCCGCACCAGTCGAAACCCGGAGCGGAGAAGTAAGCAGTCTGATCACCGAAAAACAAGTAACCGAGTTGCCTCTGAATGGCCGCAACTACGCGCAACTCGCGCTGATGGTTCCTGGGGTTTCGCCGGTGACGCAGAACGGCGCCGGCGGTGCTTTCGGCACGCAGGGTACCGGGCTCGATTCTCACGTCGACATGTCGGTTAACGGCAATCAGTCAAATGCCAACCTGTGGACAGTTGACGGTGTCAACAATATGGACGTTGGTTCGAACGCTACACTCCTGATCTTTCCGTCGATCGATTCCATTCAGGAATTCCGCGTAGAGCGTAACAGTTTCAGTGCGGAGTATGGCCAGGCCCAGGGCGCGGTAATCAATCTCATTACCAAAGGCGGCAGCAACCAGTTTCACGGCGGCGCCTTTGAATTTTACCGCAGTGACAAATTTAATTCGACTGATTTCTTTCTTGAGAAAGCGAATCAGCCAAAACAAAAGTTGAAGTATAACAATTACGGCTTCAATTTCAGTGGTCCGATCAAGAAGAACAGGGCCTTCTTTTTCTGGAACGAAGAGTGGCGTCGCGAACGGCGCGGGGTGGTGCTTCGTAGCAAGGTTCCCACCGCCGCCGAGAGAATCGGAGACTTTAGTGGCGCTCTAACTGACCCATTGCCACACGATCCTTTTACCGGGCTGCCTTTCCCCGGCAATAAAATTCCGGCTAACAAGCTGAGCCCGGCGGGTCTGGCAATTTTAAAGATATTTCCACTTCCCAATACTACCGGTTCGACAAACTGGGTTTCGTCTTTGTTGGAGCCGATCAATACCCGTCAGGACAGTATTCGCGGCGATGCTAACATCACCAAAAAGGTGAACCTGCTGGTGAAGTATACGAACGAGACGTGGACGCATGGGAGTGCGGCCGGCAACTTCTGGGGCGACTCTCCGTTTCCGACCTTGAGTTCGGACTGGGACCAGCCCAGTCATAGTCTCGCCATCAAGCTGGCGACCACTCTGAGTTCCACTGCGGTTAACGAGTTTCAGTTTTCGCGCGCGGGCAATAACATATTTATTACGACGAATAAAGCGGGCGTGGCACTTAATGATGAGATTGCGTCGAAGTTTCCGACTGTTTTCCCCAGGGCCCCCGGCGTAGGGCTGCCCACGAACTGGGGCGCGGATGGATATCCTGCGCTTTGGCATCAGGCGCCCTGGCAAAATCACGAAGACCTCTTCATTTGGAAAGACGACTTCTCCAAGGTTTCCGGCGCGCACGATCTCAAATTCGGTGGCTTAGTCAGTCACAATATCAAGAACGAACTGGCACAGGGTGCCAATGGCATCGCTCAGTACTGTGGCACGGCCACTCGCACCGGCAATGCTATCGCAGAGTTGCTGTACAAGGATTTGCCGCTCGGATGCTATACCGAGATCGATCATGACGAGCCTTCACTGGGTCGATGGCGTGACTTTGAATTCTACGGGAACGATACGTGGAAAGCGCGAAAGAATGTGACCCTTACCCTGGGGATGCGCTGGTCCAGATATTCACCGGCTTTCTCAGCCAACGATCGCATCAGCAACTACATTCCGCGATTGTATGACGGCGTCCATCCGCTCAGCGGTTTGATAAAGCCCGGCGAGGCTGGATTCGGCCGCTCACTGTGGCACTCATATAACAAAGGTTTCCAACCACGAGTGGGTTTGGCCTGGGACGTCAAAGGCGATGGCAAGACCGCCATCCGCATGGGTTTCGGTCGCTTCATGAGCCGTTCGAATGTGATCGAGGATATATTGCGGCTGGCAGGCAATCCTCCCTGGACTACAGTCGTAAATTCGAATTGGGGAGGCGGCACGGCTAATCTCGCTGACGACCCAACCTTCCGCAGTCTGGATACCATCAATCCCGGCCTTATAAAGGCAGTAGCTGGAGTCAGCAACAGCACAGGCTTCAACGCCGTGAGCGAGAACTTCAAACCACCCGAGAGCTGGCAGTGGAACTTAACGGTCTCTCGTGAAATTCTCAGGAACACGGTGGCCGAAGTTTCTTACATTGGCAATCACGGTTTGCACATCTGGCGGCGGGCAGTGAATTTTAACGAAGTTCCGCCAGAGAGAAGGGCAGCCGTAGTCCAGGCATTCACCAGCAATAATCCCAACGCGCAAGCGATCGCGAATGCTAATCGCCGGTTCCCAAATCTTGGACCTATTACCATGAGCGAATCGACCGGCGACTCGCGTTACAAAGCGCTGCAGCTCTGGATCAACCGGCGCTTTACAAATCGCCTGTCCTGGCAGGTTTCTTATACCTACTCGCACGCGGTTTCAAACGTGCCGTTAACTTCGTTCACGAGTGCTACCACGGATCCCTTCAACTATGATTTGGACAAGGGTGATTCCGACCTTGACCGCAGGCATATGTTTGTTTCCAACGCGGTTTATGTCTTGCCCTCGCTCAAGAACCATGGTTCGTTTGTGAGTAAGATCCTCGGAGATTGGCAACTTAATGGGATTGTCACTGCGTATAGTGGCATACCTCTCGACGTTGTGACGAACGCTCCTAATTTGTATTTCGGTCTGTCTCGCAGTGCCCCTGGCGGCTTCCGTCCCGATGTGGTTGGTAATCAGCCTTTCTTCTTCCATGGCCCTGACCAGACGATATATCTGAATCCGGCCGCGTTCGCGATGCCTGCTCCCGGACATTTCGGTAATCTTCGGCGCGGAGCCGTGCGGCAGCCGGGACTTACTAATGTCGATTTCTCGGTGGCCAAGAATTGGAAGGTTCATGAACGGTATGGTATTCAGTTTCGCGCGGAGATGTTCAACCTTTTCAACCGTCCGAATTTCAACGGCTTCGATCCTAACTTGGGCGCCAACTTCAACAACGGCCAATTTGTTCAATTTAATAACACACTCGGCAGCGGAACTTTTGGCCAGCTGAATACTAGCCGCGGACCGCGCAACATCCAGTTCGGGATTAAGTTTAACTTCTGATATAGTACGGCACGGCTGAAACAAAGACGGAGGGCCAGGTTCTACTTCAGCCCTCCGTTTTATTTTTTCCAGGGGTCATAGAAGTTTCGCTTGGGGCATTTACCTTCGACCTTGTTTCCTTTTCTCCTGCTGGTCTTTGTTTTCCAATCTCCTCAGGATGCGGTTCGTCATCATTTCGAAGCCGCGGAAGCGCAAAGACGGGCAGGAAACTCTGTTGTAGCAGAAAAAGAATACGCTGCTGTCCTTGCCGAAGCCTACGGACAGCTCGGAAAAGTCTACGCGGCCGAGAAGAAATATCAACAGGCCATTGACGCCCTCACGTCAGCCTCTCTCTACCGGCCTGAATCGCAGGAGGTTTTGATCGACCTGGCGATTGCTTACTTCGACGCTGAGCAATATGAAAAAGCTCTCGAGCCGCTGGCCAAAGCATTACGTCTCAATCCTCAGAGCGCGGGCGCGCACCATATGCTGGGCAAGAGTTATTTCATGCTCGGCGACTTTGACAAGTCGGCAGCCGAGTTGCAAACAGCACTCAAGATCACACCGAAAGATAACGACATCGCGTATACGTTAGGACTGGCCTATCTCAAGCAGCACCAGCTGGCGCCGGCGCAGCAGATCTACGAGCGCATGCTCAAACAATTTGGCGACCGGCCGCAGTTGCGTATTGTGTTTGGCCGCGCCTACCGAGAAACGGGTTTTTTGGCCGAAGCGATAGAGGAATTCAAGAAAGCTGTCGCCCTCGATCCCCACTTTGCCCGGGCTCATTATTATCTTGGACTGACGTATTTATTAAAGGACGGCGCGTCGAGGCTTCCGGATGCGGAACAGGAATTCAAGGTTGAATTGGAATCACATCCGGATGAATTCTTCGCCAACTATTACCTCGGCATTACTTACTTGATGGATAGAAAATGGGACTCGGCCATTGACCTGCTGCGGAAGGCTACTCTGATTCAGCCGAATAACCCTGATCCGTATTTTCATTTGGGCCAGGCGTATCAAGCGACCGAACGCTACGCGGAGGCAATTGAAGTACTGAGGAAATCGATCTCTCTCAATCCATCGCTTAGTCACAATGATTACCAGGTGGCTACGGCGCATTACCGTTTGGGGCAATCTCTTTTGAAAGCCGGGCAGGACGAAGCCGCCCAAAAGGAGTTGCAGGTGGCCGCGGACCTGAAGTCAAAATCGTTGAAACGCGATAAGGAGAGGAACGAGATTTATTTGAATGCGGAAAACCTGCACGAGCAAAACAGTAAATTCCCGGAGATCGTCTCGACTGAAGGCGTAATTGCGGAATCGGACTCACCTGGCGCAAGGAAGTCGGAAGAGCTGAAGAACGGCGAGACTTATTATTCAAAAGTGGTCGCGACGGCGCATAACGAGATCGGATTGTTGAGGGCAGATCATGGGGACTTTAAGATGGCGGCGGCGCAGTTCGCCCGGGCTGCGAAATGGGATTCACACCTCGATGGCCTCAACTTCAATTGGGGCCTGGCTGCTTTCAAGGCGGAACAATATAAGGAAGCGACTGATCCACTTGAGAGAGAATTGGGCGTTCATCCCGGCAATGTTCAGGCGAAGGAGTTGTTGGGCCTGAGCTATTTCATGCTGGAGAACTACCCCAAAACTTCCCAGTTGCTGGGCGATGTGATCGTGGCGAGGCCATTCAACGCCGGCGTCTACTACACTCTGGCAGTTTCGCTTATCAAGGAAGGGAAAAAAGCGGAAGCAGATCAGGTGATCAAGCAGATGGTCGAGATCGGTGGTAATACTCCGCAACTTCATATTCTGCTCGCCCAGGCTTATAACGAAGCGGGCGAAACCGCGAAAGCTCTGGAAGAATTGCAGCTCGCGCTGTCGCTCGATAGCAAGACTCTGATGGTCCATTATTACTCCGGCATGATTTATGTAAAGACCGGAAAACTGGACGAGGCGGCGAAGGAATTTGAAAGTGAGTTGGCGTTGAATTCCGCCGACGTGCAGGCCAAATATCATCTTGCCTTTGTACTGCTTGCACAGCAAAAGACCGCTGCCGGTATCAAGTTAATGCGTGATGTCATTCAACTCAAGCCTGACTTCGCAGACGCGTATTACGAACTGGGCAAGGCCCTTTTGCAGCAGGGCGAAGTTACCGATGCGGTCGGAAATCTGGAGGTGGCGGCCAGGCTGGCCCCCGACAAGGCCCATGTTCAGTACCAACTCGGCAGGGCCTATATTGCGGCGGGACGAAAAGCAGAGGGCGAGAACCATTTGGAAATCTCACGTCAACTTAAAGAGAAAGAGCGCCAACAAACGAAACCGTGAACTTGCAGTGAGGTGGTTAACTCTTGCCCATAAGAATCGTCCCGGCTCTGATCATCTCATTCGTACTATTCTGGTCAACACCCGCCGGAATGACAAACCTTCCATCCGGCGAGGTTCATTTTACAGATATCACAGAGTCGACAGGCATCAAGTTCAGGCACGTCTCATCGCCGGAAAAAAAGTATATTGTCGAATCAATGAGTGGCGGCGTCGCGCTCTTTGATTACGACAATGATGGCTATCTGGACATTTACCTTGTGAACTCGCTGACCGTAGACATGGTGAAAACGAAGGAAAAGACCAGGAGCGCTCTTTATCACAACAACGGCGACGGAACTTTTACCGATGTCACGGACAGGGCCGGGGTCGGTGACATCGGATGGGGCATGGGCGTAACGATTGGTGATTACAACAATGATGGCTGGGATGATATCTATGTGACCTGCCTTGGGCCGAACCATCTGTTGCGAAACAACAGTAACGGCACGTTCACCGACGTGACTCAAAAGGCAGGCGTCGGTGATCCGCGTTGGTCAACGGGCGCTGCTTTTGTCGACTATGATAACGACGGCCGGCTGGATCTGTTTGTGTCCAACTATGTAGATTTTGACGTGAATAATCTGCCGGAGTTCGGCAAGGGGCGCACCTGCCAATTCAAAAGCATACCTGTGCAGTGCGGACCCAGGGGACTGAAGGGCGCGGGCGATGCGCTCTATCATAACAACGGTGACGGCACCTTTACCGACGTGTCAAAGAAGGCCGGGGTCTCCGACGCGGACGGCTACTACGGCCTGGGTGTAATTGCCAGTGACTTTGACGAGGATGGCCTGGTCGATATCTTTGTCGCGAATGACTCGACGCCGAATTTTCTCTATCACAATAACGGCGACGGCACGTTCAAAGATATTGGATTTTCGTCAGGTACGGCTGTCAACGAAAACGGCAGCGAGCAGGGAAGCATGGGTGTAACTCTGGGCGACTACAATCATGACGGCAAACTCGATCTTTTCATCACAAATTTCGACGATGACTACAACACGCTTTACCATAACGACGGCAAGGGTTCCTTTACGGATGTTTCGTACGCCACTAAAGTGGCGGCCGTAAGCCTTCCCTACGTTGGCTGGGGCACCTGGTTCTTTGACTATGACAACGATGGCTGGGCGGATCTTCTGGTTGTGAACGGTCATGTGTATCCGCAACTACCCAGCTACCGGCAGCGAAACTTTGTCCATCACAACAACCGCGACGGCACCTTTGCAGAGGTTGGCGAGCAACTCGGCGCGCCCTTTGCTGAAAAGCGCACGGGCCGCGGTGCTGCCTTCGGCGACATTGATAACGACGGCGACGTTGACGTGCTAATCAACAATCTGGACGGGCCGCCGCAATTACTGCGAAATGACGGCGGCAATACAAACAATTCAATCCTGATAAAGATGATCGGGGTGAAGAGCAATCGCGACGGCATCGGCGCGCGGGTCACGATTGTTTCAGGTGACTTAACGCAGATCGAGGAAGTTTACAGTGGTGGTAGTTATCTTTCGCAGAGTGATCTGCGACTTCACTTCGGGCTCGAGAAGCGATCGAAGATAGATCTGATCGAGGTTCGTTGGCCAGGCGGGAAAATCGATAAAGTCACGAATGTCGGCGTGAACAAAATTCTTACCATCAAAGAAGGCCAGGGCATCGTTGATCAGAAGGACTTGAAGAACGGAGCTCAACCGTTACCGAATCGAGAGCGATAGCGTAGCATTTGCTCTTTTGCGGCTTCGCCGCCTGATGTGCGGAAAGGCTTTGCCTTTCCGGAGGAACCTGGAAGCTCTTAAAGGCTCTGCCTGTGGCGAGGCATAGCCTCGCCACAAGATCAGGATGAGGATCGGTGTCGGAAAGGCGGAGCCTTTCCGCACATCAGATGGCAAAGCCATTTATCCTTGCCTGCCAACAGCGATGAAGACTCTTTCTTCACAGCATAAACTAATCGATGCAGCGGCGGCTGTACTGTCGAAACGCAATCCTTTTTGCTTGGCGCGGATCAGAACCATTCTGCGATTTCTGATGGTCTTGCTCGTCGCATCGTTTGCTCCCGCCCAGACAAGTAAGACCCAGGAACGTCTTGAGAATGCGGGAGCGCTAATCCGCGATCATCACATCACCGAGGCCGAACAGCAGCTGAACGGCATTTTGAGAACGGACCCGAATAACGTGGCGGCCCTTAATCTCCTGGGCACCATTCGCGCACAGCAGGGAAAACTGAACGAAGCGGAAAATCTCTTGTCGCGTGCCGCCAAAATCGATCCCGCGTTCGTGCCGGTGCACATGAACCTAGCTTTTCTTTACCTGCTCAGGAATGCTCCCGAAAAAACAATTTCGGAGCTGAAAGCGGTGATCAATCTCGAGCCGAACAATATCGAGGCCAATTACAAACTGGCGCGCCTGCTGCTTTCCCGAGGGCGAATTGATAACGCTATCGACGTCATTGAAAAAGCGAAGTCATCGTCGCCGGAGTCCACCGTCTTTTTAACCTTGCTTGGCGATGCATATCTTAAGAAAGGGAATGCCGACAAGGCAGAAGAAAATTACCGGCTCGCGGCCGCCGCGCAGAGAGACAATGCGGACGCCATTCTGGGCCTGGCCAGGGTTTCTCAAAACCGCGGAGATATGAAAGCAGCTCTTGGTTATCTTTCTCAGGCGCAGGAACTGGCGAGCAACTCTCCCGATCTTCTTTACAAGGTCGGTGTTGCTGCTTTTGCACTCGGAGTGTTTGACCTGGCCCAGTCCGCTTTGGAGCAAGCGGTCAAACTCAAGCCGGATGAGTCCGCGTATTTAATTGCGCTCGGTGCCGCCTGGCTGAAGAAACCCGATCTCTTTACTGCGGAACAGGTCTTCCGGCGGGCGCTCGAGCTTCAGCCCGACAACTCTCAAGCTCAGATGTATCTTGGTTATGTTCTGTACAAACAAAAAAAGTTTGGCGAGGCCAGGGGTTACCTTGAAAAGGCGATCAAAGTCGATGCCGGGATGCCCGAGCCTTTTTATTATCTGGGAGTGATCCTCCAGGAAGAGAACGAGGATGAGCAGGCAATCACGCTGCTGGAGAAAGCGATTCAGGCTTCGCCTTCGTTTGCGAATGCGCACGTGGCCCTCGGCGCTAGTTATCTAAAATTGAAGGATTATCCTCGGGCCCGGAAAGAACTCGAGGCGGGAGTTAAGCTGAATCCTGACGATTCGAAGGCGCATTATCAGTTGGCGATTTTGTACGCCCGGCTGAAAGATCCGCAACGGGCGCAGGCAGAAATGCAGATTGTGGAAAAGCTGAAGGCCCTCGATCAATCACAAAAAAGGGAAGGCGACACTTTTGTTATTTCGCCGCCAGTACCGAATCCATTTTAAAGAGCAACTGCATGAAGCTTGTTCAACAACGATCGGCTTTCGCCCGCGTCGTGAGTTTTGGAAAGCACAGGTCCGCATTAAGTTAATCGAGTATGTTTACCTACTACTACCATCATTTCAAACTCGTCCTGGCCCTTCTGTTTTTGCTTCTCAATCTACCTCTGATCACTTCCGCACAGATGACGAAACCGAACGTGATTTTTGAGGAGGTAGAGCCAAAAACCAGCGGCATTACCTGGGTCCACAACAATGCCCATTCGACCGATCGCTATTTGCCCGAGACAGTAGGAGCCGGTTGTGCGTTCTTCGACTACGACAACGATGGCTGGATGGATATCTATCTGGTCAATAGCGGACCGTCAGATTTCTACAGTCCCGGTACGCCCCTGAAGAATGCCCTCTACCATAATAACCACGACGGAACGTTCACCGACGTGAGCGACAAAGCCGGAGTGGCAGGCGGCACCTTCGGCATGGGTGTCGCGGCTGGCGATTACGATGGCGACGGTTGGGTTGATCTCTATATCACGAGTTATGGCCGCAACATTCTTTATCACAATAACGGTAATGGGACATTTGCTGATGTGACTGACAAGACGGGCGTCGCCGCGCCTGGCTGGTCCACTTGCGCAGTCTGGTTCGACTATGACAACGACGGCAAGCTGGACCTGTTTGTCTCGAGCTTTGTTCTTTACGAAAAGTCTCTGAATATTCTGTGCACTGATGAGGGTTTGAGCCGGCGTTACTACTGCGTCCCGCGCCTGTTCAAGCCTCGGCCCAGCCATCTCTTTCACAACAACGGGAACGGCACCTTCACCGATGTCAGCAAAGAATCGGGAATCGCTGATTCGCCCGGGAAATCGTTCGGTGCGGTTGCTACGGATGTTAACAACGATGGCCGGATGGATCTGTTCGTGGCCAACGACACCATGCCGAACTTTCTGTTCATAAATAAGGGCGGCGGCAAATTTGAAGAAGTGGGCCTGGCGGCCGGGGTGGCCTTCAGTGACATGGGTAAACCGCGCTCAGGAATGGGAGTAGACGCGGCGGACTATGACGGCGATGGCTGGCAGGATCTTTTTGTGGCCAATATCGATAAAGAATTTTTCAGCCTTTACCACAACCAGAAAGATCTGATTT
>WNGM01001901.1_pt1 | contig 16832 bp, 10 predicted proteins | sample 5400571 | NCBI WGS metagenome assembly WNGM01 (sample SAMN13153378, study PRJNA577476) | soil metagenome | isolation source: 100 cm soil or saprolite under Garry oak tree replicate 2 | place: USA:California | collected 2016-06-15 | reverse complement strand
GAATATCCTCAAGCCGGAGTGGGTCGGCGCCTACGCGGTGACGATCGTCCTGGTCGGGTTCGGGATCGTCGGCATGCTCCTTTATCGAAAATAGTTCGGGCCTGGGAGCGTCAGAGTTCCCCTTTTGATACGGGCGAAGGAGGGCTTAAAGCTCGTTCGTCGAATCGGCCGGCTTCCTAGAGGTTCGACATGCGACCACTCCTCCGACGGGACCGCGACGCGGTCTCCGCCGTCATCGCCACGATCCTGCTCGTCGCCATCACGGTGGTCCTCGCGGCGGTCCTGTACATCATGGTCTCCGGTCTCATCTCGCCGTCGGGCAGCGGGCCGCAGATCATGGGTGTCGCGGTGAGCAAGACGACCGATGGCACGAACTGGACGCTTCAGATCGTCTCGACCCCGCTCGGTCTCACGCCGGCCATGGTCCATCTGCAACTCGTCGCTCCGAACGGGACGTCGATCGTCTACAAGACGTTCAGCGCACTCAACTGGGTTGCCGATGGCGCGTCCTACACGGGAACCGGAACCTCGATTCGCGCGGGCGACCGGCTCTTCGTGGACGTGGTCCGCTTTCCGCTCGACTACCAAGTCGTGATTTCGTCGAGCACGGTCCTGTATACCGGGGTCCTCCGGTAGATCGGCCATTCAATACGCTTTCGCGGCGTAGACGAGCTGCTTCGTCTTCTCGCCGCAGACGATGCACTTGCCCTCGAACGGCTCCGGGTAGAACGGCGTCCCGAGGACGCTCATCCCGGTGCGATCCGTGATCGCCTTGCCGCACGATTCCTTCCCGCACCAGCCCATCCGGTTGAATCCGTCGCGGGCGTCCTCCAGCTTCGTGATCGTGAACGTGTTGTCCTGGAGGACCTTTTCGGCCCGGTTCCACATCGCGACCTGCATGAGCTCGAGGACGGTCCGCAGGCGGTCCGGGAGCAGCTCGCGGGGCAACTCCTTCTTCTCGCCGGTGTCGCGTCGCACGACCGTGACCGCCTGGTTCGCGAGGTCCCGCGGACCCAACTCGACCCGGAGCGGCACCCCGCGGGCCTCCCAGTAGTAGTACTTCTCCCCTGGCCGGATGTCCCGGTCGTCGAGTTTCACCCGCATCCGTTCGCGCAGCTCGAGGAACAGCCGCTGGGCCTCGAGGAGCATCTCCTCCTGGCGGCCCTTCTCGAGGATCGGCACGACGACGGCTTGGACGGGAGCCGCCGCCGGCGGCAACACGAGGCCCTTCTCGTCCCCGTGGATCGAGATGAGGGCGCCGAGGAGGCGCTCGCTCATGCCGTCGGTCGTCTGGTGCACGTACTTGTGTTCGCCCGTCTCCGTCTCATAGGTGACATCGTAGACCTTCGCGAAATTGTCCCGGTACTGGTGGAACGTCGCGACCTGGGCGGCCCGACCCGACGGCAACAGGGTGTCGGTGCCGAGGCTGTACTGGGCCCCGGGGAACTTGTCCCAGTCCGGCCGGCGCGAGACGATGTACGGGAGGGCGAGCACCCGCATGACCCGCTCGTTCATCTGCAGGTTTTCGTGGATCTGCTGCTCCGCATCCTCGAACGTCGCGTGGGCCGTGTGGGCCTCGAAGAAGTGGATCTCGCGGACCCGCATGAAGCTCCGCGTCATCTTCGTCTCGTAGCGGAACACCGGGACGATCTGGTACACCTTGAGGGGGAGATCGGCATGGCTGCGGATCCACAACTTGAACATCGGATACATCCCCGTCTCCGACGTCGGCCGGAGGACGAGCTTCACATCGAGTTCGTTGAAGCCGCCGCGGGTGACCCAGAAGACGTCGCCTTCGAAGCCCTTGACGTGCTCCGCCTCCTTCTTGAACTCGGACTCCGGGATGAGGACGGGGAAGTTGACCTCGCCGTGCCCGGTCGAGTCGAACTCGTCTCGGATCGCTTGGTCGATCAGCTTCATGATCGCCCATCCGTACGGCCGCCAGACGTTCATTCCCTTGATCGGATATCGCTTGTCGCTGAGCTCCGAGCGCTCGATGACCTCGTTGTACCACTCGCTGAACTCTTCGTCCTTCCGCATAGGAATGCGACCTTCAAAGAGGCATTGTGATAATATCCTTACGGTGGCGGCTTCGGTTCATCGGTGAACTTGTATCCGCAGAAGAAGCACGTCACGTCGCTCACGTTCACGTGGGTCTGGCATCGCGGACAGACTTTCTTGTCCGGAGCAGGTCCCGGTGTGACGGTCGCGGCGCCGACCGGCGGGAGGGTCGCTGGAGGCAGGGGCGGAAGTGAGGGCGGCGCGACCGGTTGCGGTGGTTTCCGGCGGGCTCGGAGGAATCCGAAGAGCAGGAAGATACCGAGGACGACGGCGATCAAGACCGCGATGATGAGGGCGAGGGATGACTGGCGCGTGAGGCTCACAGTCCGCGTGTCGCTTGACTGAGCACCGAGCGGGTCTTGCACGTCCACCCGGATCACGACGCCCGTCGCGGCGACGTCTGGGGTCATCCATGGAACGGAGGTCGCTCCGACCGCGTCCGCCAAGAGCGGAATCATCTGGTTGCCAATCGTCACGTTGACCCACACGTGGAGGTACGACGCAAGGAAGACGTCATCCGACATGGTCCAGGTGAGGGTGACCGCTCCCGCGGCCGGGAGCGCCTGCCCGTTTGTCGGCGACGTGATCGTGACCGTCGGCGGTGCGTTCGCGGGAAGCCCAGGTTCGACGCCCAGGCTGAAGTCTGAGGGCTGGTTCGTGTCCGTGCAGTTCGCGTCCCGCTGCAGGATGTGGCCGGGACCGGGGGCGGGCGCGTCGCCCATGATCGTGTTCCCGGGCTCCCAGTCCAACGTGCCTCCGGCGCTCGCGTTGAACTCGACGCGGTCCACGACGATGTCGCGGCCTCCGGCGGACGCATTAGGCCCGCCCGGGTTCCGGTACACGAGCTTGAGGGCGTCCCCCGTCGGAATGAGCCACGTCGCCAGCGGCAAGTCCTGACGAATCGATGAGTTGCCACTCAGTACGCCAGTCAGCGCGAGGCTCGATGCATGGTACGTGCCCGGCGCGTCCGTCTCGAGGTAGTAGGACGACAGGGGGACCGGCGCTCCGGTCGGGTTACAGACGAAGACGAACTGATTTCCACCGCGCGCCGGCTGGGTCACGATGCCTTCGATCTTCAACGGCTGCGGGGTCGTGGCGGTCGAGCCGACGTGCAGGTCAGTCATGCGGATGGTTCCCGGACTCCATGGCACCGTTTCTTGGAAGACACCCGTGCTCGTCACGAAGTCCCCTGCCACGTAAATCACCGGATCGCCGAGGTTCGCCCCTTCCTGAACCGTCGGGGTGTCGGAGACGTTTGCATTGTCTTTGGAGTTCCCCAAGATCAGGATCGCGTACGAACCCGCGCCGTTCAGAACCCGGGGATCGTTCGAATAGTCGACGCCGTCGACGAACGCGCGGATTGGCGTGGCGAACGGTAGGGGTGTGCCCCCCTCGCTGAAGGCCTGTCCCTGGGTCCGCATCGGGATCGGCGGGGGCGCCGCGACCGGGACCGCGTACAGGATCCCGGCAGCGAAAATTCCGGCCGTGAGTAGCCACGCGAACGCGCGAACGCGGCCCGTCATTCACGCACCACCGAAGCGAGACCGGCCCGCGCCACGAGATTCGCGTTACTTAATGTTTCCGCGCGAGGCCCGGTCGAAGACGTCCGAGAAAAGGGTTTAATGAACCCGGACGTTCGTCGCCTCGGCAGGCCCGCCATGGCGGAGATCGTCGAGTGCGTCCCCAATTTCTCGGAGGGCCGCCGCAAGGATGTCGTCGATGCGGTCGCGAAGGCCATCGGCTCCGTGCCCGAGGTCCGAGTCCTCGATCAGGAGATGGATGCGAACCACAACCGGTCCGTCATCACCTTCGTCGGCGATCGCACCGGTGTCGCCGAGGCAGCGTTCCGAGGTGCGCAGAAGGCCGTGGAGCTGATCGACATGAATCGTCATCGAGGCGAACATCCTCGGGTGGGGGCTATCGACGTGCTCCCCTTCGTCCCCATCGCGGGCGTTACCATGGACGATTGTGTCACAATCGCTCGTTCCGTCGGAAAGCGGATCGCCGATGAACTGCAGGTCCCCGTGTATCTGTACGAAGCCGCCGCGACCCGTCCCGACCGTCGAGCGCTCCCGGACGTCCGCCGTGGCGAGTACGAGGGGCTCAGGGCCGAGATCGCGACGAAACCGGATCGTGCACCGGACTTTGGGCCACCCGCGCTCCATCCGACCGCGGGGGCGTGCATCGTCGGCGCACGACCCGTGCTCATTGCCTGGAACGTGAACCTCCGGACGACGGATGTCGGCGTGGCGAAACGCATCGCGAAGTCGATCCGAGAGAGCGACGGAGGGCTACCCGCCGTGCGGGCGAAAGGATTCGAACTGGCCGATCGCGGACTCGTTCAGGTCTCGATGAACATGGTGGACTACCGCAAGACGTCGCTCGTCCAAGCGTTCGAAGCGATCCGCTCCCTCGCGGCGAAAGAAGGCGTCGAGATCGCGGAGGGCGAGATCATCGGGCTGGTGCCGCTCGACGCCCTCGTCGATGGAGCGACCCAATACTTCAAGCTCGTTCGGTTCCATCGAGAGCAGATTCTGGAGACACGTCTGTGGGAGTGAAGGACCGCCCCCTCGAGGAGTTCCTCGCTGCCCTCGCGGCTCCGACGCCGACGCCGGGCGGGGGAAGCGTCTCCGCGCTCGCGGGCGCGCTGTCCGTGGCCCTGAGTCGGATGGTCGCGGGCCTCGCGCGGGGCAAGCCAGGCTACGAGGGGGTCGAGTCGGAGCTTGCGGGGCTCGAGGCAAAGGCGAGGAACGTGCAGGCACGCCTCGAGGCGCTCATCGACGAGGATGCGCGCGCCTACGAAGCCGTGATGGCGGCTCGGCGTCTCCCGAAATCGACGGAGGCAGAGAAGGCGTCCCGGGTCGAGGCGATGCAAGCCGCGTACCGGACCGCCACGGAAGTGCCGCTCGAGACGATGGAGCGATCCCTGGAGGCGCTCGAGCTGGCCGAGACCGCGGCCAAGATGGGAAATCGGGGGGCTGTCACGGATGCCGCGGTCGCGATCCTCCTCGCGGAAGCGGCCATCCGCGGCGCGAGCCTCAACGCCCGCGTCAACCTCGAGTCGATCCGGGATGAGTCGTTTCGCACCGACGCGGAGGCACGTCTCGTAGGCCTCCTCCAAAGAGCCGAGGCCCTGGGGCACGCCGCCATGGCATATGTCGAAGGTCGTATCTAGAGCTCAAGCGCCCACGCCGACGGCCTGCTGGATCACGCTCTCTGGCTCGACCAAGTGGCATGCGACGGAGACGTTTCCGGTGATCTGGAGGAGCGGAGGCTCGACGGCTTCGTGCAGGATGAGCTCCAATCTTCCGGCCTGGATATTCGCCCGGCGAATCGCGCCGAGGGCGGGCCGACCGAGTCCGACCGCTTGGAGCCGTTTCCACAGATACTTCTCGACCTGTGCCGGATCGGACGTCGTGAGGGTCAGCCCGAGCGGCCCATTCGTCTCAACGTTGGTGATACGAGCGGACTCGGGGAACTGCTCCCGGTCTTCGTTGAGCAGTTTCTTCAACTCTTCTTGCACTTCCTCGGAATTCCAACCACAGACGCCGACGGCCATGGGACACCGCGGATGGAACCGGCAGCCACCCGGGATGTCCACGGGATTCGGGCGCTCGCCGTGAAGGATGATCTTCTCTCGCTGCACGGAGGGGTTCGGGGATGGAACGACGGAGATGAGGGCCTTCGTGTACGGGTGGCGCGGATTCCGGATGATCTCCGGGCCGTCCCCCGTCTCAACGATTTTCCCCAGGTACATGACGGCGACCCGGTCGGCGAGGATCCACGCTAATCCGAGGTCGTGAGTGATGAACAGGTACGTCAGGTCGCGTTGTTTCTTCAACTCCAGAAGGAGCGCGAGGATTTCCGTCCGCACGCTCGCGTCGAGCATGCTCACCGGTTCGTCGGCTACGATAAAGTCCGGGTCCACGACGAGCGCCGTCGCAATACCCACGCGCTGTCGCTGGCCGCCGCTCAGCTCATGTGGGTAGCGGAGCATGTATTCGCTCGCGGGCCGGAGTCCAACGTCCTCGAGGGCTTTTGCGACGACGGCTTCGGCCTCGGATTGGGTAGAAACGATACGGTTGGCAAGGAGCGGCTCGGCGACGATGTCGTAGATGGAGAGTTTCGGGTTCAGCGATTCGTATGGGTCTTGGTAGATGATCTGCATCCGCCTCCGCAGCCCACGCATCCGGCGTCGCAACCGCTTTCGGCGACCGGGACGGATGCCGACGAGCGCGGTCCCTTTCGCGCCCCAGGTCGCGAGATCGTATCGATCCCGGATTTCGTCGATGGCCGCGCGGGTTTCCCATGCTTCGAGTCCTGGGCCACCCTGGGACCGAACGCTCGCAATGGCGGTGTTGAGGGACCCGATTTCTTGTTCGGACACTGAGGACCGTTGATTGGTAAGTTGATCGAGCAGGTCCCGGACCTGCTTCTGCTCCTCACGGACCCGACCGAGCTCCTGCTCCGTAAGATGCTTCTCTTTCTCCGCGAGTTCCCGACGAAGCTCTTCCGTTCGATTCGGCACCGTCGGATCGGTGGTCCCCGCATGTTTTCGCATCGCCTCAAGCCTTCTCTCAAGGCGTCGGACTTTGCGCTTGTTTGTCCCCGTCCGGGTGTGCAAGGACTCTGAACGGGTCAACTGATATCGTGCCTCTTCCAGTTCCTCCTCGAGGCGATGGAGTTTTCGCACCCGTGTCGGCTTGAACCAGGGGCCAAGGGTTTGCGCCACCTCGAGCTTATTCCGCTCCTTGGACGTCAACCGTTTGATCATCGCGTCGGCCCCGTCTCGGAGCCCCTGCTCGCGCTCGTTGAGGAACGCGATCGTCTTCTCGTATCGTTCGCGCCGGACGACGCGCCCCGCACTGCCGCGAGGATGCCTCGTCGACTCGACCTGATTGGTGAGCCCCTGCACCCGCGCCCAGTCGGCGTACGCCTTGCGGATCTCCCCGGGGCTCAGCGCAGAGGCGTGAGGATACAACGCTGCGAGTCGCGCTTCGAACGCCCCGAGCCGATTCCATCCATCGTCCGGCAGGTCAAAGAAAATGTTGCCCCCGGTGGGAGCGTTGAGCCGGAGGAGCGCCTTCCCCGTGGTTGTCTTCCCACATCCCGACTCCCCGACCAAGCAAAAGATCTCCCCCCTCTTGACATCGAACGAAACCCCGTCCACGGCTCGAACGTGTTTCGTCTTTTTCCCCAAGGTGCCCGCGATCAGGCCCATGCGGACGTCAAACCAGACCCGTAGGTTCCGAACCCGGAGAAGCGGCTCCAATCGATCCCCTCAAGTCGATGGGGCCCGCAGGTGGCACGACGCAAGGTGACCCGGTCGGGTCTCGTAGAGAGGCGGTTCTCGGACGAGGCATTCCGCGAAGGCAAGGGGACAACGCTCGTGGAATCGACACCCATCGGGAGGTGCGAGGAGGTTCGGGGGCTGCCCCGGGATCCACGGAGGCAGGTCCCTCGGACCGTAGATGTCGGGGAAGGATCGGAGCAGCCCCTGCGTGTATGGATGCTGCGGATCGAGGAATACCTCCTCCGCCGGCCCATACTCGGCGATCTTTCCGCCGTACATGATCGCGACGTTATTGCACGTCTGCGCGATGACCGAGAGGTCATGGGAAATCAGGATCATCGACAGGTCGAGTTCCTTCTGCAGCTTCGTGAGGAGTTCGAGGATCTGGGCCTGGATCATGACGTCGAGGGCGGTGACAGGTTCGTCCGCGATGATGATCTTCGGTCGGCAGGCGAGGGCCATCGCGATCATCACGCGCTGACGCATCCCACCGGAAAATTCGTGGGGATACTCATCCTTTCTCGAGGGGTTGATTCCCACGAGTTCGAGGAGCTCCACGACTCGACCCTGCGCCTCGTCGAACGACATGTTGTCGTGCAGTGCGATCGCCTCGGCGATCTGCCAGCTGATGCGCTTGACGGGATTGAGCGCGTTCATCGCTCCCTGGAAGACGATCGCGATGTGCTTCCAGCGAATCCTCCGGAGCTCCGATTCCTTGATCGTCGCGAGGTCCTTCCCCGAATACCGAATGTGACCATCGATGATCCGGCCGTTCTTCGGCAGCAGGCGAATGATCGACAGCGCCGTCGTCGTCTTCCCGCAGCCGCTTTCCCCTGCCAGTCCTAGGCTCTCTCCTTTCTCGAGCTTCCACGAAACGTCATCAACGGCCCGCACGGTCCCGGAGCGCGTATCGAAATACGTTTTGAGGTGGTCGACCTCGATGAGGGCCGTCCCTTCACCTCTCGCGGAGTTTCGGGTTCAGGATCTCGTCGAGGGCGTAGCCCAGTAGCGAGAAGCCCAGGATCACGATGACGAGGGAGAGCCCGGGCATGACGATCCACGCCCACCATCCGTTGAGGGCAGCGCCGCTGGCCTCCGCTTCATGGAGGACGACGCCCCAGCTCAAGGTGCCGACGTCAACTTTCCCCAGGAAGGCGAGAGTCGCCTCAGAGAGGATCGCGACCGCGACCGTCAGGATCGTGTTTGCGAAGACCAGGGGGAAAACGTTCGGGAAGATGTGCTTCCGAAGAATCGTCGCGTTGCTCGCCCCGGACGCCTTCGCGCGTTCGACGAAGACGCGCTCCTTGACGGTCAAGACTTGGGCCCGCACGACCCGGGCCGTGAAGTTCCAACTCGTCAGGCCGATGGTGAGGATGATGACATCGAGGCTCAGGTGCCCTCCGAGGATCTGGGCCAAGACGATGAGGAGAGCGAGCCAGGGAAGGGAGAGCAGGATGTCGTTGATCCGCATGAGGACCTCGTCGTGCCATCCGCCCGAGAAGCCCGAGACCAAGCCGACCGCGGTTCCGAGGACGCCGGCGATGACGCTCGCCAGAAATCCAACGAGGAGGGACACACGCGACCCCCAGATGACGCGGGACAAGATGTCACGCCCCATCTGGTCCGTGCCGAACGGGTGCTCCCATGAAGGCTGAAGGTACTGCAATTGGTTCCCCTGGCTGTCGAGGAACGAGTGTTCCGGCGGCGGGATCGGGAGGAACGGTGCGATGAACGCCATCGTCACGAAGAAGCCAAGGATCGCGAACCCGATTCCGCCCATCCGGTGATGGACGACCGAATTCGTGATCTCCTTGAGGCGGTTCATCGTCAGGACGAACTTCTCTCGTCGCACCTCGGAAATTCCAAACCTTCGCCGCAACCAATACGAAACGGAACCGGACGGGAACGCCATGGGGACCCCTCACGCCACTTTGATCCTCGGATCGATCTTGATCAAAATCAGGTCGGCCAAAAAGTTCGCGATGACCACCGCAATCCCTCCAATTACAACGACGAATTGGAGGACCGGGAAATCGTAGTTGTTAATCGCTTCGATCGTGACCCATCCGATTCCCCGGTACGAGAAGACGTATTCAACCTGGTAGGCGCCGCCGAAAATGAAGGCCATGTCCAACGCGATGAGCGTCACCATGGGCGGAAGCCCGTTGGGCAGCACGTGCCGCCGCAGGATGATCCTCTCCGCAAGGCCTTTGGCCCGCGCCGTGACCACGTAGTCTTCGGTCATCACATCGATGAGCGAGTTGCGCATCACGAGCGATACCCCCGCGACGGTCCCGAGGGCCAGCGTCGCCGCCGGAAGGATGAGATGATAGAGCGCGCTCGCGATATTGGAAGGGTTCGTCCAATCGAAAATCGCGATCGAGAAATCGTATTCTTGGCTCGATGGGAACACGGGCCACCAGTGGAGGTTGAACTCTGGTTTCGTGAACGAGAGCTGCATCATGAGCGCGAGCCAGAAGAATGGCATGCCGTAGAAGAATAGGCTGAAGCCCGTTGTCGCCAGATCGAGCGGCTTGCCTCGGTGCTGGGCCGAGAGGGCGCCGAGCACCATCCCGATAAGGATCGTGATGACCGTCGATGTGCCGATCAGGAGGAAGGTCCACGAAAGCGCCGGACCGATGACGTCTAACACGGCCGTGTTTTGCCAATGGAAACTTGTTCCCATGTTCCCCGTGAAGAAGTCTTTCATGTACGCGAGGAACCGCTGGAACAGGTCCAGTTCGTAGACCTTGCCATTTATGTCCCGAGCGCACAGGCCAAGCCGAAGACACGTGTTGTCCGTGACGTCGGGCGAGGTCCGAGGAGAGTGGCCGATCAGGGTCAACGGGTCTCCCATCACGTTAATCAAGAAGAAATTCAGGACGATGATGCCGAAGATCGTGATCAGGGCGTTCCGCAGGCGTCGAAGGACCATCCTCTGAATCTCGGTCATCCACCTCGCCCTCTCTTCCCCATCAGAGGCCCGCCACCCGCGTCCCGCTCAACCACAATCGGCCTCAAAAGCCTTCGGGAGCCTTCCGCCTCCGTCCCGGTGGCGCGCATCATTCCTCCATCCGCTCGCGCCGGACCTTCCACGCAAAGCGGGCAATCAGGAAGCCGGGGATGCCGAGCACGAGGGAGAGGGTGCTATAATCCCACCACGTCCAGGGGGTCGGTCCCACCGTGTGGAGGTCCGTGATGAACACGACAAGCGGCAACTGCGCCGTGTGGTTCTGTGTTTCCCACTTTCCGGTCGTGAAATTGTAATTCATGAAAACCTGATTGTCCGTGGTCGTCACGAGGACCGTGTAATTCTTGCTTCCCGCTGAGCCAATGCTCGCGTAGATGTGGGAAAACGAGACAGGACAGACCTTGCGGATCTTGCCGCCGAGATTGTCGAGCGTGCAGTTCAACGCGGTCTTCAGGTCGATGGTCTGGTTCGCCCTCACACCATCGCCCCAGTCAATCGATGTATTGAGGGTGTCGTTTTCAGGGTCGTAGACCATCGCGGTGACGACGACGGTCTCGTTAATTCGAAAAGTATTGTTGCCCGCCGCGGTCCCGTTCAGGCGGGTGACGTGCCCCGAGAGGAGGACCGGCGGTAGGTTGAACGATTGGATGATGACCGTTCGGCTCTGATTGACCGTCAGATTTCCGTCGGAGACATCCAGCGAGAAGTTGTAGGAGCCCGCCTGGGGATAGATATGCGCTTGCGCGACCGCGAACACCAGGGGGGAAACCCGGGGGGAGCTGCCGGTGAAGTTGGTGGCGTTCGGGCTGCCGTCCCCGAACACCCAGGTGACGGTCATATTGTCCCCATCAGGATCGTAGACATGCGCCAGAAGCAACGTCGGCGTTCCGAGCTGGGTTGACACGTTCGATACGGTTACAAACGGAGGCAGGTTAAATCTCACGCTGATCGGGATTTGTTGGCTCTGCCAGTGTGTCTTGAACGTCGTGCAGTTCGCGTCGAGGCATAGCTCCTTGTCTCCGTCGGTGGCCCAGAATGTGATGTTGTAATAGCCCGGCACGGTGTAAATGTGGCTCGCTGTCGTTCCGTTCGCGTCGCGATTCTGTGTGGCGTTACCGGTTCCCGTGCTATCGGTGAGTTTGTCGAAGTCCCAGTACGCGGTCGTCGGGTCGCCTTCGAGGTCCGTGACGTTGCCCACCATGGGCACCGGCTCGCCGACCTTCCAGATGCTTCCCGCGATCGGGCTTTCGACTCGGAGGCTCGGTGCGGCGTCGAAGTTGATGTAGAATTCCGCCGTCGAGTTGTACGACACGTTGTGTCCGAGTCCGTCGTCAATCCATACCCAGACCAAGATGTCCACGTTCCGCGGGCTCTCGTTGAGGGGGAATTGACTCGCGGCGTATTGATGTGGGACGTGGAGTTCGAGTCGAGCGGTCAACGGCCCGGTTGTGTTGATCGTGACAGTCCCGTCTCCCCAAAACCAGGTCACCGTGACCGGATCGGCGTCTGGATCTCCGATTGAGACGTTCTCGTAAAGGAGTGGAATCACGGGATTCTGGTAGCTGATGCCTTGCGTGACCGAATTAACTGATAGAAGACCGTCGATGAACGGAGCAGAGTTCTGATTCACGGTGAGCGGGAATGGGCCGGTGCTCCCGGCGGACGGGTCGAACCCTCCCGATTCATTGAAGACCGAGATGTTCACCCAGTACGCCCCGTTCGGAAAGGTCGAGATTGCCACGTATGTCCACGTCGTATTGACCGGGACGACGGAACCGAGAGCCGGGGCCGAGACGTTCATGATGCGCGAGGAGGTGTTCGTGTTCACGGTTGGCGGGCCGGTCGAGTTGTACTGGTAGTAGTCGAAGTAGAAGATGACCGTCATGTTGTTGTCTGTCGCGTCGGACACATTCACTTGAAACGAAATGGGTACGTTGACGAAAGCGGGAGGTGCGTTCTGGTCGCCACATGAGAACGAAGCGTTGAGGCGGGGATCAGGGACGAAATGACACGCCTGCAACGTGGGCGCGTCCAGTGGCGTCGGGGGCGGAACATGGGAGGCCGATCCGGGCGCCAGGACAAGAAGCGCGGCCAAGCAAGTCACCGCCATAAGCAGGAGCGAACGGAACGGATTCCTGGAGGCGGCCAATCCAAGGCGCGGCCGAATTCGAATCCTCCTCCGCAGTCGATCCCCTCGCCCGCCGGCAGTGTTTGCGACCAAATGCACTTGGGCGTAAATAGATGACGAAGGAGGGAGTCGGATTGCTGCCGTCAGAGGTTCGTCGCGCTTTGAACCGTCTCGGACGACTGCCCGAGCAAGTGCTCGACTCTGATTCCGGTCGCGCCTGAAATCATTCGCGGGAAAGACAGCAACGCTTAAGGCGCATCCACTCCCTCCGGTATTTGGGTTGCGGGGTTTGAGGGTCACCCTCTCATCTCGCGTTTAGGAGGCAGTGAAATGGACGAGTCATCGGAGGTTTCAACACGTCGGCGTCCGTGGGCGGCTTATCTGAGTGTCTTGGCGATCGCGGTGCTTGTCGCGTCGAGCTTCGCGATTACGGCTCGGGACAACGCAGCGGGGTCGGTTCCGCCAACGCCTGTACCGTCCGCGGTCGGGCCAAGGCACGAGATGTTTCTGGGCACGGTCGCGCTGACGATTCAGACGACGAATCCACTCCAGTATACGCTCGTCGACGAGTACTACATCGTCGGAAATGTGTACAGCTTCTTGCTCAACTTCGGCCCGAATTGGGAGCTGGAACCGGATCTCGCGGTCAGCTGGGCCCAGACGAGTACGAACCCAACGACCTACGAATTCCACCTGACGCCCAATGCGTACTTTGTTGACCCGCGTGGCTGCGACATCAAGGATGCGCAGGGTCACATCACCGACTGTCAATCGACCGGCTCCTTCGCGAAGACGAACGTCAAGGCCTCAGACGTGAAGTTCACCCTCGATTACGTGAAGGCGAACGCGAACGCGACCTCGTACTTCTCCTCATGCGTCGAGGGGATCTCACATGTCGACCTCAGCCCGACCGACCCGTATTTCGTGCGCATCGTCTTCCAGGGTTCCTACGCCGCCGCCATCGCGGCCATTACGTGCGTACCGATCCTCCCGCAATACATTTGGGCGGCCCAGAAGGTTACTTGGACGAATGCGTTGCCGATTGGATCCGGCCCCATGATGGTCCGGCCCGTCGGGACGACGTTCGCGATGGTTACCCCGCCCCCGCTCATCTTGGACCGCAACCCCGACTGGCATGGGAAGGAAGTCCAAAGTCGTCAGGTGTTCTCGGACACGCTGTTCGTCGAGTCCTACACGACGTCGGGCGCGATGTCGGTCGACCTTGCCTTGGGCAAGATCGATTTCGCGATCGGCCCGAATTCGCAGGACTACACCGGTTACCTCAGTCAGCAACCTGGCATCTTGCGTCAAGCGGTAGGCGACGGATTCGAGGCGGAGCAGGCGATTAACGTCTTGCCCGACAACCTGCGGGCGAGCTTCGCGGCGCATTCAACGCGTCCCCTGCAACTCGGCCACACGAATCCGGTGCTCCTGAACCAAATCGTCCGCGACGCGATCCACATGGTGACCAACCGGACCAAGATGATCAACAACGCGCTGAACGGCTTGGCGACGCCCGGGGACACGCTGTTCCCGATCTCCCATCCCTTGTGGCTGGACATGCCTGCGTACAGCCCGGACGATAAGGATGGCAACGGGAATCCGTTCGATTTCCCGCCGTTCTCCCCCACCGCCCTCGAGCAATTCCCGGATGGATCGTCTCCGGCGTCGTACGGCGCCCCGCAAATGGCGCGTAACGTGCTCGTCCAGGCGGGATGGGCGTACGTGTGCGCGACCGGACAGCCCCAGACGGGCACCGAGTTTCCCCTGTGCCAGAAGGACTCGTCCGGGAAGATGGTGCAACCGTTGTCCTTCACGTACTCGACATTCAACACGGAGCCATGGTGGCAGACCGCCGCTCAGGGCGTGATCGACGACGCGGCCAAGGCTGGGATCCAGTTCACCCTGCAGTTGCTGAACCCGTCCCAGATGTACAGCCTCTGGTACCGGCTCGATTACGAGGTCTGGCTTTGGGACTGGGTGTGGACGCCGGTAACGGACACCTCGCAGTTCCTGATTGTCCAGACGTGTCATGGCATCCTCACTCTGGACAACGACAACGGGTTCTGCCAGGTCGACGCGAACGGCCACTGGTCATTCGACAACATTTACAATGCGACGCTGACCACGACGGACCCTGCCGCGCGGAAAGTGCTCTCCGATCAAGCCCAGGACGTTGTCTACGGGTTCGCTTCGTACAACTTGCCGTTCTATCGGGACGAGCTGTACGCGTACAACCAGCTTCACTTCACGAACTTCGTCGACATGTCGACGTACCGAGCAGTCCCAATCGACGTCGGGAACACCCCAATCTTCGCGCAGACGATCTTCCCGGTGGACGACAAGCCGCCGCAGTTCACGCTCCCGGCTTTCTCAGGCGTCGTCAACTCGCCCGTCCAGTTCTCCGTGGCCGCGATCGACCCGCAGGGCGGACCATTGAACTATCGGTGGGACTTCAACGCGAACTCGGAACCCGGCGGGACCGGCGTGAACAACGACGGGATCACTTGGAACGACGACCAAGGCGGGAACATTGCCACGCCATCCTTCACCTACGGCGCGGTGGGTACCTATACCGTCACCCTGCGCGTGAGCCAAGCCGGCGGTGACTTCTTCACGGTGCATCGGACGACGGTCACGATCAGCTCCGCGGGGACAGGCTCGCCGAAAATCAACGGATTTGGGTTCAGCCCGTCCGATCCCACAACGTACGCGGGCGACGCCGTGACCCTCGCCGTGTCGGCAAGCGATCCGGCGGGCCTCACCTTGACCCAGTACACGTGGAACTGGGCCGATGGCTCGGCGGCAACGACGACGACGCTTCCGACGGCGACGCACCAATACACGACCGCCAGCACCTACACCGTCCAGGTCACCGTGAGGAACTCCGCCGGGACGACCTCGACCTCCTCAACGATCGTTCCAGTTGTCGCCAATGTGGCGCCCGTGCTCGCTCCGCTCCAAAGCCAAGCGGTGCAGGTGAATACAGCGGCCACGTTCGCCGCGTTCGCCTCGGACGCGAACTCCCGCGACCTGTTGACCTACACGTGGAACTTCGGCGACGGTTCGCCGACCGGGAGCGGGAATCCAGTCACGCATACGTACACGACCTCGAACGTGCAAGTGACGCTCCAGGTCACGGTCTCGGATGGCCATGGCCATTCTGTTTCGTCGAGCACGACGCTCAACGTCGTGCCCGATCGAAACACGGCCCCGTCCATCAACAGCCTCACGTCGAGCCCCTCGTCAACGTACACGACGCAGCCCGTGACGCTGACGGCGGGCGTCTCGGACCCGCAGGGCAACGCCCTGCTCTGGCAATGGGACTTCAACAACGATGGGATTATCGACAAGACGTTCACCACGCCACTGACGCCGCCGAACACGCCGGTGACCGATACGGAGACGTACCTCTACACGGTGGCGGGCACGGCAAAAGCGAAGCTGACGATCACGGACCAGCCTCCGTCCGGGCAGACTCCGAAGACGGTCTTCACGACCGTGACGACCAGCGTGGCGGCGAATAGCGCGCCGACTTTGACGGCCCTGAGTACATCTCCGTCTTCCTCGATCCCAGGGCAGGACGTGACGTTCTCCTCGACGTCGAACGACGTGAACGGCGACAAGGTCTCCTACACGTGGAACTTCGGCGACGGGACGACCGCAAGCGGCCAGACGGGCTTCTTCGGGGGCACGATCACCGGGACGCACGCGTACTCGGCCGACGGGACCTATGAGGTCGTCCTCAATGTGAACGACGGAAAGGGAGGTACCGCGGGCCAAGCGACGTTCGCAACGGTCTCCGTAGCGGGCCTCCTGCGCGTGACGACGAACCCTGCATTGCCGGGCAAAATCCTCGTCGACGGCGTGCCGGCCGACGAGTGGGGACTGACCTGGATGAAGATCGCGCCGGGCACCCATACCGTGTCGTTCGGCGGCCTGAACGGGTTGGCGACCCCGGCGGACCAGACCGTGACCGTGACATCCGGCGCGACGGCGACGGCCCAAGGGAACTATGGGGTGAATGGATACCTCAGGGTGCTCACGAGCCCCGCCGTGGTGTCGACGATCTCAGTGAACGGCGTGCCACGCGATGATTGGGGCATGTGGACCGCGTTCGCGCCGGGTACGTACACGGTGCACTTCGGCCTCGTCGCCGGATACAATCCGCCGCCGGACCAGACCGCGATCGTGACAGCCGGGGCGACGACGACAATCACGGGGACCTTCACCTCGAATCCGACGGCGCCCGGACCCGACCCGACGACGTTCGGCTACTTGCGCGTGACGACGAACCCCGCGACCGCAGCGCAGATCCTCGTGAACGGCGTGGCGGCCGACGACTGGGGTCTCACGTGGGTCAAGCTGGCCCCGGGCAC
>WNGM01008563.1_pt1 | contig 16834 bp, 13 predicted proteins | sample 5400571 | NCBI WGS metagenome assembly WNGM01 (sample SAMN13153378, study PRJNA577476) | soil metagenome | isolation source: 100 cm soil or saprolite under Garry oak tree replicate 2 | place: USA:California | collected 2016-06-15 | reverse complement strand
CTCGGCGCCCACAAGGACGGCGGCTACGCCGAGCTGGTGAAGGCGCCGGCCGCCAATCTCCTGCCGTTGCCGGAGGCGATCTCCTTCGAGGCGGGCGCGGCGGTGCCGCTGGCCATGCTCACGTCGTGGCATGCACTGGTCGCGAAGGCCGACGTCCGCCCCGGCCAGACCGTGCTGGTGCAGGCTGCCGGCAGCGGGGTGGGGAGCGCCGCGATCCAGATCGCGCGGCTCTGCGGGGCCCGCGTCATGACCACGGTCGGCAGCGACGACAAGATCGAGTTCGCGCGGCGGCTCGGCGCCGAGCACGTGGTCAATTACCGCACGCAGGACTTCGTCGAAGAGGCGAAGCGGTGGACCGGCAAGCGCGGCGTGGACGTCGTCGTCGAGCACATCGGCGGCGACACGTTCGAACGCTCGACGTACGCGCTGACTCGCATGGGCACGCTCGTCACCATCGGCTCCCACGACACGCACTGGGGGCGCCTCGACCTGCGCCACGTCTACTCGAAGAACCTCCGTATCGTCGGGACGAACCTCGGGACGATCCTCGAGCTCCAGCAGGTCCTCGACCACGTCGTAGCCGGACGTCTCGCGCCCGTCATCGACCGGGCGTTTGCGCTGAAGGACACGCGTGTCGCCGTGCAGCACGTGCTCGATCGCAAGAACAAGGGCAAAGTCCTCCTCGTCCCGTGACGCTCGCCGGTCTCCTCGAACGCGCGACGCTGCGCCAGCCCCGGGCCGAGGCGGTCGTCGACGGCGCGGCCCGGCTGACGTATGACGAGCTCGATGCGCGGACCGCCGCGCTCGGCGGTGGGCTCGCCGACCTTGGCGTCGGTCGCGGCGACCGTGTGCTGCTGGTCCTCAAGAATCGCGTCGAGCACGTCCTCGCCTACTGGGCGCTGCAGCGCATCGCTGCCGTCGCGACGCCGGTGAACTTCCGCCTCGCCGCGGGGGAGATCGACTACCTGCTCGCGGATTCCGGCGCGCGAATGGTCATCTTCGAGGCGGCCACGGCGGCGCCGGTCCTCGAAGCCGTGCGCGGCCGCGACGTGACCCTCGTCTACGTCGGCGATGCCGAGCCTCCCGGCGCGGTGAGATTCGACGAGCTGGCTGTCGGTGCCGAGGCGAGTAGGCGACGGTCGGCGCTAGCCTCGGGGCCGGAAGGGGCCGATCGCTCGCTGATTCTCTACACGTCGGGCACCACCGGACGCCCCAAGGGCGTCCCGAGAACCCACAGAAATCACGTCGCGGGCGCCGTGGCCCACGCGCTCCAGTGCGGCTACACCTGGGAGGAGCGCACCCTCGGCGTCATGCCGCTCTATCACACGATGGGCATCCACGCCCTCACCAGCATGGTGGCCGTCAACGGGTGCTTCGTCTGCCAGCCCGACTGGTCGCCGAGCGAGGCGCTTCGTCTCGTCGGGGCCGAGCGCATCAGCGCGCTCTATCTGATCCCGACGCTCTTCTACGACCTCGTCCATGCGCCGGAGCGCGCGAGCGCCGACGTCTCGTCGGTCCGCAAGCTCGGCTATGCCGGCGCCCCGATGCTGGCGCCCTTGACCGAGGCGTGCGTCAAGGCCTTCGCTCCCGAGGTCTTCGTCAATCACTACGGCTCGACCGAGATCTACACGTTCTCGACTCGACCTGACGTCCACCTGAAGCCTGGGTGCGCGGGAAGGCCGGGCCTCAACTCCGTCCTGCGCGTCGTCACGCCGAGCACGGAACCCACGGTCGGTCCCGACGCAATCGTCGCCACCGGCGAGAAGGGCGAGATCATCGCCCGCCTCGATTCGCCGGAAGCCTTCACCGGCTACTGGAACCGTCCCGATGCCGACGCCCGCGCGCTGCGTGACGGCTGGTACTTCACCGGTGACATGGGATACCTCGACGCCGACGGCGAGCTCTACGTGGCGGGCCGCGTCGACGACATGATCATCAGCGGCGGTGAGAACATCCATCCGATCGAGGTCGAGGAGGCGCTGGCCCGTCATCCCCAGGTGCGGGACGTGGCCGTGGTCGGCGAGCCCGACGAGCGCTGGGGTGAGCGCGTCGTCGCCTTCGTGACGCCGGCGTCGCCCGGCCTCACCGCCGAGGTGCTCGATCGCTACTGCCGCGAGACTTCGCGGCTGGCCAGCTTCAAGCGGCCCCGGCGATTCGTGTTCGTGACCGAGATCCCGAAGACGGCGTCGGGTAAGATCCTGCGCCGCCTGCTCCGCGAGGGGAGATACACGGAGATGGCGCGATGAGCGAGTTCCTGCGAGTGGAGCGGAAGGGCGCGATCGCCACGGTGTGGATCGACCGCCAGCCGAAGATGAACACGATGACGGTGGCCATGCGCAACGAGTTCCCCGCGCTGTTCATGGACCTCGACCGTGATGACGCGGTCCGGGTGGTCGTGATCCGGGGCGCCGGTGGCAAGGCGTTCAGCGCCGGCGGTGACGTCGCCGAGTTCCTCACGCTGGCGCCGGCCGACCTCGAGCTGTGGGGCGACACGCTGAGCTGGGCCGAGCGGTGCCGCAAGCCCGTCATCGCCGCCATCGACGGCTACGCGATGGGCGCCGGCCTCGAGCTCGCGCTGGCCTGCGACTTCCGGATCGCCACGCGCCGCTCCGAGTTCGCGTTTCCCGAGGTTCGTCTCGGCATGATCCCCGGCAGCGGCGGCACCCAGCGCGCGATTCGATTGATCGAGCGGCCTCCGCTGGCGCTTCGTACACTGAAGACCGTGCTCAACCGCGGTGCCGACGCTCCGCTGGAGACCGCGCTCGAGCTGGAGCGCAAGGCGTACGCGTGGCTGCGCTCGACTCACGACTACGAGGAGGGCGTGAAGTCGTTCGTCGAGAAGCGCCCGCCACGGTACCGGGGGCGATGATGGCACCGCCCTTCGGCCTGATCCTCGCCAACCGCGCCGTCGTGCTCGGCGTCATCAAAGCGCGCGATCTCCTCGACATCGCCGTGGCGGGGGAGCAGTCGCAAGCCTTCGACACGGTGTGGGTGGGCGACAGTCTGCTCGCCAAGCCGCGCCTGGAGGCGGTCTCGCTGCTCTCGGCCCTGGCCGGGGTGACGTCGCGCGTGCGCCTCGGCGTCGGGTGCCTGGCCACGTTCGTCCATCGCCATCCGGTGCTCTTCGCCCAGCAGTGGGCGAGCCTGGACCAGCTCTCGAACGGACGCGCCTGGCTCGCGGTCTGTCTCGGCGGGCCCGACGAGCAGTCGAAGGCGCAGGCCCTCGAGCACCGCGTGATGAACGTGAACGCGAGCGAGCGTGTCGGGCGGCTCGAGGAAGGCATCGTCATCCTGCGCAAGCTCTTCGCCGAGAAGAACGTCGCTCACGCCGGCCGGTTCTACCGCTTCGAGGGCGTGACCGTGGAGCCGAAACCCGTGCAGCAGCCCTGTCCGATCTGGATCGCGAGCAATCCCACCGGGCTCACGTGGAAGGGCGGGGCGAGCGCCTCCGAGGCCGTCGTGGAGCGCTCGTTCCGGCGGGTCGCCCGGTACGCGGACGGCTGGATGAGCAACAAGCTCAGCCCCGACGAGTTCCGCCGTCAGTTCGAGCGGATCAAGGCGATGGCCCGCGAGGAGGGCCGCGATCCCGCTCGCCTCGGCGGCGCCCTCTACCACAACATCAACATCAACGAGGACCGCCAGGCCGCGCTCGTCGAGTCGAAGAAGTTCCTGGATAGCTACTACACCTCCAACTTCAGCGCCGCCTTCGTCGAAGGCTGGACGGTGGCCGGCGGCCCCAAGCAATGCGTCGAGCAGCTCCGCGCGTACCTCGACGCGGGGCTCGGCCACATGGCGCTCCGGCTGACCTCGTGGGATCAGCGCGGTCAGCTCCAGCGCTTCCTGAACGAAGTGGCGCCGGCGTTCGCCTGAGGAGAAAGGAGCCGGGATGCTGCAGGGCATCGATCACATCGTTATCGCCGTTCCCGACCTCGCTGTCGCGAGCCGCAATTACGAGGGCCTCGGTTTCACGGTGGTGCCGGGCGGGCGGCATCCCGTCGGGACCCACAACGCGCTGATCGCGTTCGCCGACGGCGCCTACATCGAGCTGATCGCGTTCTACGAGAAGAATACCCAGCACAAATGGTGGGAGCCCCTCCAGCAGGGCGGAGGCCTGGTCGACTTCTGCATGCAGACCGACGACCTGATGGCCGACACCGCTGCCTTCCGCAAGGCCGGCGTGGATATCGACGATCCGTCGCCGCTGTCGCGGGTGCGGCCCGACGGCTATCAGCTCAAGTGGGTGCTCTCGATTCCACGCGGTGTCTATCGCGGTGTCGCGCCGTTTCTGATCCAGGACGAGACGCCCCGGGCGGAACGCGTGCCACGCCAGACGCGCCACGCCAATGGGGTGACGGGCATCGGCACGGTCACGGTGGCGGTCGATGACGTCGGCCGCGTGGCCGGCTGGTACACGAAGGTGCTCGGCAAGCCCGGCCAGCGCATCGTCAGCGAGGAGCTGGGAGGCGTCGGCCAGCGCTTCGTCATCGGGCCTCACACCCTGGACTTCGTTGCGCCCGACGCCGCCGGCAGTCCGCTCACGTCCTGGCTTGCCACGCGGGGCGCCTCGCCCTACGCGGCGACGCTGTCGACGCCGGGTGCACGCGGGGGCCTTCTCGACGAGTCGAAGACTCTCGGCGCCCGCCTCACGCTCGTGTAGGCGCCATGATGCCGAGGATCATCGCTCTCGCTCTGCTCGTTCTCCTCGCCGTGAGCCCGGTCGCGGCCCAGGCCCCGGTGACGCTGGCCTTCGCCACGCTCGACGCGGGCAGCGCGTGGTACGTCTACGGTGCGACGATGGCCGAGTTGCTGCGCCGGGCGCTGCCGGCCGGCTCGAACGTCGACGTGAAGCCCTTCGCCGGTGGCGTCGGCAACGCGAAGCTGGTGGCCAGGAACGAGACGCCGCTGGCGCTCTCGTTCACGGTGACGAACCGCTGGGCGTTCGAGGGCAAGGAAGCGTACGACACGAAGCTCGAGAACCTGCGTGGCCTCGTCGGCGGCCTGGACACGTACTATCTCGTCGCCGTCGTCCAGAAGAAGCTCGGCATCGACTCGCTGAAGGACATCAAGGAGCGGAAGCTCGGCGTCCGGCTCTTCACCCAGCCGATCGGCGCGCTCGGAGAGTTCGGCGGCCGCCAGCTCCTTCGCGCGTACGGCATCGCCTACCCCGATCTCAAGGGATGGGGCGGGAGCACGAGCCACGTCGGCTACAACGTCATCGTCGATGCCTTCAAGGACGGCCGGGCCGATCTGTTGCTGGCGGTCGTCACGCCGAAACACCCGTCGGTCACCGAGCTCACGACATTTTCCGACGTGAAGTTTCTCGCCATCGAGCCGGACGCGATCAAGACACTGGCGCCGCTCGGGTACACGCCGGCGACGATGGCCGCCAACACGTTCAAGAACCAGCCCGAGCCGGTCAAGACCGTCGGCTTCCCGACGGTGCTGATCACCAACAAGGAACTGCCCGAGGCGGTCGCCTACACGGTCACGAAGACGGTCATCGACAACAAGGATGCCCTGGTGCGCGGCCACGCCGGCCTCGGCCAGTTCGATCCGCACACGGCGTGGCAGCCTCACAAGGTCGGCATCCCACTCCATCCCGGCGCCGAGCGGGCGTATCGCGAGAAGGGGTGGATGAAATAGCGGCCGACCGCGTTCTCGTCAACGGCCGCATCGTCACGTTCGATCCGGCTCGCCCGAGGGCGACCGCGCTCGCGATCGTCGGCGACCGTATCGTCGCCGTCGGCGGCGACGGCGAGATCCGCCGGCTGCACGATCGCCGGACGAACGTCACGGATCTGCGTGGCGCCACGGTCGTGCCCGGTCTCGTCGATGCTCACGCCCATCTCGACCGTGAGGGCCTGAAATATCTCTATCCGTCGCTCGCGCGCTGCCGCTCGATCGCCGACATTCAGGCCGTGATCCGCCGGCTCGCGAGGACCCAGCCCCGCGGCGAGTGGATCGTGACCATGCCGGTGGGAACGCCGCCCTTCTATATGGATGCGCCCGGCGGCCTCCGGGAGCAGCGCTGGCCGACCCGGGCCGATCTCGACGCGGCGGCTCCGGGCCATCCCGTGTACATCCGGGGAATCTGGGGCTACTGGAACAAGCCGCCGGTGGTGTCCATCGCCAACAGCGCGGCGCTCGCGCGAGCCGGCGTCACCCGCGATACCGTGCCGCCGAAGGCGTCGAGATCCTCAAGGACGCCGCGGGCGAGCCCACCGGTGTCTTCGTCGAGCACAACCTCGTCCAGGTGCTGGAGTTCACGCTGATGCGCTCGGCGCCGCGCTTCACTCACGCCGATCGGCTCGCTGCGCTCGGCGACTCTCTGCGTCGCTACGCGGCTCGCGGAGTGACGGCGATCTACGAGGGCCACGGCATCGCACCGGAGGTGCTGGCCGTGTACCGCGAGGCTCACGCCCGCGGGGCGTTGAAGCTCCGCGCCGCTCTTGCGGTGAGCCCGACGTGGGACGCCGCCGACGCCGAACGGGCGATCCCCGAGGTGGCGGCGTGGGCCGGTGGCCGTGGGCTGGGCGACGATCGGTTACGCGTGGCCGGCATCAGTCTCCACTACGGCGGCGACCCCGAGGTCGCGCGTATCCTGCACGCCGCGCAGCCCTACACGGGCTGGGCCGGGTTCGTCGAGAGCGCCAACTCGCCGGACGCGTATCGCGAGCAGGCGGAGCTGGCCGCTCGTCACCGCCTGCGCGTCAACACGCTCGTAACGCGGAACCTCCCCGAGGTCCTCGACGTGTGGGAGAAGATCGCTCAGAGCACGCCGATCGCCGATCTCCGATGGGTCGCCGTCCATCTGAACGCGGCGACCGGCGATCAGCTCGCGCGGCTCAAACGGCTCGGCGCGGTCGCGACGACCAACCCGATCTCGTATCTGTGGCGCTCGGCTGCCAACGAGGCACGCAAGCTCGGCGATGCTTCCGAGACGCTGTTGCCTCATCGCAGTCTCGAGCGCGTGCGTGTGCCTTTCGGGCTCGCCACCGACAACAAGCCGGCCGATCCCTGGCTGGCGTTCCGGGCCGTCGTCGAGCGCTCCGACATGGCCTCGGGTGAGATCCTGGGGCCTCGCGAGCGGCTGACCCGGCTGGGGGCGCTCCGCGCGCTCACCGTGGGCGGTGCCTTCGTCACGTTCGCCGAGCGGGAGCGCGGCGTGCTCGCGCCGGGACGTCAGGCGGATCTCGCCGTCCTCGAGCAGGATCCGCTCACGATGCCGTTGGCCGAGATCGAGTCGCTCGTCTGCCGGCTCACGATCGTCGGCGGCCGCGTCGTGCACGGCGATGAGTAAGGCGCGGCTGGGCGTCGCCGTCCTCTGGTCGCTCTTCCAGCTCTACACGGCGTGGGCGGGGACCTACGACCTGCTCATCCAGCTTCCCGTGCACGTCGCCTTCGCCGTCGCGCTGGGCTTCCTCACGCCGGCCGGTGACGCGCCCATCGGTGGTGTCCGCCGCGCTGTGGATGTGCCGGCCGCGGCGCTCGCGCTCGCGTGCGGCGCCTACTTCGTCGTGAACAACCCGCGTCTGGCCAGTCGCATGGCGATGGTCGACGAGCCGCGGGCCATCGACGTCGTCGTCGGCGTCCTGATGGTGGTTCTACTCCTCGAAGCGTCGCGGCGGCACATCGGAGGCGCGCTCGTCATCCTCGCGCTGGCCTTCGTCGTCTACGCCTTCATCGGCCCGTGGTTGCCGGGCTTCCTCTCCCACGGCGGCGTCACCGCGCTCCGCCTGGTCGATCAGCAGATGCTGACGACCGGAGGCGTCTTCGGTATCCCGACGCTGGTGTCCGCCACGTACATCTTTCTCTTCGTCGCCTTCGGGGCCGTGATGGCGCGCGGCGGGCTGCTTGGCTTCTTCCGAGATCTCGGCCTGGCCGTCGCCGGCTCGTCGAAGGGCGGAGCCGGGAAGGTCGCCGTCATCGCGAGCGGCCTCTTCGGCACCGTCAATGGGAGCGCCATCGCCAACGCCGTGACGACGGGCAGCATCACGATCCCGATGATGACCCGCGCCGGCTATCAGCCCGCCTTTGCCGCCGGCGTGGAGGCCACGGCGTCGATGGGCGGCCAGCTGATCCCGCCGGTCATGGGCGCGGCGGCCTTCATCATGGCCGAGACACTCGGCGTGCCCTACGCAACGATCGCGCTGTCGGCGGCGATTCCCGGCGTGCTGTACTTCGTCGCCGTCGGCGTCATGGTCCACTTCGAGGCGGCGCGCCAGGGATTGCCGGTCCTGCCGCGCTCGGCCCTGCCGCGTCTCGCCACGGTGCTACGCCGCGACGTTCACCTGATCGCCGGGCCGGCGCTGCTGCTCTATTTCCTGGTGGACGGCCGCTCGCCGATGTTCGCCGGCTTCTGGGCCCTTGTGGCGGCGGTCGTGGCGAGCTGGCTCAAGGTGGAGACGCGCATCGGCCCTCGCCAGGCCTTCGCCGTCCTCGTGGACGCCGCTCAGAGCGCGATGCCGGTCGCGCTCGCCTGCGCCACCGTCGGCATCGTGGTGGGCGTCGTCTCGCTCACCGGTCTCGGGCTGAAGCTCGCGACCGGGATCGTGGGTCTCGCCCAGGGCAACCTCTTCGTCACGTTGGTGCTGACGATGATCGCCGCGCTCGTGCTGGGCACCGGCCTGCCCACGTCGGCCACTTACATCATCACGTCGATCATGGCCGCCCCGGCCCTCGTCCAGCTCGGCGTGCCCAAGCTCGTGGCGCACATGTTCGTGTTCTACTTCGGCATCCTGGCCGACCTCACGCCACCAACCGCGATCTCGACGTACGCGACGTCGTCCATCGCCGGCGCCGACGTGTGGCAGACGCAGTGGCGAGCAATGCTGCTCGCGCTGTCCGGCTTCATCATCCCGTTCAGCTTTGCCTACGATCCGGCGATGCTGCTGATCGGCGCCGGCCCGGTGGGCGTCGTGCTGCGCACGGCCGCCGCCACGCTCGGCATCGTGATGCTGGGCGCGGGGCTCATCGGGTACTTCAGACCTCATCGGCGTCGGCTGCTTCGTTGCCGTCGTCGTGTCGCAGCGCACCGGCAAACCGTTGACGGCGACTCAGATCGGATAGGCAACTCAGATCGCCCAGGTGAAGCATATCGGCCATGATTGCGTCGGGGCGCGCCGGGGACGTCCGAGGGGGACGTAGCCCCGTTCGCTTGAACATGCGCAAGCCCGAGTGCCCGCGCCCTGTTCATAGAGGAGAACGACGATGGCCTTCACTGACCTGCGTGAGTGGCTCGGCCGGCTCGACAAGGACGGTGAGCTGCGCCGGATCACCGCCGAGGTGGACTGGGACCGCGAGCTCGGCGCGATCGCCCGCCGTGTGCTCGAGAAGAAAGGCCCGGCGCTGCTCTTCGAGAACATCAAGGGCTACAAGACCGGGCGATGCACGAAGCTCGTCACGGGCGTTCTCGGCGACCGCCGCCGTCTGGCCCTCGCGCTCGGGTTTCCCAAGGACGTGCCGAACCGCGAGCTCGTCCAGTACGTGATGCAGAAGAACCGGGAGAAGACACCGCCCGTGATCGTGCGGACCGGTCCCGTGAAGGAGCACATCCTGCGCGGCGATCGGATCGACCAGACGGAGTTTCCGGTCCCGAAGTGGCACTTCAAGGAGGGCGGACGCTACATCCACACGTTCTCGGCCATCGTGACGCGCGATCCCGACACGCGCGCGATGAACGCCGGGATCTACCGCGGGATGATCGGCAAAAGGGACACGACGCCGATGTTGCTGATCAAGGGCGGCCAGCACTGGGGCCAGCACTTCGTCAAGTACTCGGAGCGTGGCCAGCCCATGCCCGTCGCCTGTGTCATCGGCTGGGACCCCATCATGCCGTTCCTGGCCGGATCGCCGATCCCGGCCGGAGTCTCCGAGTGGGACGTGATGGGCGCCTACCGTGGCGAGCCGGCCGAGCTCGTGCGCTGCGAGAGCGTGGACCTCGAAGTGCCGGCGACCGCCGAGATCGTGATCGAGGGCCTGATCCACGACGATCCGGCGACGTGGGAGATCGAAGGCCCGTTCGGCGAGTTCACCGGGTACGTCTCGGACGTGCCGACGCGACGGCCGACGATGCAGATCACGTGCATCACGCATCGCACCGACCCGATCTTCCAGGGCTGCCTGGAGGGGACACTGCCCGGTTCCTACAGCGAGAACAGCGTGATGTCCTCGACGCAGCGCGCTGCCATCGCCTGGAACATCCTCAACGGGGCCGGTATCCCCGGCATTCGAGACGTGTGGGTGCCGCCCATCACCAACGGCGTGAACATCCACGTGCAGATCACCAAGCACTACCAGGGTCAGCCCAAGCAGATCGCGGCCGCGCTGTGGGGCGCCAGCGCCGCGCAGTATCGCTACAAGCACGTCGTGGTGGTCGAGGACGACATCGACGCGTCGTCGTACGAGCAGGTCGACTGGGCCTTCGCCCATCGCGTGAACGCCGGTGAAGGCGGCATCGTGATCTTCCCGGGCAGCTTCGGCTCGCCGATCGATCCCTCGACGCCGCTCGAGGACCGCGACGTCGCGCAGCTCGGCACCGGGCTCTGGAACCGCGTGCTGATCGACGCCACGCGCTCGTGGCGGATGGCCAGGCGGCCGGAGTGGGACAACGAGCGCTTTCCGCCGACGGTGCGGCCGGCGCCCGAGGACGAAGCGCGGGTGCGCGAACGCTGGCAGGAATACGGCCTCGGGGATCTGTAGCATGGGCGGCATGCGATGAAGATCACCGGGGTCGGCGCGGTTCCGCTCGCCATTCCGCTGGCGCCGTCCACACCGGAGTCGTCGTGGGCGGCCGGCATCGGCAAGCAGATCCTCGTCCGCGTGACGACGGACTCGGACCTCATCGGTTGGGGCGAATGCTTCGCCTACGGCGCACCACTGGCTGTCTGCAACGTGGTCGACGATGCCCTCGCGCCGCTCGTCGTCGGCCAGGATCCGACCGAGATCGAGCGCCTGACGCAGGTGATGCACCGCGCGTTGATGATCTGGGGACGGCGTGGCCTCGCCATGTGCGCGGTGAGCGGCGTCGAGCTCGCCTTGTGGGATCTTGCCGGCAAGTCCCAGCGCGTGCCCGTCCATCGCCTGCTCGGTGGCCTCAGCCAGCCTCGCGTGCGGGCCTACGCAAGCCTGCTGCGCTACGACACCGCCTCGGACGTCGGCCGCATGTGCCGGGCGATGGTCGGCCAGGGCTACACGGCGATCAAGCTCCACCAGGTGGACGTCGAGTCCGTCGCCGCCGCTCGCGAGGCCGTCGGCGATGGTGTCGATCTCATGCTCGACACGAACTGCCCGTGGTCCGTCGAAGAGGCGATCAGGATCGGACGATTGCTGGAGCGCTATGACCTGCGCTGGCTCGAGGAGCCGGTCTGGCCGCCGGAGGACTACGCCGGCCTCGCCAGAGTGCGTCGGGCTCTGCGCATCCCCATCGCATCCGGTGAGAACGACGCCACGATGTTCGGCGCGCGCGAGCTGATCGCCGCCGGCGGCGCGGACATCGTGCAGCCGAGCGTCACGAAGGTCGGAGGGCTGGGCGAGATGCGCAAGATCGCCGTGCTGGCCGCGGCCGCGAACGTCACCTTCCAGCCCCACTCGTTCTACTTCGGACCGGGCCTGGCGGCGACGGTCCATCTCTGCGCGGCCACACCAGGCGTGGCATACATCGAGATGCCGCCCGGCTCCCTCCAAGCGCCGCTGCTCACCGCGCCAATCCGCTGCGACCGTGGATTCGTTCACCCCTCCCAGGCTCCGGGACTCGGGGCCGACCCCGATCTCGAGGTCGTGCGGCGCTTTCCTCTGAGCGGCGCCGCCATCAGGCCGTTCTATCTGACCTGAGCCATCCGTCGTCTTGACACTGCTTCGAGCCGCGTGCTACACGCTCGCCAGCCGCTCGCGGATATCATGACGCGTGCCCACTCGCGGATTCCATGAGGAGCGAAAAGGAGGCATCCGAGATGGATACCCGATGGATCCTGACCCGTCGCCAACTCCTCAAGACCATGGCGGCCTCGGGTGCTCTGGCCGCCGCCGACCTCGCGTGGTGGGAGGAGCCGCTCGTCTCGCCACGACGCGCGTGGGGCGCCACGCCCGTCCGCTTCCAGTTCAGCGTCCCCGAGCCGAAGCGCACCGCGCTCGTGGAATCGCTGGCCCAGCGCTTCAATCAGTCCCAGAAGGACTTCGAGGTGAAGGTGGAGTTCGTGCCGCAGGCGCAAGCTCGGCAGAAGCTCATCACCGGCATCGCCGCCAACAACCCGCCGGATTGCTGCCAGGTCTGGGACAACTGGGTGGGTGAGTTCGAGGGAATGGGCGCCGTCGACGATTTGACCGCTCGGGTGAAGGACTGGAAGTACTACAGCGACGTGACGCCGATCGCCTGGCAGACGGTGACGGTCAAGGGCAAGATCCTGTCGTTCCCCTGGGTCGTCACCAACGACGGCGTGTACTGGCGCACCGACCGCGCGACGGAGTACGGCGTCAAGCCGCCCAAGGACGATTGGACCTGGGACGAGTTCCTCGCCGCGGCCAGGACGTTCACGAAAGGCGATCGCAACCAGTACGGCTTCGGCATGCGCGGCCAGGGCACGTGGGCCGTGCTCTACGCCACCGAGTTCATGTACGCCAACGGTGCCCAGGTCCTGAAGGACGGGAAGGTCGCGATCAACTCCAAGGAGGCGGCCGAGGGCCTCGACTGGTACCTCGATCTGTTCCGCAAGTACAAGGTCTGCCCGCCCAGCGTGCCCACCGACGGGTGGCGGGGCATCGTGGAAGGCTTCGGGCGCGGCGTCACCAACATGTACATCCACAACTCCGGCTCGTCCGAGGAACAGAAGGACTTCGTGGGCGTGAAGAACTTCGCCACCGTGCCGCTGCCGGTCGGCCCGGCCAAGAAGCGGGTATCGTTCTACTTCTCGGAGACGCTGACCGGGTTCAAGAACGCCAAGAACCGTGAGGGCGCCTGGCGCTTCATGAGCTGGCTCATGGACGACGAGCCCAAGTTCATGTACTGCAAGACGCTCGGGCTGCTGCCCGCGCGCAAGACGCTCGCCGAGCGGCCGGAGTTCGCGAAGGATCCCGCCTACCAGGGCTTCATCAAGTCGTTCCCGTTCTCGATCGTCAGTCCGTATCTGGCATATGCAGGATGGGGCGGCAAGCTCGATTCCGAAGGCGTGCCTCTGTTCCAGCAAGCGCTGGTCGGTAAGCTGACCGCTCGGGAGTTCCTCGAAAAGTTTGCCGACATGCTCACCAAGAACATGGGCTGATGGCATCGTCGCCGGCGACCGTCGCCGTTGCGCTTCCGCGCCCGCTGCTCTCGCGGCGGGCGCGGGAGCTGGTGACCGGGTACCTCTACCTGCTTCCCGTCGCCATCTGCCTCGGCGGCACGATCGTGTTTCCCATCCTGAAGGCCATGCACATGAGCCTGTACAACCACGTGCTGATCAAGCCGCACGAGTACCGGTTCATCGGGCTCGGCAACTACGCGCGACTGCTGCACGACGAGACGTTCTGGCTCACGCTGTGGAACTCCATGGTGTGGGTGTTCGGCTCGGTCATCTTCCAGTTCCTCGGCGGCTTCGCGGCGGCGTTGCTGCTCCACCAGAGTTTTCGCGGCCGCGCGTTCGTCCGGACGGTCACCTTGCTGCCGTGGATCGTGCCGGGTGTGGTGGTCGCGCTGGTCTGGGAGTGGCTCTACCAGCCGAACTACGGCGTCATCAACGATCTCCTGCTGCGGCTGGGTTGGCTCAGCGATCGTGTGGCGTGGCTGTCCGATCCCGCGCTGGCCATGGCTGCGGTCGTCACCACCAACGTGTGGCGAGGCGTGCCGTTCTTCGCGATCATGCTGCTGGCCGGGCTCCAGGCGATTCCCGACGAGCTCTACGAGGCCGCGCGCGTCGACGGCGCCAGCGTGACCGAGCGCTTCTGGCACATCACGTTGCCGCTCGTGCGCCCCATCATCGTGGTGGCGACGGCCACGCGGATCATCTGGACCTTCAACTACGCCGACCTGATCTTCGTGATGACGAGCGGTGGGCCGGCCAACGCCACCCAGATCACGTCGACCTACACGCTGCTGATGGCGTACTCGAACCTCGACTTCGGCTACGCGGCCACGCTGTCGGTCGTGCTGCTGGTGATCATGATGGTGTTCACCACGCTCTATTTGCGGGTGACGCGCGGGATCGAGAGCGCGACGTGAGCCGCGGGCGTGGCAGCCTGGCCGAGCGCGTCCTCGGCGGCCCCGTGCTGTGGCTGGGGCTGGCGCTGCTCACCGCCTTTGCGCTGGCGCCGTTCGTGTGGGTCTTCCTGACTTCGCTCAAGACGCGCACCGAGCTCTACGCCACGCCGCTCCAGTACCTGCCGCGCACGGCCACCGTGACCAACTACGTCGACGCGTGGACGTCGAAGCTCACGCCGTTCAGCCGGTTCTTCGCCAACAGCCTGTGGGTGTCGTCGGTGACGATGGTCGCCACCACCGCGATCTCCATCCTGGCCGGCTACGCCCTGGCGCGCTTCCGCTTCGGTGGTCGCCAGGTGATCCTGCTCGTGTTCCTGGCCACCCAGATGTTTCCGGCCGTGCTGCTCATCGCGCCCTTGCTCTCCCAGTGGTACGCGCTCGGGCTGATCGACACCTACCAGGCGCTCATCTATTCGAACTTTTCCTTCACGGTCCCGTTCACGGTCTGGATGCTGGTCGGCTACTTCGATTCCATCCCGCGCGAGCTGGAGGAGAGCGCGCTCATCGACGGCTGCGGGCGGTTCGCCGCGCTCCTCCGCGTGGTGCTGCCTCTGGCCGCACCCGGCATCGCGGCCACCGCGATCTTCGCGTTCGTGACGTCGTGGAGCGAGCTGCTCTTCGCCATCACCTTCACGAGCCAGACCGAGATGCGGACGCTCTCCGCCGGGCTGCTCTTCATGGTCGGCCAGTACGAGATCCAGTGGGGCCAGCTGTCGGCGGGCGTGATGATCTCGACCGTGCCCGTGGCGATCCTCTTCACCTATCTCCAGCGCCACCTCATCCGCGGCCTGTCGGCCGGAGCGCTGAAGGGTTAGGTGCGAGCGGGTCCGGTCACGCGCCGGCGGGAGCGCTGACGGCGGGGCGGAGCACGAGGCAGAGCGGGATCGTGACGAGCACGACCGTGCTGACGATCCCGAGCGTGGCCGAGACCCCGATCATGTCACCGACGAGGCCGTAGATCGTCGGTGCCAGCGCCGAAGCGCCCACGCTGAGGGTGTAGTAGAGGCCGTAGGCACGCGATCGGCGCTCGGCCAGTACGAGATCGGCGACGGTGCCGTAGAGCACCGACGACGTCCCGTTGAGCGCCACGCCCATCGGGAGCAGGGCCACCAGCGCCACCGGGAGCGGCGCGGCGATGATGACGACGATCCCCAGCGCCGTCGCGGCCTCGGTGAGGATCACGGTTCGAATCACGCCGACGCGGTCGGCGACGAGGCCGCAGAGGAACTTCCCGGCAGCGCCACCCACGAACAACAGTCCCAGTGCGGTGCCGATTCCCGCGACCGTCGAGCCCTTGGCGATGAGCGCGAAGGGCAGGAACGTGATGAAGCCGGTTCGAGTCGAGTTGTCGATCATGCCGATCGCCGCGAGGGCGCCGAAGCCGCGCGGATCGCGAATGCCCCAGCCGGTGACGCGATCGCCCTGGGCAGCTTCCTCCAGTGTCGCGCTGCCAGCGCCGAGTCGAACGAGGACGATGAGCAGGGCGCCCGCCACCAGGATCCCGAGCACGCCGTAGGTGGCGCCGGCCACCCGCCAGCCGACCGCCGCCGCCGCGAAGGCGACGACGGCCGAGACTGCGGCCTTCCCGACGTCGCCCGAGAAGTTGTACGTGCCGAGCGCGGCCCGGCGGCCGCCGCCCTCGTAGGCTTTCGAGATCAGCGACGACGACAGCGGGTGTTGCACACCCGAGCCGAGGCCGGCGGCGAGCAGGATTCCGAGCAGGGAGAGGAAGCCGCCGGCCCACCCCGCCGCGACGAATCCGAGCGCGGTGACGGCCGTGCCGGCCACCAGCAACCGGCGTTCGCCCCACCGCTCGGCGAGCAAGCCGGCCGGTATCTGAAAGAGGGCCATGCCGCCCGTGTACGTGGTCCGGATCACGCCGACCTGGGCGAGGCTCAACCCGAACTCGCTCGCCCACAGCGGCAGGAAGACGTAGAGGATGTCCGAGAAGCCGTCGTGGACGAAGTGGATGGTGGAGGCGGCGGCCAGCACCGCCCGGGCCCGCGCGATCACGGAGCGATCATCCTCTAGGCGTGACGACCGTTCAAGCCAGGCAGGACGACCATTCGAGACGGTGGGCCGGGTGAAAAAAGTGCCGACTGAAAAAAGTACAACACGTTATATCGCCCGGCGATATAATCGTGTACGTATGGCGGTCACGAGACGGGAGGCGGGCGCGGCGTCGCCGGTCGACTACGAAACCCTGGCCGAGCTGCGCTACCAGATCCGGCTCTTCATGCGGCGTCGGGAAGAGGCAGCCCGCGCGGCCGGCATCGAGCCTCAACAGTATCTCCTGCTGCTGCAGCTCAAGGGCTTGGAAGACCGCGGGCCCACCACGGTCGGGGCCCTGGCGGAACGGCTCCAGATTCGCCACCACAGCGCCGTCGAGCTCGTAGACCGCCTGGTCGAGCGAGACATGGTCGCGCGCCGGCGCGACAGCATCGACCGGCGGGAAGTCTCGGTGACGCTACGCCCGGCCGGCGAAGCGGTGTTGCGGAAGCTCGCGCTGTATTCGATGGAGGAGCTGAGGACCGAGGGCCCGGAGCTGGTGCAAGTCCTTCGGCGATTGATGCCGGGACGGGCCCGGGCCCGTCGAGAGCAACG
>WNGM01007569.1_pt1 | contig 16835 bp, 13 predicted proteins | sample 5400571 | NCBI WGS metagenome assembly WNGM01 (sample SAMN13153378, study PRJNA577476) | soil metagenome | isolation source: 100 cm soil or saprolite under Garry oak tree replicate 2 | place: USA:California | collected 2016-06-15 | reverse complement strand
GCCGCGAGACCAAACCGAATGGCTTCACCCACCGGTGTAAAGTACAGATCGCTTTCATTTACGTCGGGAGGAAGGATCGAGATGCTCATCCCGCGCGCTTCGTTGATGTACTTCACCACTTTCTCGGTGCTGCCCGCCTCGGAAGTGAGCAGCGCGGCCATGAATTCCACCGGATAGTGCGTTTTCAGATAGGCCGTCTGGTAGGCCAGCAGCGCATATGCGCAAGAATGCGACTTGTTGAAACCGTAGCCGGCAAATTCCTCCATCAGGTTAAAGATCTTCTCCGCTTTCTTTTCGGGAATCTTGTTTGCCGCACTACCGGCCATGAACTTCGCGCGCTGCGCCGCCATTTCTTCTTTCTTTTTCTTGCCCATCGCCCGGCGCAGAATGTCCGCTTCGCCCAACGAAAAATTCGCCAGCCGGTTGGCGATCTGCATCACCTGTTCCTGGTAAAGGATGACTCCGTAGGTTTCTTCGAGAATGTCCTTCAACTGCGGGAGCTCGTAGGTGACTTTGGTCTTCCCGTGCTTGCGGTTGATGAAGTCATCGATCATGCCGCCCTGGATGGGGCCGGGGCGATAGAGCGCGTTGAGCGCGGTGAGGTCTTCGATGCGCGTGGGCTGGTAGCGGCGGAGAATGTCGCGCATCCCATGCGATTCAAACTGGAAAATGGCGGTGGTGTCGGCGCGGGAGAAAAGCTTGTAGGTTTCCTCGTCTTTCAGCGTCAGGTTGTCGATGTCCAGCTTGACGCCGCGGTTTTGCTCCACCATGCGCACGGTATCGTGCAGAACGGTGAGCGTTGTCAGGCCGAGAAAATCCATCTTTAGCAGGCCGACACGCTCCAGTGCATTCATGTCGAACTGCGTGGTGATTTCATCGCGATTGGTCTTGTAAAGCGGGACGATTTCCGAGAGCGGGCGCGGAGAAATCACCACTCCGGCCGCATGCGTGGATGCGTGGCGCGACAATCCCTCGAGCCGCAGCGCCACCGCCATCAGCTCCTTCAGATTTTCATCCGCATTGACCGCGGCTTTGAGTTGCGGCGCTTCCTCCAGCGCGTCTTTCAGTTCAATCCCCAGGGTATTGGGAATCAGTTTCGCGAGCCGGTCCACTTCCCCGTACGGAATGTTCATTGCCCGGCCAACGTCTTTCACCGCGGCCTTCGCCGCCATCGTTCCAAAGGTGATGATCTGCGCCACGTTCTCGCGTCCGTATTTCTGCGTGACGTAGTCAATCAGCTCGCCGCGACGCCGCATGCAGAAATCGATGTCGATATCGGGCATGGACACGCGCTCGGGGTTCAGGAAGCGCTCAAAAAGCAGATTGTATTCGAGCGGGTCCACGTCGGTAATGTGCAGCGCGTAGCTCACCAAGCTGCCGGCCGCCGATCCGCGCCCCGGCCCCACCGGCACTCCCTGCGCACGTGCGTAATGAATGAAATCCCAGACGATCAGGAAGTACCCCTCATAGCGCATCTTCTTGATCATCTCGATTTCGGAAGTCAGGCGCCGTTCGTACTCCGCGAGCGGATTCCGCAGGAATCCTTCCTTCGCCAGGCGCTCGAGGTGGGGTACGCGCGCCGCGAAGCCTTCGCGCACGACCTTTTCAAAATAGCTGGCGGAGTCGTAGCCCTTGGGAACCTGAAACTCCGGAAACGGATTCGAGATTCGCTCGATCTTTACGTTGCAGCGCGCCGCGATGTCTACCGTGCGGCTCAGAACATCGGGAATCTCGCCAAAAACCCGCGCCATCTCCGCAGCGCTCTTGAAATAGAACTGGTCCGTCGCAAATTTCATGCGGTTCGCGTCGCCCATGGTCTTGCCGGTCTGAATGCACAGCAGAACTTCCTGAGCGTGCGCATCTTCGTGATGCAGGTAATGGCAATCGTTGGTGGCGACCAGCGGAATACCGGTTTCTTTCGAGAGGCGAACGAGTTCGGGGTTCACGCGCTTCTCGATCTCCATGCCCTGGTCCTGAATCTCAAGAAAGAAATTGCCTTTGCCGAAAATATCCCGCAAGCGGTAGGCGTTCTCGCGCGCCTGTTCGTACTTCTGCTCCGCCACGGCTTCAGTAACCGCACCGCGAAGGCAGGCAGAAAGAGCAAGCAATCCCTTGCTGTGTTTCGCGAGCAGTTCGTGGTCAATGCGCGGCTTGTAATAGAAGCCTTCGAGGAAACCTGCGGAGACGAGCTTGACTAAATTGTGGTAGCCTTCCGGCGTTTCGCACAGCAGCACCAGATGGTTGGCGCCGCGCATCCCTGGTTCTACTTCTGCTTTCTCCGGCCCGCTGTTGCCATTGGCCTTTTCGCCACGGTCGTGGCGACTGCCTTTGGCGACGTAGACCTCGCAGCCAATGATGGGCTTGACGTCGCGCTTGCCGGCTTCATAGAAGAAATTCGCGGCCGCGAAGAGATTGCCGTGGTCGGTGATGGCTACCGCAGGCATCTTCTGACGGGATGCTTCATCGAGCAATTCGGAAGTCTCGCAAGCCCCGTCGAGCAAGCTGTAATCCGTGTGTACGTGCAGATGTACGAACTGCGGTTGGCCCATGGAACGATTCTAAAACTCCCTTCAAAGATTTGCATTACGCAATGTGACTTTTGCACAGGGTCGGATTCGGCAAGCGGCGCCTCTTAGCGGTGATGTTTCTTCTTGGCCGCGCCCACGTGCCTGGGATGAGCCTTGGCAGCCGCGGCCCTCGCCGCGGGTCGCGCACGCGCCGCCTTTGCGCTTGCTTCGTGCTTCGTTTCCGCCTTTTCGGCAGCGTGTTTCTGGCCCGCCGCCGCGGAAATCGCCGCGGCGTGCGACTTGGCGGACTTCTTTTCTTTCTCCTTCTTTTTCGCTTGTTCCTTAATTCCACTCAGCTTGCGCAGGATTTTCTCGCGCTCCTCCGGCGTCTTTCCTCGGCCGGTGAGCTGCAGGGCAAAGACCTGCTCGACAATCTGGTCGAACTTCGCGCCGCGCGCCATTCCCAGCGCTCCCAGCTCATTCCCCACCTGCGTCAGCCCGCCGCGAATGGGCCGCCATTTGTGCAGGTAAGCGCGAATCTTGGAGAGCGCCCCGCTATGGTTCGACTCGGCAAGCAAATAGGCCATTTGTTCGAGCGGAAGCCTCTCGAGAAACCGGTAGGCCTCCACCGGGGCCTGCATTTTCTTGCCGACCAGGTCTTTTTGCGTGGCGAGGGCTTTTTCTTCAAACCTCAGGATGGATTCCGCCTCGGCTGCGCGGAAACCCGCTTTCGAGAGCACGCCCGACCGCTCGCGATCCTTCAAGCGACCCAGGAGGGCCAGGAGCATCGGCGTGGACAGCCGCGGGCGGAATCCCGCCGTAAACAAATCCTCGCGCACCTTCGTCAGACGATTGATCGCGTCGTGGTCGGGATGTTTTTTGGCGAGAACCGGGTTGACCACCTCCAGCAACTTGGCGTCTTCCCAAGCCTTGAGAACGACGGTGGGCCGTTCTTCCCGCGCCACGGCCTGGAGTTCGCTCCCGGCGTCCTCCGGCTCGATGGAGTGGTGCAGGTTGCGCTCGATGGCCAAGTCGAACCACTCCTGCGTACGCTGCTCGACCTTGAAGCCCATGCGCGCCGCAAAACGCAGTAAGCGCAGCAGGCGCACCGGCTGATTGGTAAAACTGTGGATGCTCAGGGCTCTCACTTCGGCGCGCTCGATGTCCGACAGGCCGTTTGTGGGATCCAGCAGCAAACCGCGGGACGCAGGATTCAAGGAGATGGCGATGGCGTTCAGCGAAAAATCGCGCCGCCGCAAGTCCTCCATGATCGTGGACCAGCGAATTTCCGGGCGCGTTCCCGGCCGGACATAATAGTCATCGCGCGCCGCGGAAATGCTCCCCTCGCAATCTCCGGCAAACAAGACTTCGATGTGGCGGTACCTTTCGTCTTCGCGGAGGACTTTTGCGCCGCCCTTTTCGAGTTCGCGCGCGATGCGCGAGGGGTTTCCTTCGACGGTAAAATCGAGATCGCGCAGCGACGCCCCGGTAATCAAGTCGCGCACGGTTCCGCCCGTCAGGTAGACGTTGAATCCCAGCGCCGCGGAGAGCTCTTGCACGCGCATCATCGCGGCTCGCTGTTCCGGTGAGAGCCGGCTTTCCAGCAAAAACATGTAATCTGGCATTGCGCTCCTTCTGCTTCAGGGTGTCCGCGCTATTCTTTGCGGAGCCACCCGCAATGAGCCCCTCAACCTGCCGCGCTATGCACGCGGGTGATGCGCCTTGTAAATCTGCTTCAACCGCTCTTCCACCACGTGGGTGTAAATCTGGGTTGTGGAGATGTCCGCATGGCCCAGCATCAATTGCACCGACCGCAAATCGGCGCCCCGCTCGAGCAAATGCGTGGCAAAACTGTGCCGCAACATGTGCGGCGTTAGCGCCACACGCAATCCGGCGCGCCTCCCGTAAGTGGACAGAATCTTCCACACGCCAACACGGCTGAGGGCGCCACCGCGACGGTTGACGAAAAGCGTTGGGCTGCTGGTGGCCTTGCCAAGCAACTTCGGCCGGCCGTCCCGCAGATAGCGTTCCACCATGCCCAGGGCTTTCTTCCCGATAGGCACGATCCGCTCCTTGTCGCCTTTGCCAATGCAGCGTACGCACCCGACTTTGGTGTCCAGATCGCCGACGCGCAGGCCAACCAGTTCGGAAACGCGCAATCCCGCGGAGTACAGGACTTCCAGCATCGCCCGGTCGCGCAAGCCGAAGGGGGTTTTCGCATCCGGCAGCGCCAGCAAGCGCTCAACTTCCTCCAGACGCAGATACCCCGGCAAGGACCGCCGGATCTTGGGAGATTCGAGGTTCGCCGAAGGATCTTCGGGGATCAATTCCTGAATCTGGGCAAAGCGGAAGAAATTCCGCAAGGACACCAGATGCCGCGCCACGCTCTTGCTTTCCAGCCTTTGCCGGTAGAGTCCGGCCAGAAAATCCACCAAATCGTCCCGGCTTACGGCCACGAGCGAGAGTTTGCGCTTCTGCGCAAAGTCGCTGAATTTCATCAGGTCTCGGCGGTAAGCCGAGACGGTGTTTGCAGACAGCCCTTTTTCGACCCGGATGTGCGTCAAAAACGATGAGATGGCCGCAGTCACTTCCATCATGCCTCCGCGTACCCGCCTTCCCCGCCGGCGGTCCGGCGGCGGGTCGCAATTCCGTAGACTTCCTCGATCTCATGGCAGCGGAAAATCCACGCGAGCGCAAGGTACAGCGCGGTTGCGCCGGTGAGCAGCCCGGCAAAAACAACCAGCTGGACTAGGAATCGAGAATGCACGGTAAACGCGGTGTAGCGATTTCCAACCCAGCACGCCGCTGCCATGATGGCGGAGCACAAAGAAATCTTTGCAAACGAACGCATGGCCTCCGTCATTCCCATCGAACCATGCCGCCAGCGAAAAATGATGAGCAAAGCGAAGAAATCAAAAAACGTCGCGAGCGCCGTGGCTAGGGCCGGGCCGCCATTCTGTACCCGATTGAAAAATACCTGCAGAAAAAGGATGTTCAGGATGATGTTGATGACCAAGGAAATGGAAGCGACGACGACCGGTGTCTTGGTATCCTTTGTGGAATAGAAAGCCGGCACCACCAGCTTCACCGTCGCCAGCGCAGGCAATCCTATGGCGTAATAGAGCAGGGCTCGCGCCGTCAGGCGCGTCGATGAGGCCACAAACTCTCCGTGCTGAAAGAGCACGCGAATAATCGGTTCGCGGAGCACCATCAGGCCCAGCGCCGCAGGAATGGTGATGAAGGCCACAATGCGCACGGAGAACGACAGCGTCTTCTTTAGCGATTCGTAGTCTTTCACCGCCGCCTGATGCGACATCATGGGAAGAATGGCCGTGGCCACGGCGATAGCGTAGCCGCCCAGGACCAGCTCCATCACGCGGTCGGCAACATACAGCGCCGCAAGGCTGCCGGCAGGCATCTTCGCCGCCGTGGCAAACTTGGTGTCGATCAGGAGATTGATTTGGCCTATGCCGATTCCGAAAAGACGCGGAAGCATCAAGCGCGCCACCTCGCGAATCGCAGGGTGCGAAAAGGAGATGGCGAAATTGAAATTCATCCCCTTCCGCACCAGGGTGGGAACCTGAATCAGAAACTGCAGGACACCCCCGACGAGCACCCCTACTGCCAGGGAGGTGGCCACATCTTTGAAGTGATGCCAAACGATTCCAACGGAGAAGAGGATGGTCGCAATGTTCAGCATCACCGGCGTAGCCGCCGGCAATCCAAAGATGTGGAAGCAATTGAGGATTCCCATCGCGAGTGCCGCCAGGGCGATAAAAAACAGGTAAGGGAAAATAATCCGGTTCAAGTCTACGGCCTGGTCGCGGGCGACGTTCGCTCCGGAAAAGACCTGGACCACCGCCGGAGAAAACACCATTCCCAAAATGCTGATCACCGCCGCAACCAGCGCGAGCGTCCAAAACAAGCGATTGGCGAAGTCCCAGACTTCCTCCCTGCTTTTTTCCTGCATGTATCCGGAAAAGACCGGGATAAAGGAGGCCGTCATCGAGCCTTCGGCAACCAGCCTACGAAAGAGGTTCGGAATGCGGTAGGCTAGGACGTAGGCGTCGGCGGAAAGCGTGGTTCCCAGGAGCAAAGTGATGCGCTGGTCGCGCACGTAGCCGAGGGTGCGGCTGACGACGGTGACCAAAGAGATGATCGAGGCCGATTTTAGGATATGCTTCTTATCGGTCAAAGGGCGGTGCTCCGGCGACCCCTAACCCCAATAAAAACAACAACTTGACAGGAAGAGCGTGCTTAACATAACATACATTCTGCCGATTGGCAAATTTGCGATTTTCCAAACTGGGATTTGCCGATTTTGAAAACCAGAGCCCCAGCCTCGACGCACAAGAAAGTCATTCTTGTGCTTGCCGACAGGAAATCCCTGCGCGGATACCTGAACCCTGCTCGCCTCGGCCAGCTCGATCCCATTGATGTACTCACGCCGGAAGGCGAGCATATCCAGTTCCCGGTCGCCAAAATCCGTTCGATTTATTTTGTGCGCGAGTTTTCCGATGAGTTCGAACCGCAGCGTAAAGCTTTCCTAAGCCGGCCCAAGCTCGACGGGTTGTGGGTGAAGTTGCAATTCCATGACGGGGACATCCTGGAAGGGGTGATTCCCAATGACCTACTCTCACTGCTAGAAAACGGCTTGCAGATTACTCCCCCTGACCTGAATTCCTCGACCGACCGGATTTTCGTGCCGCGCGCCGCGCTTGCCGAAGTAACCGTGCTTGGCGTCGTGGGCATCGCCCGGCGCAAACCAGCGGCCGTGGCTGCGGCCGCACAGTCCCGGCTCTTTAGCGAATAACGTCTTGCCGTTCAATCGTTTACTTACTTTGCTTTTCTTTTTTGACGGTTGAACTTGCCGACGAGAAACAATTGCAGACACCGCCGGACGTGTGTCGAGAACTGCTCAACGCGGCCTGGCAAGAGCGTCGTGATGCCATGGTCGTCTCACCGCAAGGGCATCCACTACGAATAGCACGCGAGCCAGCCCGGAGACATCAAAGGCGTTCGAGAGGACTTCGGTGGAGCACCAAACATCAAATGGCTTTCGGATCGTGAGCATGTTGGCCTGCATTGCGGATTGGTTACCGCACGACCAGGCTTCGGCTCTCGAAGTGCCAAGGCTCGGACTGAGCCTTCAGCCGCTGTCAGCGGTACGGGAAGGCTGATGTAGACTCTAGAAGCCTCCGGCTTCAGCCGTGGGAGCACGTCACCTTGGTTCGATTGAACCTGAAACCACGAATTTCTTTGCGTGCTTGAGGAGCACCTTCCATGAAACTTGCTGAACTCGCTCAGAAATTGCGCTGTCGCCTTGAAGGGCCGCCGGAACTGGATATTTCCGGCGTCGCCGGCATGGAGCACGCCGAACCGGGCCAGCTTACTTTTCTGGCCAACCGCAAATACTTTGCGTTGCTCAAGTCGACCCGCGCCTCAGCGATCCTGCTCGAGGAGGGCGTGGCCATCGAGCGCGACAGAACACAGCCGCCAATTGCCGCTTTACGTTCGCCCAATCCTTACCTGGCGTTCGCCCATGCGCTCGAACTGTTCTACGACGCGCCGAGGTATGCTTCTGGGATTCACCCTACCGCCATCATCGCAAGGGCGGCCAAAATCGGCGAAGGCGCGCACATTGGACCGTATTGTTGCATCGATGAGGAAGTCGAGATCGGCCGCAACGCCGTTATTTTGTCGCGCACGCGCACTCGGTGGTGCGCGAGCACTGCCGTATTGGCAACCGCGTCATCTTGCAAAACGGAGCCATTATTGGGGGAGACGGTTTCGGTTTTGCCAAACGGCCGGATGGCTCATGGTACAAAATGGCTCAGTCCGGTCCGGCAGTGCTGGAGGATGATGTGGAAGTGCAATCTAACGCCTGCGTGGATCGCGCTACGGTAGGCGAGACGCGCATCGGCCGTGGCGCCAAGATCGACGATCTGGTCCTCGTTGGCCATGCTTCGAGCGTTGGCGCGAACACCCTGCTTTGCGGGCAGGTCGGCCTCGCCGGCTCAACTAAAATTGGGAACAACTGTATTCTGGCGGGCCAAGTAGGGACCGCGGGTCACTTGACCGTTGGCGACGGCACGGTCATTACCGCGCAGAGCGGCGTGCCGAACGACGTGCCTGCGCATGCTTTCTACTCCGGCTATCCCGCGGTCGAGAACCGCCAGTGGCTCAAAATGATGGCCGCGCTGAATCAGCTCCCGGAGCTGCAAAAGCGGGTGCGGGAACTGGAGTCCCAACTCGAGCGGCTCAAACGCTGAAGGCCTGCCATCTCGTTGTTCAGAAAGGCGCTTTATTCCCGCTTCGCTGCAACCATCCGGTCGACGATCCGGGCAGCCCGGTTTTCTGTGCGCGCAGAGCGCCGGTCGCCTTCCTGACCGATCACGTCGCCTCGATTGGCTGCTGGCCGGGCGGAAGCGCACGGGCCATCGCGTCGTGAACTTTCTGGTTCAGAACGTCTCGTTCTTCCAACGAGTATTTTGATGCGTCGATGGGTTCCAAAAATTCGACCACGATCTCTCCGGCGCGAATGACAAGCGAGTGTTTCTCCATGATGTGGTGCGCGCCGATACACACCATCGGTACGATGGGCACGCCTGCTTTGATGGCCATGACCACGGCGCCTTTCTTGAATTCCTGCAGGCGGCCGTCCGGACTGCGCCTTCCCTCGGGATAGATCAAAAACGATTGTCCCGCCTTCAGGGCTTCTGCGGCCTTCTCCATGCTGGCAAGGGCTGCCTTCCGGGCGCTGCGGTTGACAGGAATAAAGTGCACGGCTTGGAAGGCCTGTCCCACGATCGGCCACTTGAACAGCGATTCTTTCAAAAGCACGGCCACGCGGCGTGGAATCGCTCCCACAATTGCCGGCGCGTCCGCGGCGCTGGTGTGATTCGCGGCAAACAGGCAAACGCCTTGGGGAATGCGCTCGAGGCCCTTCACGCGCACGCGAACTCCAACTACGCGCACGAAAAACGTCACTCCCTTGATTCCGGCCCAATACACAGGATCGGGATCCTTGGTGATCAGCGAGTAGAGGATTACCGGCGGCCCGACCAGCAGGATATACAGAGACAAAAAGACGGCGATGAAAAGCGTTCGGAACATGACCAAGCCCGTTAGCCACGGGAACAGCCTCGCCTGCCCTTCGAGGAGTAACGCCCAGGCAAGACCTTCTCGAATCGCGCGCCACAGGTCAAGCGCCTGCGGAGTCGGCTTCGACTCTAACGCCGACGGGCAGAAGCGGTCTCGCCCCGTAACAAGCCTTCCCGGATATTCCGCGTTTTTTCGCTTGCCCCGGGATCCTCAAAGACCCCGTAAACGGTTTCTTTCATCTCCCCGAGAGGGAATTCGAGCGAAATCTCGTGTTCATCGCGGCGAACCTTGAGCCTTAGGACATCTCCCGGTTTTTGTTCATAGACCCAACGCCCCATACGACGCGGCGGTTCTCCACCGTTCCAGGTGAGGATAACGTCGCCCACATGGAGTCCCGCCGGCGCGGCCAAGGCATCGGATTCGACACTCTTTACGACGAGGGAACCGCTCGCATCGCGCTCGGCAGTAAGCAAGCCCCAAAATTTGCTCATAGGGAAAAGGTTCGGTGCCCGCCACGTATTTCTCGAAAAAATCCTCAAAGGAACCCCCGGCAACCTTTTCCGCCTCCAAACGAACGTCCAGGCTGTCCCGGTAAAGTTTTCCTTGTTTGGCAAAGTCGCGGTTCATGGCCCGCAGCACGTCGTCCAGGCTTTTTGAGTTGTTCGTGCGGTCCCGGATGAGGATGTCCAGCAAATCGCCCAGCACTTGGCCTTTGGTGTAATACGACACGCTGTCGTCCGGCTGATTGTAGAGGGGGTATTTTTCTAGCCACGCATCAAGGCTCGCCTGCTCCGCGCTCTGCCAGCGGTTCGCTGGACGCTCTTCGAGTTCCGTGATCTGTTCGCCCAGGTCGTCGTAAAAGCGGTCCTTGCTCCAGATGCCGCTGCGCACCAGCGTGTAGGAACCATAGGTGCTCGTCACGCCCTCGGCGAACCACAAGGCCCGCGTGTACTGCTCCTTGGTGTAGTCCACCGGTTCGAGCGTGGCGGGTCGGATGCGCTTGACGTTCCACAAATGAAAAAACTCATGGGCCGCTACGCCGGCCAGGTACTCGTCTGACGACACGCCGATGGCCGTCGAGTAGGCGTGCTCCATGCCCCCGCCGCCCGCGCCTTTTCCGATGTGCAGCAGGAACGTGTAATGCTCGAACGGCGCGCCTTCCATGAGTTTTGTTTCGTACTCGCAAATCCGCTTCAGGTCCTCTTCGATGAGTTTCCGCCTCCATTTTTCGCCGTGAACCAGGACGGTCACGCGGGGCGATACGCCGGGCAAGTCAAACTCTTGGAAATTGCCGATTTCGATGGGACCGTCCGCAAAGTCATCGTAGGTCGCCGCCTTAAAGAAGAATGTTCGAGCCCCGCCTGGGGATTCGATCCCGGTGGCGCTTGCTGCCCGCCAATTCTCCGGTGGATTCGGGATGCTAAGCACCACGTTTTCGGCGCGGCGGTCTGGGATGTAAAGGAGGATCATGGCGGGATTGATGAAAGCGTGCTCCGCGTTAAGCTGTGTTCCGAACGGCCCGATCTCATCCCAATAGGTCGCGTAGCGAACCGTGATGGTACCGCTTCCTTGGATTCGCCACGTTTGCTTATCCAACTTTTCGATCGCTGCCTTTTCCGCTCCCGCGAAGGCTTCGAGTTGTTGAACGTGGGCGCTGAAATCGCGAATCTGATAAAGCGCATTCCAGGCCGCCATCTGCACCGTGACCACGCCTTTGACGTCGGGAATCGTCATGGTCACGTGAAACAGATGCTGCTCGGGATGTTCGAGCGAGACGTTGTATTGAATGGTGGCTTCACTGCTGGTCGCGAACACCAGCAAAACCAGGGGATGAAATAGCCATGGCACGGGAAAACGTTTCCGGGCGGAAATAAAGCTCACCGGGCTTTGGCCTCGTCTGGAATCTGTCCCGGAGAGCCGAGCTCTTGCAGCAGCTTTTCGCACAATCCGTCGAAGCTCCCATTCGACATGATGAGCAGCAGGTCTCCGGGCTTCGCTGACCGAGCCAGATACTCGGCAATCGCATCGGAGCTCGAGAACACCTGCGCCTCCTTTCCAAGTTTGCGAACATCGGCTGCGACGGCCTCCGGATCCATGCGATAGTCGTCGCCTAACTGTTGAGCGCGGTACACTCCCCCGAGAATGACGCGATCGCCCAGGGCCAAGGCCTTCGGCAAAGCCTCCTGGAACACTTTGCGCCGCATGGAATTCGAGCGAGGCTCAAGAATGGCCCACAAACGCCGCCCCGGCCAGCGGGTTCGCGCCGCTTCGATCGTGGCTTTCACCGCGGTGGGGTGATGGGCAAAATCATCGACGAGCAATACGCCTCGCATCTCGCCCTTTACGTCCATGCGCCGCTTCACGCTGCGAAACGTTCCTAGCGCTTCGGCGATTTGCTGGCTGCTGATCCCCCGCCCATGCGCAACGGCCATCGCCGCCATCGCGTTCAAAGCGTTGTGCTTCCCCGTCGCCGTCAGTGAAAACTCACCGAACAACTTTCCGCGATGGTCGATGCGAAAACCCATCCGTTCGCCCTCCACGGCAAAATCCGTGGCGACCCAGTCGTTGCCGGTACCAAAACCGTACTTCTCGACCGGGCAGAACGCTTTTTCTGCTGCGCGACCGAGCGCCGGGCCGGATTCCTCCGTGTCTCCCCAAAGCACCACTTTTCCACGCCGGGGCACAAGGTTCACCAGCCGGCGGAATGCGAGTTGATAGGTCTCAAAGTCAGGATAGATATCGGCGTGATCGTATTCCAAGGACGTAACGATCAAATCGTCGGGATGATAATGAAAAAATTTTGGGCCGCGGTCCCAAAAGGCCGTTTCGTACTCGTCTCCTTCGAGAATGAACTCCTCGCCTCCGCCGAGGCCGTAGCTCTTTCCAAAATTCTCCGCAACGCCGCCCACCAAGAAGTTCGGCCCCTTCCCTGCCGTTTGAAAGATCCACGCAAGCATCGCGGTCGTGGTCGTCTTCCCGTGTGTGCCGCTCACCACGATAGAGTGCTTTCCGGGCAAGAACACTTCTTCCAGCATCTCCGGAAGCGAGCGATAAGGAATCCGCCGGTCCAACACTTCTTCCAACTCCGGATTTCCTCGTGCGATAACGTTGCCGATCACCGCCAGGTCAGGAGCCGGCTGCAAATGCGCCGCGTCGAAAGAGTGATAAAACGAAATGCCCAGATTCTCTAGCAGTGTCGACGCCGGCGGATAAACTCCGGAATCCGAACCGGTCACGCGAAAGCCGTGCTCGCGCAACATACCCGCCAGCGGCGCCATTGCCGAGCCGCCGATTCCAATCACATGGACGTGTGTCGTTTCCTTCAAGCCGCCACCGCCGGTTCCAGAAATTCCAATGTCCCCTCGCCCTCTGCGTCCAGCCGCGCCGGGATTCCCAGAGGAATCGTCAGCATGGGCCGCATGGTGTGGCCCACGGGCGCGCCAAACACGATGGGAATCCCCAGCGGGCGCAAGATGCGCGCACAAACCTCTCGCACGCTTGGCGCTCCAGCCGCTACCGCCGGGCTGTCGGGAAATTCCCCTAGTACGATTCCCTTCACCGTTTCAAATTTGCCCGCCTGTTTGAAATGCATAAGCACGCGATCCACCTGATACGGCTTCATCGCGCGATCTTCCAGAATGAGAATCGAGTCCGTGGTGTCCAACTCCCACGGAGTGCCGATGGTCGCCTCGACCAGAGTCATGGCTCCACCCAGAACTCTTCCCACCGCCTGGCCTGCGAGCACGGGCTCTCCCTTCAGCCGCAACTTCCAGCCCGCTTCTGCCTTTCCAATCGCCTGCAAAAACGAATTCTCATCATAGCCTTTCGCCGCGTCGGGCCCCCCGCTGATCCCGGCGGCCACCATCGGGCCGTAAAAAGTGACCCAGCCACATTTCTGCCAGAGATAAATCTGCAAGGTGGTCAGGTCGCTAAATCCGATTACGCTCTTGGCTTTCTTCAAATTCTTATCGAGCTCGAAATCCAGCAGATAATTCGACCCGTAACCACCGCGCACGGCCACCAGTCCGTCGATTTGCTCCGATTGAATGCCGGAAAGCAACCCGTTCAGGCGCTCCAGCGCCGGTCCGGCAAAGTAGCCTTCAGGCTTGCTGTCTTGATTGGCCACGACCTGGAAGCCTTGCCGCTTCAATTCCGCGAGACCGGCGACCATCTCCACGGCATCCGCGGGGGACGCCGGAGCAAAAACCGCCAGCCGGGAGCCCGCTTTCAGCGCCTTGGGTTTTCGCGGAGTCCCCTTGCCCACACTCATTCGTGGCTGCCCTCGACTGCCGTCACTTCGGTAATTACTCCCTGGCGGCTGAGCTGCGCGACAATTCTTTCCTGCTGGGTGTGGCTGACCACGGACTCGAATTCCACGATCGAATTTCCTCCCGCCATGGACACCAGAAAATGTTGCATCGGAACTTTCATTTGCGCCATCAATTGTTGCACTTCCGTCGCCACACTCTCCGCATGGCTTGTGGTGAATCGAAAAACCATTGGCCGCGACTTCAAATCAAATCGCTGCGCCACCCATCCCAGGCAGACCAGTCCAAAGAGCACCAGTGCCGTCGTATACGTTGCCACCGCGAATAGTCCGCCGCCCGAGGCCATGCCGATGGCCGCTTCCATAAAAATCGTTGCCGCGGTGGTCATGCCAACCCGGCCGCCGGCCTCGCGTAAAATCGCCCCCGCGCCTAGGAAACCGATGCCTTGAACGATATTCGACGCGATGCGTGTGCTCGCGGTGTCGCCGAACAAGCGAGCGATCTCGCCGGAGAGAATCGTGAACAGCGCCGTTGCCAGGCACACAAACAGACTCGTGCGCATGCCTGCCGGACGGCGCCTCAGGTCGCGCTCGATGCCGATGATCGCTCCCAGCACCGACGCAACCGTCAACCGTAAAAAGATTTCACCGAGAGAGAGCATGGCTCCGGCCCCGGTACGCCCCTGTGTGATTTTATCCGCCTACAATTTGAATTGCGTCAATTTTGCGAAATGGCGTGCCCTCGAGTGTATCTCGCTTTGCTTCAAGTGGCGCAGCCGGTCCAGTCCGAATTTCTCAACCGCGAAGCTCCCCAGCACGGATCCGTAGACCATGGCGCGCCGCAACGACGCGTCACTCCGGTCTTTGCTTCCCGCGAGATATCCCATGAAGCCTCCGGCAAAGCTGTCGCCCGCTCCGGTAGGATCGTGCGGTTCTTCGAGCGGAAAAGCCGGCAGACAAAACACGCCGCGCTTGTCCACCATCATCGCGCCATATTCTCCTCGTTTGACCACCAGAATGCTCGGCCCCATCTTGAAAATGTGCTTAGCCGCGCGCAGCAGGTTGTGTTCGTTGGCAAGCTCGCGCGTCTCCGAATCGTTAATCATCAAAATGTCGACGTGTTTCAACGTTTCCCGCAGCTCCGCGTTGGTCCGCTCGATCCAGTAATTCATCGTGTCCATCGCGGCGAGCTTCGGCTTTTTCTTGACCTGATGCAGCACCTCGCGCTGCAAGTCGGGCGCGATATTCGCGAGGAAAACGTACTCCGAGTTTCGGTATTTTTCCGGCAATCGGGGCTTGAACTGCGCAAACACGTTTAATTCCGTTGTCAGTGTCACGCGTTCGTTCAGATTTTGCGAATACCGCCCAGCCCAGAAAAACGTTTTTCCGGGAGCACGTTCGAGTCCGTCCAGGTTGATCGTGCGACCGCGAAAAATCTGCGCGTCCACTTCGGTGAAATCGTCACCGACGATCCCGACCAGGTTAACGTGCGTAAAAAAGCTGGCGGCCACGGCAAAATACGTGGCCGCTCCGCCCACGGCGCGGTCGACCTTGCCGTAAGGACTTTCCAGCGCATCAAACGCAACCGATCCTACGACGAGTAGCGACACGCTTTTCTCCTAGGAAGTATGTTTTTTGAGAATGGCCGCCAGCCGCCTCTTGGAGGCCGTCGGCACGAGCGCGAAGTCCGTAACCAGTGCGTGTTCGAGCGCTGCTCCGCATTTGCAGGAACGCGCCGCCGGCAGCTCGCGCACCGCGGTTCGCAGGACTTTTTGCGCGTTCTCGGCGTTCTGGTTGAGCGTCGCGATGATCTGCGCCGCCGTCACCGATTCGTGGTCGGGATGCCAGCAATCGTAATCCGTAATCATGGCAATCGTCGCGTAGCAAATCTCGGCTTCACGCGCCAGCTTGGCTTCGGTCAGATTCGTCATGCCAATGACGTCGAACCGCAATTGCCGATTGACCTCCGCCTCGGCCAGCGTGGAAAACTGGGGCCCCTCGATGCAAATGTACGTTCCCTTCCGATGCACCGCGACCGCTTCCTCCGCGCACGCGTCTGCCAAAACACCCGATAATTGCCCGCACGTGGGATGCGCAAAGGCCACATGGGCGACCAGGCCGTCTCCAAAGAACGTCGCTGCACGATTTTTTGTCCGGTCGAAAAACTGGTCGGGCACGAGAAATTCTCCCGGTCGCAAGTCCTCTTTCAATGAGCCCACTGCGCTGACAGAAATAATCCGCTCAACTCCCAGCAGCTTCATCGCATAAATGTTTGCCCGATAATTAATTTCGCTTGGCAAAATGCGATGCCCGCGGCCGTGCCGCGCCAGAAACGCCACACGCTTCCCTTCGAACGTTCCCAAGACGACGGCATCGGAAGGCTCGCCGAACGGCGTCTTCACGCGAAGCTCCCGCGCTCCCGTCAAGCCGCCCATGGTATAAAGCCCGCTGCCGCCGATGATGCCGATGCTCGCCTGCGCCGAGTCTTCTTCCGCTCCGCCACTTCTCCTGCCAACTCCGTCAACCGCGCTCGGCCTTCCGGACCATCTAGAGCGCGCTCGAGCAACCGTGATTCGAGCAGCTCCACCAGCCGCTTCTCCCAATGCTCCAAATGCTTCCGCTTGCGCTCCCCGCTCGTTTCAAAATGTTTTTCGAATTGCTTCACGGCCGCGGCGAGCTCGGCAATTCCCTTGTTCTCGGTCGCGACGGTCCGAATCACCGGGGGCTGCCAGCCGTCAGGCGGCAGCACCAGCGAAAGCATGGCAAGCAACTGTTGCTCCAGGCGGTCCGCACCTTCGCGGTCGGCTTTGTTCAGCACAAAAATGTCGCCAATCTCCATTAAGCCCGCTTTCATGTTTTGAATGTCGTCGCCGAGCCCGGGCACCAGCACCACGAGCACGCAATCCGCCAGCCGCACGATGTCAATTTCATCCTGCCCCACCCCCACCGTCTCGATG
>WNGM01009576.1_pt1 | contig 16843 bp, 20 predicted proteins | sample 5400571 | NCBI WGS metagenome assembly WNGM01 (sample SAMN13153378, study PRJNA577476) | soil metagenome | isolation source: 100 cm soil or saprolite under Garry oak tree replicate 2 | place: USA:California | collected 2016-06-15 | reverse complement strand
TTCATGAAGCGGGAGGGAGAAGCTTCGCCATACAGCGGGGGCTACATGTTCCAATTCATGAGTGAGGACGAAATCGGGGAATACATGTCGATCCTGGCAAGAGACTTCAAGACACTGTTTCCTAAAGACTATCTAACAAAGGCGGCTAAAGCGCGAGTTGCCGTCGTTAGCCAAATTTAGTAGCCTGACTGTAGAATAAACTGGAGCTATTGTCCATAGCGAGGGCCCGATCCTGATGGACCCGCTCTCAGTTCCTAGATGATATTTCGTCCAGAATCCGCCGTAGCTTGGGATCTTTGATTGCTGTTCTAGAGGATTCGTAGAATTCTTTCAACTTCGTCGCTTCAATGCCTCCCTTCGCATATTCGTTGGCTTGAAGAGCCATTTCCAGCTTATCGAGTTCGTGAACTAGCTGTGCTTCCCTGCTCCTTTCGTTCTCTAGCTCCGACCATAGTTCTCTGTAAGCTCGCTGATTCTCCAGTGGAAAGTGCGAAATCAATTGTTCTCGGGCAGAGATTTTCTGAGCTCTGGCGACATTTTCTCCCCTCGACTCCTTATCTTGGGGAGTTAGATCCCCTGTAATCGCTTCTTCTAAGTCGTGTAATAGCGCGAGCTTTAGGAGTCTTTCCACGTTGTAGCTTCGTCTTTCACCTTCGAATAAACAGAGAAGCGATAGCGCGAACGAATGATCGGCAACTGACTCTGTTCTTTGAAGACGAAGCTTCTTGAGCCAGCCTCTGCGCGGTTCGGCTTTTAATCTTGCAGCGAATTCCCAAAACTGGACAAGCTGGTCCAAATCTAGCCACATGTCGCGAATCCCATCGCAATACCTAAAAACCCTTCACGATGCAAATACGTCAACTATTCGACCCGTCAAGGCTTTGCAAATTGGTTAAGAAAATCCTAACTAGATTCGCTGTAGCAAAGAAGCCCGCTCGATCTGAGGGCACGCAATACAGGTCCCCCCGAATATATCTACCTACAAAGCTAACTGATGACTCTAGCTTTCCATTCAAAGAAGGCGATCTACTCACCATCAGAGTTGATCGCCGCAAGTTGATCGTTCAGAGAGCTCAGAAGAGCATTCTCCAGATATCTGAAAGCGGAGACGCCCGCCAGAAACCATAATACCCGCGCAAAGACCCACAGCTTCTGCGCTGCAAGTCGAATGTTAAGAGTAACTGTACAAGTTACAACGAGTCCACAGCTGACGCTCCCTTTGTTTTCACGGTAAATTACGCCCCGTCGATCGCCCAGCTAAGCGTCAAAGGGCGCGCACAGGTGATCGGCGAAAAAGAGGAGATCTCTAGGATGATAGAGGAGCACAAACAGAGTAGGCCGCCACCGGTAGCGATAATTCAAGCAGTATCAAGCATAGCAATCGCCGAGGCGATTCTTTTGTCGAAAAGCCTCGGGATCCCGCCACCACTTCCCCCAATGGGCCTGCCGCCGGAACAAGTGCAGGCTCAGCAACAGCAAGGACAAAGAAAATCCGAGCCGCGCTATACGACCTAGCATAATCCCGGATTATTTAGTCCATCCAAAATCTTGGAGGATTGGTATCCATCCAAAAAATTGGACTCGACGCGTTGCCCGCTAATATTTGGCAGCAACACTCAGCCCGGTCCAGTAAGGCTTCTCGCTGTCGAACAGTTTGAGCTGATCCAACGGCCTTCCTGAGGTTGAAACGCCATGGCCTTCGGCATGATTCCTTTGTCTGAGAACCTCAGGTAGAAGACGATCCACGCCATCTGCCTCTAGCCGCATGTCGACGCGTTGAAACTGCGGTCATACGATCGATTTTGCTCCTGAATCTTGGATACTCGTTCAGAGCCGATCAGGCATCCTAGCCGTCCCGCGATAGGGACTCCCATTCGATGGGGACATCGAGCGGAATGCCATTTGCCCAATGCTACTAATACGCACGTGTATTTGCTAAAACTGCACTTTTAGCAAGTCTTATAGTGCTGATCCCTTCCATTCGCACTGCCGATATCCATGAGTATTGTTGAATTATGCGAGTCCAAGATGCCTTCTCACTTCGAGGAACAAGAACGAGATTCAGCGAATGACGGAAAGGTGAGGGAACGCGGGCGAGATCCCCTTTGCGAATAAGCAGAGATGGACGTGGGGAGACCCGGCTAACTGATTCTCAGAAAAATCGTATTCTTGAGCTGGCCCAAATCGTTCCTCGAGATCTACTTCTCTTGGGACTCCAACTTGAGCGGGGTTGGCGCATCGGGAGCATAGTAGGTTGTCATAACAACGTAACCTACACGAGGAAGAGAACAGGAGAGAAGGTGGTATGCGTCGTGGACCTTCCAGGAATACGGAAAGAGGATGTGGGTCAGGAGACAATAATGATTCGCTTCAAAGGGGGAAAGACAGAACCGGATTATCCTGGGGAGAAGTGGCTTAGACTAGCTCAGAAACTAGCCTCGAAGGTTCAGAAGGGAGAGAGGATCATTCCCCTTTCTGAGCAGCATGGAACAAACATCTTGAGAAAATATGCAAGACTCGCAGGTGTTCCGGACTGGGATCGTCTGCATAATCATCGCCAACGGGCCTATTTCGGTACGTTCTGGGCCAGGAAAACAGGCAGGGATCCTTGGAAAGTTCAGAGTCTCATGGGACACAAGGACTTGAGGGCTACGGCTGTTTACGTCGAAGAGCTCTCACTCGAGGAGAAGAAGCAGCTCCTAGACGAGGCCTAGCATTGCAAGGGTCTCCCATGAGTCGAAACGTTCTCTCCGAAGCCACAACGGTGGCTTACAAGACTACGAGGTGTTGCCCAATCTCAAGAAGTACGCAAGAATGTAAGAGGGCAAGTAGGACGTGATTCATCGAAGAATTTACGTTAGAAATCTCTCAACCAACAATCCATCTTTTTCTCTCAGCTGACAGATCCTTCTTCAACCATAAGGATTAAACGAGAGGGGAAATTGCCGGTTTGTCGGACGTGAAACATATGCCCCGAAGAGCAGTTCGAAGACCAGCCAAGCAAAAGACAACAATCTTGTTCAAGGCTGGGAACCTGCCCACTACTCCAGAAGAACTCTTCCGTCGAGTCTTCTGGAAGAGCGACTTTCTCGCAGGCGAAGCCCACAACTTCTGGAAGGAAGTCAAGAAAGCGGAACCAAGTGGACTACCAATCCAGGCATGGAAGGACTGGATCTCTAAACGCGGAATGAGCGTCGGACAATTCTACAACATGATACATGGACTTGTTGGAGCAGGTTTCATAGAAAAACGTGATTCTAAGTGGCACATGAGCGAGGGTTTCATGCAGGAACTGAAGCAGATGATGAAAGTCTATTCTTCGGAAAGCGGTTATGAACCTAGGACAAAATAGTCATCCAAAAAACTGGAACAATTAGCATACATCCAATAAATTGAACCTCTAACGACGAGTTTTCAAAACTCGCCCTTGAAGATCGATTTCTCCATTTCTAATCCTTGTGGTTGAGATCGGCTTCCCATCGGCAGCCTTGGTTAAATCGATGACGACCAGATCTAAGGGCTGAAGACCATTCTGCTGTCTGAGCCGATTCAACCGACGACCACTCGCAAGAGTGCCCTTACTGACTATCAGCGCTTGCAATTTCTTTCGCCTGGCAGCAGGTCCGTAAGGCTCGCCAAGCGCAGTTACTCTTACCCGCGACGACCAGCGCCGAGTTTTCAGAAACCCGTCCAGGTCGCGAACCCGACTAGAAAACGAACGAACTTGGTGTTTCTTATGGAGAGTCGCGACAAGTCGGTCGCTTGTGACTCCTACCAAAACCACATCTCCGAGCTTGAAAGCCTCAGAGAGCAAATGTCGGTGGCCGGCGTGTAAGACATCGAAAGTTCCTCCGAGAGCCACAAGCTTGTATGGACGGGCTGATCGGGACAAGTCGCGTTCTTTGAGGTCTCGATTTTAAGGATAAACCTTGGGCTGCCATGGGCAATTCCTTCGGTTTTCTGGAACCCAGTAAAAATGGCCTTGCCACGTGTTCGTCGCGTGGGCGAAGAAGAAGTGACCCGGTCCGGCATTGACCAGTACTCTTATCCTCAAATCCGCGATCAGCCCAATAACAATATACGGGGAGTAAAAGTTGGGTTTGGATTCTAGATCCCCTAGGGCACGCCATCGATTCGGTTTCTCTGGTCCTCTGACGAGACAAAAGAAGGACAGGGTTACTGTTGACGACGTTCTTGATAGTCTGACTAGGCAAGCCGAGCTCAGGCAGAAACTCGGAGAAAGGGACGAAGTGAGACTAGAGGAGATTGCAGAGACAGAAGATCTGAGCCGGTTTCAAGGGCTCAATCCTGGACCTACTTCCGCTCTAGTGGTGGCAAGGAACAGAAGCTTCGGGCACCTTGCATTCGTCGTGATGCTTTCATGCGGACTCGCGGTAGTATGGCTATTCAGTTCAGCATCGAAGCGCTTTGACCCAGCATCATTGGGCGGGATTATTCAGAAATCTGGTGTCCAGTCGATTTTCGCGAATCAGGCTCAACTGGGGATAATCGCGCTGGCCGCCCTAATGGGCGCTCTCTTGATTCGCCGGAGAAGACGAAGCCCGAGCCGACAACTTCATTCTGTCTAAACCGGCAGGTCCACCCCGAGTTGGAATCCCTCAGTCAGAATGCTTGGGACCTTTAGACTCCGCTCGGTGGAAGGAGACGCAACCATCAGTTGTACGGTCTCTCTTCATTGCAGGTTATATGACGGCGAAGACGGGCGTGCCTTGTGCCAAGGGATTTCCCAGAGTCCGGGGCGGAGGAATCAAATCCATACCTGACCTCTCCAACTCTTGTCTTTTCCCTCATCCTAATCTGTGCTTACATAGCCATTGGATTCCTGGTCGGCGACTTCGTCAGCCCTCTCTCGATACCAAATTCACAGGTACTTCTAGTTCTTGCTCAATGCGACGGTCCATTACCTATCTATCCCTGGACCTTGGTGACATCAATTTTTCTTCACGCAAGCATCATCCACATCGCAAGCAATATTTTATTCCTCTTGCTCTTCGGCTTCATACTTGAGGAACAGGTCACGAAGACCCGTTGGGTGACGACTTTTTTCCTTACCGGTATTGCGGGAAGTCTCACCTTTGTTGGGGCCGATATCGCAGGATTTTTTCTCAGTGGGTTCCCTAACGCGCTCTCTCTGAGCTGTGGAGTCGGAGCCTCCGGCGCAGTCTATGGCATAATGGGAGCAGCAACCGGACTCCGAGGCGTTATCCTGATCATATTCATCGCTGGTTTGGATCTCTTCGCGGGCGGAGGCTTCTTCGCACATATCGGAGGCCTGATCACGGGGCTCCTTCTGCGAAGGTTCTGGAGCTCTGAGCTAAAGAACTTCTAAGCACCGGCCTCAACAAGCAAACAGCGAGCTTTATTCGATCGACGTGGTAGCCCGGGGGAGATTCGAACTCCCGTCAGCAGGTTGCTCCAACCCCTCTGTTTGAGGGGATCCAGAGCCGACTAGGGACGCTTCCATGTTTCTGGCCCGAAACGCCCATGCTATGCTAGACCACTACACCACCGGGCTACGAAGTTCTTGGTTGCTCCTCGACTAGCCATAATAGGTTTCGTCGAAGTGAAGAAGGCGAGAATCCAAGAATCGGGTCGATTGATCATTCCGCGCTTACATAGTCTTTCTGAACCGCAATTTGCTGTAAGTTGAATCTTGAACGGTCGCCATGCTCAGTTCTATTGAACCATCTTGGTAAGGAAAAGGGAACTCGCCCAGTCCTCTCTGACAAGTTTTGCATGATATTCCTGAAAGGCTCTGAATCTGGGCGCGATTGGCTGGCGATTCGCCCAGAATCAGTGCCAGACAGCGAGGGTTCTAGAAATGAGGGGGTCTTAGCGACTACCTCTCGCGTCGCGAGAGCGGAGTCTCCATCTGAACAGGAAGACCTGAATTCGGTTGGAACTTCGAGGCGACGGAACCCGACCTAGCCTATATACTTGTCGAAACACTTATATTCGAAACCGAACGCGTCGCTCTCGCTTTCCGAGCTTGGACTCTTCTAAAGTTCCTCCAAGAACCAGTCCGGAAAGTGGAGACGCAAAGGTTCCTCAGAGACCAAGGGAAAAACCCATGAGCACGCCCTCCCCCAGCGCACACCCACCCAAAATCCATGTCTGTCCCGAATGCGGGAGCCTCAACCTCATAGAAGACTTCGACCAGGGAGAAACCATCTGCCAAGACTGTGGCCTGGTCCTCTCTCAGAACCTAATGAGCCGCGGCCCAGAATGGCGAGCTTTCACCAAAGAGGAAAAGGACGAGAGAGGGCGCGTGGGAATACCAACATCCTTCTCCATCCACGACAAAGGACTCTCAACAGTCATTGACCGGGTCAACAGGGACGCTTTCGGCAGACAACTACCCTTCGAGACAAGAATGGAGATGCTGCGTCTCCGGAAATGGCAGATTCGGACCAGAGTGCACTCATCCTCCGACCGCAATCTAGCCCAGGCAATGGCCGAGCTGGACCGTCTGACAGACAGGCTACACGTACCAGCCAACGTCAAGGAAGACTCAGCCGTCGTTTACAGAAAGGCACTCGATAGTGGACTGGTCAGAGGACGATCAATTGCTGCAATTGCAGCCGCGTCCCTTTATGCAGCATGCAGATCCAGCGAGACCCCGCGAACCCTTAAGGAAGTTGCTTCAGCAAGTCGAATCAAGAAAAAGGACGTCGCACGCTGCTACCGTCTCCTTCTAAGAGAGCTTGAGATGTCGATGCCGGTCGAGGACCCGATTCGCTGCATATCAAAGATTGCAAGTAAGGCCGAAATCACGATACAGACGCAGCAATCGGCCATCCAAGTACTGAAAGACGCGAGAAACAAAGGAGTCGTAGCCGGCAAGGACCCAATGGGCCTCGCTGCGGCTGCTCTTTATGTCGCCTGCGTTCTGCAAGGTGAAAAGAAGACGCAGAAGGAAATCGCGGAAATTGCGAACGTCACAGAAGTTACGGTCCGGAATAGGTACAAAGGCTTGAAAGACGCCCTCGGCTTGTCCGCCTGAGACAGAGACTAGCGAAGATATTGGCGCATGCTCTGAATGTTGTTGAATACAGTGCTCCACTGTGGTGAAGGATTCGGCTTCGTCGTACTATACCCAGTCATAGAGATGGAGAACTTCACCCTCGGATCCCTAGAGTAGTAATAGATAATGTCCAACTTTCGCTTTGGATTCGCATTGTATAGACTCCTCTTCAAAGCATTGAACAGGTATTTGTTAAAGAACTCCAGCTCAATCGAAACGGTTATCCGCTCACTCAATCGAGAACCTTCTAATTCGCCTTATTGAAGATACCGGCTATACCTATTTATCGATAGCCCCTGAAGCCGATAAAACCCTCACGAAGTCCTCTGGAAAGCGCTGGAAACCCACGGCAATCCAGAGAGACTCGGAGCCGTAGACAGCTCCAAAGCTCAATCTCGCTACGCCCCAACCTCGTAGATCGTTCCTTTACCCCGTTCCAAAGGTTACAATCCGGATTTTACCGCTCGGCTCAAGATGTATCAGAGAAGCGTATGACGGAGAAGACGACCGTAATCCTTGCACTCGGGATGGCCTGGCTGTTCTGGTTCCTTTTTTTCCTCTACCTCGGCGTCTAATCAGTCCTTTTGAGGGCACGCTTAAATACGCAAGCCGCCGATAGAATTATCGTGGACGATTACAAGGGAGAACTGGGCGTCTAGAATGGCCGACGTTTGTTCGACCTGCGGCCTTCCCAAAGACCTGTGCGTTTGCGGCACCATCAGCATGGAGCAGCAGACCGTAAAAGTGCGCATGGAAATGCGCAAATGGGGCAAACCAGCCACAATAGTTGAAGGCATCGACGGGAAAAGCGTTGACCTTCCGGACCTCGCGACAAAACTGAAGACATACTGCGCATGTGGCGGAACCTCAAAGAACAACGCCATAATCCTACAGGGAGACCATCGTGACAAAGTGAAAAAAGTCTTGGTCGGATACGGTTTCCCGGAAGCAAGCATCGAACTTCACTAGGACGCTTACGGGCTTGTCCAGTCTGAAAGAAATCCTCGGCTCATTTCGAAGAGGTCCCATTGGACTCCGAACATGCCCTCGCTGTGGTTCCTCAGTCGTAAGATCTCGAACTCCGCTGGAAGGATGGATATTACCCGTAAGGTATGTCTGTAAGAACTGCGGGTACGAGGGATTCGTCGCCTTGGAAGAGGAGCACAAAACCTAACCTTAGACGGTTCAAGGTTCAAGACATCCGAAGGACTCTTGCGATTTCTGATTCGAAAGCCTCTGGACGGAACCGCTTCGCCCTAGCAGATGAGGCTGCGGAGAACCGCCGCCGAAGATGATCGTTTTCAGAAAGCGTTGTGATCTGCCGTGCCGCAGTGGACAAGTCGGACCACCGGAAACCCACATCGATAGGCATCCAGCAGCCATAGCCTCAACAATCGTTATTCCAAAATGCTCGTTCTCGGCACAATGAACATAGGCCATAGCACGACCAAGAACATCCTTCACCTTCCTCAGCGGAGAGAGAACAAAGGAAACGTTTCCCGGCGCCCCTTGGCGCAGATGTTCATAGTAGGGAATTACCCCAACAGTTCCGACGATAACAAACCTAACGCTAGGAACCATGCGAGCCAACTCCAGGAATAGGTCGAACCGCTTCTCAGGCGAGATACGTCCAACAGTTATGACGAGATTCTCTCTTGCAACTGATTTGCTATAACCCTCGTACATCTCTATTGGACACGGGGGGTAAATTGTCGTGGAATCTCGCCGCCACTTGTTCCTGACAAATCCACGCGTATAATCCGAGTTGCTGAGGAAGGTCCTAACACGACGAACACGACTACGATAGAAGTGAGTCGCGGGCTGATAATACAGCTTCCAGAAGGGAGATAAGGATTGTGATTTCAGATGCCAAAAATATTCTGGAAAGTGGCAATACTGGACAACAGGGGCGCTGACATTTGGTACGTACCCAACATCCTGAGTGCCGAGGATAAGGTCAAATCCACGATTATGGGAAAGTAAGTCTCTGATGCGCAGCCCATGATAGATTAGTAACCGATATAGAACTAGTCCTGATCCGATTATTGGCCTGAATCTCGGATATGAGAGTTGGTTCACACCCTTGAAAAGTCCGTAACAACCGAAAAAATCCTCATAGGAGGCTTGGTCAAACTCCTCCGAAAGAAGGGATACTTCATGACGTGAATTAGCTGCAGCAGCAATGCAATGAAGGGCAACCCTTTCCGCTCCGCCTCTAGCGTTCATACTAGGATGTAGGACGAGTATCTTCATGGAAAGCTCATTTCCCCCGTCTCGAAAAGGCCATTTTAACCAGCGTCTTCATACCCAAGAGCTGTGTGCTCTATCTCAGATTTCCAAGGACTATTACTCGACGACTACCACCGGTATGTGCTCGAAAGAGAACTTTCTATGTGGCATCTCTATTATCTACCACATAAACCACTCGCGGGAAAAACGGTCCTTGACTTAGGGGCAGGATGCGGCGAAACCGCAAAGTTCTTCCTTAATCATGGAGCGAGCAGAGTGGTATGCGTCGAACCGGAGGGCAAATGCCTGGAATACCTACAGAAGAACTTCGGAAAGGACCCTCGGGTAGTTATTGTTTCAGAATTCATCGACCATATCAAGATAGACATCGAGGGAGCCGAAGAAGGGATGATTTTTGAGGCACATTTTCCCGTAAAAGTCAGGAAGCTGTCAGGTAGTCCCCGTGAGACCCTTTGGAGAGTCGAGAAGAGGACCGGCCTTTGGGCTGCTTTTCTGGTCAAGGTAGGTCCGAGGTCTTATCGATTGATAAGAGACTCTCCCTTAGAAGGGGTCGCCAAACGACTTCGGGATCTTGTAGGGTGAGAAGGTAGCTCCGCGACGTTGTTAGTTTCGATGCATACGACTATGCGGAGACAATTCACGTACTTCGCAGGACCAGCGTGGTACGATATGGCCATTCCAAGCAGTCTAGGCTAATGTCGGAAATCAGCGCCTTTCATAATACTCGAAAAGCTTCAGCATTTTAGATTCGAACATCTCTGGAGAGAATCTCTTGGCTCTTGCCGCTGCCGCGACTGAAGCATCCAGCAGCCATAGCCTCAACAATCGTTATTCCAAAATGCTCGTTCTCGGCACAATGAACATAGGCCATAGCACGACCAAGAACATCCTTCACCTTCCTCAGCGGAGAGAGAACAAAGGAAACGTTTCCCGGCGCCTCTTGGCGAACCCGCTCGTAGTAAGTCGACGTCCTATCCGAGGGACTTCCTACCGCTACAAATTTGGTCTTAGGAACCATACGAGCTAAGTCGACAAACAAACCAAGTCTTTTTTCCGGAACAAGACGACCGATCGTTATTACCAAGTTCTCTCGGAATTGCACTCCACCAAATTCTGAATAGTCTTCGACTGGACAGGGCGGGTAGAGAGTGCTAGAATCGCGTCCCCAGTTCTTCTTTACGAATCCTCGGGTAAAGTCCGACACGCTGAGAAGCGTTCCCACGCGGCGAACGCGATTTAGATAGTATATGGTTGCCGGTCGATAGTATATGCGCCAGGTCGGAGAAGCTTGGTCTGTTGCTAGATGAGAAAAGGATTCTGTAAAGTAGCAGTACTGCACTGCGGGCACGCATGTTGAAGGCACGTATTCTATATCCTGAGTACTCAACACAAGATCGTAAGTCTCCATTGCGGCAGCCCTTCTGATTTGGAACCAATTGTAAATCAGTCTCTGATAGAGAAGAGCTCGAGAACCCAAAAGCGGCTTGAATGCCGGGTAGTAGGATCGGTGGATTCTGTTGAACAGGCCGGAGCAACCATAGAAGTCCTCGAAACCAGCTTCATCCAGGTCTTCCGTAAGGAGGGAAACTTCGTGGCCAGACTTGGTCGCAGCCAAGATCGAGTGAATCGCAACTCTCTCCCCCCCGCCTTTGACACTCAATCGAGGGTGAACTAGAAGTATGTTCATGGGCTGTGACCGAATTGAGTCGCGAAGAGCAAACGGGGGCTGGTTAACTGTCCTTGGATTTCCACATTTCTACGGTCAGTTTCAGTCCCTCCGCGAGAGTGTGCGACGGCTTCCAATTGAGTTCCTTCGATATTCTTGAATTGTCAAGCACCAGATATTGAGGGTCCTGCGATTTCGGCCGCTGAGGGTAACCTGGCGGATAAGATCCGAAAACAGTCTTTCCCTTGAAGCCTGTCATTGCCGTCAACATTTTCGCCAGTTCGGAGTTTGTAACGGGGTTGCCCGGTGAAACGTTGTAGATTTGGCCGATCGCTCTGAGGGACTTGGCAGCCAGAATGTAAGCGCTGACGTGGTCTTCCGCAAACATGTAGTCTCGGATCGAGCTTGGAGCTCCAACGTAGCAGGTCTCTCCCGCGAGCATTTTGGATATGAGGTATTCCGTGTAGAATCCTCCTTCACCGGTTCTTCCGTAGCTGTTGATCGGCCGAAGCACCGTCCCCTTCAAATGGTATACGCGGTTTGCCATCTGAACGTATTGATCGGCGGCAGATTTTGTGACAGCGTACGGTGAAGCAGGATTTAGTATTGCATCTTCTCCGATGGGTTTGTTGCCATCTTGCCAGCCGTATACCTCGGCCGTCGAGGCCGCGATCAGTCGTGCGTTAGGCGCCTCTCCTAGGATTGCATGAACGAGGTTTACGGTTCCCTCGAAGTTCGTTGCGATGTATGGATACGGATCGTCAAAAGACAGCCTGACAGGGGTCAGAGCTCCCAGATGAAAGATTATCTCGGGCTCTGAGGCGTCCACTGCCGAGAGGATGGAGTGGAAGGTTCCGAGATCTCCTTCTATGAGATGCACTTGGGATATTACTTCTCTGATTCTGCTTAGTTCTCTTTCGGACGAATGCCTGACTAGACCATGAACGTTGTAGCCATCCTTGACTAGGCGAGCGGCTAACCTTGAACCTATGAATCCGGTTATTCCTGTTATGAGGACATTCATCTTGACCTTCGTTCCTTCAATGTCTCATCAGCTTCTTCAAGTTCTCTCAACGAGTTTACTGTTATGAACGAGCCGTTATGCTGGAAGGCTTTTAGCTTATTCATTTTCGCCAACCTAGGAAAAGTTGTTCTTTCGACATCGCCCCTTCCGGGCAGGTATTCCAGAACCTTCCGGTCGAAAACGTATATTCCCATCGAGATGAAGACATCATTCAGAACCGGCTTCTCCACAAAACCCTTGCAAAATCCTTTCTTGTTAATTTCGACCAGGCCGAAAGGTAACCTCGGATGTACGACCGCTATTGATGCCAGGCACACATTTTCGCGGTAGTTGTTGTAAATTGTTGCTAATCTGAGATTCGTTATCTGGTCTCCATTGAGCGCAAAAAATGAGGGGGAATCCACATAACGGGAGATAGCTAGGCGAAATCCCTCGCTCGTTCCACCTTCCACCGTGTGAACACTGTATCGTATGTCTACTCCAAACTTCCCCCCGCTACCGAAATACCGCATTATCTTTTCTTTCAAGTAGGCTACTCCAATCACGAGGTCTGTTACTCGGTTTTGTTGGAGCCATTCGACAACCCATTCGAGGAGAGGTTTACCCCCAACTCTGACCAGTCCCTTAGGAATGTCATGGGTTATGGGCCTGAGTCGGAGCCCTTCCCCGCCGGAGAGGATTACTGCTGTCTTAGGGGCTCTCATGCGATTCTCTCACGGGCTTTCATTTCAACCGAAGAAGAGGGCTCATGTTCGGTAGCTGCATATGGTGGACTTGTGTGAATAAGTAAGGTTTCGGTCGCAAGGGCTATTCGAATGCTTCTCCGGTGGAATATTCCACATTACAGTTCGTGTAAGATTCAGGAAGGGCTTGCTAACGTCCTCAACCACTCAATCGTCGGAGGTAATCCCTCGGCAAGCCGATACTGAGGACTAAAGCGGATCTTCATTCGAGCCGCCGAGATGTCGGCTTGACTATGTCTGACCTCCCCGACTCGACGCTGAGCATGGATGGGTCGAAGATTCCTCAGATCAAAAAGGTGGAGAACCTGTCGTGCAAGGGATATGATGGTAGTTGCTCTTCCGGTTCCGATGTTCAATATTGTCCCACCAGGAACGCGTCCCGTGAGTGAAGCGAAGGTGGCTCTCACAACGTCGTCTACGAACACGAAGTCTCTGGTTTGCGTGCCATCACCGAAAATTATGGGAGGTTTCCCATGCAGGGCTTCGTTCACGAACCTAGTAATGACTCCAGCATAGCGATTTGACTGTCCCGGGCCATATACATTGAAGTACCTCAGAACAACAGTAGGGATCCCGTACAGACTCGAGTAGACCTTGCAGTAGTACTCGGACGCCAGCTTGGAGCTGGCGTAAGGCGAGGCGGGTGCTGGGGCATCGGTCTCTCGACAACTCGATCTTCTGTCCCCGTAGATCGCCGCTGTGGACGCGAATAGGAATCGTTCACTATCGATCTTGCGAGCGAGATCGAGCATTCGACAGGTAGCTTCTATGTTTGCACGAACTGTCAGCAGAGGTCGCTGGACCGACTCCTGAACGGAAGTGTTCGCCGCCAGATGCACTATTCTCGTGCCCGATTTGCTCCGCCTTTGCGAGTTGGTACTATTCAAGTCAGCTCGGTAATACTCCAATCTACTTGAGCTGGGGAGATCCTTTGGCCTTGGGACTCTGTCTAAGGCTTCAACCTGAAACCCCCTGTGGAGGAGCTCTTGCACCAAGTGTTTCCCAATGAATCCTCCGCCTCCGGTGACAAGGACCGATCTTGAGCCAGAGTGTCCTTCGTCTCTCTTCAAAGAGTGATCGTCTCATTTGACGGGTTTAGGCCTTTGAGAGAATCCGGATAATCTTTGCCCGCAGTGTCAAAGGATCTCTTATGGAGAAGGGCATGTGATCTCTCTAACGGATTGATCATCGATCCAGCTTGTCTGCGACTTGGCGGGTCTTGAGGTAGCCATACAAAACGAATGGACGAAGCCGCGCGATTGAGTGAAGGAGGGTCCGTAAAGGAGAGACTCCGAGTTGTCTTCGAGCTTCACCTGCTTTGATCTGGTAGAACACAGACCGGACGAGACTCATTTTGCGCAGATGCAACGCGATGAGGCTGGTGTCCATTTTCACTTTCTCTCCACGTTTCCTGAGTCGGATGTCAAGGTCAGTATCGGGAGCGATCACGTCACGAAACCCTTCTACATCCGCAAGTGCTCTAATTGAGATGCTCCTCGCGCCCCCGCGAGCTTCTCGACCAAGTGGCGTAAACAAATAGCTTCGTTCCCAGAAAGAAACGAGCTGATTCATTAGTCCCTGGCTCGGGTCGGTCCGGACTAGGGCAGACACAGATGCCCACTCCCGGCAAGAAGCAGAGGTTTTTTCCAAGAATAAAGTGGGCACGAGTATGTCTGCGTCAACAATAGCAAGAACCTCGCCTACCGCATTCTTTCTTCCAATTTCCAAATTCTCCGCATAGCTATTTTTCCATAGCGATTTTTGTTTCTCTATGACAATCGAACGCTTTGGAAGCATTTTCTTGGACAACGCGACTGTATTGTCGGTACATCCGTCAGCAATGAGGATGATTCGTGCTGGTGGGATCGATTGTTGTAGAATTCCCTCGAGCGATTTTTGGATGTAAGATTCCTCGTTATGGGCGCAAATCAGTACCGTCACGTTGACGGGCAAAAGGGAACTACTCGATGTTCACCGCAAGCAAATAGACGATCGAGGCAACAACGACGAAGAAGGCGAGAGGCACGTACCAAAGCAAGAGACCTCCTGCTATCAACACGAGAAGCGCTCCCAGATCGGCTTTGTCCTTTCTCTTCGACAAATCTACGTTCCAGACGCCCAGAGAATAAAGGCTCACGGCTAAGACACTTAGCACAGCTGCAACGTTGAAGAAGAGTACGGGAAAGATAGAGCCACCAATGGGCTTGTCGTTGGTGATTGTGGGGGATATGTTAATGATCGGTCCAAGCAAGAACCGGAGACCGTAGACCTCACCAAGTCCGAAAACAACCCAAGCCAAGGGAAGGAGAAAGACCCGTTTTTCCAAGTGTTTTCTCGAACTGTTCGCCGACGATATTTCATATAAACGTTAGGCGCCGCATTCTTTGGAACGATCAACGAAGCCGAAAAAACTGTTCTTTCGAACCTCGGCACTGTTCTCGTTAGTACTGGGCCTAGTTGATGTTCTCTAGTAACAAAGGGATAATTAGCAGTCTGGACGGGAGCGGACGATTGGAAGCAGATGAGCGAAAACCTTCCTCAAACGAAGTATGTTGTGGAAGTCACTGTTCCAGAAAAGAGCACGCCGACGCCCAAGCAATATGTTCAGGATCTGAAGGGCGTGGTCGGCGGTAAACAGTTAGCTAGAATGAAGAAGGAAGCAGTAGACTGCCCGGTCCTTTCGAAGACTGTTTCCTTCGCACAGTGCTTCGCCTGTCCCAACTTCATTCGGAGAGTAAAGGGAAAGGTAGACTGTAGAGGTTTTCCTTTGCCCGCATCCGCCTAAGAGCTGTCGATTATACGGAGAAAGGTGTCCTCGCGGATTGAACGACGAAGCCCAGAAACTGATGGAAGAACTCGGTTTCTCTAGGGAGGGATGTTCAATCTATTTCTCTCTCCTGGAAAAGCCATCAGGTGAGACTATTGAACAGGTGCTAGCGCATTCAAGCTTCTCATCGCGGGACGCTGAGAGAGCTGTGAAAGAACTTGTTGAGAAGGGGATTGTTCGGGTCAGCAGCAACAAGCTCGAAGCGTCAGAACCCAAGCAGTTCGTGGCCAGAATACAGGATATGAAAAGGACGGAGATGTCCAGGGATCTTGACGCCCTCAACACCAAGAGTACACGATTGTTGTCTCTGCTCGAACCACAGTATTGGGAGCTGCGACTCGGGGTCAAACCAGAAGACCTTCTGGAACCCTTGCCGACGCTTGAAGAGATGGAGGTTCGGACAGTCAAAGTGATCGCCAACGCCTCAAGAAACGTTTCGATCTCAGCAGAGACTTTTAGCTGGTTTGGCAAGGTCAAAGAAGAGATCTATCGCGCGATCGAAAGAGGAGTGAAATTCAGGCTACTTATGACTGCCAAGGATTCCGAAGCGGTTTCGCGAGCCCGAGAGGCAAAGGGGCTGGGAATAGAAGTTCGACAACCTAAGGAGGACTGGTATCCTGTGAGGGGGACGTTGTCAGACGAGAAGGAACTCGTTTTCCTCATATGGGCCACAAACGAGAGAAATGGCCGACGGCCCAAATTCTTCTTCACCAAGAACAACGGGATGATCCGGGTATTCGCCGACGCATTTGACAAACGCTGGTCCGACGCGAACCTGCTCTAATCCGCTCCAACTGGGTTCACGGACTGACGCACTTTTCCGCACGGGCTGACCCGCTCGCGAATCTTTTTCATGGATTCTCTTCGGGCTGACGTCAAAGATGTTTCAACCATGCCTCTCTTCAATTGGTCTAGTCCAACGTTCATCATCGACGATTCTGTAGGATTGAAAAGAGAAGCTTCGTCTTTGCGCAGGGCTCACTTTCACATGGGTCCACGGCGACCACTCGTGGCACGCGGGACGCCCGAAGGATCCATTTTTTCCTGAAGAGGTGCAGTTATCTGGGCGTGATTCAGGGCTTATTTCCCAAAGACGGGCTTGTAACAAGGTTGTCAGGCGTTTCCCGACCCATGCGGAATCCCCTAGGAATCAGCGTGGAAAATTGTGTTCTCGAAATCGTGGGCTTGGATTCGAGATCAGGGCGTGTTTCGGGCGATTTTCCATCACTTGACCGCATTTAGGACTAGTGGTCGAAACTCGTCCAGTATTTCTTGGAGTTGATTCTCC
>WNGM01003529.1_pt1 | contig 16845 bp, 11 predicted proteins | sample 5400571 | NCBI WGS metagenome assembly WNGM01 (sample SAMN13153378, study PRJNA577476) | soil metagenome | isolation source: 100 cm soil or saprolite under Garry oak tree replicate 2 | place: USA:California | collected 2016-06-15 | reverse complement strand
GCTTGTACGTGCCGACGAAGAATGCTGCCGCCGTCGCGTCGCCCACAACGCTCGGTGTCGATCCCCTACGGACGCGGCTGCCGGAGAACGAAGAACAACCGATTCATCGGATGTACGGTTTTCTCTACGTCGCGGACAAAGAAGAAGGACTCGTCATTGTTGGCGATCCGAATTTGAAGGGCAAAAGTCCGGGCGTGAGAACCCTGCTCGACGGCAATCCAGCAAACAATTTCCTCAAGCGCGCGCTGGCATTCAATCCGAATGGCATGCTGACCGGGGCGCGCCGCATCGCCATCGCGGGCGCTTACGCCTATATTCTCACGGAGCAAGCGCTGGTTGTCGTTGACCTGGATAATCCGCTCGCGCCGCGGGTGGCCGCCAAGATCACCGCGCCGTTCCTCAATGATCCGCGCGGCGTCGCCATCCAGTTCCGCTACGCGTTCGTGGTGGATCGAGACGGACTAAAAGTCCTCGACGTCACCGATTTGGCGCGGCCCCAGCCGGTTGCAAGTGCGAATGTGCCGCTCGAAGACGCGCGCAACATCTACCTCGGCCGCACCTACGCATACGTTTCCGCCGGCAAGCAAGGATTGGCCATCATCGACGTGGAAAAGCCCGATGCGCCCAAGCTCGATCAGATTTTCACCGCCGAGGGCCAGCTCAGCGATGTGAACGACGTAAAGATCGGCATGGTGGCCGCGAGCGCGTTCGCTTTCGTCGCCGATGGCAAGAACGGCCTCTGCGTTCTGCAAATCGTCTCGCCCTGGGACGATGGCGCTCATTTTTCCGGCTTCAGCCCCCGGCCGACACCGAAGCTGATCGCCACGTACCGCACGCGTGGGCCCGCTCTGGCCATTTCGAAGGGAATCGATCGCGACCGCGCGGTGGACGAAAGCGGGAATCAGCTCGCGGTCTTTGGCCGCCGCGGCGCGCGGCCGTTGAATCACGACGAAGCGCAAACCCTGTATCTGCGGAGCGGAAAACTTTACACGGTAACCGATACGCCGGGCGAAAGGCCTTACGGCAGCGTTACAGATCTGCTCCATCGCGCAGGCGCGTGGCTGCGCAGCGCGCTCAAATAGCGCCTCTCTAACCCTTTAGCCGCGCCGCGCATCTAATCAAAAGACTACGGGGCGTTCACACAATTGCCCATAGCACCCATCTAAATAAATCATGAGCCTGGCCGCGCGAACGCAGCTAAAGTGTATTTGATGGCAGGCTTGGGTTCCGAAACGCCGGAACCCCTAACGGAGGACCATTTTCATGGTGAAGCAGTATCTTTTAGCGAGCGACTTCGACCAGACGTTGAGCTTCAACGACTCCGGCTTTCTGCTGAGCGAATTGCTCGGCGCTTCGTCCTTTGGCGAAAAGGTTTCCGGACTTTCGCGCATTCACCTGGTGCATCAAGGTGCGGAGCTGTCTTATCTGATCCTGCACGACCCGGATTTTCGCCGTGTCCGACGCGAACACCTGATCGAGACCGGCAAAAAAGTGCGCTTGAAACACGACGTGCAGTTGTTCACGCGCACGCTCGACACGCTCGATGAGGACTTCAAATTCCACTTTCACGTGATCACCGCCGCGCCGCAGGAGATCGCCGAATCGGCGCTCGAAGGAATCGTTCCGCTGGACCACATCCACGGCACGCGTTTCCGTTACAACGAGACGACCGGCGAAGTCGACTCCATCGTGCGCGCTCCGGCGGGCTACGGGAAAATCGCCGTGCTCGAAGAGTTGCGCGAACAGCTCGGCATCAGCCCCGATCACGTCATCTACATGGGCGACGGCAGCTCGGACCTGCCCGTGATGATGCACGTCAACCACTCGGACGGACTCACCATCGCCGTATCCGAAGCGCAGATGATCGCGCGCGTCGCCAAGCGCACCGTGCTCAGCGACAACGCGGTGAGCTTCCTGGTGCCGGTGCTCGAAGACGTTTTGCACTGGGACCGCGCGCGGATTCGCCGCACGTTCGACGGCCACGGGCTCACGTTGCGCGAATGGGACAAGATGCGCACCGACAAACTCACCATCCACGAGGCGCCGGACTCTGCCGAAGTTGCTCCTGCCGGCCCGGCGCAGTAACCTCGCTTGCGAAACGCGATTCCGCCGAGGGGCGCGCTGCACTGGGCCTCTCGCGTGGAACGCCGCGTTCCTGAAGATCCTCGGCACTGACATTGAGCTGGAAGAAGCTGCCCTGCGGGTCGTCACAAGCGTGCGCGGAGAAGGGTCTGGCGCGATGTCAACGGCGTCAAACCGACAGGAAGTCAGTTGCGCCTGAGCCGATGTATCCTCGCCTTCTTCCGCAGCATCCCACCAGCGAATCTTCATTCGGGAGAATTTCATGGAGAAACGCCGTCTTGGCAAGAATGGACCGCTCGTTTCCGCTCTCGGACTGGGCTGCATGGGCATGTCGGAGTTTTACGGCGGACGCGACGACGCGGAATCCGCCGCCACGATCCATCGCGCGCTCGAGCTGGGCATCAATTTCCTTGACAGCGCGGACGTCTACGGCCCTCACATCAACGAAGAGCTCGTCGGCCGCGCGATTCGCGGTCGGCGCGACAAAGTGTTTCTCGCCACGAAGTTCGGAATCCTCCGCTCCAGCGACCCCAACTTCCGCGGCGTCAACGGCCGGCCGGAATACGTCCGCGCGGCGTGCGAAGCAAGTCTCCGCCGCCTCCGCGTTGACACGATCGACCTCTACTACCAGCATCGCGTGGACCCCAACACACCGATTGAAGAAACAGTTGGCGCGATGGCCGAACTCGTCCGCGCGGGGAAGGTGCGTTACCTCGGTCTTTCCGAGGCCGGCCCGCAAACGATTCGCCGCGCCCACAAAGTGCATCCCATCGCGACGCTCCAAACGGAATACTCCTTGTGGAGCCGCGACCCGGAAGACGAAATTCTTCCGACCGTGCGTGAGCTCGGGATCGGGTTTGTGGCTTACAGTCCGCTGGGTCGCGGATTCCTGACCGGCCAGATCAAGCGCTTCGAGGATCTTGCGCCGGATGATTACCGGCGCACCTCGCCAAGGTTTCAGGGTGATAACTTCGCAAAGAATCTCGAGCTCGTCCGCCGTGTCGAAACCATCGCCAAGGAAAAGGGAGCAACACCCAGCCAACTAGCGCTCGCGTGGCTCCTCGCGCAGGGCGAGGACATTCTTCCCATCCCTGGCACGAAGCGCCGGAAATATCTCGAGGAGAATGCGGCTGCCGTGGATATTCAGTTGACGGCAGAAGATCTCCGCCGGATCGAAGAAGCCGCTCCGGCCGGCGCTGTGAGCGGGGAACGCTATTCGGCTCACGTGATGCGATTGGTGAATGGCTGAGGCGAGCCGCGTCGCTACCCGGTACAGCGTTCGTAAACGGATCAGCGCCCGCCCCCGCTCAGCGCGGGCAGGGTGAAGCTGGGTCTTACTTCCTTGCGCTTCGACCAGTCGTGATAGGTATGGCACTCGAAGCAGCGCGACTCGGCATGATCGGATCCCGGTGCGTGACACGTCTGGCAAGTTGAGATTCCGGGCAGGAGAATGTCGCTCGTTTCCGTGCTGGTCAGCGCTTGCGCATGGCAGCTCAGGCAGGAAAAGCCGCGGTGCGCGTCATGATCGAACCTGGCATGCGGCATCCAATGGGGCGTGACGTTTGCGCTGGCTATGGCCGGCGGAAGATTGGCTGACGAAAATGAAAGGGTGTGACACTGTTTGCAGGTTTTGCGCCAGAGCAGGTCTTCCGCTTCTGCCGTGCGCTCAACCACCCATTGCGCTGGCGTGAGGATGCGCGCGGATGCAGGCAGCGGTCTGCCCGTCAAGCTGCGGTCCGGCTCGCGAACTACGCGCAACTCGGCCGGATGCGCGATGATGTACCCCGAAAACGTCTTGACGAGAAACGCGCGAACAACTTCCGGCTTGTCATGCGGAACGCCTTCGTTGAAGCGCTTGTCGAAGTCAAGCAGATGGCAACCCGCACAAGCAGTGGCGAACTTCACCGGCGCCATCAACTCGCGGCCTGATGTTGGCGCGCGAGGCATGAGCGCGCTGGTCGGAGTCTGGGCCATGCCACCTTGATCCGCGTAGTTCGTTTTCGTCGCGACGTATTTCGCGTCCGCGTAGGGCCATTCTGCCCTGACCGCCGGTGGGCGGTGGCAGTCGCTGCATTCGAGCTGCACGGTGGGCCCGATGGGGCCGCGGCGAATCGGCTTCATGTGGATCGCGTGATTCAGCTTGATCGTGCCGGAATCGCGTGCGCCACCGCGGAGGGCAGCGAATTGCGGATGGCCATTCTCAAAAGTGCGAATGTGCGCCGCAAAGCTCGGTGCGCCGCTCTTCGTTCTCAGTTCGGCGTGGCATGCTGCGCAGTCGAGACTTGACTGCCATGATGGATGGGGCCGTCATGACAAGCGAGGCACGCACGATCTTCGGCCTTGGCGGAAAATGCGCCGGCAACTTGCAGGTGGCATACTCCGCACTCTCTCTCGAGCATGGCGTGGGCCGCGGACATCCGGCCGCTTGAATAAACGCGCGCATCGCGCGAGGCGCCGCGCCAGGCGATCCACGAGACCGCGAGCACTGGAAGCAGGATCGAGAGAAGTAGTTTGGCGCGCTTCAGCGGCGTCGGTTTCTTGAAATAATTGAGGTCGATGCGCTGCGCGAGCTTTTTTGTTGTGCGTGCGCGAGCCACGAATCACCCGTTAAGACGAATAGCGCAGCGCCATCACGGCGTGAATGGCGCCCAGAGCAATTAAGGCCAGTGAAAGCGGAATGTGCACGAGCAGCCAGCCGTGCAGCCAGTGATGCAGCCGCGCCTGGCGCTCGAGTTGCCGCGCTTCCTCGCAAATGTCCTCAAGGTCGGCGAGCATTGCGTGCGCCGCTGGAGGCAGGGCGGTCTTCAACCCCTCAAAGGCGCTTGTGGCCCTGGCTTCGTTGGCAAGCCGTTGGCCACGCGCTCGCGGCCTATCCAGGAACGGACGCATTTCTTCCAGATAGAAGCGCCGGAGCGGCGCGCTTTCATCTTCCGTGAGCGCGACAACAGCGACTGCGGGCGCGATTCCCGCGGCGACCGGACTTCGAATCGAGGTAATCGGTCGCATAGCTGAGAACCCGCCGGCATGAAGCGATGCGTCTTCAGGGGCAGCAAGCTGAAGACGGAGAGAGCCGCACCACGCCTCGACATAGCGGTCGGCTTCGTCGAGTAGCTGTTCGCGCACATGCGCGATTTCGTCGTAGATGGTTTCGAGCGGGGCATCGGACGTCATGATGCCCGGCAAATAATGTTGCAAGACTGCGCCGAAGACGCCGCTGCCAACGACAATAATCAGGAGCCACATCAGGACTCGCGTGAGCGTCCCGCCGAAGTGAAAGCCGCCGTGAAAGAGAAGGATCGGGAGGCTCAACAGTCCGAGCCAGAGATGGCCGCGCATCCAGGCCTGCGCGCGGCCGACACGCCAGGTAGGCACACGCTTTCGCGCGCCCAGAAGCGCCGCGAAAATCATGAACGCGAACCCGACGACGCCAAAGAGAAGGCCAATTGCGCTGCCACCGCGCGGCCCCTGCGAAGAGAAGTATGCATACGGAACGAAGACAGCGAGCGCAACGGCGAGAATCGCAACCGAGACGATCAGCCAGCCGCGTTGTGTTTCATCCAAGCGCATGCGCGGCTCAGCTCCTCATTTTCCACTTAGCAGCGGAGCGAAGAATGCGCGTGGATCGACGCGATGCGCGGCGTCGTGCGGGCACGCGTACACGCAGCTCGGCTCCTTCAAGTGCGTGCAGAGATCGCATGACGTGGCCTTCTGCCTCACGATTGCCCTCTTGCGGCCCGGACGATCCGGATCTTCGGCCATGACCTCAAAGGGATGCAGATTGATGTTGCCATACGGGCAGTTGCGCGCGCAGAGTCCGCAGCCGATGCACCAATCCTCAATGATGACTTCGAGCGAATTGCGACGGCGGATGGAGCCGACCGGACAGCCGACCATGCAGAGCGGGTCGCGGCACTGGCGACACGACGTGGCGACGAGATATTGCTCGAAGCGCAAGCCGTCGCGGATCAATCGCGTGACCCCGTCGTGGGCGTCCGCGCAGGCGTTCACGCAGGCATCGCAGCGCGTGCAGCGCTCGAGGTCGAGGATAAGTAGGCTCTGTGCTTCCATGAGCCCTTGCGAAAGGAACTGGTCGATGGGCACGCTTTCGACCATCTGCAAACGCTGCTGATTCTGCGCGCGGCGCTCTGCGGCGACTTTTTCGAGGCCCTGGCGGACGGCGGGAAACTGTTCGATCATCTGGCGAAAATCTTCGTTCGAGATGCGCACGAGTTCGACGTGGTCGAGCGCCGTGCATGTGGCTGTCCTAACACCGCCGCCGAGAAGACCGATCTCGCCGAAATAATCGCCGCGAGAGAGATACGCGAGAACGAGTTCGCCGCCGGGATAGTTTTCCGAAATCTTTACGAAGCCGATGCGCACGAGATAAAAGCTGTCCGCAGGTTCGCCCTGGCGCGCGATGACCTGGCCGGGGGCGTAGCGCACAAGCTCGACGCTTTCTTTGAGGTGTTCGATGAAGTCGGGTGTGAGGTCGGCGAACATAGGCACGCCGCGAAGGTGGTTTTCGAGCGCCCGGCGGCGATAGTTCTGGTCGAGCTGAGCGCGGAACGTCTTGTTCTTCATAAGGATGTCCAGGACGTTGCGCAGCATTTCGTAGGCGAGGACATCGGTTTCAGCCCGCACGGTCGCGGAGCGCGGATAGAAATTCAGGCACGTCATCTCGCCGAAGAGATCGCCGGGTCCGAGCTCGGCGACGGGGTTTTCGTAGGCCAGATCGACGGACGCGTCGATGGGGATGGTGCGGTCGCGGGTTTCTTCTTCGCGCGCATCGGAGTCGCGCACGGCAAGAGTGCTTGTCAGACGCTTGAAAAACCCGCGCGCCCCGCCTTCGGTCTTTACATGTGCGATGGGTGACGAAATCGAGACGCGGGCCTTGCCTTCGAGCAGATAAAATGCGGTCGAGCCGAACTCACCCTCCCGGCAGATGATTTCACCGTGCCGGACTCGCCGCTTGACGATCGCGCCGCGATTCAATTCAAGAAAGGTGCCAGAGACACCTTTGAAGACGGGCAAGTGGAGAAGCTCTTCGGCTTCCATGAGCTGCGCATCATCGCCGGCGGCGATGACAGTTCCAACGATGCCTTTGTTCGTGAGGGCACCGGTGGGGCAGGAGACCATGCACTCACCGCAGGAGATGCACGTCGAATCGCCCATTGGGGCGTTGAGATCGAACGCGACGCCGGCGGCGTAGCCTTTGCCCATGCGCCCGAGGACGAAATTGTTGCGGATTTCATTGCAGCCGCGGATGCAGCGGTCGCAGAGGATGCAGGCGTCATGATCGACAGCAATGGCAAGCGAAGAGTCGTCCTTCCCGCGCGCGAGAGTGCGCTTCGAGAAGCGCGGCTCTTTTATACCTGCAGCGCGTCCGAGCGCCTCGAGCTCGCAGTCGCTAGACTGCTGCTGGCGCGCGCAGGGCGAAGGATGATCGGCCAGAAGCAGCTCGAGCAAAGTGCGGCGGGCGCTTTGAACTTTCTCGGAGTTGGTGACGACGTTCATGCCCGGCTCGACAGGCCGGACGCACGAGGCAGAGAAAACGCGCGCGCCCGTGTCCACAACGCAAAGGCGGCAGACGCCGACGGGCGTTTCGTTCTGAAGGTGGCACAGAGTGGGAATGGCGATTCCCTTCATGCGCGCGGCGTCAAAGACGCTGGTGCCGGCAGGGACGCGGACAGGATTTCCGTCGATGGTGAGATCTATCATGGCCGGAAGTGTGGCGCGTGTGCTCACGGGCGAATGCCTACGCGCGGGGCTTCACCGGTCCGGGTGGCCGGCGAATGACATGCGCCGGAAGGGCATTGACCCTTTAACACGTGTGCGTCAACTTCTTCGCGGAAGTGCTTCAGTACCGAAGCGACCGGCGCGGGAGCGATTTGGCCAAGGCCGCAGATCGATGTCAGGCGCATGGCTTCCGAGAGTTCTTCGAGCAGCGCAAGATCGGCGCGGTATTCCGCTTCCGAAATGCGCCCCTGCGTCCACTTGACGAGCAGATCGGCCATTTTTTGTGAGCCGACGCGGCACGGGACGCATTTGCCGCAGGACTCGTTGCGATAGAAGCGCACCGCGTTGAGCGCCATGTCGAGCATGCAGGTCTCTTCGTCGCAGACGACGATGGCGCCGGAGCCGAGCATGGAACCGGCGTCGGCAAGCGCTTTGAAATCGAGCCGCACGTCCACCATTGAGGCAGGCAAATAGCCGGACGACGGCCCCGACGGCGCAAATGCCTTGAGCCGCCTGCCGCCGCGAACACCGCCTGCATGGCCGAAGATCACCTTGGACATTGGCGTGCCCATTGGGACTTCATACACGCCAGGGCGCGCGACGTGGCCGCTTACGCCAACGAATTTCAGTCCTGTCGAGCCGTTCTGTCCCTGCGCTTTGAACCATTCGACGCCGCGGGCGAGGATTTGTGGCACGTTGGCGAAGGTTTCCACGTTGTTGATGACCGTGGGCTTTTGCCACAGCCCGGCCTGACCGGGGAATGGAGGCTTATTGCGCGGCTCGGCGCGTTTGCCTTCCATGGCTTCCAGGAGCGCGCTTTCTTCGCCGCAGATGTAGCCGCCGGGACTCACAAAAATATCGAGATCGAAGTCGAGGTCGCTGCCCAGGATTTTTTTCCCGAGAATGCCTGAGCGATAACAGCGCTGAATCTCTTCGCCCAGGATTTCTTCCTGCGAGCGGTATTCGTGGCGGATGTAAACAGTGCCTTTTCTCGCTCCGGTGACGAAGCCCGCGACGATTATGCCTTCGATGACGAGATGCGGCAGATGCGAGAGGATGAAGCGGTCCTTGATCGTGCCGGGCTCGCTTTCATCCGCATTGCAGACGACGTATTTCTCAGCGCCCGGCATTTTGCGGACGAGCGACCATTTCATTTCCGTGGGAAAGCCTGCGCCGCCCATGCCGCGAAGCTCAGAAGCCTTCAATTCAGCGAGGACGCCGTCCCAGTCTCGCGTTTGCGCGAGCTTGCGGACGACCCCGTAAGGCTCGGCGCCCGCGTACGGGTCCGAGGCGCATGTCACCCGGGTCTGTTCGGGATGCGGCTCGTGCAAGGGAGCTCCCTGGATGGCAGCCCGAATGAGCGCTTCGGCGTGCTCGGGACTGAGGTCCATGAAGATAAGATCGTTGATGGAAGCGGCTGGAGCATGATCGCAGCGGCCGAGACAGGAGACTTCGCGGAGAACTACCTCACCAGAGTGCGCGGAGGCAAACCGCTGTTGAAGCGCGGCGCGCAGCTCGCAGGCGCCGTTCAAGTGGCAAGACATGTCGGCGCAGACTCGCACGTCGGCGCGCGGGGGCTCGGTCAACCGAAAATGGGGATAGAAACTGGCGACGCTGTGGATTTGGTAGAGGGGCGTCTGAGTGCGCTTGGAAAGGGCCTGCAGCTCTGCCACGGGCAGATAGCCGCAGCGGAGCTGGATGGCCCGCAAATCGTCGAAGATCACAGTCCGCGTCTCGCGCGAAGAAGCGCAGGCAGCCTTCGAGGAGTGCTGTCCTGCGCCAAACGGATCGCTGAATCCCCTGAATACTACTGGCGCGGTGCGGCGGTGTCCAGAACCGGATTTCCGTTAGGTGCGGCGATGCGCAAAAAGGCAACGTGCCGCGTTGACTTCCCGACGGAGCGAAGTTATAAGCAACTGGAATCCGTTGGTTGAATGTTCCGGGGAGAAACTTGCCCGCCGCAGGTGCGTCTGGCGAGGCGCGTTACGAGATCGAATGCATATCCAACCATTTTCCCTTGCGCGCACCTTCAGGCTATCTCTTGCGCTTTCGATCATCGTCTCGATGCCTATGGCCGCGCGCGCAGAAAGCCAGCGCAAGGCGCCCGCTGCCTCCGAGCAGCCGCGGAAATATATCGGGCCAGGCTCGTGCGCAGCGACGAGCTGCCACGGCAGCGTGCGGCCGGTTGCAGGCAGCCGCATTTTGCAATCCGAGTATTCGACGTGGATCCTGAAAGACAAGCACAGCCGGGCGTTTCAGGCGCTGACCGGTGAAGGCGGCGAGCGCATCGCGCGCATTCTCAAGCTCGGCGCAAGGGCCGAGGACTCGCCGAAGTGTCTGGCGTGTCATGCGCTGTACACGGCGCCGGAGCAGCGCGGGAGGCCGTTTGAGATGAGTGAAGGCGTATCGTGCGAGAACTGCCACGGGCCGGCATCGGGCTGGCTCGGGCCGCATACAACACGCGACTGGGCGCACGAGAAGTCGGTTGCGCTGGGGATGTACGACACGCGCGACGTGATTCGCCGCACGGAGAAATGCCTGAACTGCCATCTCGGAACACAGGAAAAATTTGTCGATCACGAAATGATCGCGGCAGGGCATCCGGATTTGTATTTCGAGCTGGATTCGTTTTCAGCGGTGATGCCGCGCCACTGGAAAGTTCCGCGGGAATCGGCGCCCGGGAAGCCGGCGGAGGACGAAGCGTGGGCGGGCGTGCGCGACTGGAGCGCCGGACAGGCCGTGCAGCTCCGCGCCGCTATGCAACGGCTGGCGTGGCGGGCGAGGGGGAGGAACTGGCCGGAGTATTCGGAGTTTTCGTGCTTCGCCTGCCATCATGCGCTGGGCCCCGCGAAGGATAGCTGGAGACAAGAGCACGGTTATCCGGGGCGGCGGCCGGGCGACCCGGCATGGAATTCGTCGCGCTATGCGGTGTTCCGGCTGCTCGCGATGCAGATTGATTCCGGCACGGGCCTGGAGCTGGACAAACAGGTCGCGCGGGTGAGTGAGGAAATGAGCAAGCTGAATCCGGACCGCGAGGCCGTGGCGAGCGCGGCTGCCGCGGCGGTGCTGCAGGCGCAACGAATCGCGGAAGAGCTTGCGGCGATGAAATACGATCACGCGATCGCCCTGCGCATGCTCCAGCGCATCACCAACGACGCGGACACTATTGCCATTCAGGACGAACGCGCGGCAGAGCAGGCGGCGATGGCCGTGGATTCGCTCTACATTGCGTACAGCCGCGACGCGAAGCCGGCGAACGGGGCGGAAGTGCGCGCGGCGATTAACGAGCTTTTCCAGCAGCTCGAGAATCCTTCGGCCTACAATGCCGACCAGTTTGCTCGCGGGTTGCGCCGCGTGGGTTCTCTGCTCCACTAGCCTCCGCATTGACCCTGCGAGTGCGCTGGCGTAGCATCGTCGCAAAATGCCATGCCCTCGAAAAAAGTTCCTCCCGGGCCGGTGAGCCACTGGTGGAGCGGCTTTTTTCGGCAATACAGCCGCGATCCGCTGGGCTATCTGACTTTTCTTTTTCGCACCTACGGTGACGTGGTGGGGCTGCGCTATTTCAGGTACCGCGTCACCTTCATCAGCCATCCGAAGGACATCGAAGAAGTGCTCGTCAACCAGGCGAAGAAATTCGCCAAGGGCCGGATTCTCAGGGCGAACAAGCGGCTGTTCGGAAACGGCTTGCTGACAAGCGAAGGAGAATTCTGGCTGCGGCAGCGGAGGTTGGCTCAACCCGCGTTCCACCGGGCCCGGGTTGCGTCGTACGCGGAGACGATGGTGCGGTACGCGGAGCGGATGCTCGAGGCGTGGCGCGACGGCGAAGAGCGCGACATTCATCAGGAGATGATGCGGTTGACGCTGCAGATCGTGGCCAAGACGCTCTTCGATGCCGACGTCGAAAACGACGCGCGCGAGGTGGGGCGTGCGCTTCAAGTCGTGATGGACCTCAACTCGAATTTCCGGCGGCTCGTGATGACTCCGCCGTGGCTGCCGACGCGGCACAACGTCAGGGCCTTCTTCGCCGTGCGCAGGCTGAACAAGATCATCTACCGCATCATCGCAGAACGCCGGGCTTCGGGGCGCGACACCGGAGATCTCCTGTCCATGCTGCTGGCGGCGCAGGATGAAGACGGCTCGCAGATGACCGATCAGCAGCTCCGCGACGAGGTGATCACGCTTTTTCTGGCCGGGCATGAGACGACGGCAATTGCGCTTTCGTGGACTTGGTGGCTGCTGGCGCAACATCCCCACGCGGAAGCAAAACTTCAGACGGAACTCGGTGCCGTGCTGGGCGGACGCGCGCCTAGTGTGGAAGATCTTCCGAGGCTGTCGTATCTCGACAGGGTGCTCACGGAATCGATGCGGCTCTATCCCCCCGCGTGGGGCATGGCGCGGCTCGCGATGGATGACGTCGAAATCGGTGGCTATCACATCCCGAAGGGCGCCGGCGTATCGCTGGCGCAATGGGTAGTCCATCGCGACCCGCGGTGGTACGACGAACCCGAGGAATTTCGACCCGAGCGCTGGGAAAACGACTTGATCAAGCATCTGCCGCGGTTTGCCTATTTTCCGTTCGGCGGCGGCCCGCGAATGTGCATCGGCAACAACTTCGCGTTGATGGAAGCCGCGCTGCTGCTGGCGACGATCGCGCAGCGCTTCCGGCTGCGGATCGTGCCGGGGCGTCCGGTAGTTCCGCTGCCGTCGATCACGCTGCGGCCGCGGTATGGAATCCGGATGGCGCTCGAAGCGCGGCAAACGGCGATGCGCGCTTCTCCCGCAGGTGCGAACTCTGCTGTTGCGGATTAGCCCGCCCGTTCCCTCTCTCGTTCAGCTTGCCGGCATGGTGCCGAGTTCAGTGCGCGTTTGAATGACGCGTAGGATGGAATCGCGCGTGAGCATGCCGACGATGTGCGATGTGCCGTCGCCCGTCCCGGTGACGACCGGCATTTGATTGACGTCGGCGGAAAGAAGACGCTCAAGAACGGCGAGGAGAGGCTCTTCGGGCGAAGCCCAGAGAATTTTGTCGCGCGGAATCATTACGGCTTGGACGGAGGTGTGCGCCCACTCGTGGCGGGGGACTCCGTTGAGGGTGTGGACGTTCATCATCCCAACGAGGCGGTCGTCGGTAACGACCAGATGGCAGCGGCGGCCCGTGCGGAGAACTTCTGCGCCGTAGTCCTCGAGAGAGATTTCGCGCGGGACAGTGGGAATCTCGTGACTCATGACATCCGCGGCGCGCAGTCCGAGAAGGGCTTCGCGTATAGCAACCTGCGCGACGCTTTCCTGCGCCGCGGTCAGCAGAAACCAGCCGATGAAGGCCAGCCACAGGCCCGAAATCCACTGGCCCTTGGCGGCAAGGCCGTACCCAACTCCGAACAAGATCAGAGCGTAGGCAATGAGCTTGCCGGAAGTACCGGCAACGCGCGTGGCGCGGGAGAAATTCTTGGTTATGCCCCACACAATCGAGCGGAAAACGCGGCCGCCGTCGAGCGGGAAGCCGGGGACGAGGTTGAAGAGCGCAAGCTGCAGGTTGATCCAACCCAGCCAGTTCACGAGAGCGCCCAGCATTTCGCTGTACGGAAAAATGCGCGCCAGGCCATAGAACACGCCCGCCAGGAAGAAGCTGGCCAGCGGGCCGGCGATTGCGATGTTGAACTCCTGAACGGGGCGAGACGGTTCACGACTGATCCGCGCGACGCCTCCGAAGACGAACAGCGTGATGGAGACGACGGGAATTTTGTAATGGATCGCGACGACGCTGTGGGAGAGTTCGTGAAATAAAACCGAGCCGAAGAATAGCAGGCTGGTGAGAATGCCCAAAGTCCAGTGCTGCGCGTTCGTCCATTGCGGATGTTCGTGGCTGAATTGGCCTTCCAGGGAAAGCGTGATGAGGACAAAAATGATCACCCAGCTCGCGTGTAAGTAGATGGGGATTCCGAAGATTCGGCCGATCCGCACACCCGACTTGGCAGGCATCGAAAAGCCCTCGCGCCCTTCGTCCTTACGATACCTCTGATTCGGTACTGCGCCAAATCCGCCTCTGGATTACCTCGTCCTCCAGAGGCGCCGAGTGCTGCCCGCCACCCACGACGTGTGTTGCCAGCCACATCACCCGGCTCCAGCGCTAGAAATAAACCATTTGTTCTCAGTGCAGTACGGATGGCGCGTCGCGTGCCATCGCTTCTCCGCCGAGGCAGTTCGGCGCGGAGACCGTACCGCGGCGGCTTTGACGCAGTCAAGCCAGCGCGCCGGGAAGGCAATTGCCCTCATCGAGGTGAAACGCCATGGAAACGATTCTTTACCTGGGAGCGATGGTATTCATCACCTTCGCTGGTGCGACGCTGGCTTGCGCTCTGGATTGGCTGCTGCTGCACTTCGCCTTTCGGCTGATGCGGCCCGCCGGCACACGCAGACCGAGGTTCGTAAAGAGCACGGCAGTTGCGCACGCGAGCCAAGTGGTCACGCAGCGTTGAAACCAAGCGCCTCGATTGCGGGCAGAGAAAGGTGCGCCGCGATGTCAATCTTAAGGTACGCGCTTATGACTCTGAGCTTCGCGCTGTTCGGGAGTGCCGGTGTGCTGGTAGCGTACGACGTCTATCTCGCCGCGCAACTGCGGCGATTGCTCCGGCGATCGTCGAGTGAGGCGGTACAAGAACAGAAAAGCACTGACTCACGACGTCGGTTATGGCGCCTGCCGTCTGGCCTGCCGCGTGACGCCAAGCTAAATCCGAAGCCAATTGGAAACCCATAGGGGGAAGTTGTAGCCGCAGGGTTCTGCCAGCAAATCGCCCTGCCGGGGGCTCACCCGCGAAGCGAACAAAAAAGAAACGACCTCGTTTGCGAAAGCAAGCTCCGCCGCGCTTGCTGCTGCCGGTTACCTGGGAGTTCGCAAACCACAGTGAGCAATTCCCGTTTTCCGATCGGCGCTTATTGGCTCACCGAGGGGTATTTCGGCCGCGAAGGAATGCCCTTGTAATTTTTCAGAGCCTCTTTAGCCAGCTCGATGGCTTTTTCGAGCTGCGGATCGTGGCCGCCAACGACCAGGTCGGGCCGCTGCGGCACCACGTAGTCGGGATCGACGCCGTGATTTTCGACAATCCACTCGCCGCCATTGTCCGGTATCCAAAAAGCAAAGCCCGGCGCGGTGACGAAACCCCCATCGCGAAGGGGCTGAACGTTGCCGATGCCAACGAGTCCGCCCCACGTCCGCGTGCCGACAATTGGTCCGATTTTCTCACGGTGGAAAAACCATGGAAAAGCGTCGCCGCCCGAGCCGGCAAGCTCATTGACGATCATTATTTTCGGGCCAAAAATCCCTACCGGCGGCCACGGAACATCTTTCGTATCGCGCGGCGCGACGAGCGCGAGCAACTGGCGCTTCAGCTTCTCGGTGTAGAAGTCGGGAATCTGGCCGCCGGAGTTGCACCGCTCATCCACGATCATGCCGTCTTTATCAAGCTGGGCGTTGAGCTGCTTGTCGAAGGCGATGATGCCGGGAATGCTCGTGTCCGGAACATGCATGTAGCCGATCCGGCCGCCAGTGGCTTCTTCCACTTTCCTGCGATTCGCAGCGATCCAATCGAGGTACCGGACTCCGTCTTCATTCGCTGTGGGCTTCACGGTGATCTCCCAGGCGCCGTCAACGCTGGGCTTGCTGTTGATCTTGAGCGTTACGATTTTTCCGGCAAGGTTCTGGAAGTAAGCGTACACGTCTTGATTCGGACGGGCCTCGCGGCCGTTGACGGCGGTGAGATAGTCCCCGGCCTTTACTTTCAAGCCCGGTTCCGTGAGCGGTGAGCGCGTCCTCTCGCTCCAGTTCTCGCCGGGGTAGATTTTCGCGATGCGGTAGAAGCCGCCATCCACGTCAAAATCCGCCCCCAGCATACCAACGCCGATGCGTTGCCGTTGCGGTTGATCGCCGCCGCCGACATACGTATGCGAAGTACTCAGTTCGGCGATCAGTTCGCCGATCAGGTAGCTGAGATCGCTGCGGTCCACGACCCAGGGCAAGAGCGCTTCGTAGCGCGCGCCGATTTTCTTCCAGTCGTGCCCGGTCATCTCCGGGTCCCAATAAAAATCCCGTTCGATGCGCCACGCTTCGCGGTAGATCTGTTTCCATTCTTCCCGGGGATCCACTTTCACTTGTAGTTCGTCGAGCTTCAGTTTGCCTTCTCCGACCTTGGCTTTGCCGGGAACCGCTTCCACAATGCCGATCACCGGACCGGCTTTGTAGATGACCTTGCTGCCGTCCTTGTTCAGGTCGTACCCATCGATGCCCTCGAGGAGCGGCTTACCCTCCCGTTTTTCGAGATCGTACACGTGGAGGACGTTGCGCGGCCCGCTATCCCCCTCGCCTCCGAATGCGCGGGCCTCTTGCGGCTGCGCCAGGTAGAAAAACTTGCCCTTCCGCGCAGCTAGGCTGTTCAAGATGCCGGACGGAATCGGTACGGCTGCGATGCGGTTCTGGATTCCATCGAGATCGATCTGAATGGGTTTGGGCGTTTCTTCCTTCTTTTCGTCTTTTTTCTCCTCGGGCTTCTTTTGCTCGCCCGATTTCGCCGCGGCGGGCTTCTGGTCCTTCTTCTCCTCAGCGGGTTTTTCTTCGTCGCTCTCCGGCTTGAACGGCGACGCCTCATCGGCCTTCAGCGTGATGGCGAAGACGCCGTCGGTCGTGTAGTAGTTGAAGCGCTGATCGAGCTGGCCGATGCTCGGGAAGAAATAGCGCCGGGAAAGGAAGAAAAGATATTTACCTTCGGGATCGAAGACAGGATTCGTATCGCTATAAAAGCCGCTGGAAATCTTCGTGGCTTTCTTCTGCTCGAGTGAATAGAGCAACATCTGGCCCGCGCCGCGGCGATCGGCCTTGGAATAGGCGATCCATCGGCTATCGGGCGACCAGCTTGCGTCGTAAATGTCTTCGTAATCCCCCTGATCCACCTGCACGGGCTTCTTATCCTCCACGCCGACCCACCAGAGACGATGCAGTTTGTCCCAGTAGAGGAGTTTCTTGCTGTCCGGCGACCA
>WNGM01003748.1_pt1 | contig 16856 bp, 11 predicted proteins | sample 5400571 | NCBI WGS metagenome assembly WNGM01 (sample SAMN13153378, study PRJNA577476) | soil metagenome | isolation source: 100 cm soil or saprolite under Garry oak tree replicate 2 | place: USA:California | collected 2016-06-15 | reverse complement strand
ATTGGAAACGACTCTAGCTGGACGGCGGGATCAACAAGTGTCTCCAGGCGTTGGAGACAATATTGATAGCGGGATTTGTCCAGGGAACAGTAGACCTGGCGTCCAACGCGGCGTGTGTGGATCATACCGGCACGACGCAACTTACGAAGATGCCATGAGACAAGTGGCTGGCTAAGCCCTAACATGTCCGTCAGGGCGGTGACCGTAATTTCCTGCTGGTGGGCTAAATGATAGACAATGCTCAGACGAGCTACGTCTCCCAATGCCTTGACCATAATTTTAAGTTCACGCCAGTCGTTCATGCCACTCCCTAACGGCGATATGTTCATGTCATATAAACAAACATTTCATAAACCTTTGTTTATATAGTACCCGATGCAAACCCTATTGTCAAGGCAGCAGGACTGAGATCCACTCATCAAGAGGGGGTGCAGGGGGCGAAGCTCCCCTGACGGGGTCTGGGGTGTCCCCAGAAATCTTCTCTTTCCTTTTGCTCGCCTCCGTAAGAGGCAGTTATGAGTAGATCTCAGAACAAGAAAAAAGTATGGCACCCCTTGCTTTAAGGGGTGCCATATTGATTAAGTGGGCAACCAGGGACTTGAACCCTGAACCTAGCGATTAAGAGTCGCTTGCTCTGCCATTGAGCTAGTTGCCCATCGTTGACGAGGAGAAGAATATCATATTAGCGAGTAGTCGTCAAGCAGTGTCTGGCGCCGGGTGATTGAAATTGTGTGTGAGATCGAGTATAGTAGCTGTGGTTCCCCGTGGAAAAAACGCGCTTTCTTGTGACGTTTGACCAAACTGGTATGGCTTCTCATGTGAGGTCATTTGTTGACAAAGTGAACACAGTTCTCCTGTGGAGGTGCGAGGATGGCCGACCGTGTGGGACAACAACTAGGCAACTATCGCCTCATCCGCTTGCTCGGCAAAGGAGGCTTCGCTGAGGTGTATTTAGGTGAGCATGTGTACCTGGAGACGCAGGCTGCCATCAAAGTCCTCCTGACCCAATTAGCATCCCAGGACATGGAGACGTTCCGCCTCGAAGCCAAACGGGTGGCACACTTAGAGCATCCCCATATCGTACGAGTCCTGGAATTTGGCGTAGATGGATCGACTCCGTACCTGGTGATGAGCTACGCCCCTAATGGCACCTTGCGAGAGCGTCATCTAAAAGGGGTCGCAGTACCCCTGCCGGCGATCCTGGCCTACGTCAAACAGGCAGCCGAGGCCTTACAATATGCCCACGATGAGCACTTCGTCCATCGCGATGTCAAACCGGAGAACTTGCTGGTTGGCCGACGCCAGGAGATCTTGCTCAGTGACTTTGGTATTGCCCTGCTCACCCAAACGTCTCGCTCCCAAAGCATGCAGGATGTGGCAGGAACCGCGAGCTACATGGCTCCTGAGCAGTTTCAGGGCAAACCTCGTCCGGCCAGTGATCAATATTCTTTGGGCGTGGTGGTCTATGAATGGCTCAGTGGCGATCGTCCCTTTCACGGCTCCTTTACCGAGATCGCCAGTCAGCATATGTTCGTACCTCCGCCGCCCTTGCATGAGAGAATGTCAGGCATTCCCGTAGCAGTGGAGCACGTGGTGATGACAGCTCTGGCAAAAGATCCTCAACAGCGCTTTACATCGGTACAGATATTCGCCACTGCATTTGAAGAGGCATGTCAAGAAACTCATCTTTATACTATTGAAGCGGATACTCTTCCAGGAACTGTCAAAGCAGGTCCTTCAGAAACACCTTTATCGCCCGCCCTACTTCCTGCTACAGAACTTGCCGAACCTGGCAATGTTCAGCAACTCCCAATGGCGTATGTATCAAAAAAAGAATCTACTTTTTCTACTCCCTCTACAACAAATGCAGGCTCAATTGCTACGCCCCAAAGAGGCCTTTCTCGAAGCAAAGCAGTTTTTCTTGTCATCCTTGTATTTTTGGTAGTAGGAAGTGCAAGCTTCGTTTACCTCAATATGAGCAAAAACAATGGAGTCACACGTCAAATCACGACTACTGCAAAGGCTGGAAGCAATACTACCAGGACCGGAACAAGTATTACGGCCAAATCTGAACCAGTTACTACAGCTACAATGACCGCCGCTTTGTACAATTCTGCTACGACTGCTAATGGCATCATGTTTGGCTTCGACGCCCAACACAGCCACTATAATCCATATGAAAAAGTCCTCAGTCGCTCAAACATAAATGAGTTAGTAAACGTATGGACATATCATATTGAGCGTGATTCTTTCTACATTATTCCTTCCTCCCCGGTGATCGCTAATGGCATCGTCTATATCGGTTCGCAAGACCATTCATTTTATGCACTTGATGCCAATTCAGGTAGAAAAGTCTGGAGTTATCTGACCGGAGGCCCCATCATCTCCACACCTGCGGTCGCTAACGGCGTGGTCTACTTTGGTTCGCTCGACAATTCAATGTATGCTCTTGACGCCCGCACTGGTCGACAAATCTGGAACTTCTCAACAGCGAAAGGTATAAGATCCTCACCAGTGGTTGTCAACGGAGTGATCTACTTTGGCTCGATTGACGGCTCTCTCTATGTTCTTAACGCCCTCACTGGTCAACTAGTCTGGAATTTCCAGACGCAGGACCAGGTCTGGTCATCACCAGCGGTGGCTAATGGTGTAGTGTACATCGGCTCAGAAGATCACAACTTGTATGCAGTTGATGCAAAAACAGGCAGAATGCTCTGGAGCTATGCCACCGGCAATGATGTCGACTCCTCGCCAGCCATTGTCAATGGCATCGTCTATGTCGGCTCGCGCGACTCCTGGCTCTATGCCCTTGATGCTGCGTCTGGTAAAGTACGGTGGAGCTATTCAAGTGGCAACAGCATTTTTTCACCGCCGGCAATAGCCAATGGTCTAGTCTACTTTGGTTCGGATGATCATTCGTTTTACTCTCTCAATGCACAAACAGGTAGCAAGCTATGGAGCTACTCTACTGGAGGTAATATCGTTTCCTCGCCAGCAATCGCAAATGGTATGGTTTACATTGGTTCGGATGATAACATACTTTATGCTTTTAAGTTACCTACAGCGTTGATCGGAAATAGAGAGCCTATCACCTGAGCGTGCGTTAGACGGCGTATATTACACTGACACTAGCAAATATGCGTAGCTCAATTGGTAAAGCAATGTACTCTTTGCAACAGCCCTGCCTCCGCACACCCCACCAGGGGCAAGAATTGTGCCATCTGCTATAATGAGAGTGGGAACTTCTCTTCCCAAGCAATCTGGTCTGCCAGGCAGAACCATGTTGGCCGTCTCACCACCCGCCCATCTCTCTTCGTCTTTCATCGTTCGCTTCAAGGAGATCAGCCATGCCGTTCCCACGTCTCGCCTCCGACGCTTCTGGCGCGTCCTGGTCCTGGGGTTCTTGCAACGCAAGGTTCGACCACCATTGCTCGGACTGCCTACGGCGCTCTTTGCTCTTGCGTCACGATCGCACAGAGCTCAGCAGTTCCAAAAAATAGCGTATCATTTTGATAAGCATTTGATAAGGGAGTCTGTGTAAAAGCCGTCCACAGGCCCTTCCATACAGGGCCTGTGCATGAAGACAGATTCACACTCTTGCGCGTTATTCCTCGCGGTCACCAGGATCATTCACTAGCCCTACTTAAAGATACTCAAAGGCAAATACGCTGACACGATCCAGTTGGGCCCGTCCACGATTTCGCTGATCTTCAAGTCTACAGCTGCGCCGCACAGGCAGTAAGCCTGCTCGCGTGTCATCTTGTATTGGGAGGACAGGTAATCGATCATGTAGCGTATGGCTTGCTGGGAGTCCTTGAAGAGATCAGGGCCGTGCGCAGTGACGACGAAATAGCCGTCCTCGTCGGCAACAGTGAGCTTCTTGCCAGGAGGCGTGATGAAACGCAGTTCGGGAATGTTCGCCCTTTTCTGCAAGTTGAAGGTCAGGGTCACCGACATCATTGTTTCAATGCCTGTGCCATTGACTTCGCCATCACCTTGCGCGGAGTGGCAGTCACCACAGGAGAACAGGGCACCGGGAACCAGGACCGGAAAGAAGACTTTTGTGCCCGGGAAAAGATGGCGGATGTCAATATTGCCGGCATTTTCGCGGGGTGGGATGGTCGTAAACCTCCCGGCCTCACGCGGGCCGACTCCCATCACACCGCAGAATGGTTCATAGGGAATCTGAATATCCGGCCTGAACTCACAGGTGATCTCGCCCAGTTTATAGTGGTGCACGTAAGGCTCCGCGAAGTCACCGCCCAGCAATCCGAAGCCTGGGATAACGGCGTTCCAGCCCCAGCCTTTATGTTTGATGCTGATGACATCGACCACGAGAGCATCGCCTGGTTCCGCTCCCTCCACGTACACTGGGCCGGTAAGTGGATGAATGAGGCTGAAATCCAATGCCCCGGCTGCCTCTGACGAGCAACCAGGGAAAATTTGTCCGGCTGAAGCTTCAAGGGTCTCGAATACGACGCTATCGCCAGGTTGGATGCGTACACGAGGCGGAAGACTATTGTCCCAGAAGGGATGAGGTTGAGTGTCGTCGAGATGATGGGTGGCCATGAGTTACTCCTTTCATTTCACAGATACAGTTTACTATCGGACTGTTACACTTTATTAGATAGATCGAAATGTAGTGGCAGCCCTTGCGGCTGCCAGGCCTCATCCAGCACTTCTTTCCTCCTCCAGAACGGGCTCATCCTCGAGGTAGACCTTACGGTGGAGAAGGCGCTGGGATGAACTGGGCAAGAATAGGGAAGATCAGCACAACGAACGGTATGGCGGGGAGCAGAACGTGTCGCAAGGCGTTAAACTCCTGCGGGCGTTCACGACGGTAGAAGAAGGGTACGGCCAGGGGTAAAGCTCCGCCGGCAAAGGGAATAGCGGCCCCCAGGCTAAATGCCACAGCAGAGGCAGGTGCCATAGTCGTAATAGACTGAAACAGGACACCAGGGAGGCCAATGGCGTTTGGTCGCAGAGTTGATTGACCTGGAGATGAAGATGAGGACTCAATCGACATACTGTTGCTCCTTCTCTACCCGGATGGTAGAAAAAAACCACCTACAGATTAGGTACGTCTACAGGTTACAAGCCCACTTATGAATGAAGTGGCTCACTGAAGCAAACTTGCGCCCTTATCCATAATGATAAGCATCTATTGGGAAAAAGCAAGGTATGTTTGTGCTGTTATACTGTTTTATTATTGTTGTTTTGTCCATACCTGCTCAGCAGCCCACCCGAGCGTGCACCCGCTCCTGCCCCAATGGTTACAGGTGTCCTGGTGTCTGTGTGAGCAGGCAATGCAATAATAGGGCCAGGAAGTGCATCCGTCACTCGAACCTGCTCAGAAGTCGCAGGAAGCGGTGCTGGCAAAACGGGAAGATCATCTGTTGATGGTGCGAAACCTTCGTGTACAGGTACCCTGGTATTTATTGGCAAAACTGGGAGATCATCTGTTGATGGTGTCTCGCCATCAGATTGTAGTAGTGAAGGCGAATCAAATTGCGCTTGTTCTGTCTGGTTACTCTCTGTATTTACGTTCACAGCAGGTACTTTGAGTTTAAAGCCATACCATGCAATAGCTAATGCTGTCAGGAGGCCAAAAAGAACGATGATGAGTTCCGCATTGCGTGGTAATGGAGGAGGATTATCGCTTTGTGATGTTCCTATATAGCCCTGCTGGCTCATTTCTTGCGCCAGCCCCTGACCGGGCAGAGGAGATAAACCGGAGGTAGACCGGGATTGCAGTAATGGCGTTAATTTGCGCTGCTTATATTGCCGGGCCAGGTTGGCAACAACTATATTGGGGTCAATTGTTGGTTTTGGCCGGGGCGTAGGCGTGACAGATGATGGAGGTGGCGCTATACCGCGATAATTGTACATGAGGTTGATGACTTTTCCGGCCCACAATGGATAGCTGGTCGTGCCGACATAGGGGCGGGCAATGGTATAGACGGTGCTCAAGCCGCGATTGACATAGTTATTTCTGAGCAAGTTAAACCAGTACATAATGGCGGCTGTGTAGGATGGATAGATGGTATAGCCCATGGAGCCGGAGGGATAGCCAACACTTCCACGCACGCTGCCGGGATTGCGATAGGCAAGCCCAACTCCCGCCGCACCATCATTGGTTTCGGTCCACCAGACGCCGAGGGCAAAAGCGTCATCGACGTTGGTTTGGCGCGAAGCCTGCTCTACTACTTTGCCGGTACCCACCATGGGGCTGCCCAGGCGAGCAAAGATAGCGTCAACGGTCCTCGCTGATATTGTCGGCGGCCCAATCACGCTGACATCACCGGCAGCCTCGGCAGCTCCGGCGGGCTGACCATTATGATGACCCTGCTGATTTGTCCAGAGCAGCGCAACTCCTCCACCAATCAAAATAATGACCGTACTGAGCATAAACAATTGGAATAGTCTATGCAAAGTACGTTGTCGGAAAGGATATGTTGGGTGCTGCTTAATCGTCATATATCAAAACCAATCCGTGATGGGCTCAAAGTAAATTAGTTCCTGGCGTGCCGTTTTATATAATAAACAGCAACAACGTCTAAATATGTATAGTTTACTAATATAAGATGGACACATACCGATTGTACCATGTGCATGGGAAGTTTCCGCAGAAATAGGGTTTAGACTAGGTAGTATCTCCCATAGACAGTATGCTATACTGAAACATGGTGAGATCAATTGGAGGCCAATAATGAACCCAGGTTCCTGGATATGGGAAATGTAGTGGCACCCCTTGTGGGTGCCAGGTTCCCTGATCATATTTGGCCACTACAGTATACAAGGTTTTGAGAAACGGGAGTTCACCATCAGCTTGCAGCAAGGTCCAAGAAATACACAGGCGCAGACAGGGCGTTTAGAACCACGTACGCTGCTGAATCAGCGCTACGTAATTATGCGCACTATTGGCCACGGAGGCATGGGCGCTGTATACCAGGCTCGTGATTTGAGTCGCCAGACCATTTGTGCCATCAAAGAGATGAGCCTGTCAATGGTGCCGCTCGAAGAACGGGCCAAGGCCGTGCAGAATTTCAAGGCAGAGGCCAAGATGCTGGCCGGTCTGCATCATCCCAATCTGCCAACTTTCTCAGATTTTTTTACCGAGGGGTCACGCCACTTCCTGGTCATGGAATATGTCGATGGGATCACCCTTGATAGCTACCTGGAGCGCAATAACGGACCTTTTCCTGAACGCCGCGTACTGGGATGGGCACGGCAACTATGCGCTGTACTCACCTATTTGCATAGCCAAACACCAGCGATCATCTTCCGTGACATGAAACCAGGAAATATCATGCTGATGCAAAATGGGCGCGTCAAGCTGATTGATTTGGGTATTGCTCGCTTCTTTCGTCACGCAAGTTCACAAGACACGCAGTTGCTCGGAACGCCCGGCTTTGCGCCGCCGGAGCAATATGGGAAGGCGCAGACCGATGAGCGTTCAGATATTTATTCCCTGGCCATGACACTCTTTCAGTTGATGACCAATACGCTCTCTGAGAAGGGCTTCGGCTTACAAGATGTGCACCTGGTCAATCCTCAAATTTCACTTCACGTGGCACGAGCCCTGGAGAAAGCCACTGCCCTTTCCCCGGGTGACCGCTTTCAGAGCGCGGAAGCATTCCGCCAGGCACTGTTTGGTGAAGGCACTTTCCTGTTTGAAAGTGGTGACCAGGCTACCACGCCAGAGGAACTGGCCGACTTGTGCGCTCACTTCCCACGGGAAGCGGCGGATTATCTCTTTGCTGGCGAAATTGAAACCTGGCTACAAGAAATTGGGGCTAGCGATCTGGCGCGAGCAACGAAACAGATTCGCACCATAGAGAGCGACCCAGGCGAGGCGATTGAGCAGTTTTTACAAGTAGTGATGGGTCCAAATGTCTATATTCGCGGCAATATGGGAAAACAACCACTAAAGAGCAGTCAAACAGGTAAAGCAGTTCCTCCCGCTGCGGCGGTGTCTCGGAATAGCCGGACCTGGTTATCAAGCATGCATATACTCACTTCGGGGATCATTGTACAGCCTCTGACAATAGATTTTGGAGAGGTGCAACCAGGCCTCTCAGAGCCGGTCGAGCTAACCATCATTGGTGATAGAAGTACCTTTATTGACGGAACAATCAGTGTAACCGAGCCCTGGATTCTTGTCGATAAGACGGATTTTGATGCCATGACTACTCGCGTGAATGTGCAGGTTAACACCTCGCGCCTGCGCGACTCAACGCATTATACAGGCACCATTCTTGTGATACCAAACGATGATGACGAAGATCAAGACATTGTTGTCAAGGTAGAAGTGGATGTACCCGGTAAGGTAAACGGGAGCCGGAGTTCTAACTCCACGGTGAATGGGCAAAGTAGGCCAGGTCAATTCCAGCGGGAGGATGACAAGGAGGAAGAGAAGAGTACATTAACTGCAAGTGGTCTGGTGATGGCGCCAGGCACATCTGTCTCGACAGGCCTTAATAAGGCAAAATATAACGAGTATAAAGCGAAATATGGAGACCCCCCAGAAGAAAGAAGCAGCTCCTCACCTCGCAGTTGGGATCCACTGCAGACTACGCCTCTACAGGATTTATGGGTGCAGCGAGGTTTAACCCTTTTTGCCGCTTTTATGGCTGCCAGTTTATGTTATACTCTGCTCTCGCGGGTGCCTTTCATAGCACATACCTCACTTTTGCCTCCCAATCCATTGTTTATTCTTGTCCTCGTGTTAATAGTGCCGGCGGCAACCCTGGGAGCGCTGGTGGTCAACTGGGGTCGGACATCATTGAGCTATCAAGATACTATTAGTCGCATATGCACAGGGCTAAGCACGACATTGTTGGTACTGGGGGCTGTCGAACTTGTCTGGCAGTCCTTTATGCGTCTGAATGCGCCGCTTTTACATTTGCTTGTGATGCTGCTTGTTGCTGCAATTGGTGGCACAGTTGGAACGCAGCCCGCGGTGAGCGAACAAGTTATGGAGAGAGTGACCTTAGCTCTGGAATATGTGCGCGGGCTGGTCATTGCTGGCGCGGTGGCGCTAGGGGGCATCGTGGGTTTCGTCTTGACCATAGGTTTCCCGCTAACTCTTTTCACTCCCTTTGGCATATTGGTTGGATGTGGTATCGCTATGGCACTTGTCCAGTGGGGTGATCACCTGCTAAAACAAATTTATCCATGAAAGAAAACAGGCCACATCTCGTTGTCGTTCTTGGTCCAACAGCGTCTGGCAAAAGCGCACTGGGTATAGCCCTGGCCCTGCATTTTAATGGTGAGATTGTCTCAGCCGATTCACGCCAGGTCTATCGTGGCCTGGATATTGGTACAGCGAAGGTGACAGCAGAAGAACAGGCGCTCGTTCCGCACCATTTAATAGATGTGGCAGATGTTCGAGAGACCTTTACAGTCTCGCAGTTCCAGCAACAGGCCATCACCACCATCAATGACATCCTGGCACGCAGCCGTCAATCATTTCTGGTTGGTGGCTCACCGCACTATATCCAGGCAGTGGTTGACAATCTCCATATTCCCTCTATTCCTCCGCAGCCTGCTTTACGAGCAGAGCTTGCAGCTCGTCCACTCTCAGAACTCCTGGCCCAATTAGAGGAGCTAGACCCGCAAAGCGCGGCCGTCATTGACCGCAACAACCCTCGTCGCGTCATTCGTGCCCTGGAGGTCTGCTTGATATCCGGCAGAACGTTTTCTGAGCAAAGGAGAATGGCTGCTCCACTCTACGAGAGCTTGCTGCTCGGTATAGAGTGGCCGCGGGAGGCGCTCTACAAGCGAATCGACTTGAGGGTTGATGAGCGCATGCAGCAGGGTATGGTGCAAGAAGTGCGCAATTTGTTAGACCAGGGGATTAGCCACGAGCGGTTGGAGGCCTTAGGACTGGAATATCGCTTTATCAGCCTCTGGCTACGAGGCGAATTTACCAGCGAAGGGGAGATGGTTCAACGGCTGAAGTACGCCATTCACGATTTTACCCGCAGGCAGCTGACATGGTTCCGCAAGGATAAGCGCATTGTTTGGATTGAGGGGAATGACGTTGAACAGACGGAAGAATTGGTGCAGAGGTTTTTAGAAGTCGAGTCCGATTTATCACCTCTATTGTAGGAACTTTGTACCTCGTGGTCAGTAGTATAGAAGTCAGGCTATTTGCGACAGCTTAAATAAAAATGTTACAATGAACTCGTTCCATTGAATGGAATAGTTGATTGGTAGGTACGACACTTTTCTGGGACACGAAACGTGACAGTATTTCAAATCGAGGTACGGGCAATCGCGAAGCAGCACGATGTGCAGGCCCACCGGCTTGCCCGTGAAATTTTATTTTTACCACAATTGCCTTCCCTTAACACCATTGTCGCTAATCAGACCCCTCTCACCTCCCCCAGCATTCGTACCGCACAGATCTACCGCCTCACCGGCAATCTCGACACCGGCCAGATTAACCGGCTTATCACGAACTTGCTTGTCGATCCTGTAGTGCAGGAGGCCAGCCTATCTGGTGAACCGGGTAATCATCACGTAATCGACGTATTTTTCCTTCCAGGTGTGACCGATACCTTAGCAGAGAGCGTCCTGGCAGGCGCTCGTATGCTAGGTATTCCGGGATTGGAACACGTAGAGACGGGGCGGCGTTACATGCTCGACAGCCGTTTGAGCGAAGAGGATGTGAGAACAATTGCCGGGGCTCTTTTATACAACCCGGTAATTCAGCAGTATGCATTGCACGCTGCGGGTGAAAATAAAAATGTAGGGGCCCTGCACATAGTGCCATCACGCAATACCCAATTCATTGCGCCCAATTTTACGTCTGAAGAAACACAGAACGATCGGAGCGCAACAAATTGGATACCTGCATTGTCCATTCCTCTAACAAGTATGACCGACCAGGAATTGCTCGATGTGAGCAAAAAAGGTTTGCTGGCTCTGAACCTGGACGAGATGCGCGCTATCCAGCATCACTATCGAGAACAGGGACGCGAGCCAACCGATGTCGAACTCGAAACATTGGCGCAAACCTGGTCTGAGCACTGTTCGCATAAAACATTCAAAGCAACGATTCGCTATCGTGAATTGGATAGTGATGGTAGCGTACTCGAAGAAGAGATCATTGACAGCTTGCTCAGGCAATACATCATGCGTGCCACCGAGCAGGTCAAACAGCCCTGGCTGGTATCAGCCTTTAGCGACAACGCCGGTATTATTCGCTTTACGGAGACACAAGATCTCGCCTTCAAGGTCGAGACGCATAATCATCCCTCGGCCATTGAGCCCTTCGGCGGAGCAAACACCGGCGTGGGCGGTGTCATTCGCGATGTATTGGGCGTCTCGGCGGAACCGATTGCCTGCACTGATATCCTCTGCTTTGGTCCGGCGGATACAGCTATCGAGGAGCTTCCGGCAGGTATTCTTCCACCCCGGCGTATCGCCAGCGGTGTAGTCAACGGCGTTCGTGACTATGGCAATAAGATGGGTGTGCCTACCGTTAACGGTGCCATCCTTTATAATGAAGGGTATCTTTATAACCCGCTTGTCTTCTGTGGGTGCCTGGGTATGCTGCCGCATGGGAGTCACCCGCGCAATGTAGAGCCTGGAGACCGCATCGTCGTGCTGGGTGGACGTACCGGCCGCGATGGCATTCACGGCGCCACTTTTTCCTCTGGTGAGATGAGCAACGAGATAAATACGCAGGCTGGCAGCGCTGTGCAAATCGGTGCGCCTATCACTGAGAAGAAGGTTGCCGATGTCATCGTCCAGGCACGGGATCGACAGCTTTACTCCGCCATTACGGATTGTGGCGCGGGCGGTTTCTCCTCGGCTATTGGCGAAATGGGCGCTGGGACGGGAGCGTATGTCGAACTGGAAAAGGCCCCACTTAAGTATCAAGGACTGGCTCCCTGGGAAATCTGGCTTTCGGAGGCCCAGGAACGCATGGTACTGGCAGTTCCTCCTAAACACATCAAGGAGCTACTCGATATTTGCGCCATCGAAGAGGTCGAGGCCAGCATTATCGGCATCTTCACCGATGACCAGCGCCTGGTGGTTAGCTATGCTGGGCAGGACGTCGCCGATATAGATATGGAATTCCTGCACGAGGGCAGACCGGGTAAGACGTTGGATGCGGTCTGGACGCGGAAGGTACATGAATGGGACAGGATACCCTGGGCCCATACCTCGACCTACATGCGCGATGACCGGGGCGCAACACATTATGCACCCACATTACTGGCGTTGCTACGTCATCCCACCATTGCCTCAAAAGAAGCGGTAGTGCGCCGCTACGATTTCGAGGTGCAGGGCGCGACGGTCCTCAAGCCCCTGGTTGGCAGGGCTGGCAATGGGCCAGGCGATGCCGCCGTATTACAACCTCTTTTCGCCGGACAAACGAACATGGGCATAGTCCTCTCCAACGGCATCAACCCTCTCTATGGCAGGATCGATCCATACCACATGGCCATCAATGCCGTTGATGAGGCGTTGCGCAACCTGACGGCCGTGGGCGGCGACATCGAACGGGCGGCTCTCCTCGATAATTTCTGCTGGGGCAGCCCAAATGACCCGGAGCAATCAGGCATGCTGGTACGCGCCGTCAAGGGCTGTCATGATGCGGCCATCGGCTTTGGTACACCGTTTATCTCTGGTAAAGATAGCCTCAATAATGAGTATCGTGCCGGGGGGAAACGCTTGCCTGTTATTCCCACGCTGCTTATTTCAGCGGTCGGGGTAATCGATGACGTGGCGCAGACCGTTGGTATGTCGCTCAAGACACCTGGTAATTTGCTCTACCTGGTTGGCACAACACGCGAGGAAATGGCCGGCTCTCATTACGCGGAAGTGGTAGGGCGCGATATGTTTGAGCAGTTCTTTCCATATGCCGCTGTACCGGAAGTTGACATTGCTCATGCCTACGATACTATGAAAACCCTTGGTTCAGCTATAAGAAAGGGACTGGTATGCTCCTGCCATGATCTTTCTGAGGGTGGGCTGGCCGTTGCTCTCGCCGAGATGGCGATTGCAGGATCATTAGGAGTACGGGTCGACCTTGGTAACCTCCCTCCACAGGATCTCCAGCATTCGGCTCCCCTTGCCCGCCGACAAAACGTCGGCAATATCGTACGGCTGTTTAGTGAATCGGCCTCGCGTTTCATTGTCGAGGTTACACCTGAACATTGGGAGGCATTTGAGGCACATATGCGTAGGCATGGAGTAGAAGATATAAAACACATCGGCAATGTTACGGATACAGGGTATCTTGATATATACGACTGCGATGAACTGATCTATCTACCTGTGGCAGAGTTACAAAAAGCCTGGAAGGGAGGACAGGCATGACATCGGCTCCCCTTGCCCGCCGGCAACGTGCACTTGTGCTGCGTGCTCCCGGCATTAATTGTGATCGTGAGACAGCACATGCCTGTCGCCTGGTCGGCTTTGAGACCGATCTACTCCACATCAACCGGCTACTCCAGGCACCTGAACGCCTGCTTGACTATGCCCTTCTCGTTATTCCAGGTGGCTTCTCATATGGTGACGACCTGGGGGCCGGAACATTACTTGCCAGAAATTTAACTATTCACCTTGGCTCTCAGCTGGATCAATTCATTGATGAAGGCCGCCTGGTGCTAGGTATATGCAATGGCTTCCAGGTACTTGTCCGAGCTGGACTTTTGCCGGGCCGTGTAACAAACACGCTAGACATCCGGACGGTTGCCAGCCTGACCGACAACATGTCGGCTCAATTTGAGTCTCGCTGGGTCACGTTGGGCGTAGAAATAAGCACGTGTCTCTTTACGCAATGGATCAAGCGTCCAATCGAGTTGCCTGTTGCTCACGGTGAGGGGCAATTTGTTTTAGCTGAGGATGCTATGCTGGCACAATTGCAGAAAAGTGGACAGGTGCCGCTGGTGTATACCTCGCCAACGGGAGGCGATGTTGTTTACCCCGGCAATCCCAACGGCTCAATTGGCAATATTGCGGGCGTATGCAATGCCCGGGGCAATGTCTTTGGCTTGATGCCTCACCCTGAACGCTACGTTTCAGCTCTCCAGCATCCCCAGCGGCGCGGCACGAGTGATGGAGATGGGTTATTGATCTTTAAGAATGCCTACGAGTATGCAAATCAGCGTAAATCATCTTATGCTGCCAGTGGTGTTGATATTGCTGCTGCTGATACAGCCAGAGAACTGATGAAAGATGCGGTACGTGCCACTCATGGAGCAGAAGTGCTCGCAGGCATAGGAGCCTTTGCGGGAGTGTTTGACGCGAGCAGCATACAACAAATGCAGCGACCAACCCTCGTGGCCTCAACTGATGGCGTGGGCACGAAGACGCTCATTGCAGCGCAGGCTGGCCGCTTTGATACCATCGGGCATGATCTCGTCAACCATTCCGTCAATGATCTGCTGTGCCAGGGAGCTAAACCGCTCTTCTTCATGGATTACCTGGCTATGGGCAAGCTTGATCCAGTGCAGGCGGCGAAGATTGTCCGCGGCGTTGCCGAAGCTTGCCGCGAGGTTGGCTGTGCTTTGCTTGGAGGAGAGACGGCAGAGATGCCAGATGTCTACTTGCCAGGAACTTTTGACCTGGCGGGAACCATCGTCGGCGTTGCTGAGCATGACGCAATCGTCAAAGCTGCCAGGATTTGCGCTGGTGATGTATTGCTCGGACTCCCTTCAAGCGGACTTCACACCAATGGCTATTCACTGGCTCGCCGCGTCTTCGCTCCTTACGGGCTTGACACAGTCTTTCCCGAACTCGGCGAACCACTGGCAGATGCTCTCTTGCGGCCACATCGCTGTTATCTCAAAGATGTAGAGGGCATACGCAAGTATTTAGCGGATAGGGGTTCCTTTATTAAAGGAGCAGCACATATCACCGGTGGCAGTTTTGCAGGGAATATTGCCCGTATCTTGCCTGCAGGTATGAAAGCCGTGATCAAGACGGACGCATGGACGATACCGCCTCTCTTCCAGTTACTGGCCCGTTTAGGCCAGGTGAGCCGGACAGAGATGTACCGTACCCTGAATATGGGTATCGGTATGGTACTGGTGCTGCCGGCAGAGGCAGCGGAACAGGCACGACATGTGCACCCTGAACTACTCACAGTGGGGTATATCACAGAAGGTGAAGGCGTCGTGTTACAGTAATTATAAGTAACTGTTCAGCAGGGGGTGCAGGGGGACGGCCGTCCCCCTGCCGGGGTCTGGGGTGTCCCCAGGCCACTTCCCTCCTCCTTGCATTAGCCACAAGCGAGGCATAGACGAGACGTGGCGTAATGGATTTCAAGTCCTTTCTCGTTCGCCGCTGCAGGCGACATAAGCCCGGTACCTGAATAGTTACAATTACACGAGGAAGCAAAATGATAGAACAACAAGAATTCGGCCCATTACTGGCCGAAGGCAAAACAAAGTTACTTTATGCCTACCCGGATGATGACAACCTGGCTTATATGGTCAGCAAAGACCAGATTACAGCCGGTGATGGTGAACGACGTAACGAACTTGCCGGCAAGTCACGCTGGAGTACTATCACTACGGCCAATGTCTTCCGTTTATTGAATGAGGAGGGTATTGCTACCCACTTTGTGAAACAAGTCAACGCCACTAACTTATTAGTGAAGCGCTGCAAGATGCTGCCGATTGAACAGGTGCAACGGCGCATTGCCACCGGTTCCTATTTGAAGCGGCATCCCGATGTAAGCGAAGGCACGCGCTTCGATCCGGTGCTGGTCGAGACGTTTCTCAAGGACGATGCGCGCCATGATCCACAAATCTCGACAGAAGATATCGTCAAAATGGGGTTGGCAAAAGTCCCAGAAATTGAGTGGATGGCTGAGCAGGGGCGCCGGGTCTTCGAGACACTGGAGCGAGCATGGGCGAGTGTAGATGTGACGCTGGTTGATCTCAAAATTGAATTTGGCCGCGACAGCCGGGGAGATTTGCTGGTAGCGGACGTGATAGATAACGATAGCTGGCGACTCTGGCCCGGCGGGGATAAAACGCGCATGTTGGATAAGCAGGTCTATCGCAACCTGCCCACGGTGACCGAACAAGATTTGCAAGAGATTGCCGACCGCTATGCGCTGGTGGCAGATCTGACCGGGAAATTAAAAATTTAAACAGGTCACACTGACATAGTACTCTGACCTGCGCCCAATAAACAAATAAGGAGCACGAAATGGAGCGTCTACACGATGCCTGCGGGGTAGTGGGTATTTATGCCCGGGAACATGAGGAGAAAAGCATTGATGTGCGTCGTTATCTCACACTGGCACTCAGCGCCTTGCAACATCGTGGACAGGAAAGTGCGGGTATGGCCGTGTACGATAACGAGGGCAAAATCTTCCACCGTGCCGGCATGGGCAAAGTACGTGAAGTCTTCTCTGATATGGGCACCGGCTTGCCTGTAACACACTGCGGCATCGGCCATGTACGCTACTCCACAACCGGCTCAAGTTGTGTGGAGAACGCAGGCCCATTTGTCGTGGGTACGGAACCCGATACCTATGAAACCCTCCTTGAAGACCGTGTTTCCAACGACACTTTCTTTACTTCTCGGACGTTTGGAAACGACGCCAGTAGCTTCTCCCAGGAATGGATAGCTGTCGCGCATAATGGCAACCTGGTCAACGGCCCGGCACTGCTCGAAGAATTGCCCCAGAAGCTGCTGAACTCTACGACCGACAGTGAGGCTATCGCCTGGTTACTGCTGCACGCGGACGGCCCCACCTTGCGCGAGCGCATGATTGCAATCTTTCCCCTCTTGCGCGGCGCTTACAGCCTCGTGATCCTGGCGCAGGGCAAACTCTATGCCATGCGCGATCCCTGGGGTATGCGTCCATTATGTATGGG
>WNGM01002505.1_pt1 | contig 16862 bp, 12 predicted proteins | sample 5400571 | NCBI WGS metagenome assembly WNGM01 (sample SAMN13153378, study PRJNA577476) | soil metagenome | isolation source: 100 cm soil or saprolite under Garry oak tree replicate 2 | place: USA:California | collected 2016-06-15 | reverse complement strand
CCGGCCCTTGAATTGTGCGGTCAAATCGTACTTGGTGGGGAAGGTGCCCCGCTCGGCATACTGCCCTTTGACGGTCTCAAGCATCTCGTTATAGAGCGTGCGAGACGCGATCAGGCACTGCATGAGCAGGTGGGACTGTTCTTTATTTGGATACAAGCGGTATTCAAACGTTCTCATAGTCCTACGTTAGCAGATTAGGATTATACTGTCAAGCGTTTCTCCGCCTGCGGGCGGGCGGCGTTTCACCCCCAAGGCTTTCGCCAGGGGCACTCACGCCGCGTTTTTGGTAGGGGATACATTTCCACATCAACGATTCTCTGCCGTTATTTCCTCACTAGTAGAGGTAACCTCATCTGTGGACTCTACAGGTTCTACAGGCTCTGCGGGCTCTGCGGGCTGCTTATGCGCATCATCGATTGCTTCTTGCGCCTGTCCCGTCACCGGCTCCCCACCATCTTCCACAGCTTTTTGTGGAACACCATATGTCGCGGCAACTTCGCCTTCCGGCACTGGCTTCGAATAGCGCAACACCAGGTAGGTCACAGGTATCAAAATGATCATCACCACCAGAGAAGTCCACTGGGCCTGTTTCAAACCCCAATCCAGACCTAAGAAGCTGACGATTACATTATCACGGGCGAAGAAGAGGAAAAACTGTGTAAAAGCATAGCCAAAGAGGTAGACCAGCATCAGGATACCCGGTCGACTGACGCGCCGGGCAAGATAGAACATCACACTCAACAAGACAATATTGGCAAGCAACTCATAGCCTGCCGCGGGTTGAACAGGCACATTGCAGGTAGCAGGATTCAAACACGCCCAGCTATTAGGATGTTGGTAGACCGTTGACCATGGCAGTGTACTGCGGTAGCCGATAATATCGCCGTTGATCAGGTTACCAATGCGCCCAAAAATTTGCGCTGCCGCCGCAAACAGCACACCCGCGTCGAGCAGCACCAGTGGATTGATATGCTCCTTACGCGCCCGCCAGATCAGCGTGGGAATCACGAAAAAGATCGCTCCAAAGAAGGCCATTCCGCCCTCCCACGTCGCCAGGATATGCTGGGGCTGAACAAGGTAATGAGAAACCAGGTCCGGCTGCTGAATCACAAAGTACAAACGTCCCCCGAGCAGACCGGCAGGAATACACCACCAGATAATGCGGTATATCATAGCCGACGTAATGCCCTTGCGTGTTGCATAGCCGCGCACAATCAGTAAACCCAGGATAATGGCCACGACATACATCAATCCATACCAGCGCAAAGCAAACGGTCCTATACTAAAGATCACAGGATCAATATTAATGTAGATATAGGGCGGGCCAATACGCAGCCACCCCCAATCAATAAGATAGGTTGTAAGAGTAGGGATAGCTCCCATGGAATACTCCGTTCTTAAATAAACATAACTGTACACACTATCATAGTATGCTTTAAGCGTTAGTGCAAGTGCTTGAAGGGGAGAAACATAAGGGTAGCAAGTTACTCATTTCCATGCTACTATGCATACTATAGGAAAACGCAGGAAACAAAGTTGTTTCCAACACCGTTCCAGGGAAGGAAGAAAAGCCCATGGTAAAGCAAATACACCCACACACCTCTAAGCACGCGCCGGGACAAACCGTCTACGAACGCTATCTGCGCACCGAAGAGCTCCTCTCTTTACAGAAACCAGAAGAGGAGTTAGCTCACCATGACGAATTACAATTTCAAGTAGTACACCAGGTCTTTGAGTTGTGGTGGAAGGAGACCGCGTTCGAGTTACGCAGCATTCGTACGCTGTTGCAACAGTTCAACCTCCCAATGGCCATACACCTGTTACAGCGCGTCATCCGCATCCAGCACCTGTTGCTCGAGAATATGCGCATGTTGGAAACCATGTCCCCCTGGGACTTCCACCAGTTCCGCAGAGTCCTGGCCGACGGAGCCGGTACCGACTCACCCGGTTTCCATGCCCTTTTGACGCTCTCACCACTGCTCTGGGATGATTTTTCTCAGGTGCTTGCTCACGAGCAGGTATCCCTGGCCGACATCTACATGCGCGCCGATCGCTATCCGCTGCTGGTGGCCTTCGCCGAAGCTCTCACCGATTACGACGAAGTCTTTCAAATCTTCCGCTCCCAGCACCTCAAGCTGGCCAAACGCATGATCGGCCCCGGTTCCGTCGGCACCGGCGGCACCCCCATGGAATTGTTGGAGCGCACCCTCCAGGACGCCTTCTATCCAGAACTGTGGGAAGTACGTAACCAGCTCACCAAAATCGCCGATGAACAAGGATTAAAATAACAAGAAACGAAGGGCATTGAGAGGCCGCGCCTCTCAATGCCCTTCGTTTCTTGTTATGATTTCACTCCGCCATCGCCATAGCCATTCTAAGTTAATCTCTGCAAGAAACTCGCCACAGTCCGTATGCCCTTATAAAACTGGCTCAGCGAGTACTTTTCGTTGGGAGAATGTAGATTATCGTCGGGCAACCCGAAGCCCATCATGACTACCGGCACATTCAGCACTTCATGAAAGAGAGCCGCTACCGGTATCGAGCCACCCTCGCGAATAAAGATAGGCTCCTTGCCAAAGTACTCTTTCAAAGCCGCTGCCGCTGCCTGCATCGGCGGTGAATCTGGCATGACCATGACGCCTTCGCCACCGAGGATTTTATCGACCTTCACCTCTACGCCTGCTGGAGCCAGTTCTTTAACCCGCCGCTCGAAGAGCATAAATGCCTCTTCCGACTTCACATCAGGCGGCAAGCGCAGACTGATCTTAGCCTTGCTGACAGCTGGAATAACCATCTTGGCCCCCTCACCAGTAAAGCCGCCAATAATACCGTGCACTTCAAGCGTCGGACGCGCCCATATGCGCTCCATCGGCGAATATTCTGCCTCCCCGGTAAACTGCGAAACGCCCATCTCCTCGAGCAGCAACCCGTTGATATGCAGCATATCCTCGTTCCAGAATTTCAGTTCCTCCGTTGTCGGCTTGCGCACCTTGTCATAGAGACCAGGAATATGAATGTGCTCCCCGGCGTCCTTCAATCCGGCAATAATTATAGCCAGGGTATGTAATGGGTTCGGCGCTATACCGCCATACTCTCCAGAATGCAGGTCGCGTTTGGCCCCGCGTACCTCAACTTCGGTATAGATGATCCCCCGCAATCCATAAATCAGCGCAGGAAGATCCTTAGCAGGCATACCCGTATCACAGATCAGCACTACATCGCAACCTAACCGCTCAGGATGAGTCTTGACGTAATGCTCGATCGACTCACCCCCCGCCTCTTCTTCTCCCTCAATAAGAACTCTGACATTGACCGGCAGTGTGCCATTGACCGTCATCAGTGATTCCAGCGCCTTGAATACCAGCATAGTCTGGCCTTTGTCATCACATGCCCCCCGGCAATACAGGTTATCGCCGCGAATCGTCGGCTCAAAGGGAGGAGTATGCCACAGATCGACTGGATCAACTGGCTGCACATCATAATGCCCATAAACAAGCAGCGTCGGCTTCCCCGGCGCCTTGAGCCATTCGCCATACACAAGTGGATGTCCCGACGTCTCAATCAACCTTGCGCGTTCAAAACCAATAACTGTTAACTGATCAACGGCATACTGCGCAGCCCGCCAAATATCAGCTGCATGCTCCGGCAGTGTGCTAATACTGGGAATGCGTAACCAGCCCTTCAGATCCTCAAGAAAACGGCCCTCATTCTCCGTAATATACGCTTCCAATTGCGTCATAATACATACTGTCCTTTCCATAATAGATATCCCCTATCCTAACACGAGTACACAGGTACCCACAAGAGTCACCCTTCTCTTGATGTGGAATGGGTTTGCCCATGGCGGCGCCATGGGCAAACCCATTCCACATCATTAAATTATTGGCGAGCGACCTGCGGTCGACCATGGGGGTGGGGACGAAGGGACGAACCAAAACTTGACATCCTCCAACATACCCATTAGACTGTAGCTAACAAAACCAAAACAACGACGAAGAGCAGGAGGAGTAAGCACACCGTACTCCGCAAGAGAAGGAAGATCAAAAGGCTGCAAATCTTCCCCGGAGCAACAGTGCCGAAGGTCGCCTGGGAGTCTGGAAAGAAACACAACGCCCATGTAATGTGTCTGTGCAACTTCCACGGAAGTGCCCGATAGCGCACACAGTGAGGATCAATAATCTCATTGATCGAAACAAGGTGGCACCACGAGCTAACACCCTTTCTCGTCCTTGGCGGGGAAGGGTTTTTATATAATCAGGGTAAACAGGAGGAGCCTTTCATGATCGATCAGGATAACATAGAAAACGCCGGCAAACATCTCAGCGCATCTTTAGCATCGCTGCCAAAGGCCTATGAGCCACAGGCCGTAGAGGGCAAATGGTACCGCTACTGGGAAGACGAAGGCTACTTCAAGCCGCGTCCCGACGCCACCGGTACACCCTTTGTCATCAGCATGCCGCCGCCCAACGTGACGGGCGCGCTTCACCTCGGCCATGCCATCACGGCTACCATCGAAGATATCCTCATCCGCTACCATCGTATGCAGGGCGACGACACCCTGTGGGTGCCGGGAGAAGATCACGCCGGCATCGCCACACAAACCGTCGTTGAGCGACTGCTGGCGCAGGAGGGTACCGATCGTCACGAGATTGGCCGCGAAGCCTTCTTGGAGCGCGTCTGGCAGTGGGTAAATCAATATAAGAGCCGCATCCAGGATCAGCACCGCCGCCTCGGCGCCTCCTGCGACTGGTCACGCGAGCGCTTCACCCTTGATGAAGGACTATCCAGGGCCGTCCGTGAGGTCTTCGTGCGTCTCTACGAAGAGGGACTCATCTACCGCGGCGAGCGTATCATCAACTGGTGCCCTCGCTGTATGAGCGCCCTCTCCGATCTCGAGGTCAATCACATCGACACTCCGGGAAAGCTGACCTACGTTCGCTACCCATTGAAGCCACTCAGCGAGGGTGAAGCCACTCAATACATCAGCGTTGCCACAACCCGTCCAGAGACCATTCTTGGCGATACCGCCGTGGCCGTCAACGCCAAAGATCCCCGTTACAAAGACCTTGTTGGCCGCGTGGCGATCCTTCCCGTCATCGGACGCGAGATCCCTATTATAACAGATGAAGCCGTCGATCCCACCTTTGGCACGGGTGCGGTAAAGGTCACTCCTGCCCATGACCCGACCGACTTTGAAATTGGCCTGCGTCACGACCTGCCCCGCGTCCAGGTCATCGGCTTTGACGCGAAGATGACCGACGAGGCTGGCCCTTACGCTGGACAGGATCGCTATGAAGCCCGTGACAACCTGGTGGCAGACCTGGAGAAGCTTGGCCTGGTCATCAAGATCGAGGATTACATGGTGCCGCTGGGCTACTGCCAGCGCTGCGATTCGGTGGTTGAGCCGCTGATCTCCAAGCAATGGTTCGTCAAGATGGCCCCGCTCGCCACTCCTGCCATCGGAGCGGTCAAGTATGGCCTGCTGAAGATCGTGCCCGAGCGCTTCAACAAAGTCTACCTGGACTGGCTGGAAAATATCCACGACTGGTGTATCTCGCGCCAGCTCTGGTGGGGCCATCGTATCCCCGTATGGTACTGCGACAACTGCGGCCAGATGACCGTCAGCCTCGAGGATATCTCCATCTGTCCCCATTGTGACAGTACCGCCATCCATCAAGACGAGGATGTGCTCGATACCTGGTTCAGTTCCTGGCTCTGGCCCTTCAGTACCCTCGGCTGGCCCGATGCCACCGCTGACCTGCTGCGTTACTATCCCACCTCCGTGATGGAGACGGGCTACGACATCATTTTCTTCTGGGTTGCGCGTATGGTCATGGCGGGCATTCACTTCCTGGGCGTGATCCCCTTCCGTACCATCTACCTGCATGGCCTGGTGCGCGACGCCAGGGGCGAGAAAATGAGCAAGTCCAAGAACAACGTCGTTGATCCGCTCGAAGTGATGGACAAGTACGGTACCGACGCCTTGCGCTTCACCCTGGCGACCAGCAGCGCTCCTGGCAACGACATGAAACTGGTGGAAGAGCGCATCGTCGGCAACCGCAACTTTGCCAACAAAATCTGGAATGCCTCGCGCTTCGTGCTCATAAACACCGCCGAAATACCGGGCGGCGTGCCCTCGATCGAGCAGGCGCAGCCGCAAACGCTCGCCGACCGCTGGATACTCAGCCGCCTGGCACGCCTGACGAACAACGTCACCCACCTGATCGAGGATTTCCAACTGGGTGAAGCTGGCCGCCAGGTCAACGAGTTCTTCTGGTCAGACTACTGTGACTGGTATGTCGAGATCGCCAAAGTGCAGATGCAGGGCGATGATGCAGCCCGCCAGGCCACGGCTGGTATCCTGCGAGCCGTGCTCGACCAGAGCCTGCGCCTCCTGCACCCGTTCATGCCCTTTGTCACGGAAGAGGTCTGGCAGTACCTCTATCGTACCAGCGAACCAGAACTGCAGCGTTGGCCCACCGCCGCGCTGATTATCGCGCCCTGGCCCAAGGCGAATGCCCAGGCAGTCGATGACGAGGCGGAAGAGCAGTTTGGTCTCGTACAGGAGATCATCACGCGTATCCGCGACGCCCGTAACCAGGTCAACGTCGAACCAGCCCGCCGCGTCCCGGTGATCATGGCTGCCGGCAATCAAACCTCCATGCTTGAGCAGCAGGCTTCTCTCATCGAGTTCCTGGCGCGCACAGAGAAATCCCAACTGCACGAACACCTTGCGCAAAAGCCCACGCAGTCAATGAGCCTGCTGGCTAGTTCCGTGGAGATCTACCTCCCGCTCGCTGGCATGCTCGACATCGGCAAAGAGCTGGAGCGCCTCGACAAAGAGATTGTCCAGACCCGGCAGGAAATAGCGCGCCTGCAAGGCAAACTCTCCAACGAAGCCTTCGTCACCAAAGCTAAACCAGAGGTCGTCGAGAAAGAGCGTGAGAAGCTGACCGCCCAGGAAGAGCGCGTGACCAAGCTAACCGCAAGAAGGGCTGAATTGGCGGGATAAATAGCATCATTTTGAAAGGTGGCTGAGCAATGACTAAAACAAGCTGGGTTGAGATTTGCGTGAGCGACTTCGAGCAATCAATCACATGGTTTGAGAATGTCCTGGGCTTTCGTGTCGTCGCCCGCGATGCAGACGAATATGCTGAATTGTCTCGCGGGGAGACCTCTATCCAACTGGCGACAGATAGCGCACCATACTGGGCATCCGAGCGCCCTCGCCTTCTCCCGCCGGGACAACGCGGCAGCGGCGTTGAGATCGCCCTCCTCGTAGAGAACATAAACGACCTCTATCGCCAGGCCCAGCTGGCCCAGGCGGACATCGTGCGTGAACTCGCCGACTATCCCTGGCACATGCGACAGTTCTGGGTGCGCCATCCCGATGGCTATCTCATACGCCCCGCCCAAAAGATTCTCTCCGTAAACCCGGCTACCTATCGTCGCCAGGTAGCCGACGCTTTTCAACGCGATACGCCGCGCATTACCCAGGAACTGCTCGCCGTGAAACAGACAGCTGATAGTCTCGTGCAGCAAAGAGACTACCTCGGAGCGGCAACGATCTATGAAACCCTGGTGACGGAGATATTCGAGCAGTCACACCTCTACTATAATGAGGAAGCTGAGTACGATAACTACTACGAAGAAGAAAGGTACTTTCCAGAAGAGGAAGGATTAGATAAGCTTGTCGGGGAGTGTATTGAGGCACTGGGCAACTGTTTGGCTGACGAACAGGCTGATAGGGTAGCGCGTGAGAAGATCATCGAGGTGCTATTTGACATCTACCAGCATGACCTGCATGCCGACAACAGCCTCGGTTTCGCTGCCAGCGCAGCGGACCAGCTCGTGAGATACACAACTCAGCTGGAACGACAGACTATCGCGGAGTGGATTCGCGATGCACTTACCGACGAAGAGGAAGAGGTCACTGGCTCCCAGCGCAAGGCCTATGGCAGGTTCTTGCTGGACCTGGAGAAAGATATCCTCGACGATGAAGCATACCTGCAAATCTGCCGCGAGACTGGTCGCACCTCTGACCTGATTGAGCGGCTCTTGACGCTTGGGCGCATTGACGAAGCTGCCAGAGAAACACAACAGGTTGACGATCATGCACTCCTCGGACTGGCCGACCTCTTTATTCAGCATAAACAGGATGCCGTGGCCGAGCACCTGGTGAGAGCGCGCATCAAAGAGAAACCGCCCCAGCACATCCTGGAATGGCTCCAAAAATACTATCGCACCAGAGGCAACCAGGTCGCCGAATTGGAGGTAACCGAGACATTGTTCCGCACACAGCCCTTTCTCGGGCGCTACCAGAAGCTACGCGATCTCGCCAGGCAACTTGGTCGCTGGGAGACCCTACGACCGGAGTTGCTCGCTTTCCTGGAGCAGGAACAGAACACCCCACTGTTGATCCAGATCGCCCTGGACGAAGGCGAAATCGACAAAGCCTTGCAGCTGCTGAAGGGGATCGCCAAGAAGGACATCTACGGCTACACCTACAATGTTGGCTACACTTATTACGGATACGGCAACATCGCCCTTGAGGTCGCACGGGCCGCCGAAGAGACGCGGCCGCGTGAGGCAATAGAGCTGTATCGGCAGCATGCCGAACGGCTGATCGCCCAACGAGGTCGCCAGAACTACCAGGCAGCCTGCACGTATCTCGCAAAGATGCGCGCCTTATACGAGAAGCTCGGCGAGAGTGAGGCATGGACGAGCTATATTGCAGCGTTGCGTGAGCAGAACCGCAACCTGCGCGCATTGAAGGAAGAACTGGCGCAAGCTGGATTGTGAATGAGTATGTCGAGGCAAAGCCTGTCCCCTTTTATTGCAGAATCGTCCAGGTCGCCTGGGTATGGGGCGCAAGCTTCGCAGTATCGACCTCTTCCGTGCTCAGATCGACAAACATGGGCAGTACAATCGAGAAGACGCTGCCTTCTCCCGGAGTGCTCTGCACATCGATGCGTCCGGCATGCCGCTCTACCAGTTTGTTTGCAATAGACAATCCTAATCCTAACCCGGTCTGCGAGCCTGATGCTCCTTCAACATCCGCTACACGATAATACTCATCGAAAATGTGCTCCAATTCCTCCGGTGGAATGCCCACTCCCCTATCGTGCACCGAGATAGTGGCCTCACATCCTACCTGTTGCAGCGTGACCGTAATCGGGCAACCTTTCGGTGAATACTTGCGCGCATTCGAGAGCAAATTCAGCAGCACCTGGCCAATGCGGTCAGCGTCCACTTCGGCTTCAATCGCCTCCCCAGGTGCCTCGAAGCGCGGCGCAGAACCACTTCCCACTGCATACTCGTCGAGGATGTGCCGGCAAATTTCCACCAGGTCACAGCGCCGTCGATGAATGACAAACGCGTTCGATTGCATGAGCGAGGCATCCAACAGATCATTTACGAGTCTTTGTAGGCGATTGATCGAGCGTTCTATGTCCTCCAACCCCTGGCTGACCTTCTCATCTATCGCCGCCCGTTTGACCTGGCGCTGGAGAAGCTGTGTTCCCACTTTTAGCGAGGTGATCGGTGTTTTGAGTTCATGCGCAACCATGCTGAGAAACCTATCTTTGGTCGCGTTCGCTTCGACGAGTTCGCGCGTGCGATGTTCGACGATGCGTTCGAGCGATAGTGCATGCAGTTCCAACGCGAGCTGGTTTTCTGCTAGCTGGCGACGCAAGCGGCGCGTTTGAATAGCCCGGCTCAATGCGGCCACCATGTAGTCACGGTCAATTGGCTTCTGTATGAAATCATACGCTCCGCCTCTCAGCGCCTGGACGGCCAGGTCATGCTCACCGTGACCCGTGATGAGCAGCGTCGGCGTCTCTGGTCGTAGCTTCTGTATCTTCGCCAGCAGCGCCAGGCCGTCCATGCCGGGCATCTTTATATCGCTCACAATAGCATCATAATCGCGTTCCTGGATCTGCCTGAGGGCATCCAGGGCCGAGTCCGATGTATCCACCTGGACGGCAGTTAATCGGAGAGACAACGTTTGAGGGAGCGCCTCCAATAATCCTATGTCGTCATCAACAATGAGGAGATAGGGTATTTCATTCATAACTGGCCACCTCCTAGTCAAGCTAGTCAAGACGTGTTCGCGGAAGTTGGATCAAGAAGTGAGCTCCTTCACCGGGATGATTTTCGACCATGATGGTACCCTGATGATCTTTGATGATGCCATAGGTGATTGAGAGGCCCAAACCTGTTCCTGCTCCAACCTCTTTTGTCGTGAAGAATGGATCAAAGATACGCTGTTCGAAATCCGCGGAAATACCCGGACCAGTATCACACACACGCAGTACTACGCTCTCTGCCTCCATAGTACAGGTGATGGTAATCACTTTATGTGCCACGTTGGCAAGCGCATCACGCGCATTGGTCAGGAGATTAATAACAACCTGTTCCAGTTGAATCGCGTTGCCAATCACCAGCACCTCTTCTTCAGGAAAATGCAACAGCACCTCGATCTGGCGCAGGCGTAGTTGTTCTCGCATGAGTAAAATCGAGCGTTCAACCACTTGCGAGATGCTGACTGGCTCAAAGCTGACCGGGGTGGCGCGGCCAAAGGTACGCAAGTGCGAAATAATTTCGGTGGCTTTGCGCACTTGCTGCATGGCATTGGAGAGTTCGCAGAAGACGCGTTCTGGATCGGTATCTACTGTCCCCAGATCTATCAGATCGATGGCATTGCCCACGAACAACCCGATATTGTTGAGTGGGTTATTCAGTTCATGCGCTATGCCGGTCGTCAGTTCACCAAGCGTGGCTAATTTGGCCGCCTGCACAAGCTGTTCCTGCTTTTCGCGTAATTCCTGTTCCCGGCGCTGCACCGCCTCCGTCGTTTCGCGCAGATCGCTCATGATGTGGATCATCGCTTTGCGGCTATCCTCTAAACGGAGATTGGAACGATGCGAGTCTTGCAGGATATGCATAAGTGCGCGGCGCGAATTATGCAGGCGCTCCGTCTGCCCGGCCAGGCGGCTGCGATCCTGTTCATAGTCGGCAAGAATATGGATCATGGCCTTGCGCTGATCGGCCAGCTTGCGATTAACCGTGTTCAGGTCACTCAGGATATGTATGAAGGCGCGGCGGCGCTCCTCGTTTTTGTGCAAATGCATTTCCAGCGCATTTTTCTGCTCAAGCAGCTTTTTATTTTCCCGCCTGGCTGTCTCCAGGTCCATCTCTTCCGCTGAAACAGCCTGAGTTGTATATTCTGCTAGCTCATTCATTGAGCAAGACCCTGGCGAGCTCTCTCTAACTCACGCTTTAAATTCTCCACTTCTTTTTCCAGTGCGATCATTTTGAGTTCGCGCCCGACCACTACCTCTTCGAACTTTTCCAGGTCGAGAATCTTTTCCTGCAATTCGGATTTTGATTCCTGTAAATCTCGCACGACCTTTTCATAGGCGCGCATATCGCGCAGAATACCAATAGCGCCGATGACTTTGCCATCCGCGTCACGCAGCGCGGACGCATTGAGGGTCGTGGGAATAATCTCACCAGAGGCACTACGCGGATTGAGGCGCGCATTGCGCGTCGCGCCACGCTCGATCACTTCGCGCAGAGCAGACAGGAACTCGCGGGTTTCTTCGGGGCTGATAAAGCGCGAGAGCGACTGCTCCAGCACTTCGTCTGGCCGGAAGCCAAGCAATTCGTAAACGGCGTCATTGGCCTGTAAAATCTTGCCTTCCAGGTCGGAAACGAACACCGGGTCGGGGGCGTTCTTAATCAAGCTATCTGAATAGGCCAGCGCCTTATCCAGTTCGCGCATATCGCGCAGGATACCGATGGCGCCGATGACTTTGCCATCCGTGTCACGTAATGCCGAGGCATTCAAGCTGGTTGGAATCACCTCACCAGAGGCGCTGCGCGGATTGAGACGAGAATTGCGTGTTACTCCTCGTTCGATCACCTCGCGTAAGGCAGCCAGGAACTCACCGGTTTCTTGAGAGCTGATAAAGCGCGAAAGCGACTGCTCCAGCACTTCGTCTGGCCGGAAGCCAAGCAGTTCGTAGACCGCATCATTGGCCTGTAAAATCTTGGCTTCCAGATCGGAGACAAATACCGGGTCCGGTGCGTTCTTAATCAGGCTGTCAGCATAGGCACGCGCCTTATCCAGTTCGCGCATATCGCGCAGGATCCCAATAGCGCCGATCACTTTGCCATCCGTGTCACGCAGCGCGGACGCATTGAGGGTCGTGGAAATAATTTCGCCAGATGAGCTGCGTGGATTGAGGCGTGCATTGCGCGTTGCGCCGCGCTCGACCACTTCGCGCAATGCTGCGGTAAATTCGCGCGTCTCTTCAGGACTGATAAAGCGCGAAAGCGATTGTTCCAGCACTTCGTCTGTTCGAAAACCGAGCAGTTCATAGACCGCATCATTAGCAGTAAGGATCTTCCCTTCCAGGTCGGAGACAAATACCGGGTCGGGGGCGTTCTTGATGATGATGTCGGCGTCGAGTGAGCTATACGGCTTCGTTATGCGGGACGAGGCAGGAGTAACTACCCTCGCGGTTGTAATAACGTCATCAGGCATAAAGCAAAACCTCCTATACGAAATTTCGGGTATTTTCTGCATGTTCGACACTAGAAAGTATAACAAACAAAAGCTCTTTGCGCACAAAAATGAGAGATTAGTCACGCTGAGTTAATAGCCCACATTCCGCTATTATCTGTAGCCCAACCATGATTCGTGTCGATGAAGTCTATTGAGGCTAGTTATATGGGAAGTTACACAGCCATCTCTTCTTGCTCGATCTGCGAGAACTGTTCGTTATACAATCTCGCATACAAGCCATTCTTTTCCAGCAATTCGTGATGCGTACCGCGCTCCACGATCTCGCCATGATCAACCACCAGGATCACATCCGCCGCCAGGATAGTCGAGAGGCGGTGAGCAATAGCCAGCGTGGTGCGATTCTTCATCAATGGCTCCAATGCCGCCTGGATCAAGCGCTCAGAATGCGTATCCAGCGCACTGGTAGCCTCATCCAGGATGAGTACTCGAGGATTCTTTAGAATCACACGAGCAATCGCCATACGTTGTTTTTCGCCGCCTGAGAGCTTGTAGCCCCGCTCACCAACCAGGGTGTCATAGCCATCCTCAAGCTCCATAATACGATCATGGATAGCAGCCGCCTTTGCCGCCGCAATCATATCCTCTTCCGAGGCATCCATGCGCGCATACAGTAGATTCTCTTTGATCGACGCATGAAACAGATACGTCTCCTGTGTGACAACCCCAATTAACTCGCCCAGCGATTCCAGGGCAATATCCTTAACATTGTGCCCATCGATCTCAACCGCGCCGCTATCCACATCGTAGAGTCGTGGCACAAGGTACGTAATGGTTGTCTTACCCGCGCCGCTCGGTCCGACGAGGGCCGCCAGTTGCCCGGGCTTGATCTCGAACGAGACATCGTTGAGCGTTATACGCGGTATCGCTTCCTCGGCTGGCGTCACAACAGGGACGGTCACAGCCTCTGGCGAGACAGGACGATTCCCATTGCCCTCTTTCTCGTTCAGGCCGTTAAGCACACTGGACTCGTCGCGCTTATACGTAAAGGCGACATCTCTAAACGTCACATCTCCCTGTACATCATTCGATGAAAGCTTGAGCGCACCAGGCCTATTCTGAATCTCAATCGGGAGATCAAGATACTCGAAAATGCGGTCAAACAGCGCCAGTGAACCCTGGATCTCAACCTGGACATTCAGTAACTGGCCAATGGGGAAGAATATCCTGCTTTGTAAGGTAGTGAAGGCCACGATAGTACCCAGGGAGACGCCAGGCACATTATTAATGATTTGCCAACCGGCTACGAGGTAGATAATGGCCGGCATAATTGAAAAGAACGTACCAATCAACATGAAGAACCAGCGTCCAATCATTTGCTGGCGTACTTGCAGGTCAGCTAACTTCTGATTCTCTTCTCTGAACTGATCCTCCGCATATTTCTGGCGACCAAATGTTTTTATCAGCAGAATGCCACTCACTGAGAGCGTTTCCTGCATCTTCGCGGTCAGTGCAGCCATACTTTGCTGCGTCTCCTTGCTCGTCGCTCGCCTGACGTTTCCTACTTTGTAGGTGATCCAAAGAAAGATAGGGAGAAGCCCTAATGATATGAGGGTGAGCAAGGGACTAAGGATAAACATAGCGATGACTGTACTTACCACTGTCGATATGTTTGAGACGACGCTCGTAGCCGTATCGGTGACAACGCCCTGTACACCCCCCACGTCGTTTGAGAGGCGTGACTGGATCTCACCTGTACGCGTCGAGGTAAAGAAGCGCATCGACATACTCTGCAAGTGATGGTAGAGTTTATTACGAAAGTCACGCATCACGCGCTGACCTATCACATTATTGAGATAGCTCTGCCCAACGCCAATAACGCCAGTGACGATCGGTGTCACAATCATAATGATCACTAAAATGATCAACAGTTTTAAGTTCCCTTTGCCGATCGCCAGGCCCAAAACAGTTGTGAGGATGATAGCGATGAGCACCAATACAACCTGAAATTTATAAGGGCTGAAAGCCTTGGCAACCCGGCGCAATGTGCGTGTATCGGTCTTGCGCCCCCGTTTTTTTTGTTCCTCTGCATAAGCGGCCATACCACCGCCCATTCCATGAAATCCCATTTATTGTATCTCCTAATATATAAACCACTTCACCATCTGTTGCCACAGGCGCGAACGGCGCAATGCAGTCCATTACAAGTTAATTACTTTTTATAAGTATATCCGGTGATCACTCTAAACACACTGGCCATGCGTACTGTTATACACCTGTAAGTTTTGACAGGCAGAGGCGAGAAATCAACCCTGCCAGCAAAGCGCCACGCAATGGAATAGTATCCACGCGCAAATATTCGCGGTTGAGATCGTGCATCCCACCACCAATTGGACCAAGGCTATCAAGTACCGGGATTCCCGCCTCCATCAGTAGATTCGCATCGGAGAGCCCTCCTTTGCCCTCGGCAACAATAGAAAGCCCCAGCGCCTTCCCCTCTTCCTGAGCCATTTCCACCAGCCGCAAAATTTCAGACGTGGCCGCATACGGTGCGCGACCACGTATACACGTCAGCTTTGTACGCGTATCCGGAACGCTACATCCCGAGGCGACCTGCTCCAATGCCTTTGCTGCTAAGCTCAAGCCCTGTTCATTATACGCCCGTACAGAGATGTGACAGCGCGCAACCTCGGGTACGATGTTAAGCGGCTCACTGCTGCTCAAGCGCGTCACATTGAACGTTACACCGGGATAGAGCATATTTAAGTTATGGACAGCTATCATCTTATGTGCCAGTTCAATCACCGCTGAGCGACCTTTATGTGGCTCCGCCCCCGAGTGCGCTGGAATACCCATAATCTCCATCATGTACTTATCTGCCCCCTTGCGCGACTTCGTGATCACCTCCGCAGCGCGAGAAGCCTCCAACACCAGCCCCAGATCTACTTGCCGGGCAATTTCACGCAATAGAGGAGCGCTTCCAGCAGAACCCACCTCTTCATCATTATTAAAGACCACAATGATCTCACCAAACTGATCGAAGCCCGACTCCAAAAGAGCGCGTAAGCTATACAAACCCATCAACACGCCCGATTTCATATCAATCACACCCGGGCCAAAAGCAAGACCATCTACCACGTGAAAAGGCCTGGCAGTCGCTGCTCCCGCGCCATACACGGTATCCAGGTGTCCGACCAGCAGCAACCGCACTCCCCCAATACCCCACAGTCTCGCCACCAGGTTCTGCCCAAACCCTTCAGAATCATGCAGGCTGACACTACATCCAATCTCACCCAACCATTGCGCCAGGTACGCCATAATCTCGTTAATACCCTCCCTCTGCCCTGTCCCCGAATCTATATTAACGAGCAGTTCCAACCGTTCAAGTAATTCAGTCTGGTAGCCCTGCAGTTTCGGCAGAAAATGTTGGGAGTAGGTTTGCATATAGAAAAAGCCCTTTAGTGGTGTAAACCCGGTGAAACAGTTGTGTATTCCTTTATTCTATCACAGCAGAAACCAGACAAAGAGCAAAACACCGTGCCCCTCGTTCCGTAGGGATGCCCTCGTTCCGTAGGGGCGGGAGAGGTGAGGAGTAGAGTGGGGACGCTTGCGTCGCCCCCGTAACCAGTTACGCAGGCCTCAAAAAGAAAAAAGCAGGCAGAGTAGAAACACAATAGTATGTCCCCACTCTGCCTGCTTACCACCCCGTTAGAAGTACCTCCTGGGATGCGACATATACACACCCATGACGAAGCCAACGAACAGGCATAACAGAACAATGATAATCAGCGTTTGGGGGTCAATATTCAGCATTATGGCCTCCTTTTAGTTCCTCTCGAATCACAGGAACCGGGTGTCGATCTATGTCACATTCGTGAATGGTAGAATATGTTAAGTGTAAATCCTTCAACCGGCACTCCTCTCCTAACACCCATTTTCTTTCTGGCCATCCAGGGGAATCCGCAAGATCTGTGGATTTCGCGGAATATACCTGTAACCAGTCCTGGCAATCTTATTGCGCCGAGCCAGCACCTCTTGCCTCTGCAGTTCACGCTGTTCTCGCAACAACGCGTAGTGCTGTAGCCTATCGATCATCATTTCGATCATCAGCACAATACCAACCAGTGTGAGCACAGCGAAAAACAGCAGGGCCAGAATTGCCAACGCCAGTGTAACTACGAGAGATTCCCATCCCGGCTGATGCAAAATGGGTACTAAGAAGAACGCGAAAACAGCAGCAATACTCAAAACGATGAGGGGCGACAAAAATGAACCTTTATCTGGCCTACTCATAGGTCATCTCCCTTCAGCTAACTGGCAAAGACACATACGG
>WNGM01003247.1_pt1 | contig 16874 bp, 17 predicted proteins | sample 5400571 | NCBI WGS metagenome assembly WNGM01 (sample SAMN13153378, study PRJNA577476) | soil metagenome | isolation source: 100 cm soil or saprolite under Garry oak tree replicate 2 | place: USA:California | collected 2016-06-15 | reverse complement strand
CAGCCAGCGCTCTCGCGTGCCGGCGGCAGACGTGCGGCACGCGCGCGGGGCCGAATAGCGCAGCGGGGAGGCGGGGGCGCCGTCGGAGCGCCTATGAGGCGCCGCGGGCGGCGGCCGATGGAGGCACCCGGCTCGGCGGCGCCGAATCGAAGCGGAGAGGGCGCCCCCGCCTCCCCGCACCGCCGTCTCGGGCCACGCGACTAGCCCCCCGCCAGCGCCTTCGTCACCGCCACCGCCCGCTCGCGGTTCATCGCCCCCAGGATCGCTCCGACCTGCTTCTCCCTCATGCACCCGAAGATCCGCGTCGCCGTCGCGTCATCCAGCCGGTCGATGATGGGCGCCGCCTCCTCGGGCCGCATGCTCTGGTAGATCTTGGCGACCGCGACGCCGCAGCCCGTGGTCTCGCCCGTCGGCACGGCCCCGCCACCGCCCACGATGCGCCCCGCCGTCTCCGCCAGCGCCTGCTCGAGCGCCTTCACCGCCGCCTCGCGCGTCGCCAGCGCCTGCTCGCGGCGGTCGAGCTCCTCGCCGCGCTGGCGCACGGCCTCGAGCAGCTCGCGGAAGCCGCGGCTCTTGGCGAACAAGTCGGGCGCGACGGGGGCCTCGGCGACCGGGCGCTCGGCGCGCGCCACGCTCGTCCACCACCAGGCGCCCACGATGACCGCCTTCACCGCCAGGCCGGCAAGCAGCCCCACCCGTACCCATCGCATGGCACCTACCTCCGACGCCTTTACTTCGTGGCCCGCACCAGCGCGCGCTCGCAGCGCTCGAGCTGCGTCTCGACGCCGATGTCGACCTCGCCGAGGCGACTCTCGATGACGCACCCGCCGGCGTGCAGGCTCGGGTCCTCCACCAGCTCCAGGTCCTTCACGTCCTCGAGCGAGGCGCGCAGCGCGGCGAGGGACCCACGCAAGAAGGCCATCAGGGGCGGCGGGACGCGGAGCGTGATCCGCTCGCGGTCGACGGCGCGCTTGACGGCCGCGCGGATCATGCCGAGCCAGATCTCGGGCCGCTCGGCCAGCTCCTGCTGCACGACCTTGCGCGCCACGCCGAGCGCCAGCTCGAGGAGCTCGCGCTCGTAGCAGATCTCCTCGGCCGAGGGCCCGGGCGCGGGTGCGGGGGCGGCGGGCTCGGCGGTCGCCGCGGCCGGCGGCGCGCCGAAGGGCCGGAAGACCCGCGGCACGGCCTCGGCGAGCGGCGCGAAGCTAGACGACGACATCGCCCTCGTGCGCACCGAGCGTGATCCGCTGCTCCGCATCGAGGCGGCGCGCCGCCGCCACGATCCGCGCCTGCGCCTGCTCGACGTCCTTCAGGCGCACCGGTCCCATCACGCCCATGTCCTCCTGCAGGATCTCGCCCGTGCGCTGCGCGAGGTTGCCGAAGATCTTCTCGCGCATGGCGGGGCTCGCGGTCTTGAGCGCCAGCATGAGGTCGTCGCGCCCGATCTCCTTGAGCAGCACCTGCATGCCGCGGTCGTCCAGGCGGAGCAGGTCCTCGAAGGTGAGCATCAGCCCGCGGATGGCCTCGGCCACCTCGGGCGCGTGCGCTTCGAGGTGCGCGAAGACGCGCGCCTCGACCGCCTCGTCGGCGACGTTCAGGATGTCCGCGATCAGCTTGGCGCCGAGGAAGCCGGCGCGCGGCGCGACCCGCCCGAGGCCCTGCACCTGCCCGGCGAGCACGTCGCCCACGTCGGCGAGGAGATCTTCGGGGACGCTCTGCAGATCGGCGATGCGCTGCGCGATCTCGGGCTGGAGGTCCTCGGGGAGCGCGGCCAGCACCTCGGCGGCCTTGCGCGCGCGGAGGTTGGCGAGCACGAGCGCGATCACCTGCGGGTGCTCGCGGCCGAGCACCTGGGCGAGGGCGGCGGGCGCCACCGGGTCGAGGCTCGCGGCCAGGAACTCGCCCCCCGACTGCGCGGCCTTGTCCGCGGGGCGCTCCGCGCGCGTGGCGGTGAGCGCCGCCGCGATCATCTGGCGCGCGAACTGCTCGCCGTCGACCAGGAGCCCATCGCGCTCCGTGAGGCGCCGCCGCGCCTCCTCGTGCACCGCCGCCGCCTGCTCGCGCGGGATCGAGCGCAGGCGCGCGATCGCGGCCGAGAGCTGGCGCACCTCGGGCTCGGAGAGGTGGCGGAAGACGGCGGCCGCGGCCTCGGGGCCGAGCGTGGTGAGCAGGATCGCGGCCTTCTCGACCCCGACCATGCCCTCAGCCCTCGATCGCCGGCGCGCCCTCGCGCAGCCACTCCCGCACCAGCTGCGCCGCGCGCTCCGGGTTCTGCTGGGTGAGCGCCAGGTTCTCCTGCGTGACCTGCGCGGCGGCGGCCTGGGGGAGCGCCGCGCGCCCCTCGCTGCGCCCGAGCACGAGCGGCCGCACCACGTAGAAGAGCCCGGCAGCCACCAGGCCGACGGCCAGGAGGCGCATGAGCAGCGCCGGAAGCCAGGTGTCGAGCGCAGCGAGCACGCCCTCGCCGGCGGCCGCCGGCTCGCTCTGGAAGGGCACGCTCGTGATCTCGATCCGGTCGCCGCGCGCCTCGGAGAAACCGACCGCGTTCTTCACCAGCTCCTTCAGGCGCGCGAGCTCCTCCGCCGGCCGCGGCGTGAACTTCCGCGCCGCGCCCGCGCCCGTGTAGGTCCCGTCGATCAGCACCGCGACCGAGAGCTGCTTCACCACGCCCGCAGGCGCGACCGTGTGCGACACGACCTTGGAGACCTCGTAGCTCTGGCTCTCGTCCCGCCGCTCGGTGCGCGCGCCCTCGGGCTCGGGGTCGTTGGTCGGGTTCGACTGCACCCCCGGCGCCCCGCCCCCGGTCCGAGCGCCGGTCGTTTGCTCCCGAGTCGTCCGCTGGGTGCGGAGCGCCGTGCGCTCGGGGTCGTAGGTCTCCTCGGTGCGCTCGACGCGCGCCACCTCCAGGGTCGCAGCCACACGCGCCACCGCCTTCTCGCGGCCGACCACGGCCGCGAGCATGCTCTCCACCCGCTCGGCGAGCTGGCGCTCGATCGAGGCCTGCATCTCGAGCGCACCGCTCGAGGCGCCGAGCGTCTCGCCGCCGCGCCGGTCGGTGGTCAGCATGCGCCCGCCCTCGCCGACCACCGTCACGCCGTCGGCCGCGAGGCCCTCGACGCTGGCGGCCACCAGGTGCACGATGCCATCGATCTGCGCCGCCGAGAGCGCGCGGCCCGGGGCGAGCTTCACGACCACCGACGCCGACGGGCGCCGGTCCTCGCCCACGAACAGCGAGCGCTCGGGGAGCGCCAGGTGGACGCGCGCCGACTCGATGCCGCCGAGGCGCGAGATGGTGCGCGCGAGCTCGCCCTGGAGGGCGCGCTGGTAGTTCAAGGCTCGGCGGGCACCAGGATGGCGCGGCCGCCGTCCTCGAGCCGGAAGGGCACCTTCTCGGCGCGCAGCGCCTCGACGATCGCGCTCGCGTCCTGCTCGGCCAGGTTCGTGAACAGCGGCCGGTAGAGCGGCCGCTGCACCCACCACGCGAGCCCGAGCACGACGACGAGCGAGCCCACGCCGGTCGTGGCGAGGACGATCCGCCGCGCCGGCGGCTGCGCGCGGACGAAGTCGACGAGCTGGATCCAGAGCTGCTCGAGTCGCGCCCTCATCTGGCCTCGAGCGCCCGGCCCACCCGGCGCGCGAGCTCGTCGTCCGTCGCGCGCAGCGCGGCCAGCGCCGCGGCGGCCCGCGCCGGCTCGCCGCGGGCGCGCGCGATGCGGACCAGCCCGGCCGCGGCCAGCATGCGCTCGGGCGGCGTCGCGCCCGCCGCGAGCGCCCGCGTGTAGGCGTCCGCGGCCGCGGCCCACGCCCCCTCCGCCGCCGCGGCCGCCGCCGCGACGAGCAGCGTGCTCGCCGGCGGCGCCGGCGCCGGCTGGAGGAGCGCGCTCGCCTCGGCGGCGCCGCCGGGCGCAGCGAGCAGCGCCGTCGCCACCAGGGTCCGCACGCCCAGGTCGTCGGCGGCCGTCGCCTCTGCCGCTGCGCGCTCCAGGTCTCCCCCGGCGAGCGCGACCCGCGCGCCGAGCGCATGCGCGCGCTCGGCGAGGTCCGGACGGAGCCGGCTCGGGTCCAGCCGGACGAGGAGCTTCCGGGCACTCCCGATGTCGCCGCTGGCGAACGTCTCCTCGGCGAGCGTCACCGCGACGGCCGGCTCGCGTGTCCCGTCCGCCCCCGCCGCGAGCACGCGGACCGCGGCGCGATGGAGGCCCAGGCGGCCGAGCGCGTGCGCGACCGTGGCACGGTCTGCGGGCGCCGCGCTCTGCACCTCGGTCGCGTAGGCCGCGTAGACGGTCGCAACGCCGGCCGCATCGCCCTGCGCGTCGAGCGCCGCGAGCCAGCGCGCGAGGATCTCCGCGCGGCGGCCCTCGGCCTGCGCCATCCCGTCGGCCCCGAGCACGGCAGCGCGGCCGAGGAGCGCGAGCGCCTGCTCGAAGCGGCCCGCGCGAGCCGCGACCTCCGCCGCCTCGCCCAGGACGACGGCGCGGAGCGCGTGCGCCGCCGGCGTGGCGGCGAGGTCGGCGAGCGCCTCTACCGTCCGCTCGGGCGTTCGCTCTGCAGCGAGGAGGGCGAGGCGCATCTTCGCCTCGACGGCGAGCGCCGGTGCGGGCTTTTGCGCGAGCGCTTGCTCGTACTCCGCCCGTGCGCCGGCGGCGTCTGCCGCCAGGCGCCCGGCGAGGAGGTGGAGCCGCGCCTGCTCGTCGGGCGCGCGCACCGTGCGCCCGGCATCCGCGAGCACGCGGCGCGCCCCGTCCGCGTCGCCGGCGAGCGCCAGCGTCTCGGCGTAGTCGAGCGGGAAACCCGGGTGCGCCAGCAGCTCCGGGCAGGTGTCGGCGACGCGACGATACGCATCGGCGGCCGCCGCGGGCGTGTCGGCGGCGCGCACCTCGGCCGCCGCCTCGCGCTCGGCGCGGCAGCGCGCGGGACCGCTCGCGCGCGCGAGCACGCCCTCGACGATGCGCCGCGCCTCGCCCGGGCGGTGCCGCAAGCGCAGCGCCGCCGCCTGCCCCAGGCGCGCGTCGTCGAGCAGCGGGCTCGTGGGGAAGCGGCGCGCCAGCTCGCGGAAGGCGGCGCCCGCCTCGGGCGCGAAACCAACCGCCAGCTCGGCCTGGCCGAGCAGGAACCAGGCGCGCGCCGCGTCGGCGAAGTCCGGCGCCTCGCGCAGCGCGCGCTCGTAGGCGGTGGCGGCGCTCTCGTAGTCACCGCCGCCCGCGGCCGCGCGCAGCAGGGTCAGGTCCGCGGCGAGGAAGAGCGCGGCCGCCGAGCGCGGCTCGCGGCGCGGCCCGGCGTCGGGCGCCGCGCCATGCCGCGCCCGCGCGAGCACGTCGCGCCACGGAGTGGCGTCCGCGTCGCCGTAGAGCGGCTCCTCCAGGGTGGGCCAGACGAAGAGCACGGCGCCGAGCGGCGTGACCGACGACGCGGGGAGAGACGAGGCCTCGGAGCCCGGTCCCTCCCCCGCGCCGCGCGCGCGCGGGCCGTCTTCCTCCGCCCTGGCCGTCCACACCGCCGCTGCCACCACCAGCACCAGGGCACCACAGCATCCCGCACCGCGTACCCGCCGCACGGAGTGTGCAGCGGAGCAAGGCATGTGCCACGCTGCCGGGCGTGGCGCGCGCTGCCGGGACACGCGGCGGCCGGCGGGCCGCTGACACCCGGAGCCAGAACTCTGACGGTGTCGGTTTGCGTTGAGGCGCGGCCCCTTGGGGCGCGGCCTGACGGTCGCGGGCCCGGCGTGCTAACCAGGGGGCGGCATGCGCGCTCGCGAGGCGACGATCGCGGCCGCGGCGCGGGCGCTGGGCTTCTCCCGCGCCGGCACGGCGCCGCTCGCGCCGCTCCCCGTGGGCCCGTTCCTCCAGGCGTGGCTGGCGGAGGGCCGCGCCGGCGAGATGGGCTACCTGGCACGGCGCACAGCGGAGCGGATCGACCCGCGCGCGGCGCGGCCGTGGGCGCGCGCCGTCATCTCCCTCGCCTACCCCTACCGCCCGCCGCCTCCGCCGCCAGGCGACTGGCGCGCGACGCTCACCGGCCGGATCGCCGCCTACGCGCTCGGCGCGGATTACCACGCGCGCGTGGGCGCGCTCTTGGGCGCGCTCGCCGCGCGCCTCGCCGCCGCCTTCCCGGGCGCGCGCTTCCAGGGCTACGTCGACACGGGCCCGGTGCTCGAGCGCGAGTGGGCGATGCGCGCCGGCCTCGGCTGGATCGGCAAGCACACGCTGCTGCTCGACCGCGCCGCCGGCTCGTACTTCTTCCTGGCCGAGCTGTTCACGGACCTCGAGCTCGCGGCGTCGCCGCTGCCCGCCGATCACTGCGGGACCTGCGCCCGCTGCCACGCCGCCTGCCCGACCGGCGCCCTCGGGCCCGGCTACACCATGGACCCGCGCCGCTGCCTCTCGTACCTGACCATCGAGCACCGGAGCGCGCTCCCCGTGGAGCTGCGCCCGCGGCTCGGCAACTGGATCTTCGGCTGCGACCTCTGCCAGGAGGCGTGCCCGTGGAACGGGGAGGCGCGCGACCCGGCCGGCGCCGAGGCGCTGGCGCCGCACCTGCCCTCGCTGCTCGCGCTCGACGAGCCGGGCTTCCGCGCGCGCTTCGGGAAGACGGCGGTGGCCCGCGCGAAGCGGCGCGGCCTTCTCCGCAACGCCGCCGTGGCGCTCGGCAACAGCGGCAACCCCGACGCCGTGCCCGCCCTCGCCGCCGTGCTCGCCGATCCGGAGCCGCTGGTGCGCGGGCACGCGGCGTGGGCGCTCGGCCGCCTCGGCGGCGCGGCGGCGCGGCGCGCGCTCGAGGCGGCACGGGCGAGGGAGACGGACGGCGGCGCGGCGGCGGAGCTCGCGGCGGCGCTCGCTTCATGACCCGGGAGCCCCTCGCGCGGTTGACAGAGCAGCCGTCGGGGCCTTCTATGCACCGACGTCCCAGGTAGACGGCGCTCATGGCAGATCCAACCGAGAGCCGCGCGCTCCGCACGCTCGTCGACATCGTCGAATCGGGACGACCGCTGGTCTACATTCGTTCCGCGGAAGAGCAGCGCGTGACGACGCTCCTGCGCGAGACCGCAGGCCGGTGCTTCTCGTCGGCGGTCCCGCTCTGGACATGGAGCCTCACCGAAGGCATGCGCGGCGACGACGGAACCGGCGGCGAGCTGCTCGGGCCGCGTGCCGCTCTCGATTTCGTCGCCACCTACGATGGCCGGGCGCTCTTTCTCTTCAAGGACTTCCACGAGCCGATGCGGGAGGCGCCGGACGTCCGTCGGCGGCTGCGCGACCTGTACGAGCTCTGCTTCGACCGTGGCAAGGTCCTGATCATCTGCTCGCCGGTCAAGTTCATCCCCGAGGAGATCGAGCGCGCCATCGTCTACGTCGAGCTGGCGGTTCCCGATCTCGACGAGCTGGTCGGGTTTCTGCGGCGCGAGGCGACGGTGATCACGGCCTCCGGCGGCAGCCTCGATGCCGACGAGGCCACCCTCTTCCAGCTCGGACGGGCTCTTCAGGGCTTGACGTTCGACGAGGCGCGCCATGCGATTCGGCGGGCGCTCGGCGCGCGCCCGGTCTTGGATCAGGAATCGGTTCCGGCGCTCCTCGAAGAGAAGCGCATGCTGGTGAACCGCACCGGCATGATCGAGTACCTCTCCGTCGAGACCAGCATCGAGCACGTCGGCGGACTGGCGCTCATGAAGAAGTGGCTGATGGAGCGGCGCAAGTTGTTCCAGATGCGAGACCGCATCAGCGCCGAGATCGTGCCCAAAGGGGTGCTGGTCATGGGCATCTCGGGCTGCGGCAAGAGTCTGTCCATCAAGGCGATCGCGTCCTGCTTCGAGCTGCCGCTCTATCGCATCGACATGGTCGCGATCTTCTCCGGACGTCACGGGACGCCCGAAGGCGCCTTCGCGCACGCCTGCCACATGCTCGAGTCGATGGCGCCGGCAGTGGTCTGGTTCGACGAGATCGAGGCCGGGATCAACACGCAGGCCAAGGAAGGCGAGTTGGGCCGCATCTTCGGCTTCTTCTTGACGTGGATGCAGGAGAAGGCGCGCGGGCTGTTCGTGGGCGCCACCGCCAACCGCATAGACCTCCTGCCCGCCGAGATGATCCGCAAGGGGCGCTTCGACGAGGTGTTCTTCGTCGATCTGCCCCTCGACGACGAGCGGCTCGACATATTCCGCGTCCATCTACGGCGGCGCGGAATCGATGGCGAGGGATTCGATCTCGAGCCCCTCACGGACTTCACGAAGGGCTGGACCGGCGCCGAGATCGAGCAGTGCGTGGTCTCGGCACTGACGACCGCGCGTCTCCAGGAGCGCGCACTGCAGTACGAGGACCTCTTCAACGCGACCGCCAACGTCGTGCCGCTCTCGAAGACCATGAAGGAACAGGTCGATCACATCCGCAAGTGGGCCTTCCACCGCGCGGTGCGGGCCTCGCCGCGTGAACGCTAGCCGGCTGCCCTGCCCTGTTCGCTATCCCCGCTCGCGCGCGATCACGGCGCGCTCCTCGGCGTTCATCTTGTCGCGGATGCGCGACCCCTTGCCCAGGTGGCGCACGCTCGGGGGGCCGCCCTCGGAGAAGTACTCCTCGTAGGCTGGCGCCGGAACGTAGTGATCGGGCTTCCGGTCGCCGATCTCGACGCCGAGGAGCTGCTCGACGAGGTCGACGTCGTACATGCGGATGGCGTCGTAGTCGGTCAGGAGCGCGCACACCTCGACGCAGATGTAGCAGCCGATGCACTCCTGGAAGCGGTCCTGGACGGGCTGCTGCCCGCGGCCGGGCAGCGTGCCCGGCGCCAGGTACTCGATGCACTGCACGGGGCAGAACTCGGGGCACTTGCCGCACGGCCAGCAGAGGTTCACGTCCATGAACGCGACCTCGCGCGGCCGCTTCTTCTTCTCGCCGATCTCGTCGGGAGCGTCGGGGACGCGCTCCTCCTTCAGGCGGCGCTTGATGATGTCGATGGCGGACGGCACGGGCGCATCCTGCCCGCGCGACGCCGCCGCCGCAACCGCCTCAGCCCACCAGCGGCTGCCCGATCGCCGGATCGACGCCGAGCGCGCCGAGGAGCCGGTCGCGCACCATGGCCGCCGCGCGCTCGCGCGCTGCGGGGTCCTCGCCGACCTGCAGGCGGCCGCCCGCGATCATGTCGTGGCCGCCGGCCGAGCGGCTGCCGAGCACGCGCTGCAGGAGATCGCCGGCGTTCACCTCGCGGTCGATGGTGCGGACCGAGCAGTGGAGACAGCTTCCGAACGTGCCGATCGCCGCCGCCCATTCCACCTGGTCCAGGCGGAGGAGGAAGTCCGCCACCTCCGCCACCATGTCGGGGTACTGCACCTCGCCGAGCATCGAGACGACGACCTTGTCGTAGAGCGCGGCGCGCTCGATCGCCTCACGGAAGACGCGGAAGTACTCGCGGGGCACGCGCGCGTTCTCGATCTTCGAGAGCCGGCGCTTGTTGGTGTACGGGTAGAGGAAGTGGCTCGCCTCGATGTCGGCGGCCGTCGCCTCGCGCCCCAGGTCCTGCGTCTCGGCGGAGATGCCGTAGAAGAGCGCGGTCGCGATCTTCGGCTCGGGCACGAGCTTCGACTCGCGCAGGTACTCGGTCACGATGGTCGAGGTCGCGCCGTACTGGTCGCGCAGGTCGAGGAACGGAACCCCGGGGTAGTCGCCGTACGCCGGGTGATGGTCGATCACCGCCGCCGGCACGATGCCCTCGGGCAGCGAGTTGTTGATGCGGCCGGGCTGCGTGTCGACCAGCACGACCGCCGTCTTGCCGTGGAACGCCATCTCGCCCACCGGCACGAGCGTGATGTTCAGGTAGGTGAGCATGGCGCGGTTCTCGGCCCGCCCCACGATGCCGCCGAGGGCGATCTGCGCCTCCCTCCTGGCGAGCGCCGCGAACATGTACTTCAGCGCCGCCGCGCTCGCGAGCGCGTCCGGATCGGGGTTGTCGTGCGGCAGGATGACGAGCGGCCCCGGGTGATCGAGCGCCCCGAGCAAGCTCGCCAGAGCCCCGCGGCTGGCAAGGGTAGCCATGCAGCGGTGAACCCTTCTTATGTCACCCGGCCCGCCGGCTGTCCATCGGCCGTTGGGTGGACCCCCGCGCGATGGCGTGGCCGCGAGCCGTCTGGTACCGTCGTCGCATGGAGGTGGTGAAGCCGGAGCGGTTCTTCCACGAGCGCTTCGGCCTCTCCGACCGCGCGCTCGAGCGCGTCCTCGGCACGGCGCTCGAACGGCGCGCCGACTGGGCCGACCTCTACTTCGAGTTCCGCGTCAACCAGACCGCGTCGCTCGAGGAGGGCGCGGTGAAGAAGGCCACGCGCAACGTGAGCCAGGGCGTCGGCGTGCGCGTGGTCGCCGGTGCGCGCAGCGGCTACGCGCACTCCGACGAGGTCTCGCTCGAGCGTCTCGAGCTGGCGGCGCGCGCGGCCCGGGCGATCACCGACGAGCGCGGCGCGGCGACCGCGCTGCCCGCCACGCGCGCGGCCGCCGCCACGCACGACCTCTACCCGGTCGCCCGGCCGCCCATCGACACGCCCACCGCGGACCAGGTGGCGCTCCTCCAGCGCCTCGACGCGGCGGCGCGCGCCGTCGACCCCTGCATCACCAACGTGTTCGCCGGCATCGGCATCGAGCACCGCGTCGTCCTCGTGGTCACCTCTGCGGGCGCGGTGGTGGGCGACGTGCGGCCGCTGGTGCACGTGAGCGTCACCTGCATCGCGGAGCGCGGCGGTCGGCGCGAGCAGGGCAGCTACGGGGGCGGCGGGCGCTTTGCGTTCGATACCTTGCTCGACGGCCGCGCGGAGCGCTTCGCGCGCGAGGCGGCCCGGCAGGCGCTCACCAACCTCGGGGCCGCGGACGCGCCGGCGGGCACCATGACGGTCGTCCTCGGCCCGGGCTGGCCGGGCGTCCTCCTGCACGAGGCGATCGGCCACGGTCTCGAGGGCGACTTCAACCGCAAGCGCGTGTCCGCCTTCACCGACCGCATCGGCACGCGCGTCGCCTCGGAGCTCTGCACGGTGGTCGACGACGGGACGATCGCGGATCGCCGCGGCTCGCTCAACGTCGACGACGAGGGCACGCCCACGCAGCGCACGGTGCTCATCGAGCGCGGCATCCTGCGCGGCTATCTCCAGGACCGCCTCAACGCGGCGCTCATGAAGATGCCGGTCACGGGCAACGGCCGGCGCGAGAGCTTCGCGCATCTCCCCATGCCGCGCATGACCAACACCTTCATGCTGGCGGGCGGGGACGCGCCCGAGGACGTCATCCGCTCGGTCGACCGCGGCCTCTACGCGGTCAACTTCGGCGGCGGGCAGGTCGACATCACGAGCGGGAAGTTCGTCTTCTCGGCGAGCGAGGCGTACCTGATCGAGGGTGGCAAGGTGACGCGGCCGGTGCGCGGCGCGACGCTCATCGGCAACGGGCCCGACGTGCTGACGCGCATCACGCGCGTGGGCGCGGACCTGCGGCTCGACGAGGGCATCGGCACCTGCGGCAAGGACGGGCAGTCCGTGCCGGTCGGGGTCGGCCTCCCGACGGTGCGCATCGACGGCCTCACCGTGGGCGGCACGCAGGCGTGAGCGGGACCGACGGGAGGGCGCGCGCGGGCACGGACCTGCGGGAGCTGGCGCACGACCTGGTGGCGCGCGCGCACGCAGCGGGCGCGCGCGCCGCCGACGCGGTGGCGGTCGAGGGCGACGGGCTCGCGGTCGGCGTCCGCCTGGGCGAGGTGGAGAAGTTGAAACGCTCGCGCCAGCGGCGCGCCGGGCTGCGCGTCTTCGTCGGCGACGCGACCGCGATCGTGTCGACCGCCGACTTCTCCCCCGAGGGGCTCGCCGCGCTCGCCCGCGATGCGGTCGCGCTCGCGCACGCGACCGCTCCCGACCCGCACGCGGGCCTCCCGGACCCCGCGGAGCTTGCCGGCGAGCAGCCGGACCTGGACCTCCACGATCCCGCGATCGAGCGGCTCGAGCCCGAGCAGGCGCTCGCCTGGGCCCGTGACGCCGAGGCCGCCGCGCTCGCCGCCGCGCCCGAGATCACCAACTCCGAAGGCGCCGAGTTCGGCGCCGACGCCGGGCTGGTCGCGTACGCGTCGAGCCTGGGCTTCGTCGGCGCCTACGCCGGCTCGTCCGCGAGTCTCGCCGTCGTGCCGGTGGCCACCCGCGACGGCGCCATGCAGCGCGACTCGTGGTACACGGCGCACCGCAAGCTCGCCGGCCTCGAGCCGCCCGCGGAGGTCGGCCGCGAGGCCGCGCGCCGCACGCTCCGCCGCCTCGGCGGACGCCGCCCGCCCACCGGCGAGTGCCCGGTGGTCTTCGACCCCGAGACCGCGGCGAGCCTGCTCCGCCACCTGGCGGGGGCCATCGCCGGCTCGGCGCTCTACCGGCGGATGTCGTTCCTGCTCGACCGGCTGGGCGAGCAGGTCGCCTCGGACACGGTCACCGTGGTCGACGATCCGATCCGGCCCGCCGGCCCGGCGTCACGGCCGTTCGACGGCGAGGGCGTGCGGCAGTCCCGTCGCACCATCGTCGAGCGCGGCGTGCTCAGGAGCTACCTCCTCGATTCGTACTCCGCACGCCGCCTCGGGATGAAGACCACGGGGCACGCGGTGCGCAGCGTGGGGGACGCGCCCGGTGTGGCACCCACGAACTTCGTCCTCGAGCCCGGCCCCCACCGCCCCGAGGCGATCATCGGCTCGGTGCGCTCTGGCCTCTACGTGACCGAGCTGATCGGCTTCGGGGTGAACCCGGTGACCGGCGATTACTCGCGCGGGGCGGCCGGGCTGTGGATCGAGAACGGCGAGCTCGCCCATCCGGTCGAGGAGCTCACCATCGCGGGGAACCTACGCGACATGCTGCGCGACATCGAGATGGTGGGGAGCGACCTCCGTCCGCGCAACGCGATCGCGGCGCCGACGCTCAAGATCGCGCGCATGACGGTGGCGGGGGCGTAGCGCTCCCCGCTCGAGGTATCGACCCCGGGGGCCCGTCCAGTGCTCGGGCGCTTCGCGCCCTGCGCGCTTCCGATGCCCCCGGACCCCGTCGGCTGGCTCGGCGCCTCTCGGCGCCAGCCGCCTCCTCCCCTTCCTTCTCTTCTTCGTCGTCGTCGTCGTCGTCCCAATCATCGTCATCGTCGTCGAAGTCCTCGTCGTCGTCCTCGTCGAGGTCGTCGTCCTCGAGGTCGTCGACGTCCTTGTCCTTGTCTTTCTCCTTCTCCTTCTCGTCCTCTTCACGCGCGTGGATGAGCCGCGCGAGCAGATTCTGCATGCCTCACCCCCTGCTCAGGATGCTCCTCGGGAACCTGGGCGACTGCCTCACATCACATTTGCGCAGCTCTGTCCATGGCGCGGCGCCCCCTCGCCTTCCACCTCGAAGCCGAGCGCGCGGATCATGGCGCGCGCGTCCGCGTGGCGCTGGCCGGGTGTGGTGAGGTAGCCCTCCACGAAGATGGAGTTGGCGGCGAAGAGGGCCAGGCCCTGCGCCGCACCGAGCGCGCGCTCGCGCCCGCCCGCGGCCCGGATCTCGGCGCGCGGGTTGGCGAGCCGGAAGAGCGCCAGCGCGCGCAGGCAATCGGCCGCCCCTGGCGCGGGCCGCGCGCCGAGCGGCGTGCCCTCGATCGGGTGGAGGAAATTGACCGGCAGCGAGGTGACGGCGAGCGCGCGCAGCTCGCCCGCGACGTCGATCAGGTCCTCGTGCGTCTCCCCCATGCCGATGATGACGCCCGAGCAGGCGCCGAGCCCGGCGCGCGAGCTGCCCCGCACGGTCGCCATGCGGTCGTCGTAGGTGTGCGTGCTGCAGATCGCCGGGTAGAAGCGGCGGCTCGTGTTCAGGTTGTGGTTGACGAAGTCGACGCCTGCCTCGCCGAGCGTGCGCGCCTGCCCCTCCTCCATGATGCCGAGCGAGACGCACAGCTCGAGCGCGGGGAGCTCGGCGCGGATGGCGCGCGCGGCGCGCGCGAAGTGCGCGATGTCCGACGCGCTCGGCCCGCGCGCGCTGGTCACCATGCAGTAGCGGCTCGCGCCGGTGGCGGCCGCGCGGCGCGCGCCCGCCACCAGGTCGGCGACGGGCAGGAGTCGATAGCGCCGGATGTCGGCCGTCGACACCGCGGACTGCGAGCAGTAGCCGCAGTCCTCGGGGCAGAGGCCGCTGCGCGCGTTCTGCAGCACGCAGAGCTTGACGCGCCGTCCGAAATGCCGGCTGCGCGCCGCGAAGGCGGCCCACAGCACGGCGGGCAGGTGGGAGTCCGGGCTCGCGAGCAGCGCGCGCGCGTCCTCGCGCGCGAGCGGCCGGTCGGCGAGCGCCTGCTCGGCGAGCCGCCGGTACGCTCCCGCGGCGGCCAGCGCCGCCGCCGTGTCGTCGAGCCCGCTCATGCCCACCTCCTGGTCGCGGGCTTCCCTAGCTGGCCCGGCTCGCCCGCGCAACCGCCGGGCGGCCCCCGTTGACAGGGGCCGCGCCACGCCGGAGTATGCGTACAGGATACGCAAACTCGGACCGGGGAGCCACATGACCGCCACCGCCGCCCTCGCCCCCACGGGGCACCAGCTCGAAGCGCTGCTCGCACCGCTCGGCGATGCGCACTACGGCCCCGAGCGCTGCGCCGCGCTGGCCGACCTGATCGCCGAGATTCACGCCCTGAAGCGGGCCCGTAACGCCGTCGTGCTGGCCCACAACTATCAGCGCCCGGAGATCTTCACGGTGGCCGACTTCGTGGGCGACTCGCTCGAGCTGGCGCGCCAGGCGACCCGCGTGGACGCCGACACGATCGTCTTCTGCGGCGTCCACTTCATGGCGGAGACCGCCAAGATCCTGAACCCTGCACGGCGCGTGCTCCTCCCCGACCTGCGCGCCGGCTGCTCGCTCGCCGACAGCGTGACGGCCGAGGACCTGGCCGCGCGCAAGGCCGAGCTGCGCGCCGTCTATCCCGACCTGGCGGTGGTCGGCTACGTCAACACCACCGCGGAGGTGAAGGCCGAGTGTGACGCGTGCTGTACCTCCTCCAACGCCGTCCGCATCGTCGAGGCGCTCCCGAGCCAGCACATCCTCTTCGTCCCGGACCAGAACCTCGCCAGCTACGTCCAGTCGCAGACCCGGAAGTCGATCATCGCCTGGGACGGCAACTGCTACGTCCACCACCAGATCACGCCCGAGCAGATCGCGGCGGTGCGGAAGGCGCTGCCGCACGTGCACGTGCTGGCGCACCCCGAATGTCGGGCCGACGTGCTGGCGCTCGCCGACGCCGTGCTCTCGACGAGCGGCATGGTGCGCTACGCGAAGGAGAGCCCCGCGCGCGAGTTCCTGATCGTGACCGAGTGCGGGCTCTCGGACCGCCTGCTGCTCGAGGTCCCGGAGAAGAAGTTCTACAAGAGCTGCAAGCTCTGCCAGTACATGAAGATGATCACCCTCGAGGGGACGCGCGATGCGCTCCGCGCCCTCGCCCCCGAGATCACCATCCCCGAGGACGTGCGGGCGCGGGCGGCGGCCGCGCTCGAGCGCATGCTCGAGCTGGGCGGGTGAGCCCGGCCGGCGGCGAGGCGCCGGCGGTCGCGGTCGACGTGGCGGTGTTCACGGTCCTCGACCGCGCGCTGCATCTGCTGCTCGTACGCGTCCGGCGCGGCGTGTTCGCGGGGCGCTGGGCGCTCCCGGGCGGGCGGGTGCACGCCGACGAGACGCTCGAGGGCGCTGCGCGCCGCCTGCTGGCGGCCGAGACCGGCGTGCGCGGCATCTACCTCGAGCAGCTGTACACCTTCGGCCACCCCGAGCGCGATCCGCATGGCCGGGTCGTGTCGGTGGCGTACTTCGCGCTCATCCCGCACGGCGGCCGTTTTCAGGGTCGGGCCCGCGAGCCGTTCCCGGACGCCGCCTGGTGCCCGGTGGCACGCCTGCCGCCCCTCGCCTACGATCACCGTGCCGTGGTCCGCCGCGCCCTCGGCCGCCTGCGTGCCAAGCTCGCGTACACCAACCTCGTCTACACGCTCCTCCCGCCCAGTTTCACCCTCGGCGAGCTGCAGGAGATGTACGAGGCCATCCTCGGGCGCCGGCTCGACCGGCGCAACTTCCGCAAGAAGATCCTCTCGCTCGGGCTGCTCGCGGGCGCGGGCGGCGTGCGGCGCGGGCCGCACCGGCCCGCCGCGCTCTACGCCTTCCGCCGGCGCCGTCCGATGATGATCGAGATCCTCTAGTGTCCCGGACCCGGGATCGGCGGCGCTGGCAAGGCGCGACGACGAGGAATAGTTGGCGCTATTCCGAGGAGGAGCAACGCAGCCAGCGTCGTCGAGCCGCCCCCGAATTTGGTGACGGACTTCGGGTTCGGGACACTAGGCCGCGGTCCGGCCCTCGCTCGGGGCCTGGGCGCGGCGCTGGCAGATGCGCATGATGCGGATGCGCGAGAGCTCGAAGTGAGCTGCGAGCGCGCGATGCGTCCAGCCCTCGGCACGCAGCCGGCGGATCTCCTCGTCGCGCTCCGCCTTCATGCGGCTCGCGAGGCCGCAGGACAGGATCGAGGCCTTCGAGATGCTGATGCCGAAGGTCTGCGCCACCACGCGCAGCGGGCTCCCCTCCCGGATCATCTGCACGATGTCGCCCTCCGCCGGCGTCTCGCGGCGCGGCCGGACGCCACGAGCGCCCGGCTGCCGCGTCGGCGCAGACGCGTCGCGCAACGCCGGCGCGGGCGCGCGCGCGTCGCGCAGCAGCCGCCGGCGCAGGTTCCCGGCCTCGAGCCCGAGGCCATCGCACAGGTTCTCGAAGGAGAAGGGCCAGCGGGGATCGGCGGCGCTGGCAAGGCGCGACGACGAGGAATAGTTGGCGCTATTCCGAGGAGGAGCAACGCAGCCAGCGTCGTCGAGCCGCCCCCGAATTTGGTGACGGACTTCGGGTTCGGGACACTAGGCCGCGGTCCGGC
>WNGM01004895.1_pt1 | contig 16877 bp, 12 predicted proteins | sample 5400571 | NCBI WGS metagenome assembly WNGM01 (sample SAMN13153378, study PRJNA577476) | soil metagenome | isolation source: 100 cm soil or saprolite under Garry oak tree replicate 2 | place: USA:California | collected 2016-06-15 | reverse complement strand
AGTTTGAACGACGCGGCGCCTTGCGCGCGAGCGCGCAATATATCCAGCGTGGTGTCGGTGTTGCAGCTCAGGCTGTAGCGCACGACGCCATCGACAACGCGTTTCGCCACCAGTTGCGTGACGACGTTCAGCCCGCGCGCCAGCAGATATGACGACGCATGGGTATAATTCGCGGAAATATAATGCTGCTGCGCGAACGGCACGTTCAGCCACCTTCCCGCCAGAAAGAAAAACTCGATCACCTGGATATTGGGCGGCAACCCACCCGCATGCAGCGCGTCGGCATAAGCGAGATCGGGATAGCCTCCGAACAGCCGCTCGATCACCGGCGCGATGAAGCGCCGCTCAAGCAGATTCGACGGCTTCGGTTTTTCCAGCGTCAGCGCGGAAAACAAGGTCAGGCTGATCGCGCGGTCGGCGGCGGCGCGCGCGTAGAGCGCGTTGACGATGTGATTGGCCTTGCCGAGCCCGAGCGGCAGCCCCACCACCAGGTTGGTCCCGACATCGCGGATGATATCCTCGGCAATCGCCTCGGGGTCGGTGAATTTTTTCGGCATGATTATTCCGTCTGGCGCGACGCGAACCGGAATATCCGGCGATCCCTGAGGAATCGAACGTTAGGGGTTGAAAGTATTATACTTCCCTACCCGTTATTTGGATTTTTGCTGCAGATGTGGACTGCGGCCGCGCAATATCTCCTCCAATGCCCTGACGTTCGCCGAACCGGCTCGCTTGCGCCAGATCAGAACGGTCTGCGCACGGTTTTCTGCTCGAGCCAGAAGATGAACGCTTAGACGCTTTCTCTCCGGGAATGTCGTCAGGACGCTTTTGGGGATAAGGGCTATCCCCATGCCCGCAACGACGCATCCCAGCATGGCGTGATAGGACGCCAACTCGATGGTGCGCTCCGGCATCTCGCGACGGCTTGCATACCATTCTTCAAGCCGCTTTCGATGCGGGCAGCCGTGCTCGAAAACGATGATGGTTCGGGGCAGGCTGCCGCTCTTGCCGATCGGTGGATGATTGGCGGCCGCAACGATTACCAGTTCTTCGTCAAAGGCGAACGTCTTCTCGAACGGCGCATCGGCGATTGGCTCGGCAACGAGTGCCGCGTCGAGATCGCCCGCGAGGATGGCGCTGCCCAAAACCTGCGGGTTGCCGGTACGCAGTTCCAGAACCACCCCTGGATGCCGCCGGTGGTATTCGCTGAGCAGCCCTGGCAGCCTGACGGCCGCGGTGCTCTCCATCGCGCCAAGCCGGAACGTGCCGCGCGGCCTGGTATCCTGCACGGCTCCGCGCGCTTCATCGGCAAGGGCAAGAAGGCGGTCCGCGTAGTCGAGCAATACCTGACCGGCCGGCGCGAGGTGAAGCCGTTTGCCCTCACGAATGAAGAGCGCGACACTTAGATCCTCCTCAAGCTGCCGGATACGCGTCGTGACATTGGACTGAACACGATGCAGCCGTTCCGCCGCGCGCGTGACGCCGCCTTCGCGCACGACCGCGCTGAAGATCCTCAGATCCACCAAATCCATTCATCTCTCCACAAGATCAATCTTATCATAATTATTCATTTTATTAGATGATCAGCCTCGCGTAAAGGCTGTGCCACGGGCGAGGTTAACCTTCCCCTGCCTGGAAACACCGAGGAGAACGACCTTGTCAAAGGCCTATTGGATTGTGCGCGTCTCGGTCCGGAACGAGCAGAGATATCCCGAATACCTTGCCGCGGCGGGTCCTGCTTTCCAGAAATTTGCAGCCGCCCGCGAACGAAATGTCGTGGTCGAATTCAAGGACCGCGCGACGGCCCTTGCCTGCTATCAGAGCCCGGAATATCAGGGCGCGAGGACTATTCGCCAGAAGTACGCGGACACTGATTTCATCATCATTGACGGCGTCGCCGATTGAGACGGCAGCGTCGCGACCTATCCGAAGCTGTATCCGCACCACTGTGACATCAGCGCCGTACGAGCCATGAATTCGGCAGACACCCGTCGAGGGAAAAGTAACGCCATGATCAAACTGTTTTACGCTTCCGATACCTGCTCGCTGGCATCGCATATTGCGCTCGAGGATGCCGGTGCAGATTACTCAACCGCGCGGATCAGCTTCGCCAGCGATGAGCAGCGCAAGCCGGAATATCTCGCCATCAATCCAAAAGGACGCGCTCCGGCACTGGTAACCGACAAGGGCGTTCTGACCGAGACGCCCGCGATCCTCGCCTTCATCGCCCAGAGCTTTCCGCAGGCGCGACTGGCGCCGCTGGAGGATCCCTTTCGCTTCGCGCAGGTGCAGGCCTTCAACAGCTATCTGTGCTCGACGTTGCACGTGGCCCATGCTCACCGCATGCGTGGAAATCGCTGGGCCGATGACCCGGCCGCGATAGCGGCCATGCAGCGCAAGGTCCCGGAGTCGGTGGCGTCATGTTACCAGCTAATTGAAGAAAAAATGCTGGGAGGGCCCTGGGTGATGGGCGAAACCTATACCATCTGCGATCCCTACCTGTTCACCATGGCGCAGTGGCTGGAGCAGGACGGGGTAGATCCCTCCCGGTTTCCGAAGGTCATCGATCACCGACGCCGGATGTCCGAACGGCCGACCGTTCAAAAGGCCATTGCCGACGAACTCGCCTGAATCGCATGGCTGAATGTGCCCCCCATCCTGCCTCCGCACCTCGTGACCGGACCCCGGATGTCGTCACAGGTTCTTGATCGCCAGCCGAAATAGGTCATTCGCGCAACACCCGTCACTAAACACTGGAAACCGTGCCATTTCGGCGCGCGATGGTTTGCCTGTGGCTGCAGCCGCCTCTAAACAGGTAATTCTGCCGGAGTCGTCGGCGGGGGCGGACGGCGGGATTGCTGCGGGATCAGATGGTTGGGAGTGCCGCTAAGGTTGGCCATATGGCAAGGCGCGTGCTTCGATCGGGCATTTGTCTTGGCGTCGTGACTTGCGTCGGTTTTGCAGCTACCGGCGTGCAGGCCGAAGCCCTCCCCGAGGCTCTGGCCAAGGCCTATCAGTCCAATCCGCAGCTCAATGCCGAACGGGCGCGGCAGCGCGCCACCGACGAGAACGTGCCGCAGGCGCTGGCCGGCTACCGGCCACAGATCGTCGCCAGTCTCAGCGGCGGACTGCAGGCGGTGCGCAACCTGCTGCCCGACAACACCGTTCAATCCGCGACCCTGAAGCCCTGGACCATCGGGGTGACGGTGACGCAGACGCTGTTCAACGGTTTCAAGACCGCCAACAGCGTGCGCGTGGCGGAACTGCAGGTGCAGTCCGGCCGCGAAGCCCTGCGCAATGTCGGTCAGGGCGTGCTGCTCGACGCCGTTACCGCCTACAGCAACGTGCTGGCCAATCAGTCGCTGGTCGAAGCACAACGCTCCAACGTCGCATTCCTGCGGGAGACCCTCGGCGTCACCCAAAAGCGTCTCAATGCCGGCGACGTCACACCGACCGACACCGCGCAGGCCGAGGCGCGCTTGAGCCGTGGTCTGGCGGATCTGAACGCCGCCGAGGTCAATCTCGCCATCAGCCAGGCGACCTACACCCAGGTGATTGGCAACCCGCCCGCGCAATTGAGACCCGCCGAAACGATCGACCGCTATCTGCCGCACAGCCGCGAGGAAGCCACCGACCTCGCCTTTAAGGGCCATCCCGCCGTGCTCGCCGCCGGCTTCGACGTCGACGTCGCCTCGACCACCATTCACGTCGCCGAAAGCAGCCTGCTGCCCACCATCACCGTGCAAGGCAACGCCAGCCACAGCAGCCAGGCTGACCCGAGCCTCACCACGTTGAGAACCGATCAGGCCTCGATCCTCGGCCAGATGACGGCGCCGATCTATGACGGCGGCACCGCTGCGTCGCAGACCCGGCAGGCCAAGGAGCTGGCCGCGCAAAGCCGGCTGGTGCTCGATCAGGTTCGCAATCAGGCGCGCACCGCGGCCACCGGCGCGTGGGTCGCCAATGAAGGCGCCAGGATCGCGGTATCGGCGTCGGAATCCGAGGTGCGCGCCGCCGGCGTCGCGCTTGAGGGTGTGCGCAAGGAGGCTCAGGGCGGCCAGCGCACCACCGTCGATGTGCTGAACTCGCAGCAGGACCTGATTTCGGCGAAGGCGCGACTGATCGGCGCGCAACGCGATCGGGTGATTGCGTCCTACACATTGCTCAGCGCGATCGGCAGGCTCGACGTCAAGACGCTGGCGCTTAACACGCCCGACTACTTGCCGGAGGTGCACTACCATCAGGTACGCGATGCCTGGCATGGCCTGCGCACGCCGTCGGGGCGGTAGGTTTCGTGGCTGAATCATATTGGTTTGCGGCCGGACGCATGACCCTTCCCGCCTGACGCTTCCCACTATATTCTGCCGCGCGCGACCGGCGGCCAACGCCCGGCGCAGACATCGGGGAGAAACGCCATGCGGCATTTGCTGAGCGCCGTCGTTTTGATCGCCGGCATCATCGGGTTCACCGATTCCTCTTCCGCCAAAGTCGTCAAATTCGAGATCATACGCATTGAGTCGCCCGCGTTCGAGGGCCGGGTCTTCGGCGCGGTCGGCACCTACGACCGGATCGTCGCGCGCGCTACCGTCGCGGTCGCGCCGGATGATCCGCACAATACGATCATCGTCGACCTCGACCGCGCGCCGCGCAACGCGCACGGTTTGGTCGAGGCAGCGACCGATGTCGAGATTTTGCGTCCGACCGTTGCGGCCAATGGCAACCGCAGCCTGTTCTACGAGGTAATCAATCGCGGCAACAAGCTCGGTCTCGCGCTGTTCAACGACAGTCCGGTCGTCGTCAACGATCTGGCGAACGCTGCTGACGCCGGCAATGGCTTCCTGATGGCAAGCGGCTACACGGTCGTCTGGAGCGGCTGGCAGGGCGATATCTTGCCAGGCGGCGGTCGCATGATGTTTTCGCCGCCTGTCGTGCCCGACGTAACCGGTCTCGCACGCGAGGAATTCGTCTTCGACCACATGAACAATCCCGCCGGCGCAACGTTGAGCTATCCCGCCGCCGATCTCGATCCTGCGCATGCGAAAATCAGCGTGCGCCAGCGCGAGGCCGATCCGCGCGCGACGCCAGCCGGCCTCGAAGCCAAATTCGAGGGACCGGCAAAAATCTCAATCAGGCGGCCGGAAGGTTTCGACGCCGGAGCGATCTACGAGTTCATTTACATCGCCAAGGACCCCAAGGTGATGGGCCTCGGCTTTGCCGCCGCCCGCGACGTGGTTTCGTTCCTTCGCAACGAGAGCGCGGATGCGGCAGGGAACGCCAACCCCCTCGCCGGCCGGATCGACCGCGCGATTGGGTTCGGTGCTTCGCAAAGCGGGCGTTACCTGCAGGACTACCTCTATCTCGGATTCAATGCCGACGAAGCCGGCCGCACGGTGTTCGAAGGATTGATGCCGCATATCTCGGGCGGCAAAAAGACCTTCACCAATTATCGTTTCAGCCAGCCCGGCCGCTCGCCCTATCAGCATGCCGAATTGGTTTTTCCCGGTGCGGATTTTCCCTTCACCTATCCCGTCATCACCGACCGCCTGACGGGCAAGACCGACGGCTTTCTGGCGCGCTGCCTTGCCGCAAATAACTGTCCCAGGATTATCAAGACCGACAGCGAGATCGAATTCTATCAACAGCGCGCGTCGCTGGTGGTGACGGACACCGAAGGCAATGCACTTGCCATGCCCGACAATGTCAGGCTGTTCCTGCTCTCGAACCTGCAGCATTTCGCGCTCGCCAACGCCAAATCGGAGTTGGTGAAGACCTGCGCGTTCCCGACCAATCCACTCAACGCCGGTCCGCCGGCGCGGGCGCTATTGGTCGCGCTCGATGGCTGGATCGGCAACGGCACACTCCCGCCGGCCAGCCGGTACCCCGGCCGCGGCGACGGGACGCTGGTGCCGCCGACCATCGAAGACGTCGGCTTTCCACACATTCCAGGCTTCGCTTATACGACCCGTACGGCCCGGCCCATCGTGATCGACTCCGACCGGATGCCACCGGTCAAAGGCGCCAGCTATCCGGTGTTCGTGCCGAAGACCGATGCCGATGGCCGCGACGTCGCCGGGTTGCGGCTGCCGACACTGGAAGCGCCCGCCGCAACCCATACCGGCTGGAACCTGCGCAAGGCCGGCTTCGGCGAAGGCGAATTGTGCGAAAACAACGGCGCCATGATTCCTTTCGCGGCGACCCGCGAGGAGCGGCTCAAGAACAACGATCCACGCCTGTCGATGGCGGAGCGTTATCCGAACGAGGGCGACCACATCGCGGCGATCGCGAAAGCGGCGCAGCAACTGGTGCGGGACCGGCTGTTGCTGGAAGACGACGTCAAGCTGTTCGCTCCGAACCTCAACTAGCATGAACGGGGTAACCTGCTATTCTGTCCGCAAGCGCGAAATAAAACCGAGAAACGCAACAGGGAGAAGACCATGCTGACGCGACGCGGTATTCTGCTCGCCTCCATCGCAGCCGGAATCACCATGCCCAACCGAACCGTTTTTGCGACAGCGGCGCAGCCAGCGACGCCGGTGAATTTCGACATTCCCGCCGGCGCCTGCGACTGCCACACCCACATTCACGGCGATCCCGCTAAATTTCCATTCTTCGCCGGGCGGGTCTACACGCCGGAACCGGCGTCGCCCGAAGAGATGTCTGCCCTGCACAAGGCGCTGCACGTCGAACGCGTGGTGATCGTCACGCCAAGCGTCTACGGCACCGACAACTCGGCAACCCTGTTCGGCATAAAGGCACGCGGCGCGGCCGCGCGCGGCGTTGCCGTGATCGACGACAAGACGCCAGACGGCGATCTCGAGGCCATGAACCAGGCAGGCATCCGCGGCATCCGGCTTAACCTCGCAACCGGCGGCGTCAACGATCCCAATGTGGGCCGTCCGCGCTTTCAGGCCGCGGTCGATCGCGTCAAGGCGCGCGGCTGGCATATCCAGCTATTCACAAGTCTGGCGATGATCTCGGCGATCAAGGACCTCGTCGCCGCCTCCCCGGTGCCGGTCGTGTTCGATCACTTTGGCGGCGCGCAGGCCGAGATGGGTGTGGACCAGCCGGGCTTTGCCGACCTCGTGGAACTGGTGCGGACGGGCAAGGCGCATGTGAAAATCTCCGGCGCCTATCGGGCCTCGAAACTCGGGCCAGACTACGCAGACGCCGCCCCGCTCGCCCGCGCACTGATCGCGGCGAATTCCGACCGCATTGTCTGGGGCACCGACTGGCCGCATCCGGATTCGGTCACGCCGCCGGGACGCAAGCCGACCGAGGTGACGCCGCTGCTTCAGATCGACGACGGCCGTCTGCTCAATCAGCTCCCGGTATGGGCACCGGACGCGGCGATCCGCAAAAAGATTCTGGTCGACAATCCGGCGAAGCTCTACGGATTCTGAGAGCGGGTTCCCAAAGCGGCTTGCTCGCTTTGTCGGAGCGCTTCCTGGCGCCAGCAGTACAACCAGTCGCCGGCCTTGCGCAGTCCGCCGAACGGAAACAGATGAAATCCGGCAATCGACGCCGTCGCAGCATAAGGCGCCGATTGCAGACCGCGCATGACGTCGTCGGGTCCGGTATCGATCAATAGGCGGCCGAAACGGCCGATCTGCCCGCGCAGCGACCGCATCGAATTGCCGATGCCGCAGCGAAGCGCGAATTTCGTCAGCGTCGCGGGTGTCGCCGGACCGGCGAGGCCGACAATTACCGGAAGATCGATACGGCGCGCATCGAGTTCGCCGATCCACCCGAGGATCGGCGCACTTTCAAAACAGAATTGCGTCACGACATCGACGCGGATCTTTGTCAGATTTCCCCAGTCCCGCCATGCTTCCAGCACCTTAAAGGTGCGAGCCGCTTGCAGATATGGGTGGCCTTCGGGATGACCGGCAATACTCACGGAGCTAATGCCGCGCGCCTCGATCAGTCCGCTGGCGCAAACATCGAGGCTTGACCTGAACGGACCTTTGGTAAGCGCGACATCGCCGGCGATCAGCAGGATACGCGTGACATCCGCCTCGCCTCGCGCCCGCGTCAGAAAATCGTCGAGCGCTTCGCGCGACGGCATTTCGCGCGCGGCGATGTGCGGAACCGGATTGAAACCGGCGCGGCGCAGCGCTGAGGCCGTCTCGACGTTGTGGCGATAATTGTCGCCGGGCAGGAAGGTGATGGTTACATCCGTGCCCGGACGAAAATTATCCCGCAATTGCTGCAGCTGATGCCCGCGCGAGGAGACCTCGACGGAGGCGGACGACAGCAGGGCTGTGAGTTTGTCGGAGGAAACCTGATCGGATGCGGTCATCTCACTCTCGGGATCATGCCTAAGCCCGGCGGCGTGAAATCACATAGGTTTCATCGTTGAACCAGAGACCGCCCTGCTGCTTCAGCACCCGGTCGGTGGCTTCGAGGTAACGGCCATCGCGGACCACCTCGGACAGCCTGACATCCTCGATCTGCGCGACATAGATGGCGGCATTCCAGGCGGCGAACAGGGTCGAGGTTCCGATCGGGCCGCTCACTTCGTCCGGGAGCGTGTGCATGCGATAGCGAAAGATCGAACGGGCATCGGACGATGCATTGAAATTGTAATGCCGCGCCTCGCCGCCAAGCTCATGCTTGACCTGCCGCAGGATGGCGTGCCGGTCCGACGTGAAGGGATGATCGCCAGGCCAGACCCCATCGATGATTTCCATCCCCGGATCGTCTCCGTGCGAATGGATCCCGATCAGCCGGCCGCCGGAGCGCAGCGAGCGGACCAGCGGAGCCACCACCTTCGATGCCTTGAATTCGACGCTGGCCCGCGCGCGATAGGGCTGCGAGGCGATCACCAGATCGTAATCGGCCATCACGCGTCCCGGTCGCGGCATGATCGGATCGAGCAGGAACGAGTGATCCTCGCGCCGCAATGTCAGGATGATCGGCCGCGTATAGACCGGGTTGCCGGTGGCCGAACTGATCCCGGCGCGCCAGTTCTCGGCCAGGAACCCTTCGAGTTCTCCGATCTGTTCGGCAAAGCCGTGAGCCGTATTGCCGGAGAGCGCCACATCCTTCCAGATCAGGCTTTGCGCTGACGTCGCCGACCGCGGCGTCAGCCACGGCGCCTCGGCATAATAGAGATTGGTGATGACGAGCACGGTGGCTGGATGTTCGAACAGGCGGTCCGCCATTTTGTCGAGCATCAGCCGCACGTCCTCATAGCTGATTTCCTTGGCCACGGCGTAGAGCGGCATGGTCGGGAAGCGGGCGTGCAGCGCCCGCATCACCCGCGACAAGACGGTGCCGTCGCCAACACCTGCGTCGAAGATCCGAAGCGCCGGCGGCGTCGGCTGCAGATTGCCGAGTTCGAGCGAAATCCTGTTTGCGATCTCGGTTTTCTCGCTGCAGGTCGAGACGAACAGGAGATATTTTTGCCGGTTGTCGAAAAACCGGAAGCCGGCGGTCCCAGCGTCGGTCGCGGCGGCGGCGCCGTTGACCGGCCGTGCGGCCGGCGACGGCCTGCTTGGCGCGGACGGTGGCGCGCCACGATACTCCGACAGATAGGCGCGGACTTTGTCGAGAGTGCCGGTGGTGATCTTTGCGCCGTCGCGCAAGCGCGACACCAGCTTGCCATCGTTGACGACGCGCCGTCCGAACGTGGATTCGGCCGTGCGCGTCGCGCGGCAATAATCCCGGATTTCGCCGAGAACCTGATCGGCGGTTGCGTTGGTTTGACCGTGACGCTCCTCAACCCGCATGGCGATCTCCCCGCGGTTTTCATCCCTGCTGCAATCAAGGGACGGCCGTCGGGTTACGTCAACCACAATCGGAGTGGGCAGCAAGCATGGGCGTGTGCCCAACAGAGCACAGAGCACGCCAACCGGAAAACGCTCGGGCCGCTCACCGCGCCCGCCGCGAGAAGAACGAGATCAGCACCGGCAGGGTCACCAGGATCACCAACGGCGCCAGCAACATGCCGGTGACCACAACCACCGCCAGCGGCTTTTGCACCTGCGATCCGATCCCCGCCGACATCGCCGCCGGCAGCAGCCCGGCGCCGGCGACGACGCAGGTCATCAGCACCGGCCGCAACTGCAGCTCGCCGGTGCGGATCACCGCCCTGACCCGGTCGAAGCCCTCGTCGATCAATTGGTTGTACTGCGACAGGATAATGATGCCGTCCATCACCGCGATGCCGAACAGCGCGATGAAGCCGATCGCGGCCGACACGCTGAACGGAATGCCCGAGATCAGCAGCCCGAGCACGCCGCCGAAGATCGCCATCGGGATCACGCTCATGGCGAGCAGCGTGTCGACCATCGAGCCGAAATTGAACCACAGCAGTACCGCGATCAACGCGAGGCTGATCGGCACCACGATCGACAGCCGCTTGATGGCGTCCTGCAGATTGCCGAACTCGCCGACCCACTCCACCCGCGATCCCGGCGGCAGTTGGACCTGCTCGGCGACCTTGTCCTGCGCTTCCCGGATCGCGCTGCCGAGGTCGCGGTCGCGCACCGAGAATTTGATCGGCAGATAGCGCTCCTGCTGCTCGCGATAGATATAGGCGGCGCCCGAGACCACATTGATCGACGCCACTTCGCTCAAGGGGATCTGCGTGATGGTGCCGTTCGGGCCCGCAGCGCCAATCCGCAAGTTCTGGATCGCCTCGGCGCTCTTGCGATACTCCGGGGCGAGACGAACGATGATCGGAAAGTGCCGGTCGCTGCCGGGCTCGTAGAGATCGCCGGCGGTGTCGCCGCCGATCGCCACCTTGATGGTGGCGTTGATGTCCCCCGGAGCCAACCCGTAACGGGCCGCCTTGGCGCGATCGATGTCGATCTGGACGGTGGGCTGGCCGAGCGAGGTGAACACCGCCAAATCGGTGACCCCTTGTACTGTGGAAAGGACGGACTTGATCTTGTTGGCGGTGTCGGTCAGCGCCTGAAGGTCGTTGCCATACAGCTTGATCGAGTTCTCCCCCTTCACTCCCGATACCGCTTCGGAGACGTTGTCCTGCAGATATTGCGAGAAATTGAATTCGACGCCGGGGAATTTATCCTCCAGTTGCGCCAGCAATTGAGCCGTCAGGACGTTCTTGTCGTGGGTATCGGGCCATTCACTCACCGGCTTTAGCGGCGCGAAGAACTCGGCATTGAACAGGCCGGCGGCATCGGTGCCATCGTCGGGACGGCCATGCTGCGACACCACCGATTCCACCTCGGGGCGGCTGCGGATGATCTTTCGCATCTCGTTGACATAGGCGTTGCCCTCCTGAAGCGAGATGGTCGGCGGCAAGGTCGCCCGGATCCAGAGATTGCCTTCCTCCAGCTTGGGAAGAAACTCCAGCCCGAGCAGCCGGCCGAACATGATGGTCATGACCACGAGGCCCGCGGCGCCCGCCATCACCAGCTTCCGGTTGCCGATTGCCCAGTTCAGGACCGGCATATACAGCCGGTTCAGCTGCCGCATGATCCAGGTTTCGGTTTCATGCATATGCGAGGGCAGGATGATCGCGCTCAGCGCGGGGGTCACAGTGAAGGTCGCGAGCAAACCTCCCGCCAGCGCATAGGCATAGGTCCGCGCCATCGGGCCGAAGATGTTGCCTTCGACGCCGCTCAACGTGAACAGCGGCAGGAAGGCTGCGATGATGATGGCGGCGGCAAAGAAGATCGAGCGCGACACGTCGGCGGCGGCGGAGAGGATGGCATGGCTCTTCATGCCCATCGTGGTGTCGTAGGAGATATGGATCTGCTCGGCTTCCGATAATGCCGTGGTTTGCGACAGCCTGCGGAAAATCGCTTCCACCATGATCACGGTGGCGTCCACGATCAGCCCGAAGTCGATCGCGCCGACCGACAACAGGTTGGCGGATTCGCCGCGCAACACCAGGATAATCACCGCGAAAAACAGCGCGAACGGAATCGTCGCGCCGACGATCAGCGCGCTGCGCAGGTCGCCGAGAAACAGCCACTGCAGCAACACGATCAGGAGAATGCCGACCACCATATTGTGCAGCACGGTCGCGGTGGTGATGTCGATCAGATCCTTGCGGTCATAGATGCGCTCGATCCGCACGCCCGGCGGCAGGATGCTCGAATTGTTGATCGACGCTACCAGCTGCTCGCGCATCAGCACGATGCCCTGCACGATGTCGTCGTCCTGATCGAGACCGGCGATGCCGAGCCGCGGCTTCTCGCCGATGGTCACGGTCGCGATATCCTTGACCAGCACGGGATTGCCGCCGCTTTGCGACACCATGGTGCTGGCCAGATCGTCGATCGACCGGATCAGTCCGACACCACGCACCACGGCGGATTGCGCGCCGATATTGACGGTATTGCCGCCGACATTGATGTTGGAGTTGCCGACGGCCTGCAGCAGTTGCGGCAGCGTCAACCCGTAGGCGATCAGTTTGTTGAAATCGACCTGCAGTTCATAGGTCTTGGTCTTGCCGCCCCAGCCGGTGACGTCGATCACGCCGGGCACGGCGCGGAAGCGGCGCTGCAAGACCCAGTCCTGCAGCGTCTTCAGATCGAGCGCGCTGTAGTTCGGCGGCCCGGCCAATCGATAGCGGTAGATTTCGCCGATCGGGCTGAGCGGCGAAATTCCCGGCTGCACATTGCCGGGCAAGGGCGCCAGTTGGGACAGCCGGTTCAACACCTGCTGCAGCGCTTCGTCATAGGTGTAGTCGAACGAAAACTGCAATTTGACGTCTGACAATCCGTACAGCGAGATGGTCCGGATCGTGCGCAGGTTCTTGATTCCCGCGACCTGGGTCTCGATCGGAATGGTGATGTAGCGTTCGATCTCTTCCGACGACAGGCCCGGACTTTGGGTCACGATGTCGACCATCGGCGGCGTCGGGTCGGGATAGGCTTCGATATTGAGCTGCTTGAATGCGATCACGCCGCCGATCATCACGACAGCGAGCAAGCCCACCATCAAATAGCGGCGGCTGACGGCAAGGGCGACGAGGCGATCCATTCAGACCGGGTCTTTCAATAGGCTGATGGAGGTTAGCTGCCGGATGCGGCCCGGTCGATGAACAAGCTGCCCTTGGTAACGATCTGCTCGCCGGGCTTCAAATTGCCGTGCACCTCGACGAGATCGCCATTGGTGAGGCCGGTCTTGATCTGACGCAGTTCGATCGACTTGTCCTCATGCGCGACCCAGACCCGGACCTGGTCTCCCTCGTAGATCAGCGCCTGTTTGGGAACGCCAACCGAAGGCTGATCATCGGGCGCGTAGAGCGTCACGGTGGCGAACATTTCAGGCTTCAATTGTCCGCTTGCATTGTCCACCGTGGCGCGCACCATCAGGCGGCGGGTGGCGGGATCGATCGCCGCCGCGACATAGTTGATGCGCCCGGTCAGCGTGCGGCCGGGCAGTGCCAGCAGGTTGAATGTCAATTCCTGCCCCACCACCACCGTGGAGGCTTCGGTCTCCCGCACGAAGGCCGTAAGCCAGACGGTGGAGAGATCGCCGATCACAAACACCGGATCGCTGGCGCCGGAGTTTACATATTGGCCCGGGCCGATCTTGCGCTGGACCACCGTGCCCGCGATCGGCGCAAAGATCGTCGTTTCCGGATTGATGCGGCCCTTCTCCTGAAATGCCGATATGGCGTCGTCGGTGAGGCCGAGGATACGCAGCTTGTTGCGCGCCGCCTCCAGCGCCGTTTCCGTCGAGCGCAGATCGTTCTGCGCCTGGATCAGGGTTGCCTCGGCCTGCTGAAAATCCTTCAGCGGAACGGCCTTGCCCTCGAACAGATCCTTGGCGCGTTTGTGCTGCAACTGCGCGAGATCGAGCGCCGACCTGGCCTTGTTCAGGCCGGTCGTGGCCGTTATGAAATCGTTCTGTGCCTGCACGGTATCGGCGGCCTCGATCACGAACAGCGGCTGCCCTTGCGTGACGCTGTCGCCCGGCCGGGCCAGCAATTTGGTCACCCTGCCCGCATAGGGCGAAAACACCGGCGTCGAGCGGTCCTCATCGACCGCGATCTTGCCTTCGGTGACATGCTCGGCCCGAAAAGCACGCTCGGTCACGGGCTGGATGGTCAGGCTGGCCCATTCGGCCGGGGTCGGGGTGTAGCGTTGCAAGCCTTTGCGGGACTGGCTTGACACCTCGGAATGTCCCTGGGGTGCCCCGCTAATATGCATCAGCCCAAACGCCGCAACCCCGACGACCACCAGCAGGGCCCCGCCAATGGCCAGCTGTTTCCTGGTAAGCGACTGAAATTGCTTGGTAAAATCTGTCAGCATGGGTCCTTGATCAGATCACGGATTCCGGCGGCGATTGCCTCGTCGCTGGGCTAGTAGTGCCCAACTGCGTTTCAGACAACCTAAGAAACGCGAACAGCTCAAGCGTTAAAATTAAAATTTCGACAGGCGGCGCCTGGTGCTTAGCTGCGCATCGGCCACTCCGCCGGATGACTGCCGAGCGGCATCGCCGGACGCGCCCAGAAAGCTGGGGTTTTCGACAGCACGGCCGAATGACGGACGGACCGCAGCGGACCGAAGCCCGAGGGTACCTCCTCGATGAAAGGCTGCACCGTTTCGCCCTTCAAATCCTCGGTCTTGAAGCCATCGGCGACGCGGCCGAGATTCCACAACCATTGTCCGGTCCGCGCCAGCGACACCCGGACATGCCAGCTGCCGCCCTCACGCGATTGGCGAGCCTTCGCCATGACAGCGCCGAACGCCATCAGATAACCGGTAGCGTGATCGAGCATCTGCGCCGGCAATTCCTTCGGGCCGTCGACACCGGCGGCCTGCCCTTCGGCGTGATTGAAACCGGTCGCGGTCTGCACCAGCGAGTCGAAGCCGCGGCGTTCCGCCCACGGCCCGGCGTGGCCATAGGCCGACAATGACACATAGACGATGCCGGGGCTGATCCGCGCGGCGTCCTGCGGCGAGAAGCCGAGCGCTGCGAGCGCTTGCGGACGATAGCCTTGCGAGAAAATATCCGCACCCGCCAGCAGGTCGCGCAAGCTGCCCCGCCCCTGTTCGCTCTTGAGGTCGACAAAGCTCGTCAGCTTGCCGCGGCCGGTGTCGATGGTGAGCCAGGGAATCGCCGGCAGATCGGGACCGGAAATCAGCAGCACATCGGCGCCATGCGCCGCGAGCGTGCGGCCTGCGACCGGACCTGCGATCACCCGCGACAGATCGAGCACGCGCAGTCCGGCAAGCGGACGGTCGCCGCCGGGCCATGGTCTTGGGGCTGCCTCGCCGATTTTCTCGATCGAGACCAGCGGCAATTCGGCAAGCGCGCCTGCATGCGGCAGATCAGACCATTCGCCATGCGAGCGCATCATCGCAACCACGCAGCCGCTCGCATAGGCCGCGGTTTCGAACGCCTCGCCGTCCCACTGCATCAGCGCGGCCTGAACGTCAGCGCGCTCCGGCTTGCAGTTCAGCACCCGGCATACGGCGTCGCGGTGATGCCTGAAATTGGTATGCAGCCGCACGAAGCGCTGGTCGCGGGTTCGGTAGATTCCGGCGATCGCGTCCCAGGCCGGCGGGGGCGGCTTGCCATCGACGCGCAGGTAGCGCTCGGAGCGGCATTCGACGATGGCATGACGCATATCAACCGCAACATCCTGCGATTGCCCGCTGCGCAATTTCCAAACCTGCGCGGCAGCCAATCCGGTCGCGGCAATGCTGGCTTGCGCCGCGGCGGCAACGCGAAACGACGACGGCAGTTGCGGTTCTTCTCCGGTCAGCATGACGGCGTCTAGCGCGGAAGGATCGCCGCCGGCCAGTGCCCACAGATCGGTCAGAATTTCTCGGGGACTTTGCATGACCGTTACTCTTCTCTACGTTCAAGGTTCTGCCTTGGAGCCTGTTCGGTTCTGATTGAATCAGAACCGGGCTCCGGCTTTTTGTTGTGGCGCGTTTTCCTGACGCGAACCGGTACCCACTCTGCTCGAAAACGCTACAGCATGGAAGGAGTTGCAATGGCTGCCATCGATCCCTTGACTGCCGGGGGCGTTCTGCTTGCGACTGCCGCAACCGATGCGGTCTATGTGATGTTCACCTCCGCCGTGGTGGCGCGCAGGCGTGTCCCGGCGGCAACGTGGAGCAGCGTATGGTATCTGCTCTCTTCCTACGCCGTGATCAGCTACACCGAAAACTGGGTCTATGTCGCCTTCGCGGCGATCGGTTCGTGGCTTGGCGCGTTTGCATCGATCACATTCCTGCACCGGCCGCCCGGCGGTCCGCCCATCGGCGCCGCGCCGGAATAGTTTTGCCGTCATACCAATCGAGATCGTTATCACCGGGCGAGAGCGCCAGCGGGTCGGCGCAAAGCGCCGCCCGATGATAGGCTCCGCGCGTCTTCGCGCTAGATGACCCGGTGATCCATCTGCTTCAAAAATGTTGTTATGAAGATTGATGGATACCCGGATCAAGTCCGGGCATGACGAGTTTTTAGTGTGTATCGCGCAAATGCACGGCCTCCATTTCCTCGTCGTTCCTGCGAAAGCAGGAACCTATACGCCGTGCCTTATCGGTTGGGTGCGCAGTCCGAAACCTTCCGTCCAATAAACGCCGGTGGTTATGGGTCCCTGCTTTCGCAGGGACGACGTGAGAGGATGCAATTGTCAAACGGCTGTCCCGTCATTGCGAGCGCAAGCGAAGCAATCCATCAGGCCGCAAAGAAAGTATGGATTGCTTCGCTTCGCTCGCAATGACGAAGAATCCAGATACGCGTTCGCGTCCTCGCGGCGCCAAGCGTCCGAGCTGTGATAAAATCTTCCGCCCAAAGAAGGCGTGGGGAATGCCGGATGCCCGTTGCACCCGCGGTCTCGTGTGCACTTGTAGTGATAGAACGCACACGAGTAACAACGAGTACACCGGAATCACCCGGCATTCCCGCACGCAATGGTTTTAACGGTTTACTTC
>WNGM01001884.1_pt1 | contig 16878 bp, 15 predicted proteins | sample 5400571 | NCBI WGS metagenome assembly WNGM01 (sample SAMN13153378, study PRJNA577476) | soil metagenome | isolation source: 100 cm soil or saprolite under Garry oak tree replicate 2 | place: USA:California | collected 2016-06-15 | reverse complement strand
CAATTCAGCACGTCCTGCCTCGGTGGCGGTGTAAATGGTGCGTTCGGGATGGCGTCCTTCTCGCCGAGTTTCCACTGGCACGATCAGCGCGAGCCGGTGCAGCGTTTCGATGACAGCATAGAGGGCACCATAGTTGAGCTTCACGGTCGAGGAAAGACCGCGCTGGCGTATCACCGCCGCCAATTCGTAGGGATACAGAGGGCGCTCGGTGAGCAGAGATAAGACGGCCAGCGCCAGTAAGTTGGATCGTTTGTGTGGTGCCATCAGCCGTTCTCCTGGCAAAGAGATTCTTTCTAGTGTATCCTGAACAGAATATATCAGAGAGAATAGATTTTGTCAAGGGAAGCAGGAGGGCGACAAGTGTGACAAGCTGACCTAGTTGAAGCAGTACCATGACGCAATCCACAGCTTTTTCTGTCACACCTGAGTGGAAGATGCGGACGCTCATCACTTCCGTCCATACCCTTGGCGCGCTGGCACTCGCCGTTCTGGCCACCATTATCGCTATGGCCTCCCTCATCAACCTGGCAATCGTTGCCCTTGACGAAATCTGCACAAGGAGTGCAGAATTGGTCATCCGTTCGGATGCATTGGTCCGTTGATTCATTCTCTGTCTTGTGGGCTCTGTTCTCGTCAAGCGTTCGCTTTTCTCATCACTTAAATGTTGAGGTGGACCATGTACCACAACCAAGAACTCGATCCTTCTCCGCAGCCCTCACCGGCAGGCGGCTTTCTGCACCTCCTGCTCGGGGTGTTCATCCTGCTGTTGTCTCTTGTTGGCCTGGTGGCAGGCTTCAGTACCTTCTTACAAGCGGCCCCCATCCTGGTCAAGATGCTCATTGTGATTATCCTGATCGCGGTGCCGGTGGTGATTATCGGCAGCGGTCTCAAAGCGGGCTACATTGCTTTGAATGAGATCGAACGCTCACGCATCGCGACCCACATTGCACGTACCCAGGCGCAACTCGTGGAAGAAGAGCTACAGGCCAGGCAAGACGCCCGCCTGCGAGAAAACAAACGCGTTGAGAGCGAAATCCAGGTCCGCCTGGCCGAGGCGGCAAAGATCAAGGCCGAAGCGGAGAAAGTGCTCTCGACCGTTGAATGGGATGAGCAGGGCAATGCCGCCCGCTATGACCCACAGACCCGGCAGATCATCCAACTCCAGGGCCAGATGAGGCAATACCCCGCGTTGAGTGCGCTGCACTACCGCTACGATTACAAAGACACCTCTCCTAAGGCAGGGGAGACCTCGCAGCCGCAACCGTTACTCGCTGCTGGCGAGCTACACATCCCGACCTTTGCCGAGTCGCTGGCAGCCGGGAACATTGGCCCAGGGCAACGCGATATGCTCTTCTGCTATGAACTCATTGAGGATGAGATCACTGGCCAGTTGAGCATCAGCCCAATTCGCGGTGCCATCGGCGAACAGCATACCCAATTGGTAGTCGCTGGTTCGCAGAGCGGCAAAACCACCTACATGGCCAGCAACATGGGGCAAGCGGCGGTTTTGCGTACTCTCTTCTATATCGTTGACCCACATCGCAACCATCCCGACAAGTCGATTGTCGCCAAGATGGAGGCCTTTAAGGACTGGTTCATCATGCCCCCGGCCATGACACACGACGAGATCCGGCGGCTGCTGGCCCATGCCACCCGCGTACGTGATGACCGCATTCAAGGCAAGCCTACACCTTACGACGGTTACCACATCATGGTTGTGGTCGATGAAGTGCCCGCCCTCATGGCCAATCAGCGGGCCAGTGAGAAGCAGATCCGGCAGCTGTATCTGAACCTGGCCTTGTTCATGCAGTCCCTGGGCATCCAGACCGCCAAATTCGGCATGACTGGCTTGTTTGCCTCGCAGTTCGCAACCAAAGAGCAGCTCGGCGAAATTGACTTTCGCGATGCCTGCATGAGCCAACTCATCATGCGCTTGCATCCGACCCAGGCGCAAGCGATGCGCATCCTGGGTTCTGATGCGGTGAGGGAAATCCCCAAGTTTCGCCCTGGGCATGGGTTTTTGCTCTTATCTGACTCGACGGAGGTGAGGCGGGTGGCATCAGGCAATGTCACTGCCCAAGATCTCGCTTACCTGGCCAGTCAACTTCCGCCATCGCCACTACTGAAATTGGTGAAAGGAGGTCAGAAATCAGATCGAAACCACTTCGAAAGTGGGTCATTTTTCCCCACTTTGAACGGCGAAAAAGCACCTGCTTTCACCTCCGAAAGTGGATCGAAAGTGGATAGAAAGCAGGTCAGAAACCAGTTTGATCCCCCTTTGCAAGCCAAACTCGACGACTTAGGCATACCAGAGGACTATATCCTGCTCAAAGTGAAGAGAGTGACAGAACTGCTCGGGCAAAACAAAGCAGAGATCATGCGTGCGGTCTGGAATGTTTCTCCTGGCAAGGGGAAAGCCTATGAGGAGGCAGAGATTGAGTACGGCCTGGTGATGGAAATCATTCAGGCCCAATTGAAGCGTGGAAAGGAAGCAGAAGCATGAGCAACAGATCGTCATCCAGCACGGCAACACCACGCAAACCTTTGAGCGAGATGACGCCCGATGAGATCCATGCCTGGATACGAGTGACCCGTACCGCCTTGCAGAAGAAAATGCAGCGCGAGCGGGCCTATCTCACTAGGCGAGCGCAGCGTGGCCTGTCCACCGCAACGGACGAGGCATACGAGCAAGATCAATTGCTTGAAGCCGATCTGCTCGTCATGCTTGATGAAATGGAAATGAGTTGGTAGGAGAAAAGCATGAAACTTCCTGAAAATTGGAGTCTTAAAACATCGGTGCATCACCTTGAGGATGGCATTATCACCCTGTCTGGTCCGGCACTGGCTATCAGCGGGATCATTGCCGGGGTTGACCTATTAACAGGGGGCCATGTGCTGCAACAAGTCTCCTGGCTGGCTCTGGTCTGGGCAATCTGCTTGGTATGTAGCTATAATGATGCTAAAATAGCTACATGGAAAAGAAAAAAGATACAGGGATCAATACCCGCTACCCAGCAGATGTATTAGAAGCGATACGGCAATTTGCCAGAGAAGATCAACGTTCGTTCAACGGTGAAGTCATCTGGATACTACGTGAATATATCGCTAAGAGAAAAGGAGAGAAAAAGCAGTGATAGAGCATGTGGTTGAAGGATGCCTGTGTGAAGGCAAGGTATGCTCAAAATGTCCTGGTATCAAGTGCGTTGGCATGTTTCATCGAGACAAGAAAATGGGCAGAAAAACGAAATGCAAAGTTTGCGTGTGTAGGCAAGTTCAGGCGTACTACCAAAATCATGCTGAGGAAAGAAAAGCGTATAGCAGGGGATATAAGGCGTCTCATCCTGAGCAGGTTCAGCAGTACAACCAGCAGTATTATCAGGATAACAGAGAGCAAGAAATAGCCAGGGCCCTGGCCTATTGGTATGCTCATCCTGAACAGAAGGAGAAGCACAGACAGTGGCTCGAAGAAAATGCTGAAGCCGTGCAAGCATACAGCGCATGGTACGCCCAAGAGCATGCAGAGCAGATAGCAGCATATCATAACTCCCCTCGATACACAATGATAAGGCAAACTATTACAAATAGGCGACGTACCCGCGTAACACAGGCAGGAGGCGCATATACCGCTGATGAATGGGAAGCATTGAAAGCGATGTATGATGATACCTGTCTCTGCTGTGGGAAACGTGAGCCTGAAGTTCAGTTAGAAGCAGACCATGTCAACGACCCCACGCATGAACGCGGGGGCTTGCCCCCGTCGTTGAAGCGGTTCTCGTTGTCCAGCCGATCTGCCAGAGCCCCAAGGCGAGGCATTGAAGGCAGAAGCGTTGGATTCGTCATGATACCGGCAGGTGCTTCCTCAGCCTGCCGCTCTATCGTTCAGCATTAAAAGATGCTTCGGGGTGTGCGTCGGTGTGCTGAGCCGAACAAGCGAATCCTAACAACGGCGAGGGGAGCGTTCTGAGTCAGCCTGCTCAGGACCGTTACACCGCCCAGTAATGGGATCCTCGAAAGAGGATTGGAAAGGATTAACCCATGGTTTTTGTGCTGGACAAACAGAAAAAGCCTCTCATGCCGTGTACGCCCAGGCGCGCTCGACTCCTCCTGACGCGCAAGCGTGCCGTGGTCCATCGACTGAGTCCGTTCACGATTCGTCTGAAGGATCGAAGTGTCCGGGAGAGCGCGTTGCAACCGGTGGTGCTCAAGATTGATCCCGGCAGCAAGACGACTGGCCTGGCACTGGCACGAGTGGAAGCCACAGAAGAGGGGGAGGTTCACCACGGCCTGCACCTGGCCGAACTGATCCATCGTGGGGAGGAGGTACGTGAGCGGCTGCGCAAGCGGACGGGGTATCGCCGCCGCAGGCGCTCGGCCAACTTACGATACCGGCCCCCACGATTTCTCAATCGTCGCCGCGCCCCTGGTTGGCTCCCCCCCTCTTTGCGATCGCGGATGGGGAATGTGCTGACCTGGGCCGGCCGCTATCAGCACTGGGTGCCAATGGTACGCATTGATGTGGAGCGCGTCAAGTTCGATACGATGTTGCTTCAAAACCCAGAAATAGCTGGAATTGCTTATCAACGCGGTGAGCTTCTTGGATGGGAGGTGCGATCGTACCTGCTCGAAAAATTCCAGCGCCGATGTGTTTACTGTAGTCGCGAGCAGGTTGTGTTCGAACTGGATCATGTTCGACCACGCAGCCGTGGCGGTTCGGATCAGGTGTCGAATCTCGTGCTGGCGTGTCATGCGTGCAATGAGCAAAAAGGCAATCAGACAGCGGCAGAATTTGGTCATCCCGAAGTCGAAGAGGACGCCCGCAAACCACTCAAGGATGCAGCAGCAATGAACGCTACGCGCTACGCGCTCTGTGAGGCGCTTCGTTCGCTTGACGTACCGATTACGACCTGGAGCGGGGGACGCACCCGCTGGAATAGGGATCGCTTTGGCGTTGAGAAGGCACACTGCCTGGATGCGCTGTGTGTGGGCGAGCTAGCCAGAGCAAAGTCTGGACGACATCGCACAATGGCCATCACGGCGATGGGGCGGGGCCGCTACAGCCGCACCAATGTCAACGATTCGGGCTTCCCAACAGGATATTTGATGCGCACGAAGCAGATCATGGGTATCAAGACGGGCGACCGGGTGCGGGCCGTCGTCCCGGCGGGCTTTGCAGCTCATGGGACACATACCGGGCGGATCGCAGTGCGTGCCAACCGCCAATTTCGCCTGGGCAAGGTGCAGGGCATTCCCGCGCGTTTTTGCCGGGTGCTCCAACTGGCCGACGGATTTGATTACGCCATCGTGGAAACAGCCCTGCATGTTTAACTGGCAGGGGAGAACTCACCTCCCCTGCCCAAAAAAAAGGAACGCCTACTTCCTCCCCATCTTTGAAAAGAGGGGCATCCGCAGGCGGAACTCGGTGATACCAGTAAGCAAGAATGGTTCAAGTGACATAGAAAACATTCAACCGCTATGCTCGCTTTGCAATAAACGCAAAGGACGGAAAACGACGGATTATCGACCTCAGGATAGATCAGAAAGGCGGGCAGGATGAGAAACATTAACCTAAACAGCGCTGTGACTTTGATTGAAGATAGTATTATCACTCTAGGCGGCCCGGCCTTAGCGATTTCAGGCATCATTGCGGGGATGGATTTGCTTACTGGTGGAAGTATATTGAAACAAGCCTCATGGCTAGCCTATATCTGGGCGATAGCACTATTACTTTGTCTTGACTTCCAGGTGCTCGCTTTGGGCGCACGGGCCCATCAAATCTATCTGAGCGACAAGACGACCAGGCGCAAGATTGGAGAGATTGCTCTCTCGTTCATTATTGCCGCGGCTATCTCGTTCGTGTCCATCCAGATGCAATCGATCATCGCACGGGTGAACGCTGTAGCAGGCCTCAGCATTGAGCAAGCAGCGGCCGAGCTCGGCATCAATCCCATCTGGCTGATTTGGGAACGCTCCGCGCTGGTTCTGGTGCTCATCTTCATGAGTGGATGGTTCCGCGAAGAGCGGTCAAAGCAGCAAAGCGATCAGACCACGAACATTGGGGCGATCACTGCGAACGCTGGGGAGAACAATGCCACTGATGAGGCCATCAAGCAGCTTGCAGAGCAAGTTTCACTCCTGGCTTTGTCAGTGACTCAGATCACTACCACCGTGACCGAAGTGAAGACGACCGTGACCGCGATCAGCCAGGGCGATCAGAAAACACTTTTAGAGCGATCAGGGGCGAACGAGCAAACAGTAATCGTTGATACTGGGATGAACAAGCAAGCGGTATTCAGTGACCGGGGCGATCAAGGAACGAACGAGCAAACAGAGTATAGCGATCAGGGGACGAACGAGCAAACAACGATAAGCGAATCTGGAACGTTCGCAACGATCACTCAGGGCGATCAAGGCGATCAAGGGACGAACACTGGTGAGCGCATCCGTCTTGCCCTAGCTTACAATCCCCATCTATCAGATCGTGAATTAGCGGCTATCGTCGGATGTTCGTCGAGTACCGCGAACAAATGGCGCAAGCGCATTGAGCAGGTAGCATAGAACCACGAATGAAAAGAAAACCATTTTGACGAGTTGGCGAATAACCTGGAAGGTGAACACGCACGTATCGCAAAAGCGGCAATGGAAGGAAGAAGCGTGTATGCAATGGCGCACTTTGAGAAGCTGAATTTCCCAGAGATTGATGTCACTGACACCGGACGCTTGCTAGCGCTACGTAGATGCTCATCTCGGCGCTTACTGCCGCGAAGCGCGCAAGGCTGGATCAGCGATGAGGGTAACACGCATTTCTCTGCCTGTGTCAATCCGCCTCTCTTGACATTCATGACAGTAAGGAGTAGTGTTTGGCAAAAGTTTACCGCACTGGTCTCACGAGCCTACGGTAGCAAACATTGTCAGGGAGGGGAACAAGGGCACTATGCAATTACCCCAACGCACAAAAGAGCCATCGACCACTACTCCTTAGCCATAGAAGAAAGCGAGAAACCGACAACATGACCACGAGTGATTCCGATCCTGGCAAAGGAGCGGCAAGCGAGGTCTTGAGCGCATTTAACACGCTCTACACTCGACTCGACACGCTCAGAAGCCTCAATGAGGCCAATCTCCTCATACCGGGAGGCCCCCAGGAATACTACCATGAACTGGTTGAAGAAGCCTACGCTCTCCTGGGCAAGATAGAAACCGAAGTGGATGCACTCAGAGAGGAGCTTGAATACCAGCACCAACGGCTTGATAGTGCCAGGGATGCAGCCCTTGCAGAAGCAAGGAGAAGGAACCTTGATCATGAGCCAGACATTAACACCTGAACAAGAGCGACGGATTCTTACCTTTGCAACACACTATGCCAAGAACCATTGGGAAGTGAGCCAGGCCGCGGCGCATCTCTCGATTGACGAGCTGGGCGAGTCCGATCTGGAAGATGAGGACAGCTATCTCGTCTGCCTCGATATGCCAGGAGTAGGCGATATTCAGCGCATCGTGGTGGTGCTCAATAAGGATGGAAGCGTGGAGGGAGATCATACCTATACAGACGACATGGGCTGTCATGCCTGCGAGTATGGCAAAGTGCGTAAGTATCTGTAAATGTGATAATTCGCTGACGTACTTTCTTACTGGCTGTATGTCGTATCCTGTCATCTTCCCCGCTTGGAAACTAACCATCTACTGCGAGTTCAACCTGAGTTTAATCTACGACAGATAATAGGGATACAATGTACGCCAGCAAATTATCACATTTACACCTAGAGGGTAAACAACGTATCTTCTCGGTGCCCTTTTTCTACGTTGTTTACCACTTATCTCTACATTGCTCGTGCATGCCGGCTTCATATTATAAGTACCTTAGCAACATTTTATACTTCTATTCTCACCGGTTCAACTTCATCGGTTTCACGATCCCTAAAAGAAAGCTCTGTCATATGAAACTCCTGCTCATTCATACTGTGCAGTTGCACCAGCACTCGTAAGCGCAGTTCTATAGCGAGGCGCAATACCAGGCGGGCATCTTCCTTCTCCATCATCCCCGAGGGGAAAATGAGCTTGGTGAGACCGGAGAAGGTGCGGTTGATGCTACGCTGATCGCGAGCGCTCCACTGGCCGAGAGGGGATTCAAACCATTGTTCCCACAATGTCCCGTAGTTGCCGATGCTGCGCAGTTCCCGGTGGAAGATTTCGCTGGTATAGTCGAGGATAAAGCCGACATGCGGTGTAAACAAATCAGGGGTTAACTTTGGGAGTTCCCAGCCTGGAAGGTAGGCCGCCCAGCGGTCGTGGAATGCCATATCGTCGCTGATAGATGGTGGAAGCGGTTTGAACAAGTGCTCGGCAAGCATACCTGAGCGCGGGTCAAATTCGATGTTACCATTGAAAACAAAGCCGGCATCGCCTACCACGGTAATCGTGCCCCGGTTGATCTGGCCGCTTTCCATGTAGTTCTTGTACAGGTTCTTGTCATCGTCGGCGTTGAAGCTGCTGCCTGCTATTTCGTCGAAGCCTACCACGTCGCGCTGTTTGATCAAGCCTGGTTGAGGTGGATTCATATTGCTCACAAACAGCTTGGGGATGGTGACGGCACCTCCGGCCAGGAGGGTACCGTAGGGGCTGAACTCCGTGAAGCAGAAGGATTTCCCCGTCTGGCGTGGACCAAGCTCAATCATATGGTAGTTGCTCTCCACCAGGGGAATCATGCGCACAAGATAGAGCAGCTTGATGCGCTGTGTAATCCTGGGATGGGTTGGCTCATAGCCCATGGTGCGAATCAGCACATCGATCCACTGGTCGCGGGTAAACTTTTCCCGCCCGGCGCGATACTCTTCCAGGTCAACATGACTGACCTGAATGGGGTCTAAGCGCGAGATCACGAAAGGATAGGTCTTGCCACGATAGCGAATGTCATCATCATAGTGGAGCGCGATCCTACTCCATACCCCGGCCAGGAGGAGGCGCTCGTATTTGGCAATGATCTGCGGAGAAATATTGACGTGGTGAATGTTGGCCGTCATCAGGTGCGCCCAGTACACACCCTCCTTCAAACTTTGATCGAGTTCGACCTTCACCATATCGATGAGACGGCGCGGCGAGTGCTCGCGGATATGCGCTTTGATCTTCTCTGTTTCATCGCCACGAGGAATGTACCTGGCAACCTCTTCATGCACAAAACGCAGGCCTTCACGCACTTCGGCATCATCGAACAGATTTGCGCAATACTTGCCAAGCATAAACTCTATCACGTAGGATGGTGCCTTACTCGTCCCGCGAATCTCCTGGGCAAGGTCCTTGCGAATCACTAAGCCGGGAAAGCTGGCAAAGAGCAAGCGATCGAGTTCGTCTGCCACAAAGGGTGCTTTCGCTATGGTCATGGGTCTCCTTCTTCTGATCGTATCGTCCCGCGTATTGTATCATCTCTCATTACCAATTCTCTAAGGGGACCATCAGAGTGGTATGTTCAGTCGCAATGACTTCATCGGTACGTGCATCTCGCACTTCAATGGTGAGCGGTGCCCCTCGTCCCGCCTGCACGTCCTCAAGCGGTTGGAGCGATATAGCTATCTGCTCCTGATCAGGGGTGATGATCTTTGGCTCTGAACGGAAAAGAATCGTCTTTTGCCGTGCATCAAGGAGTTTCACCTCAACCTGGCGCGCTATGGTATCTTCAATAAACATCCCTTCGCGTTCGATTTCCAGGGTGATCTTTGGGCGCAGGCTGAGGATTTGGTCGATCGGTTGAATCCTGACGTTGACGGGGCTGGCCTTCTGCGGCCACTCAATTTTGACGCAGGGGATGATCCACTCTTGCAGCGAGGCTCCGCCGTGAAAGTAGCCCAGTCCTCCATAGGCACGGAAACAGGCTGCACCACTGGGAACGGCGATACGCCATTTTCTCCCAGGAGCGAGCCCCTGCGGTCCGCTCAGTTTGACTTGTTCGGGATAGGCTAGCGCTCGTCGTGAGCTATAGGCTGGCTCCGCGACAGGCGGCGAGACATGCCGTTCATCGCTCCCTGGCCAGTGAATGAAGCCGTGATCGGTGACGACCAGCACGCGTAGCCAGCCTCTATCACGGAGATGTTCAATCGCGGTGAGATAGCGCTGCATCACCTGGTCGCTACCCATCGCCTCCAACTCTTCATCATGACCGAGTTTGTCAATTAAATCATCGAAGACCACGAGTCGGCTCCGCTTCGCTTGTGGCGCTGGCACATTGCCGTGTTGCACGTCAGCCATTGTCAAAAGAGCGTCAGCCGCTACTTTCCCCTGCGTCCTGAGCCACTCCCGGCGCTGTTCGGCGATACTCAAATTCGCCGGATGTCCCACCTGGCGAAGTTGCCACTTGCCCTCGACAATATCAGCGTGCAAGTCCTTTTCGGGAAGAGGCAAGGCCATGCCCATGCCCAGCGCGGTGATGGTTGGCAGTGCGGTGCGGGCAGCGGAGACGGTGGCGCGCTCAGCACCCTCGCGTTTGTTGAATTGTGACGCCAACGTCATACCCAGGTCATAGCGTAGCGCATCGGCGATAATGAGAGCAGTAGCTCGTTTTGATTGTTTGAGGAGTTCTGCTACCCAGGCTCCAGCGCTCTGAAGGTCAGGAACGGGACAACCGGCAGCAGTCCAGAGTTCTGACCACAAGATCATATAAACTTCCCAACGCGCCCGGTATGCCTGGCGCAGCGGCGTAATGATACTGAGCAGTTCTGGCGTAGGTTTGTTCAGGTTACGCAAGAGTTCCTCGCCAGCTTTATCGATGCGCCACCCGACCTTCATATACCAGGCGATGGCTTCGCCAGGATTAGCCCAGGCTTTGAGCGGCGAGGCATCGAGCAGCATCTGTACAGCAGCGCCCAGACGTGCTAACTCTCCCCAGGGAATGGCCTGCTGGTGAGAGTGGCTATCTTTATAGCTCCAGAACCCTTGCGCATGACGTTGCAAATCATCATTGAGCGAGGCAAGCGCTTCGAGCAACTCTCTTCCGCTCTGTTGTGCCAGACTCGCGCACGTCTTGGCAAAAATGGCGCGTTCCGCCGCATAGGAGAGAAAGGGACCATCTTGGATGGTCGCCTTGCCCATATCGTTGCCTAAGGCTGCGATACGGTCTGCATCCAGGATCGCCTCGTGCAATCCCTTGCTCAAGCGCAAGCTGTCCAGCCAGCGCTCAAGCAGGTGAAGCGCAAACACCCGCTTCTCCGGTGCAATCAGATAGGTGTGTCTTTCACCTATAGCATCCGGTGCAAACTGGAAGGCCTGAGTAACAAGCAACCAGACTAAGGCATAGGTGCGCCAGCGCGCTACGTTCTGTTCGTCATATGCCAGTAGTCCTGCCTGCTCAATGGTCATGTCTAGGACCATGCGATCATCTGGATCAGGGGAAGCGCCAGCAGCAAGCACATCCAAAAGCAAGACGGGATTCGGCTGCAAGCCACCTCCGCCCCAATCAGCAGGGTCCTGCTTGAAGTATTGCCGCGCCAGAACTGCCATCTCGTCATCACCCGTCCTGATACTTTGCGGTCGCCAGCCCCATGCGAGCAACTGTTCGCGCAATGAGCGATCATAGATACATTCAGAGAGCAAGGCTTGCGCCCACAGCCAGCCCAGGTGATCAGGTGTCGTGGTGACATGTAGCACAAAGGCTTCTTTGGCATCCATGCGCTCCTGTAAAGCACGACGACTTTCAGGGCTACCAATCTCGCCCGCGGTCTGCTCCGTTACCGATACCAGGGTAAAGCCTTGGGTGCCATCTAATTCGGCTGCGCGTTGTAGCAGTGGCCCCCAATCGCCGCGCGGATCGCACCAGACTATCCAGGAACCCGGATACCTATCGAGGATGCTATGAATGAGCCTGGAAATATACTGTTGGAGCGTCGTCATAACTCAACCTCTTCCGCTCGTCTACGCTGTAGCGCCCGGCGTTTCTGTTCCAGCTTGATCTGCTCAGCAATACGCTCTGGCTCACGCTCAGTCCAGCGCGAACTTTCAGGTACCCGCTCATCTATCCAGCCACAGCGTGGGAGTTTGCCGTCGCGCACCCAGCGTCGTTCATCGGCCCGCCAACGAGCGCGGTCAGCCAATGCTTTCTTTGCATCGAGGGGTTTGAGCACATCGCTGGCAAGCACACCTGCAAGTTGGAGAGGCGCGATATTGACCCGCACGCCATCGTTGATATCTACGTGCCATGCCTGCTCATTACGTACCAACTCATCTCGACTGGCAGGAGCTAAGTAGCCATCACCACTCCAACGGTCAAGCGGTTCCTCCGCAATGAACCTATCCAGCTCAGGACTGGCAAACCCCTGCTCCTCAATGGAACGCAGTTTCTCAACAAATGCTGCCAGCTCCTGGATGCGTTCATTTGCCAGCATAGAAGTCGTCTCATCCTTGATGAGATGGGCCTCATCCATTTTTTGTCGTTCGGCACGCAGCAACGGCTCGACGTATTGGGTGCGGATGCGTACCAGCGCATCACCTGAGCAAGCATGATAGTATAGGAGGCATCCAAACGCCGGGCTGCGTTGTGACCAGCCACGTTTCTTGTTGCTATTGTGAGTAGGGGTACTCGCAAGATGCCAGGCTATCGGACGATACTTAAACTGAGAAATATGACGAGAGAAGAACTTCCGTCGTAGCCATTCTTCCAGGCTCAGTCCCGTCAATTCCGTTAGCAGTGCCTCGATCTGCTGCACCCCTAATTCTCCATCCTCGGCTCGCAACCGTGCGCGCACCTGCTCCGTCAGCGTTGCCTCACCTGTTCCCGCTATAAGTGGAATGATGCCATCGCTTGAGGCCCATGAAGGTATTAGTTCACCTGTCTCCAACTGCTTTGGCCAGCGATAACCTAACAGTCGCAAGATCAAGACACTGAGGCGATCTTCCAGCAATCGCAGTTCCTCTGGCTTACAACGTGCCCCCTCTGCCTTTAGCTCCTCCAACAGCCAGTAGATACTGATGGGGTGAAGCTGCGTCTTGACGCTGAGTTCTTCAAGGAAGGTTTCGGTAGGAATAGGGATATGCGCTCCTGATGCAATCTCTTCCTCGCCTTTATTGTCTTCATTCGGCTCGTCGCTTTCCTCCTGCTCCACATTTTTGGCTCCTGGACCTGCTTCGTAGAGCATACGCAGATTGGCTTTGATGCGTGAAAGCTCTTTATTATTAGGACTGATTCGCTCATGTGTTGTAAGATAGTCTGAAAGTTCTTGTGGTGGTGAAGGCAGATCGAGTTGAGTAGGTAAGGTGGGTAACACATCGTACCCTAAAATGAGAGGATACCAGCCTGCTGGCGTGCCTGTTTCTTCGAGAATGGAAGAAACATCCGACGGGGATAGATCGTACAGTTTTACGCCGTATTCCTCAACCAATCCTTCGAGTGTATGTAGTAATGTTGTGACCTTGGGGGACGGTACAGTAATGAATGAATTATCACCTACAAAGGAGCGTTCAAGAGGGTCACAAGAGACGAGAATCTTTTTCAGTTGCATACATACATTTGCAACTCGACAGGCTGATGAAGAAGGGCGTTCATACGGCAAATTTTCGACATATCCGGCATTGAACTCAATACCTTGAGTCATGATTCGTAGCAAATACGAAACTATCCTGTTGTTTAATAATGCCAACAATCCGATAGGGCTTACGTCAGCTGTTGGAACAAGGCCAATACTAGCCTGTTCGAACAATTCGTCACCCCAAAATAACCTCGCGCCCATTGCTCCTCTGCTGATACGCCCATATGTGACACCTGTTTGAAAGTATTTATCGCTATTGTTGACGCGGCTGCCACTGGTTTCTAAGTATTCTGCTTCACCGATACGCCATGCTGCGTGGCTAAAGTTTAATCCCCACCATTTTTGATATCGACCCGATCTAGCACAGAAGGGCCATCTAAGGGAATCGTGAGGAATCTCCCATGAGTAACGAATAAACCGACTGTTGTTTCCTGTGCATAAGCCAACATGAACGCCTGCTATCTTAGCAACACCTATATTAATACGTCTATGACTTTTCAGGATGTCTAGGATTCGAGGACGAACCCAGTAGACAATCGGAGTTTCAGGAATCGCCATTAAATCAATTTGGCGTGGATTACTAGATATATTGGCGGGACGAGTTTGAAGGATTTGCCCTTTCTCGGCAGAATTCTTCAGTCCTACTAACCGAAATGCTACTATTCTATGCTCTGTACTTGGTATGTGATTTGCTATGATGAACATTGCACTTTGCACAACCTCGCCACTAATCTCCTCAAATGCATTTGGCCCTAGATGGGCTAGTGATTCAATACTTGTTTCTCGTAGCAACCCTTTAAAAGTGTTTTTCTTGTGTTCTTCTAATAGTGCCTCATTTGGTATCGCTCGCAAGGGAGCAAAGTTACGTAGGAACATCCAGCTATGTTGAGTCACCATAGCTACCCGCCCATCCAAGCGGCATAATTCGAGATTGCGGAGAATAAAGGCATTTGAGAGATCACGTTTACCTGTAGAATAATATTTTTCAACGTATTTTTTCAGAGGTAAATCCATTTGCCTGCTACCCATGTATGGTGGATTGGTCACCACAACAGCGTATCGGCGGTCAAGCAGTTGCAGCAGGCGCACACCTTGCTCGGCTTCCCGTCCAAAAAGGGCAGCACTTACATCATCAGTGTTGCCTGCTTCGACTTTAAAGCTGTCTGCAATCCTATCCAGCAGCATCTGCCTTAGTCCCACAGGGTCGTGGTTCGCCATTGCTGTGATAGTGCGACGCAGTTCTGCCTCTTCTGGGTCGAAATCCATACGGATAGTATGCGGGCGTTGCAGTTCAGCGATGGCGTTATCAAGGTATTCTTTGGGACGGATGAGACTCCCGAGGATATCGGCATGTTCCAATCCTGAGAAAATGCTCTCTAGCAATAGTTTAAGCGGCATATCCTGCGGATGGCGGAGCAGGTGACGCTGCAGCGCGCCCTCGTTGAGACTCGTGGGCGTCGTTGCCAGCTTCATTGCTGGCGGGGTATAGGTGCCTGGACCCGGTTTGCGCTCTTTCCGTCTCTCGTCGCGTACCAGTTCCCAGGCACGCAGGTAGAGCGTCAGGGCGGAGAGTTGGGCCGCGCGCGGGTCGAGATCGATGCCGTGCAGGTGATGGCTCAAGATATGGTCGGCGATTTCGGTAGCTGAGAAGGTATGGAACTGTTCCCGGTACATGGCGACGAACATATCGAAGGCTTCGCGCAGGAAGTGGCCACTGCCCATACAGGGATCGAGCAGGGTGAGGCTGGCGAGATTGAATGTCGTCGAAGTATCCAGTGTGTCTGGTTTGACGTAGTAATCCCAGGTAGCAGGCAGGGCGCTATCCGGGTAGATTTCATGGTAGCTGCGTCCCAAGCTGTTCTGAAGCAGCCACTTGACCATGTAGGGTTCGGTGAAGAGTTCAGTCGCAGCGGCTATCTCAGAGCGGGTCACGGCCTTCCCCCCACTGCCAAGTTTGGCGTAGATACGCGCCTTGGCCTCTTCCTGGTAGAACTGGTAGGCCCAGCCGATCGCGTCCGGGTCCGTGAAGGTGGCATCCGATTCGGCAAGGGTAAAGCCTGGCATGGCTCCACCGACCAGTGCCATGCAGCGTATCAACGCAGGTGTGCTGGGACGGAGTGCGGTTGCCGGGTCATTCAGGTCGAAAAGACCAGGGAGCGGCCTTGCCTGAGCTTCACAGGCATTCTCAAGCACTGCCCAACGTCCTCCATCTGCGTCGACTGCGCGTCCCGGGTCGCTCTGGCGCAGGATGAAGAGAGCTTCGGGAAGACCATCGTAATCGGGATTGGTACGCAGCGTTTCGTCGATCAGTCCACGCGTCTCCATGGCACGGAGCGCGAGCAGGCGGTTGATCCACGAATAGGCGGCGCGTTCGATGATCTCCATACGAGTACTGGCACGCTGCGCTTGAGCAACAAGTTCGAGTTGAGCGGCCGCGATGCGGTGTGCCAGTCGTTCACTGGGGGTTGCGTTTGCCAGCGCGTCCAGCGGGGTGATCGTGCCATCGGGAGCAATGCCAAGCCGCTCTAGTTCGCGGTCAAGGTCGCCGCGTAGAACAGTGCCATCGGATGCAACGGTACCGACAAGGATATGGCGTAGTTCGGTCACCAGGGTACGCACGAGGTCTTTGTGACGCTTTTGCATAGAGCTGTCTTTCTAGGATCTCCAAGCCGCCGCTTTGTCCTATGGCTTACTCGATAACGACAATCTTCTGTTGCTCTAATTCAGGCGCAATACATGTGCGCATCTTCCCGAGCATCTGCTCCAGGTCATCCTGTGAGCTAATGCGTGACGTTCCAAGCAGGTCTTGCCAGTGCAGATGGACCTCCTGCGATGGCTGGAGGGGATCTTTTGGCTGATAGCGCGCACGCATTTCCTGCACTTTCCTTTGCAGGTTCATCTGGGCAGTGCCGAGCACGATGTTCAGGTTGCGCGCCTCACTAAAGCCTGGATCGGTTTGCTCTATGCGCTCCTTGACGCTGTGCAGGTCTGCCGCAAGCGCGGCCACCTCGGCATCTGCCTGTTCAGCGGGGACACCCGCAGCCTGTACACGCTCCTTCACATGCGCCTGCATCTCTGTGAAGTTCTTGCGCGCTTCCTGCTGCCAGGCTGCAATCTGGTTGGTAACTGCCTGTTGCGCGGCATGATTGGTTTTCATCAGTTCATTCCAGCGAACGGCTTCGGTCACGCTGCGTTCGTTGGTGAGGGCACGCCAATCCGAGATAAAGCGCCGTAGTTCGGGGAGATCTACCTCAGCGTTGACCATTGAGCTGAAAAAGTCCCGCACCGCAAGAAAATCATTGCCATGCTCGCGCTGGAACATGACAAGGTCGTGTAACTTCTGCGTATACTGGAGGAGCGTCTCCCACTGCTC
>WNGM01004291.1_pt1 | contig 16879 bp, 19 predicted proteins | sample 5400571 | NCBI WGS metagenome assembly WNGM01 (sample SAMN13153378, study PRJNA577476) | soil metagenome | isolation source: 100 cm soil or saprolite under Garry oak tree replicate 2 | place: USA:California | collected 2016-06-15 | reverse complement strand
GCGCGCCCAGAACCAGGCCACCCGGCCCGCGCCGCCTCACGTACAAGATCATCTCAGGCCCGGCAGCCCCCGCACGCCCGGCAACTCAAAATGTCAGACCCAAACGTGAACATGGACACTGGTGAAACGTGAAGACCTCTGGGTGGAGCTATGGGGATTCGAACCCCAGACCTCTTGCATGCCATACACATTCCGGCCATCGCCAGAAGGCGCCGGGCATGGCCCGGCGGGCCATTTACCTGCAACGACGCTGGCTGTATGCCGTCCCGCGTGGCTTGACGCCGGGCGACGTTGGCTCCCGACTTGGCTCCCATAGAACTCCTTAGCATCGCTAAGTTTCGAAACGGATGAGCGCGCTTACGGGACCGGGCAATCCGCGCTCGGGTGTGTCGAGCGGGGGCGGCACGCGGCCAGGATCCGCACTGTATGGGACCGGGTGCTTTATTCGAGCGCAGGATCACACACGGGGCGGCAGACCCGGCCGTGGACGGAATACTCATTAACCCACCGTGCGATCAGCTTCAACCGAGATGGCGCAGAACTACTGCCGCTTGCTTGGGTCTCCCAGCTGTAGTACTAGGGGCACACCGCCTGCCCACAATTATACAACTTGTCCCAACTGAAGTTGAAGCTGGTTTTGGTCGGGTTCGATGGCCCGGCAGCGATGACCGGTGCCGATAGGCGCACGAAATAGATATTGTGTCCGGGGATGGTTAGAGCGGTGCTTGGAGTCGTATAGAACTTTGCCGATGCCACTGTCGTCCTCGGCGGACTTACGGTGATCGTCTCCTTGAAGCCGGTGAGCTGGTACGCGTTGTCAGTAGGATTGATGAGAGCGACAATCGCCACATCGGTGCTGCCTTTCGCCACCGACACGATGCCGATCGCACCGAACAAGCGCGTGATGAAGGGAAACATCCGATCCGCGAGGTATTGAAACCTGTTTCTAGTGGTCTGAGCAGCATGGAAATCACTGTCGAGCGATACGCCAATGTCTTGCGGGACGACGCTCGTGCCAGTGATCGTGTTCCAGTCCCGGGCGGCGATCTGGAACGTGTGGTTATACAGAGTAACGCTAATTGGTCCTTTGGTGAACTGCATGCCAGGTGCATCGGTTTGAGTGGGCCTTGGTGCCCGTGAGACAACGGAGCTGCCAGTCGTGGGCGTCACCGCGGTCGTCGGCACGTGATGACCGCCGGAGCTGCAGCCAGACATCGCAATGCCTGCCAGTACGCTCATGGCCAACGCCTTCGCGATGCTCATCAACTTCGCCTCCATCGGTCCCCTACCTTAGTTGTAGCGCAAGCCGACGAGAGTGTTCCATGTCGCAGGCACGACAGCGCGCGAGGACCGCCAAGCAGCAGGAGTCGAGTTGAGCGAACCGCACCGGGGACGGGAGCCCAGCGTCAGATTGAAACTGGCAGCCGCGCTGGGATGGCTCATCGCGGCCGTGGTTGCCGGTGGACTCACAGCGCTGTTCATCCACCTCAGCGAGGACGCGCCGTCCGCCCACTTCGCCGTGCCGTCACCGCAAATGGTCCTGCTGACCGATCAGCCGAACGCCTCCGTGACGTATAGCATTGCCTACTATCAAGCTTCGGTGACCAATCCCGGAAGAACACTGTTTGGTCCGGCCGACTCGGTGGCCCCGGTGGGTACGCGGCGTATGACGTTCCGGATTCACGTCGCGCGAGGCACACGGCACCTTCGATTTGCGATACTGCTCAACCGCGACGCGTCGATGACCCAGCCCACCGCCGTTAAAGGGGTCGGTTTCATCGACAGCACCGTCCCCGGTGGTGAGATCCAATCGCCTTGTCCCAGCATTCTGTCCTTCGGCACAGCGCAGGTGCTGTCCGGTGTCACCGATGTCGACTCGACGGGAATGGCCACGGTCGATGTGGTCGGCGGGGTGCCCGGCTACGTCCGCTACCCCAGCAACGGTGATCGGACACCTGTGAATGTTCTTCAGATGCTCCCGACGGCGGGCGATACGGCGGCTTCAACCGGGGCGGGGGCGTGCGCTGTCAATCTCATTAACTGGGAGCAGGTCGGCGGGATTGGGTGGCGAACCCCTAAGGTCGGCAGCGGCCAGGTCATGATCGGCAGCGTGCCTGCCGGGCGGTTCATCGAGTCGTCGAATCCTCCGAGCGTCGATGCGCAGACTCTCTCCTGGAACCTTGACGGACCTGCGGATGTCAGCTACACGCTGTTCGACTCCAACAGCCAGTCAAGCCATGCGCTTTGGCTGTTCTGGGCCGGCATCGCAGCTGCCGTGGGCGCGACGATCTTCGTTGAGTTCGTCAAGGGATTCGCTGAAACTGCGTGGCTTGTGCGTCATCGCGGCGGCGAGAGTACCCGCACTGAGCAGCCGACCGAGCGACCAGCCCTATTGTCTGAGGACCGCATGATGAACACTGAGGAGCGAGCACCACAATGGCCCGTCTTCGTGGCGGGCGTCTTGAGCGGCGTGCTCCTTGGCAGGCGGGGTCACCATCATGACGAGTAGGTAGAGCTTACGACATCCGTTTTCTTGGAGTACGCAACAGTCGACGAGTTCGTACAGGCCGGCCGCTGCTCGCATCCCGCGCAAGTACGTAGCCGGGATGCCGAGCTTGTCGGCCAGGCCCAGATCGCATACCTCGGTCGGCGTGTAGGTGCCAGTGCTCATCGTGACGCCGTCGGTGCCGAGGACCGGGTCGGTGCCGTCGATCACGAGCTGGCCGCCCGCCGCGCGGATCGTGCCAGCGGGTGCGACGATGTCGACCTTGCGAGCCTGCTTTCGCGCAGGATCGCTGTCAGGTCTCCCAGCATCGCGTTGCGCGCCATCGCCGCAACAGCCAGGCTCCTGGTGTCTGAAGTCATCGGTTGCCGTCCTTCCGGTAGAGGTCTGTCCCGGGCGGCAGGAGCCTCCCGGTGGTCAGGCAGCAACGCGCCGCGGCGGAAGCGGGGCCGCACCACCGGCCGACCCCGGGCGGGCAAGATGTTTCCAGCGGGCCCGAACCAGCGGGCTGCGACGGCCTGGCCGTCGCAGCGGCCGGCGCGGCCGGCACCGCTGAACGGCCCGCAGCCGGGAAAGATCTCTGCCCGCCCGGCGGTGAGCGCAGCGAATGGCCGGTTGCGGCCACCAACGCCACGGCGCAGCCTTACCACCACCGGATGCCCGGCGTCGCGCAGGGGGGCGTCCTTCGATGGTCGACGGGGTGAACTACGAGATCGACCTCGGACAGCCGTACCGTACCCGCCTCGCCACGGCCCTCGCGCCGTTCATCGCAGTCGGCCGACGGGCGAACCACGGCCCGTGCGGGCCTCAGCCAGGGAGGCTGGCCTGACGGTGTCCGAACGGGGGCGGATCAGCGCCGAGGTCATGCGCCAGTACGAGGCAGCACACTAGCCGTCCGCTCGTCACCCTCTCCCCTGCCGCCGCACCGAGATCAGGCCGCCGGGGCTGAATCGGCCTGGCTGCTGACTCCTATTTCCGCGCCAGATCGCCGATTCGGCGCGGTGTTGCAGGACAACTGCCGTGGTCGCCGTGGCGCGCAGATCGTCCGGTTATGAACGGGATGCAGCGGCCGCCGCGACCTCGATCTCCCAGTTCTGGAAGGTGTCAGTAACCCGGAAGCCGAGCTGCTCATTCACCGCGATCATGTACTGGTTCGATGCCGCGTTGCCGGTCTCGATTGCACTGATCTGGGGTTCGAGTTCGCTGAGTCGCTGCAGCATCGCGCTCTTGACCAGCATGCCCAACCGGTGTCCGCGGTGTGCCCGGGTCACCGCGGTGATGCCCTGGTAGCCCCAGTCGGCCTGGTCAGGGTCGGCGACATAGACCTGTGTGAGCGCGGCCATCTCGCCGGAGTCATTCGCGAGCGCGGCAACCGAGTTGATCCGCATGCCAGCCTCGATATCCTGCTGCTCTTCCTTCCGCAGGCGATCGGCGTCCCAGCGCAACGGCTCGAACGAGGCGTCGTGCGGGGCGTCCTCCATCGCGTTATGCAACGCGCTCGCCTGCTCGAGCAGGCCAGCTGGCGTCATCCCGGACCAAGATCTCAGGCTGTACCCGGCGGCATGCTGCTCCGCACTGGCACGCAGGCCGCCAACCCGGTCAAGCAGGTTGGCGTCGACGTGCAGTACCCGGCGCACTTCCTGGATCCCTGCTCGCGCCCCGCAAGCCTGCGCGAATGCAGTGCCGGGAGCGCCGACCCGGGTGTCTGACATCAGTAGCGTGCGGCCGGCCTGCTCGGCCTGGCCGGCGGCATGCCCGACCAGCGCCCTGCCGAGGCCCTGCCGCCGACGGCCCCGCGCGACGTTGAGCGCGATAATCGCGTTCTGCCGGTTCTCCCGCTCCGGCAGCCACAGCAGGTAGCAGCCGATCGGATGCTGGTTCTCGTCGGTGGCGAGCCAGGTTTCGATCGGCTCGCTGGCGAATCCGTAACGCCACCAGGCTTGGAAGTGCCGCCAGGTGACCTCGGGCACGTTCGGGTCGTCCTCGGCATGCCCAGACACGCATATCTGGTGGCAGGTTGCCAGCCGGTCGTCGTCGGTCTTCGCGTCGAACTGCTCGATGAGCATGGCGCTAGTCAACAGGGACTGCGCACTGCCGGGCAACCGAGTTAGTGGGTACGCGCCCGCTGCTCTCTGGCGAGGCTGCAGCCGGCGCCTCGTAGGACTCGCGGCGTGTCGCGGCTGACCACATCTCCCGGCTGAAGTCGCTGCCGATGCGTTGCAGATAACACGCAAGGCACCAGGAAAGCCCCATGACCCCTGCCCCGCGTATCGGACGCCCACCGAGGACCATCAGGGGCCTCTGCTGCGCACCGGCGGCCCTACGACACCGATCCGCCACAAGACGTCGCCGAGTCGGACGGAAACAGGGGCCCCTCATAGGCCTGCCGGTGCCGCCACAAGCGCGGCCGCGAACCTAAGTCACTAAGTGATGCTGCCGTATTAGGCCCTGCTCACATCAGACCGCGACACACGCCGTTAGCGGCATGTCAGTGCGTTCGCGCGGTGACAGCTCATGGCCTTCCGGTTCCTGCGTATCAGCCCCCGACGAGGCAGAACGGATGACTCGCCGGGTCGGCATAGAACCCGCCAACCCCGCGCTGATTCAACAGCCGACCGCCCATCGCGAGGACCCTGGCGTGTGCCCGCTCGAGTGCCTCCACATGAAAGTCCAGGTGGGCCTGACCCGCTTTGACGGACATCCATCATCAGGGGTTCGCCCCGGAAGGATGTCCGACCATGGAGAGCATGGGGAAGAAGCCCCGGCGCCGTCGTTCGTCCACGCCGGAGTTCAAGTCCGAGATCGTGGAGTTGTGCCAGCGGCGTGACCGGTCGGTCGGTCGGCCAGGTCGCGCGGGACTTCGACCTGACCGAGACCGCAGACTGCCTCGAGCACATCCGCCGGCACAAGCGGCTGGTCGCCGACCACCGCGGCCCGCTGGACCGGCACGTCATCGGCCGGATCGTCCGCCGCGTCGCCCGCGCTGCCGGGGTCCCGGACGTGCACCCCCATCGGCTCCGGCACACCCTGGCCACCCAGTTTCAACCGCGGCATGCGGCTGGAGGCCATCGCCGCCCTGCTCGGCGACCGCAAGATGGAGATGACCCTGATCTACGAATACGCCGCGGTCAGCGCCAAGATCGACGCCCTCTACGGCCAGCCGCCCGAACTGCCCGCCGACTACGAGAGCACCGGCATGGCCCGGCTGCGCCGCGAAGCCCACGCCCGGATGCTCGGCAACGGCCTGTGCACCCCCCCGCCGAGCTGGACTGCCGCCTCGAATAAGCCTGCGAGACCTGCGCCTACTTCCGCACCGGCACCGAATTCCTGCCCATCCTGGTCCGCCAGCGCGACCGCGCCCGCGACCACGAGCAAGCCGACGGAGCCGCCCTCTTCGACGGCCTCATCACCCGAATCGAAGGGCAATCCCCTTGACAGCGATCACCCGTATAACGCCGATTAGGAGCGACATCGATTAGCGCTAAGCCGAGCAGGGTGGCGGCGCATATCAGCCGCATCCGTGCGAGTACTGCCGCTACTCATGAGTGCATTCTGAACCACCCTAGACCTTGCAGAGCTTCCGCACTAAGTAGACGTTAACAAATAACTCGCGCAATTGAGCGGCTGGGATGAGCGTGTAGTTCCATTCGCCGTGGAAGTCGTGGCGCTGGAGGGCCCGGGTCTTCTCGAGTTCTTTGGTCTGCTTGTCGCTGATCTTGATGCCCTTGGGGTACTCACCAGTGTCCAGCTCGGCGGTGACTGTGAGCCCGGTGCGCGTGGTGGTCGCGGCGATCGTCTGCACGATGACCTCGTGGCTGGTCAGCGGTCGGCCGCGCCAGGCTAGGGAGATCTGGGAGAACAGCCGGTGCTCGATCTTGTTCCACTTGGACGTGCCGGGCGGCAGGTGGCAGACGGTGACGGCCAGGCCGGTGTCGCCGGCGAAGCGGGCCAGCTCGGTCTTCCACAGCCGGGTCCGGTACCCGTTGGAGCCGCCGCCATCGGCGGTGATCAGCAGCCTGCTGGCCCCGGGGTAGGCCTGCTGGCCGACCTTCTCCCACCAGGTGGCGATGGTGTGGACGGCGAAGGCGGCGGTGTCATGATCGGTGCCCACCGCAACCCAGCCGGAGTTGGCGCCGGTGTCGTACACGCCGTACGGGGTGACCTTGCCTTTGTCCTTGTCCAGGAAGTCGTGGACGCTGGTCTTCTCCGGCTGCCCCCTGGGCCGCCAGGTGCGCCCGGCCTGCTTGAACTGGCCGACCTTCTCCTTTTTCTTCGCGTCCACGCTGATCACCGGGTCACCGCTGGCCTGGAGGCCCGCGGCCTGGCTGTTGATGTAGCGGAACTGGGCATCCCGGTCCGGGTGCTGCCGGCCCTCCAGCACCTTCATCTGGGCCTGCAGGCTGAACCCCGCGTCCGTCAGCAGCCGGCCCACGGTCGGCGGGGAGACCTTGTGCCTGGCCCTGGTGAGCTCATCGGCGAGGGTACGCAGCGACTTGGTAGTCCACTGCAGCGGGGATTCCGGATCCCGCGCGCATCCGGCTCCACCAGCGCCCGCAGCGCCCCCGCCAGCTCGGCATCAGTCACGTCCGCTCGCTTGCGGCCACCGCCCGGACGGCGCGCCCGCCCCGGCGGCTCCTGCCCGGACTCCAGCTCAAACAGGCCACGCGTCACCGTCTAGCGCGCCACGCCGGTTGCCCGCGCGACCAGGCTCACCCCGCCGTGGCCGCCCTTCCGCGCCTCGGCGCCCATCCAAAGCCGCCGCTGACGCTCATCCAGAAACGGCGACAGCAGCTCCCACCTGCGCGCGACCTCAGCCTCCCGGTCGGCGGCGGTCACCATAGCACAAGCGTAGGCGCTCATAACCGAACTGTAGCAGTTATTTTTTAACCATGACTAACCGCCCGATCCAATCAAGCCAAGGCCCAGTTCCAAATCCGCCCGAGGCGCGGGCCATGTCGCTTCCGATCCCTGTCCCAGCCGTTCATTGCGCGACGGCCTGCCCTCGTAGCAGTACCGTTAGCACTGCTGGGTGCCGCTCGCGCCGTTTAGGCGATACCCGCTTCAGCAACGCGTGATTGATCGATCGACTGGCCCGCGCCTAGCGCCCAGGCACATACGGCCACACCGAGCCCTATCAACGCCACATACGGTCCTTCGTTGGATGTCGACCGCGTGAAGTCACTAAGGAGTGGCAATAGACCCACGACGCAAGCAAGCAGCAAGAAGCCGCGAGAAGCTTTGAGCCACCAAAGAAGTACCATCACAAGCCCTGCGAACACCTCGATGATACCGGGCGTGCTATTAATACCAAATGTCGCATTTTCCACATCAATCACACTTGGAAGAAAAGCCGCGGCAATGTATATAAGTGCTCCTGCCAGGTAGAGAGCGTCACCCTGCCGCAGGCTGACGATGACACTTACTACCGCAGACGTTGCGATAAAACTCAGGGCCGCTATCCAGCAGACGCCATAATTCTCGAAGCCAAACAGCGTAGCCACGATTGCTGAGGCCGCAATGTAGCTGCATCCTTCGCGTACACGATGGACTATCCCCATTGGCCGCGTATGTGCAAACTGTAGAATTTCGCGCCTCGAGCGACGATGCCTTGATCGACGAAGGAATAGGACTCCTTCAATAATCGAGCACAGTGCAATAGAAACAGACGGAACTACGAGGAGTAGCGCCAAGTAGCTATGGCTGTTCCGTGTGTGCCACGCACGGTTCGACTTATAGTTATAGTGGTATACTCCTGGCCATCGATAATACGCAACTACGAGACATGCAGCAGCAGCCAGACCCAGCAAGGACATTGCCAGCCATATCCGAAGATCAGCTATCGAAAAGTCGCCAGCAACGCGCCTTGTCGTAAGCCAGGGACGCGTAATGCTGGACTGGGGATTGTCTCCGGCAGGTACGGCGTTGTTTGACCTCGCTTGGCCGACGACGGTTGCAGAGCTGGTGGGCGCTGTCTGTAGGCTTTGACGCTGCCCATGGGGACGCGCAATAACAATTGTGCCTGAACCGTCGAAGCCGCGCCAAGGTCGAGGGCCGCCAGTTGGCAAATCGCTATCTACGTAGGAATAGAGGGTATCTAGGTCCACTATCCTCCCGCTCGGATTGTCGGATGAACTGGCGGCACACATCAGGCCTCGAACGACTGCTCGAGTAAATGGGCTTGGCTGACCGTGATCAGAATCAGAAGCGAGCTCTACGGCATTGCTGGCGGCCAGAACATATCTACCCGTTCCTTTAAGGTCACCAAAACTGTCGTTCGTTTCAGCGCCTTTAAAGGAGCCGCTGAAGCAGCAGTCCAATATGACAATGACGGCTTTAGCATCTGATCTCTCAATAATCTTGCTAAGTGATGCGGACGGCACACCTGACGAGAGTAGCGTCGATGTTGAATGAGACAAGGTGTTTCGTGTACATAGGACCAATTCGTCTTTGGCAAGGCGCTTGGCATGTCCGCTGAAATAGAAAAGTGCCACGTCATCGTGGGTCGCATCGTCGAAGAACCTGGCGGCACTTCCAAGTACTTCGGTTGACATTCTCTCGGACAGTACCTCGACGTGTTCATCCAGAAACATTCCGATCTTCGGATTGGTAAGAGCACGCCATAGGACCAATCCGTCCCTGCGCGGCCCGTTAAGCTCGGGTAGGCCTGCAGGATCATCGGGGTATGTGGAGTTGCAGATCAGGAGTGCGCGGTACAATTCGGACCTCTCGGGATCACGCGACTTGCTGATGTTCGTCACCAGCGTCAGTTAGGCTACTCTGCCTGCAGGCAGGGAGGGATTGTCGTTGTCAGGATCCGTCCAGATGTGGGTTGAGCCATCCGTGGAAGGGCTGGAACCGACAGAGCGCGCGCATCAGGCTGCCATCCAAGACCTGGTTGATTTCGTCGACGAGACCTCCGGTGTCGCTGTCGTTTCAGTTCCGGCTGATCCCACACCGCTAACCAAAGGATCTTGGGAGCCGCTTCTATTGTCTGTGGGAAGCCCCACTGCTGTGGTTGCGGTGATCAGGCTCTGGCTGCGGAGGGACCGCAGAAGGTCGGTGAAGGTGAGGGTTGCGCTGCCTGACGCGGACCCGGTCGAGATTGAAGCGAGTGGCGAAGCTATCTCGCTGAGCGGCCTGCAGTCAGCGCTTGAGTCGGCCGTAAAAGCAGTTCGCGACGTGAAGAGCTAGGCCTTCGCCGACTGCCGCATGCGGCCCGACCCTACGGGTTGCTAGCAGTTCAAACCGGACCGGCACCCTCGCGGCTTCGAGCCGATGTCCAGAGCCGTAGAGCACATCATCGCAACACCACGCGGCGGAACACCGCACCGTCGGCCTGCGTGTGCCGTGCTTTGGCCCGGCCAGCTGCCCCGCGGTGCGTTCGCGGTCCTCCCGCGCAAGGTGGTAGCGACCGGAATGTGAGAGAGGCGCCGTCAGCCACAGGTGCTGACTGCTGCGGGAGTAGGGACGCGACTCCCAGCTACGGAGCGTGAGAGCACGCAGGGCCGTCAAGCTGCGCGGATCGCCGATTAGGAATCTCTATCAGGTCAGTAGCTTTTCGGCAGACAGCGGCGCAGATCGACCTGTTCGGTATCGGCCCGCTGTGATCGAGGGTCGTGCCGACATGGCGAGTCCCCGGCGAGTTGCCGACGGACCTGGCTGTCGGGCGCGGTCCAGCCGGAACACATGGCGCTGTTCCCTAGACTGTCAGCGGCGTGCATGAGATCTGGTCAGGCGAATGACCCGCAGTGCACTCGTTCTCAAGGCTCGTGGTCGGACTTGTCCAGACTCGGTGCCACAATCATGCTGGGGTCCTCACAACAAGCACCTGACATGCTGCTTGCACCATGAGACATGAGACGGAGGGGTGCCATGGCTCTGATGAGCATCGAAACACTGTCCGGCTACCTTCTGGAGGAAGCCCCAGGGTCGCCGGTCTGGCCTGCTTAGACAGACAACCGCACGCAGCATCCATCAGCGCATGTAAGGCTCTGATATGTACACTGGCTCTGCTCATGGCACCTGTCGAAGGGACCGAGCAGATAAGGTTAATATGGCCTTCGCAAGCCCGGTGCGGCTCAAGTACTAGGCACCGACACCGAGACTAATGGGGCAAAGCCTTGAATCTCAGCGCGTACGTGAACGGGAACTTGGCTGACCGTCTCAGGGATGCAATACGAAACCACATTCTCACCGAACTCTCTACTGATTCGGGCGGCGAGCTAGAGGCGAAGACTCTCGGGGAGCTGCTAATCGCCTACGGCAATTGGCGGGCGAGGTTCGTACCGCAGCGGCCGCGCACCGTGCACCGTTCCAATGAGCTAGATGCCAACTCCAAGTCCTCCGAGCACGAGGAGGCCCTCGGCACCATCACAGCAGCGATCGAGATTGGTGATAACATTACTCCATATCTCAGCGAACGCGTCATGACGGCATACCAGTCAACCGCGTCCCGATCCGCCAAGCTGCAGAAACGTCAGGATCTCGACCTGCTCATCGCGGATTGGGGGATTCACCACTTTCATTTGTCGACGGTCTTGCAATCGAATGGATTTGTGCAACGCACCAGTGATCTTCTGTTTGCCGCCTTTATGCCAGGTGATGCTTATTTTATTGACATACGCCCACATGATAGCTGGACAGACGTGGATCTCTTGAGCTGCGTTGTCCATAACTGGCCTGCGGCGGGAATTGTACATCAGCTCGCTGGTCTTGGACTGGCTGCGCCAATCGGTGCCGACCAGCGGAGGAAGCTTCGAAATGCCGGCATCGCAGGGATCATCGAAATTGATGGGAAAGTGTTCGCCCCCGCCGGACAGACAACTGCGGGGACGCCGATACGCGTGACGCTGCACGCTAATCAAGTGATGAACGTCCTGAATTGGCTCGATCGCACTCTTACGGACAATCCGCACTGGTTCGACCAAGAACTGCGGGCTGCCGGCGTTGACGCCTCGGAGCAAGATGACTGGCAGCCAGTCATTAGCGACGGCGTGTTCGGTTTCCTCGAGCAGGTCCGGCATATCCACTATCCGATAGGCTCCCTGATCTTGTAAACGCCTGCCTCCGCCTGGCATCGGAGATCAATGCAGCTAGGACATCCGAACCATCTGCCGGCGATCAGACGCGTTGCGCTTGAGGTCGTTAGGGCGCGCCTCGGCTGAGCGCTTCCTGCTCAAGGGCCTGCTTGGTCGTATCGTCGAAATTGGCATTCTCCCGCCATCTCAAGGCGCCGAGGGCGATACTGCGCAGCGCTCGCTGATCGAACTGGGCACCCCGAAAATAGGTGTTAGCGAGGTTCGCCTTGTTAAAGTCAGCGCCTCTCAGATTCGCCCCTTCCAAATGAGCCTCCTGCATCAGGGCCTCTTGGAACTGAGCGCGGCTCAAATCGGCGTTCTTCATGGATGCAGAAATGAGGTTCGCATTATGCATCACTACGCCGCGGCAGTGGGCACCATCTAGTCGCGCCTCCTGGAGAAGTGCGCGGGAACAGTACGCGCGCTCCAAACGCACTTCGCGCCCACGCAGGCGGAAGAGGTTCGCACTGACGAGGCGCGCCCCCGACAGATCCGCGAAAGCGACGTCCAGCACGACTCCACCGAAGTCCACTGCCGACACGTCGAATCTCTGCAGGGAGGCCCGTGAGAGATCCACCTCCCGGGGCAAATCACCGACGTAAGCCGACGGGTTGCCGAACATCAGGCGCAGCAGGCGTTCGAGGTCTGTTCTCAGAACGCGCGCAACTGAGGGAGTCGGCTGCAGCCGAAGGTTAGCTGCCAGCACTACCAGCAGATCGCCATGAAAACTCGTATAACGCGGATTAAGATAGGCAGCCAGTGCAGCGGCGGCATTGACCTGAAGCGTCTCAGAACCGGAACCGAGATTGCTTATCACCATCGACAGATTGGCATCGAATCGCCGCAGGGATTCCTGATGCTCTTGTTCCCGGCTGCTGCGCTGGTCCTCGAGGAAATGCACCTGCCACTGCTCGTTCGCGACACGCGTCTTCTCATGCTCATCTCGGAGCTGCGTCCGCGCTGAGTCAAGATCAGATGCCTGCTTCCACAACGTTGCGCCCACCGCCGCGATCGCGCCAAGTCCGGCAACGAAAGGTGCCCAGGCAAGAAGTTTATGCTGAACACTACTGTCCTCGTCATTGCTGATCTGCAGTTGGCGGATCTGCTGCCGAAGCTGCTCCTCCCAGAGTTGCAAGGGGCCGAGCCCCGCCATCGATGACGCCGGAGAGCTGGAGCGCACACTCAACCCGACCAGCAAGCCAACAGCGCCCGCAGCTGCTGCCAGCACTACGGCGATCCACCACCTCATCCCGACGCCTCCTCATGCGCGATCGCATCACACAATCACACTCTGCGGTGAGAGCACTGCCATCCGGCCGCGAACGTGCCAGACTGATCCAAGCGCACCGGGTGCGCCTTAGGTGCGCCTGCGTTGGGCAACCGGGGTAGGCCCCGGGCCACCCGGTGCGCCCGAGCGTGCCTTCGGTGCAAGCCGATGAATCGTTTCGCTGGATTCTTGCGCACACCGCAGAACGCGTTCGTGGATGGACTGATTCGCCTCCATCACGCTCGCAGTCGAAGTCGCAGTCGTCGTGGACGGAAATGTTCGGAGTTGTGAACCCGCCGTCGGCCGATCCTAGCTTGCGCTGGTTCTCAGTTCATGGTGGACTGCATGCTCGTGAAGCAAGAAGACGGCGTCGACTTGTCTGGCGATGATTTCCGCCAGCTCCGCCGATACCTCGCTCCGCACTTGTTCGCATGGCCGAGTGAGGACGAGTCAGAGACGTACCCGCCTGCATCGGACTTGGTTCCGGAGGAGAACTGGGATCACATTATGACGTTGCCGACCGACGTCGCCTTGAAATCGTCGAGCTATGAAGGCTCTGCGATCTCCCGTCTGGCCATTTTGGAATCGAACTGGATCTTCTCGTGGCCCGAAGCCGGTGAGGCACCCTTTATGGAAGAGGTGGCCCTCCTCGCGGGCGAGGAGTTTAGCGCACTGGTGTTCAACGCGCTCCACGGATACTACCGGCATGCTATCGGCTGCTTGCGTAATGCTCTGGAAACACTGACAGTCGCGGCAGGGCTCGCTGTAAGGGGCAACCGTCCAATGTTCGTGCAGTGGAGAAGGGGAGAGAACCAGATCGACTACGGTCAAGCGCGGGCATGGCTAAGGGACAGTTCAGAAGGCCAGAAGGTCGAGGAAGATGCTGCGCCTCACTCAGTCTTTGGGAATGACGGCTCCTCCTGGACGAGAGCCCGGTATGCCCGGCTATGTGCATACAGTCACAGCCAAGCTGGTTACAACAATGCCGACTTCTGGGAGAGCAATGGGCCCGTCTTCGTTCCGAAGGCACTTGTGGTTGTCGAGCAGGAGTTTCGAGAAACCCTCGCGCTGGGGTACTTGCTCCTACGTCTCGGATGGCCGACATTCAGGCCCGGCCCTGGCCCGCAGAACATCTTGGCTGGGCCCACTACAGGCTGGCAACAGCACGAACTAATGTTGCGCTCTTGGTTGAGACTAGACCAATGACGGAGCTGCCTTACACATACGCAGCAATATCAGCATGTTCCGTCAAGGACCACTCGCTTCCTAGAGGTTCACCGTGCGCGCGTGCTTGAACTAACGGGCCCATCCCCTGCTCGTTAGTGGACGTTCTGCGTATGGTTCCGAGTCTTCAAGACTTTCGGGTCTTGGCCCGCTTAGCTGGCCAGAGACGATTGGCGCGTGGCTAACGGGCCGGAACTCGTCGTGGCACTGGACGAGGCTCGCGGGTTATCTCCGCCAGCCTGATGCCGACGCCGTGTGGAACCGAAGTGAGCTCGGCGAACTCAATCGGAGAAGAGCGCTGCTTAGGCTACCCGTGTCGACAGCATCCGCAGCCGGTGGCCGTGACGGTGCCGGTCCTGGCGTCGCGATCTGCATAGGCCATCTGGAACGCCAGGCGAGATGACTGCTCGGACGGCCCATCTGCGGATCAAGTGCCCCGATGGCGGGCTAGCCCGGATCATCTGTCACACGCCGAAGTGCGCGCGGCGCTACCGTCCGCGAGATGACCCGGTGTCAATAGGGCCGTACGCTTGGCGATGTATGGCTTGACGGCGATCCGGCCGAGCTCCGGCTATAGGCCGCGATCGGCCTGCTCGACCAGCGTGGCAGGCGGCAGGGGCAACGGCCGGCCGATGAGGTCCTCAATTCCTCGCCATCCCGCCGGTTAGTGTAGTCACTTATCGAAAGGAAATGATTGTGGCAGACCACAGCCGCCGTCGGCGTGTCACTGATGTTACTCAGCCGCGCCACCTAAACTTTCCGCCGCCTCGTGGTCTTTGGTTGGCCAGAGCATCGTTTCCTTCGATGGCGGATTTAAGGTTGCTTTCTGCTTTGGCACCGACCTGCTGGCCGGTCGTGATCGACCCGGTGGATGGGATCGACTTCGATATCTCAGGCTGGGGACTTTACCGGCTGAACGAATATCTGGCGTTTGGCCTGTGGTTTATCCGGTGGGACTACTCTGAGGAACCCCCTGATGAAGCGATCAGCTGGGATTTCCATCACGTCCTGCGCGGAGCCCTAGTGGTATTGGCCGGTGGCTCGACAACTATAACCATATCGCGATTCGGAGAGTCCGGGTTTCATTGGCCGGTGCTGGTGCCGGCATGGCCGTACATGTTGCTGTCGCGGCGGCGGAATGGGAAGCTGTGGCCCCAGACAGTCGAGCGCCTAGCTGGCCGTAGGACCAGCCCCAGGGTCGATTATCGGCTGGGCCGCTGGCTCGGCATGGGTGTTTGTGCTGGTGAGACCGGCAGGGATATCCGCGAGGCGCTGCAGATCCTTGGGGAAGGGAGGGGGGGAGGGTATTACAGCACAGTCGGACTGTAGCTGGGCAGAGCTTTGGAAGGTTTCGAGATCATCCGCCACTCCGCAAGGGCTCGCAGCCTCGTCCGGCGAGGATGGGTCACTGAAGCAGAACGAACCGCCTTCGCCCACTCGGCTAATCATCCAGAGATCAGCGGCGCCTTGGCCCGCCACGCCCGGCGCCAAGAGCCTCGCCCGGCACAGACCATGACGCTCACCCAAGCCCAGCGGTGGATCGCCGGGCTAACACAGGCCTGGCTCGACGACCTGTGGCTGGACCGCCATCCCAGCAGGAATGGCAACCTAAAAGCTGAGCTACCGACGAGCCCTCACGGGAGAAGTCGCTGACGACCCGTGACCGCCCGGCACAGGACCCCGCATTGGATGATCGGTGGTGCGGCGGCCCCGCGAGCTCCAGTTTGGTGCCGCCCGGATTGGGCGATCTGTACCCTAACCCTCCGGCACGCCCGCCTGCTCAACCAATACAGAGTCGGAATGCATTTCGAGTCTTGCCGTTCTATGCGGTTCGCATAGTGCGTGAGCGCTGGTTTCTGCCCGAGGCGGGTCAAGTGTCGAGCCGGAGGCTATCTGACCCCGATCTCCCAGATGCAGATCAGGCGCAGGTGGACTGTCTTGCCTGCGGTGATCCTGATCCACGTGGCCGGGCGGCATAAACCTCCGCCCGGCTGGTCGGGGAATGCGCGGAGCAGGTACACGCCGGGCGGCAGTGTGCCGCGGAACCTGCCGTTGTTTCGGTTTCGGACGTACAGCGCCTGGATCCCGTTGCCCTTCCGGTTGAACACGACCCGGGGCGGGTCCGGTCGCAGGCAGTCGGCGCACCGCGCGCCGCCGCCGCGCGGAACCAGCATGCTGCCGGTGACGCGCGCCCTGCCGCCGGCCTCGCCGGCCCGCCGCAGCTGGCCAACGCCAGGCACGCGGCAACGCCGACAGCCACAACCCAGACGAGCGGCTGCGCCAGCCGGGATGCCGGAAGTGCGAGCCGCTCAACAGACAAAACGTAGCAGCGGCCGCGTTCGGCCAGAAGCGTTCCAAGGCCAGTACCAGCCGCCTGGGCTCCCGCTCCCGCAAATCTCGGCCGCAAACCGGGTACGGCCCTCACGACGGGCACTCGCACGGCTCGTTCTGGTCGACATGTTCGTTCGTTCGGCAGGTGCTGATGCCGCGTGATAATGCATATTCGGTGCACCGCGCAGTATGGCTGGCGCCTGATTTGCGATGGCGTCGTTTCGATGGTGGGAGCCGCCGTGTGGAGACCGATCGCCATCAACTCGCCGCAGCCACCGACGCCGCCTGCTGTCAAGTCACCGCAGCCGAGCAGCGGCCATTCGCAGGGCCTAGGGATGCTCGGTCCCGGAGACTTTGACACTTGTCCTGAGTTTTGGGGCGGCGTAGCGTTGGAAACGCCCGCTCCACAACTCTGCAGGCAGTGTCCTGACCAGCCACTTTGGAGTGGCACAGCCGGTCGTATGGCGGATCGGACTT